>Ga0137399_10000275_pt1 | contig 19675 bp, 19 predicted proteins | sample czorhiz316metaG_FD_104810 | JGI IMG/M metagenome (GOLD analysis project Ga0137399, IMG submission 104810) | Vadose zone soil microbial communities from Angelo Coast Range Reserve, California, USA - czorhiz3.16 metaG | ecosystem: Environmental > Terrestrial > Soil > Vadose zone | place: USA...
ACCTGCGCCGTGCCAATCGCCTTGCACCCGGCCTGGTCGGTGACGGCGGTCCAGTCCAGCTTGACGACCACGTTGGGGTTCACGGAGCGGGCGCCCGCGATGAAACCGGCCAGGTATCGCTGGGAGGCGGGCGCGTTGCTGACACCGAAGCCGCCCACGCGATTGTGCACGGCCCTCCCTACTTTCATGCTCTCCATCAGGCCGGCGAGCACCCCGACCAGGTACCCGGCCTCTTGCTCCTTGAACACCAGGTCGGTCACGTTCGGCAGGTCGGCCGGCTGGCCCTGGTCATCGGTGGCGATGGCGTCCACCAGCGCAAACCGCAACGACGGGTGCCGTCGGGCCACCTGCCCGATCGCGCCGGCCATGCCGGCCGAGAGGGCCACCGTCAGGTCCGCCCGACCCGTGGCGCACCGCTCGAGGTTGGCCGCGTACACGGCGGGCACGGGGGATTCGACAACGTCGGACACGGCGTGGCTGGCCGCGATGCCATCCTGGGCAGACTGGTTGAGGGTTTCACTGCCGGGGCCAGCGCTGGTCACCAGGCAGACGGAGGGCTGCCGATGGGCGGCCACGGCCGAGGGGGCCGGCGCGCTGGCGCAGCCCGACAGCAGCACCACCAGAAAAGCGACCAGCGGCCGTCTCATGGTGCTTGCAACGCAAAACCCCTCCCGCGTTTGCACGTGCCTCAATCGGATGGCTCCAGCCTACTGCTTCTTGTACGGCCGTCCGACGGCCGCCGGGGCGATCGAGCGTCCCATGGCGCCGGCGACCACGACAATGGTCAGCACGTAGGGCAGCATCCCGAGGAACTGGTACGGGATGTTGTGAAAGCCCTGGATCCGTGCTCCCACCGCGTCGGCGCCGGCGAAGAGCAGTGACGCCAGGAATGAGCCGACGGGGGTCCAGCGACCAAAGATCATCGCCGCCAGGGCGATGAAGCCCCGTCCGCCGGTGATGTTGGGGAGGAAGTTCCCGATCTCCTGGAGGGAAAAGTACGCGCCGCCCAGGCCGGCCAGGGCCCCGCTGGCGATCACATTGACATAGCGCACGAGGTAGACATTGATGCCCACGGTGTCGGCCGCCAGGGGATGCTCCCCGCAGGCGCGCGTCCGCAGCCCCCACACCGAGTGGAAGAGGACCACGTGGACGACCACGATCAGGAGCAGCATCGCCCAGGTGATGGCCTGACCCTGGAAGAAGATCTGTCCCAGGAAGGGGAGCCGGTCCAGCAGCGGGATGTGCCAGGTGGGCAGGATGCCGGGGCCAACGGCGGTGCCCTCCTGGATATAGGTCCGGTAGTACACCCCGGTGATGCCGACCGCCAGGATGTTGATCACGGTCCCGCTCACGATCTGGTCGACCAGGAGGCTGATGGAGAGGGCGGCATGCAAGGCGGCGATGGCCATCCCGGCCAGCATGGCGGCCAGTACCCCGAGCCAGAGATTGTGGGTCGCCAACGCGGCGGCGTAGCCGACGAAGGCGCCGGTCAGCATAATGCCTTCCAGCGCGATATTGACGACGCCGGAGCGCTCGCACAGCACCCCGCCCAGGGCGGCCAGGGTCAGCGGGGTCGCCGCCAGCAGGGTCAGGTAACCGAGCTCCGTGAGGTGCAGACTCTGCAGCGCCGCGATCATCAGATGGGGGCGGCTCCGTCCGGCTTGGCGAGCTGCACCGGTGCGGCGGGCGTATGCCGGAGCCGGAAGATCCACCTGATAATGGCCGGCGCGGCGATGAAGATGATGACCGTCGCCTGCACGATGGAGATCAGGTCCGCCGAGACCTGGGTTTGGAGCTGCATGAAGGTGGCGCCGTTGCGCATAGCGCCAAACAGGAAGGCAGCCGGCAGGATCGCCCACGGATTGCTTTTGGCGAGCAAGGCCACGGCGATGCTGTCGAAACCGTACCCGGTGGAGAAGGCGGGTGGCATGAAGTGCGAGACACCCAGCACCTCGTCCGCGCCGGCCAGGCCGGCCAGCGCGCCCGAGATGCCCATCGTGATGACCAGGGTCCAGCCGACCGAGATGCCGGCGGCCCGGGCTGCGGTCGGATTGAGGCCGACCGTGCGGATCTGAAAGCCGACTGTGGTGCGGGAGAGGAGGAACCAGACCACGGGAATCGCGATCAGCGCCAGGAACAGACCGGCGTGCAGGCGCGTCCCCGGGATCAAGATGGGCAGCTGCGCGGCGTGCTGAATAAACGGGGTGCGCGGGGCCGATGAGGTCTTGTCGGCCAGCGGCCCCCGATTGTTGATCAGGAAATCGGTGAGCTGGAAGGCGACGTAGTTGAGCATGATGGTGATGATCACTTCGTGGGCGCCGGTGCGGGCCTTGATGATCCCCGGGATGGCGGCCCACAGGAATCCGCCCAGCATGCCGGCCAGCAGCGCCAGCGCCACGTGCACGATCCCCGGCAGCCCATGAACGCTGTACCCGATGAATACGCCGAAGACGGCCCCCAGGTAGAACTGGCCCTCGGCCCCGATGTTGAAGAGCCCCGCCTTGAAGCCGAGGGCCACCGCCAGGCCCAGGAAGATGTAGGGGAGGGTGGCGATGATCGTCTCGGTGAACGCGCGCGGGTTGGTGAAGGCGCCCTGGAAGAGGGCACTGAAGGCCTGGACAGGATCGGCGCCGGAGGCGAGCACCGCCAAGCCGGCGACCAGGAATCCGCACACGATGGAGAGGACGGGCTGGGCCGCCAGGGCGACGGCGGCCGGCCGGAACAGCCGGCGCCAGGTCATGCCGCGCCTGCCATCAGCAGGCCGATGCGATCGCGGTCGATGGCGTCGCCCTCCAGGATGGCAACGATCCGGCCCCGGTACATCACCGCCACCCGATCGGCCAGGGAGAGGATCTCGTCGAGCTCGGACGAGATCAGCAGCACGGCCAGGCCGGCGTCGCGCTGGTCCACGATCTGGCGGTGGATGAACTCGATCGACCCCACGTCCAGGCCGCGGGTGGGCTGGCTCGCCAGCAGGGCCCGGGGCTGGCGCCCCAGCTCGCGGGCCGCCACCACCTTCTGCTGGTTGCCGCCGGAGAGCGAGCCGGCCGGCTGACTCGGGCTCTCCGCCCGGATATCGAATTGCTTGATCAGCCGCTGAGCGTATTCCAGGACCGCCTCGAACCGGCGAATAATCCACTGGGCGAAGGGTGCCCGATCGAAGGTCGAGAGCACCAGGTTGTCCGAGACCGAATGCTCGAGCACCAGCCCCATCCGGTGGCGGTCCGCCGGGATGAAGCCCAGTCCGCCGTGCAGGACGTGGCGCGTGGTGGCCCGGGTCACGTCCTGGCCATCGAGCAGGACGCGACCGCCGCGGTCCGGGCGCAGGCCCGCGATGGCCTCCGCCAGCTCATTCTGTCCGTTGCCTTCGACGCCGGCGATGCCCACGATCTCCCCCGCATGCACGCTGAGGGCGACCCCATCCACGGCGACGCGATGGCGGTCGTCGTGCACCACCAGCCGCTCGAGCTCCAGCACCGGCCGCTGCGGCCGGGCCGGCGCCTTGTCCACCCGGAGCAGGACCGGCCGGCCGACCATCAGCCGGGCCAGGCCGGCCGGATTGGTCTCGCTGGGCCGGGTGGTGGCCTCCACCTTGCCCCGGCGCATGACGGTGATCGTGTCCGCCACCTCCATGACTTCACCCAGCTTGTGCGTGATGAAGACAATGGCCGAGCCCTCGCCGGCCAGGTTGCGGAGGATCCCGAACAGGCCGATCACTTCCTGCGGCGTGAGCACCGCGGTCGGCTCGTCCAGGATCAGGATGCGGGCCCCGCGATAGAGCGACTTCAAGATTTCCACGCGTTGCTGAATCCCGACCGGCAGCCCCTCGATCCGAGCGCGCGGGTCCACCTCCAGCCCATAGCGCTGGGACAGGTCGCGCACCTCCTGCTCGGCGGCCCGCTGGTCGACGAACCCGCCCGCGGTCACCGTCTCATGGCCGAGGATGACGTTTTCGGCCACGGTCAGCGGTGGGATCAACATGAAGTGCTGGTGGACCATGCCGATCCCCAAGCGGATGGCGTCCTGCGGCCCATGGATCACCACCGGGTTGCCATCGACCAGGATGGTGCCGCTGTCCGGACGCACCAGCCCATAGGCGACGTTCATCAGGGTGGTCTTGCCGGCCCCGTTTTCCCCCAGTAACGCGTGGACCTGGCCCCACTCGATGGCCAGGTCCACGCCGTCGTTGGCTCGCAGGGCCCCGTAGGTCTTGACAATCCCACGGAGCTCGAGCGCCGCCGCTCGAGTCGGCTTCAGTGGTGTGTCCTTACGAGGCCGTGTATCCCGTTTGGAGGCTGCCGTCCGCCAGTTTCTTCTGGATGTCCTGGATCTTGGCCTTGATGTCGGCCGAGACCTTGCTGTCGAAATTGTGGTACGCCGAGATCCCGACCCCGCCGTTCTTGGCTTCGAAGACGAGCAGGCCGCTGGACGGCCACTGGTTCTTGACCGCGTCGGCGATCGCCGTCTTGACCGCCACCGCGATGTGCTTCTCGGCGCTGGTGATCAGGCACGGGTCGGCGTCGGGATAGGAGACGAACTGGTCCACGTCGACGCCCACGCACTGCTTGTTCTGTTGCACCGCCGCCAGCAGGGCGCCGTTGCCGGTGTTGCCGCCCGCCCCGAAGACGATGTCGGCACCCTGGCCGAAGAAGTCGAGCGCCCGGGCCTTGCCCCAGTCGGGGTCATTGAAGCTCTTGGCGCCGCTCGGCGGCTGGTAGATGCCCAGCGTCTTGACGCTCGGATTGGTGTACTTGGCTCCGTTCTCGTACCCCACCCGGTATTTCTCGACCGGCGGGATCTTCAGGCCGTAGACGCCGGCGATGGTCCCCGACTTGGTCATCAGCCCGGCCAGCGCGCCGGCCAGAAAGCCGGCCTGGTCCTCCTTGAAGACGAGCCCGACCAGGTTCGGCGGCGGGGCCGAGTAGGCGTAGTCGACGATGGCCATCTTCACGCCGGGGTTGGCCTTGGCCAGGGCCAGGGTGTCATCGCCCAGGAGGAACCCGACCGTGACCACCATGTCGTACTTCTGGTCCACGAAGGTCTGGATGTTCTTCTGGTAGTCGGTTGGCTGGTTGGACTCGATGTAGCGAGCCTGCACGCACAGGCTGGAATCGGCCTGGGCATCCTGGACACCCTTCCAGGCGTTGGCGTTGAAGGACTTGTCGGAGAGCTTGCCAACGTCGGTGACCAGGCCGACCTTGAACGGCTTACAGCTGGCTGCGGGTGAGCCCGAAGTCCCGCCCCCGCCGCAGGCGGCCAGCAGGAGCACCGAAACGACGCCCAGACTTACGAACCGAAAACGCGAGTGCCTCATCCTTCTTCCCCCTTCACGGGTGACCAGCGACAGCCGGCCGGAATGGTTCATGCCGTCCCCCCGCGTCCCGCGCGAGATTGTAACACTCTCTACGTGAGATCCCCGGGCATGTCAAATGTGCCGCTCTGCGGTCCCCTTCCCCCTCTCCCTATGAGGGAGAGGGGGAGGTGAGGGTGTGCCTTGCCAAGGTCGGCGTTTAGGTGCCGAAGAGGCGGTCGCCGTAGTCGCCGAGCCCAGGCATGATGTACTTCTGGGCGTTCAGTTGGCGATCGCGGGCCGCGGCGAAGATCTCCACGTCGGGATGGGCTTGCTGCAAGGCCATGATCCCCTCCGGGGCGGCCACCACACAGATCAGCCGGACGCTGGCCGGGCTGTGTTCCTTCAGGATCTCGACCGCTTTGGTCGCACTCCCCCCGGTGGCCAGCATGGGATCGAGCAGCAGCACGGTCTTGCCCTGGATGTCGGGCGGCAGCTTGACGTAATAGCGTGAGGCGACTGCGGTCCGCTCGTCGCGTTCCAGCCCGATGTAGCCAACCGTCACCTGGGGCAGCAGGTCGAGGACCGGGCCCATCAGCCCCAGCCCGGCGCGCAGGATGGGCACGGCCACCACCCGGTCGGCGATGGCCGTCCCGGCGGTCGACTCGATGGGGGTGGTAATTTCGAACGTCCGGGTTCGGAGGGTCCGGGTGGCCTCGTAGAGGAGCAGGGTGATGATCTTGTCGGATGCCTCGCGGAACTCATCCGGCGTCGTGTCGCGGTCGCGCAGGCGGGTCAGATAGTGCGCTACCAGCGGATGGTCGATCAGGTGCAGGGCCATCAGCGCCTCAGTGAACCGGGGCAGTCCGAAAGACTTGCCGGACGCCATCCAGCGCCACCAGGAACATGGGGGTCAGGTCCAGGCGCCGGACGCGGTCCGGGTCGATGCCCTCTTCGCCAGGCTCATTGACCACCATCAGGACCGAGCCGCCGCGCAGGCCGCGCAGGTTGCAGAGGGTGAAGATGGTGGACGACTCCATGTCGTTGCACAGCACCCGCGCCCGCCGCCAGACCTCAGCCGCCTGCGCCAGCTCGGTGTGGCGCGGCATCCGGCTGCTCTGCAGATCCGGGTAGAGCGCATCGTGGCTGCGTACGATCCCGGCGTGTGTGGGATGGCCGAGGCGGTGGCCCGACTCGGTCATGGCGGCGACCAGCTCGTGGTCGGCCACGGCCGGGTAGGCAAGGGGTACGTAGGTCGGGGTGGTGCCTTCATCGCGGACCGCGGCGATAGCCACCACCAGGTGACCGAAGCCGATCCCCGCTTGAATCGACCCGGTCGTCCCGATGCGGATGAAGGTGGTCACGCCCAGCGCCGCCAGCTCCTCCACCGCAATCGCCGTGGACGGCGAGCCGATCCCAGTGGAGCAAACCGACACGGGGTGACCATCCAGGGTCCCGGTGTAGGTCGTGAACTCCCGGTTGGTGGCCACGTGGCGAGGCTTGTCGAGCAACCGGGCCACGGCTTCAACCCGACCCGGATCGCCGGGAAGCAGCACGGCCTCGCCCACATCGCCGGTTTTGAGCCGGATGTGGTACTGGACTCCCCCCATTGCTTCGACAGGATAGCAAGGCCGGCTAGGCGCAGTTGACCCCGGGACGGTCACATTCCGGGGTCACGGCCAGCCAGCGAAACTGGCCACGGCGGGCGGCGACCCAGGCGTAGGCCTGCTCGGTCAGCCCGGCGACTCCGGGCAGCCGCAGCAGCGCGGCCAGCGGTCGCCACGCCCCACCGAGGGCCTCGAGGGTCCGAGTGATGGCGGCAGCGCCGGCGAGCTTGCGACCCCGGCGATCAACCGTCCAGGCGGCGCGATCCAGGTCCTGGCGTGAAATCCCGAATCGCTGCGTGGTGCCCGGGAGTTGACTTGGCAAGGCCAGCACACGGCCGGCTCGGTCGCGCGCCCGTACCCATTGCGCGCAGCGGGTTCAGAAGCCTCAGTGTCCGTCGAAGAGCAGGAACAGTTCCGGGGAACGGTCGACGTCCGGCACGTCCTTAACGGTACTGGATCAGTTCGACCAGGAGCTGGCTTCGGCGGTGGTGGTGTACGTGGCACCCAGCAGCCAGCGGAGGAGGGGAGAGGTGATGGGCGCCTCATAGGTCACCGTGACCTGGACCGTGTGGTGAGCACGATCGGCCGCCCGCTCGGGCGACACACTGATCGTCAACCCGTTGAGGTCCAGATTGCCAACGTTGGCCACCACGGTGCGGCAGATCTCGGCATCGCGGTAGGCGCCCGGGTCCTGCGGCCCGCCGGTTACAGCCCAGCAAGGGGTCTCGCCCCCCAGGGGCGTCGCATCCGTGCTCGCCGCGGTGAAGGCCGCCACCTGGGCGGCATGATTCACCTTGACCGCGGTCAGCCCGAACCCGGCCAGCTGGCCGAAGCTGAGCCCAATGGCCAGGACCACGCCCAGGACGAGCGCCATCTCGACTGCCACCTGCCCGGCCGCCGCTCTACGCATGAGTTCAGGATCGGCCAGACCGGTTTCGAGACCTATTACAGTGCGCCACTGGGCCCATCCAGGCCCCCCGGCGGCAAGACGGGCCGCAATGTTCCAGGATCAGCTGTCCCGCAGGGGAGCGGGACAACCATCCCGGCCCCAGCAACCGTCCTGGGCACGGGGACATTGATCCCACTGCGCGGCCTTGGTCGACGCGAACATCGTCTACCCGTAGGGCAGACACCAGCCCCAGCGCCAGCTCCGCGGGAGGACGTGGATGGAAAACGGGAAGCACCTGCCACGCCGGTGGCGGCAGGCGGGCCGAGGCAGGCTGATCCACTGGCTGGGAGGAGCCGCCTCCGGGGCCGTGCTGGCAATTGCGAGCCCGACGGTCGTCCTGGCGGATGTTCAGCTGGCCACCATTGGGTGTTCGGACGGATCACAGTTCACGGTCTCGGTCGACACCGACACCCTGAACCTGCTGACCACCGCGGTGACCAATCTCAACAATGAAAACCTTGGGCTGACCTGCAGCATCATGGTCCAGCTGCCGGTATCGCTGGGAACCGCCGTGGCTGCCTCGAGTACGCCGACCCAGGTTTACGCCGTGGGCGGCGGCAGCAATGATGCCGGCACGCACTTCGCCTTCTCGGCCCACGTCGATCCGGATTCTGGTCAGACGATGGGCTCGGCCGTCCTCGCGCCCCCAAGCGCCCCCAAGATCCAGGGTTCCGTTTCTTGTTACAGCAATTTCGGCACCACCCGGTTCGCCGTGGTGGGCGTCCTTCTGCAGAACCCGGATGCGTCGACCAGCCCCGTGATTTTCCAGACCCGAGACACGGGTCCCGCGAGCTCGAACCCGTCGCAGATCTGGCAAATCGATGCCAGTCAGGCCGACTGCAGCACCTTCCAGGCCGACAGTAGCAACATTGTCCAGGGCAACGTCGTGGTGCGCCCCTGAGCGCCAGCCGGTCAAGGCACGGTGAGGGGGGCGCTGCCGCTGTCGGCGGTGGGGGTGGCGGAGTCGGTGACGGTCACCGGGTAGCTGCCGGTGGCCGTCCCGGCAGGGATGGTGAACGTGGTATTGCCGACGCGGCCAAAGCCGTCGCTGCTGGTGGAGCCGGCTATGGAAACGGCCGTGCCATTGAAGCTGACGTGAAGGACGGAATTCGGAGCGAAGCCGCTGCCGTTAATCGTCACCGTCGTTCCCGCTGATCCGGTCATAGGGGTCAGGGAAATGCTGGGGGTGACGGTGAACTGGGTGGGATCGGTGGCGGTGATCGAGCCATCGGTCGCCTGCACCGGGTAGCTGCCCGCCGGGATGGTCGTGGGCAGCACGCAGGAGGCGGCCAAGCTGCCGCTGGCGTCCACGGTTGCCGAACAGACCGTCACCGGGCCGGACTGTGAGGCATTGAGGACGCCGATGGTGACCGAATCCGCCGGGGTCAAAACCGGCCAACCGCTCCCGGTGATCGTCACCGTGCTCCCCGACGCGGCACTGTGGGTGTTGGTGGCGGAAACCAGGGACATGGTGGCGTTGGAGACCGTAAACGCCACGCTGGCGGCGTTGGGCGGGCTGGCGCTGTCCGTGACCGTGAGCGCGGTCGGCCCGGATGCCAAGCCACTCGGCACGGTGAAGGTAAGGCCGTTGAACTGTCCGAGAGAACCCGTGCTCGTGATGGACGGGGCCACTGCGGTGCTACCCAACGTGACGGTCAGCGGCGAGTTCGCCGCAAAGCCGCCGCCGCTGAGCGTGACAGGATTCGTCGGGTTGGCGTAGGTGGGGAAGAGGTCGGTGATCGCCGCGGTGAGCGTCTCCTGGTTCCCCGTCGTGGTAATCGAGTTGTCGGTGGCGGTCACCGTATAGGTGCCGTGGGGCAGCCTGCTTGGCGCGGGGCAGGCTTGGGAGACGAGACCGCTGCCATTCGCGCCCACGTAGCAGACAAAGCCGTCGCCGCTGACCGGGCCGAGCCATACCTGGATACTGCGGGCGTTGGCGGGCCAGCCGCCGCCGGTGATAGTGACCAACGAATTGGCCGCCTGGCTGGTCGGAGACATATGGATGGTGGCGTGGTAGACCGTGAAGCCGATGCTGGCCGCGTTGCCGGCCGCGTCAGTCACCGTAATGGGGGCGCCACCCACCGGCGCGGCGTCAGGCACGGGGAAGGTCAGCGAGTTGAACTGCCCGACCGCGTCTGTGCTGGTGACCGACGGGCTGACCAGGGAGCTGCCCAGCGTGACCGTCAGGGCAGAGTTGGCGGCGTAACCCGCTCCGAAGAGCGTGACGGAATTGGTCGGGTTGGCGTAGGCCGGGAAGCTGAAGGTGATCGCGGGCGCGACCGTTTCGTGGTTGCCCGTGTCCGTGATGGTCCCGTCCGTGGCGGTCACGGGATAAGCGCCTTGCGCCAGGCTGGTCGGGATGATGCAGCTGGTGGAAAAGGCGCCGCTGACACTCGCGTGGACAAAGCAGAGAGCCGTGCTGCCCACCGGGCCGAGCCACACCTGCACGGTGGCGCTCGCTGACCAGGCCGCGCCCCGAACGGTCACCGGGCTATTCGCCGGCGCAGTGGCGGGGCTGACCAGGATCCGCGTCACGTGCTGGGTCAGCGCGCCCGTGCTCGTGGTGAAACTGGCGTCGCCAGCATAGACCGCCCGGATGCTGTGATCACCGAGACTCAACGCGCTGGGTGTGGTGAAGCTCGCCACGCCCGCGCCATCCAATGTGTCCGTGCCGAGCGTCGTGGACCCGTCTGCAAAGGTGATCGTCTCGCCGGCCGGCGGCGCCGGAGCGACGGTGGCGGTAAAGGTGACCATGTCGCCGACCAGGCTGGGGTTGGCGGACGATATGGCGCCGGTGGTGGTGGTGACCTGGGATGAAATCACGACCGGGGCGCTCTTCGGGCTCTCGGCACCCTGCCAGCGGTTCTGAACCGGTGTATCCGTGTAGCTCCAGGTCCCACTCGGAACACCCTGCTCGGTACAGCTCTGGGCGGCGATCGTGCCCGCACAGCCAGCATTGACACTTTGCGATACGCCGTTCGCGTCATAGCGCTTGATGAGGTAGCCAGCCACCGGCGCGCCGTTGGAGAGCGTGGCCTGCGGCCAGCCGACCGTGACGGAAGTCCCGGAGGCGGTGACGCTGGGCTGCTGCCCTGCCCGGACCGTGGCCGCCGTCGCCCGAGCGGTGCCTGAGCCGGCAGCCGTGAGGAAGGCGTAGGCGATGACGCCGCTGCCCAGCAGGGCCGCAATGGTGCCGCCCAGCAGCAAGGGCCAGGGACGTTGCCGACGGAAGGGGAGTCGGGCAAGGCTGATCGTCATCCGGTTATCCGCTGGCCGTCCCCCCGTACACCAGCGGGAAGGCGACTCCCGAGCATGCGTTTGAGGCGGTTGGATCGAGCGAGAGGGTCACCGACGGGCCGGCGACTGAGCTGTTGGCTGGAACCGAGAGCGATGTGTTGATCGTGTACGCCTGATTGAGCGCGAATGCGGGCGGCGCGATCAGCATCGAGGAGGGGCAGGCGGTGCTTGGGCTTCCGGCCACCAGGGTGATCGTGGTCACCGTGATGGCGCTCCTGAGCGGGTTCTGAATCGAGAGGCTCAGCGTGGAGCTGGACCCTGGATAGAGGCCTCCGACGCTCCCGCTGATGAAGAAGACCTGGCTTTGGCCGGCGGCGTTGGGCAGCCTGGCGAGCTGGACTCGACCCGGCTGGGACCAACCGCGGCCGGCCAGGACCAGGCCGCTGGGGCGGAGCGGCGAGCCGGAGCCGGTACTGGTCACCACCGCTGCCACCGTCGCCAGCAGCAGGCTCATCCCCGCCAAGCCGAGGATGGCGCGCCGGTGCGAGGCGTCTATTGCTGCGAGCCGTTCAAGGTGATCGGAACGTCGAAGCTTGCCCCCTGGCACCCATCGTCGGCTGTCGACGCCATCTGGATCACCCCGGGGATGCTCAGCGTGCCGGTGGTCTGGCCGGGCGCCACCGTCAGTGGAGTGGCGAGCGTCGTCGGGGCCCCGGTCGCGATCGAGACATTCGCCGCCGCGCATGAGGCGCTACCCGCCACGATCGCGGTGTTGGACGGGAGATACGTCACTGAGGTGAACGTGACCGTGTAGGGGTTCGGATTCTTCAACGTAAAGCAGATCGCTCCGGCAGGTCCGCCGGGGTACAGGTCGCCATTGCCGGGGCAGGACGCCGCCGTGATCGGGATGGACTGCGCGGTGACCGCGGTAGCGTGGCCGCTTCCCGTTCCGGTCGCCGAGAACGAGGCGTACGCCACGGCGGCCCCGGCGAGGACCACGCCCAGGGCCGCGATGAGTCCGCCGAGTCGGGTGTTGACTCTCAACCTGTCGATGGGTGCGGTTGTATCAGCCTGGACCTCCGCCGTCAACCGGCGGTCAAAGGGGGAAACCTGACGGCTGCGAAATCGGTGTTTATCCAACCGCGGGTATCACGAGTCACTCACCGTCTTCGGCGGGAGTTCGGGCGGCGGCGGCTTGACGAAGCAAATTGGCGGGACGCATCACGCTGGGCACAGGGGGCCTAGGCGATGCGACTCAGGATGAGCGGCCGGGGAGCGGCGCCGTCGCCGATCTGGAAGGCCGCCGCGACCCGATCGCGGACCGCCTCGACCTGGGTTGCCCGCGCCGCGTGGACCGTGGCCAGCGGCTCCCCGGTGCGGACCCCGTCTGCCACCTTTCGATGGAGCACGAGCCCGACCGACAGGTCGACGGGATCCTCCTTGCGGTCGCGCCCAGCGCCCAGGGCCTTGCTCACCAGGCCGATTTCCAGCGCGTCGACCGCCGTCACCACCCCATCGCGCGGCGCCGGTACGGGTTGCTGCACCCGCGCCTGGGGCAGGCGACCGGGATCGTCGCACACGCGCGGATCGCCGCCCTGGGCCTCGATCAGCTCGGCAAATTTTTGGAGGGCCCGCCCGTCACGGAGGCTCTGAGCGAGCCGGGCCTCGTTGCCGCCGAGATCGTCACCGGCACCGGCCAGCCGGAGCATCTCGGCGCCCAGCCGCAGGGAGAGCTGGCGCAGGTCCGGCGGCCCACCCCCCCGCAGGGTCTCGATGGCCTCCACAATTTCCAGGGCGTTGCCCACCGCGCGACCCAGCGGTTGACTCATGTCCGTCACGTAGGCGACCGTCTGCCGGCCCGCCTGGGTGCCGATGGCGACCAGCATCCGGGCCAGGGCTTCGCCCTCCGCCGGCGTGTCGATGAAGGCGCCGCGTCCGGTCTTCACGTCCAGGACGATGGCGTCCGCCCCCGCTGCCAGCTTCTTGCTCATCACGCTGCTGGCGATGAGGGGCACCGAGTCCACGGTGGCGGTGGTGTCGCGGAGCGCATACAGCGCCTTGTCGGCGGGCGCGATGTCGGCGGTCTGTCCGGCGATGGCGATCCCGATGCGACGGACCTGGCCGATGAAGGCATCCACCGACAGGTCGACCCGAAGGCCGGGAATCGCCTCCAACTTATCCAGGGTGCCCCCACTATGGCCGAGCGCCCGGCCGGAGAGCTTCGCCACCGGGATACCCGCGGCGGCGACCATGGGCGCCACCACCAGAGTGGCTTTGTCGCCCACCCCGCCGGTCGAGTGCTTGTCGACTTTGGTCCCAGGAATGCTGGAGAGGTCGAGCATCCGCCCGCTGTGGGCCATGGCCACCGTCAAGGCGTGGGTTTCCGAGTCGTTCATGCCGCGCAGGCGCACAGCCATCAACCAGGCGGCCAGCTGGTAGTCCGGGATGGTTCCGGTGGCTGCGCCGCGGGCCAGGAATTCGAGCTCGGCGGCGGAATGGGCGAGACCATCGCGCTTGTGGCGGATAATCTCGAGAGCGGTCACGCCTATAGAGTATGGCGGTGCTCCTGAAGCTGGCAGCGCTGGTGCTGCCGCTAGGATTGGATACCTTTGCCGTGGCCGCGGCCCTCGGCATTGCCGGCCTGGCCCCCCGCGAGCGGCTCCGAGTGAGCCTGCTGTTCAGTGCGTTCGAAGCCGGGATGCCCCTGGTCGGGTTCCTGGCCGGCTTCGCCGCGGGCGCCGCCCTGGGGAATGTGGCCGACCTGGTGGCCATTGCGGTGCTGATTGCCCTGGGCGTCTACCTGGTCTGGCCCAAGGCCGAAAGCGACGAGAGCGGGCGGGCCAGTCTGCTGGCCCGTACCCACGGCTGGGCCGTCATCGGGCTCGGCGTGAGCATCAGCCTGGATGAGCTGGCCATCGGCTTCACCATCGGGCTGCTGAAACTGCCGATCGCTCTGGTGGTTTTGCTCATCGGACTCCAGGCGTTCCTGGCGACCCAGCTCGGGTTGCGCCTGGGCAGCCGGCTGGGCCAAGCGGTGCGGGAGGGCGCGGAGCGGCTGGCTGGGGTGGCTCTGGCGGGCCTGGGTGTCTTCCTGCTGGTGGAGAAGCTGCTTAGACCATAGCCCGAATCCACCGCGTCGAACTTGCATCTTGGGCGCGGGACGAGCGAGCGGGGTGTCGTCTCCTGCGCGCGCTCAGTTACGCACCGACGGGTGCGCGCCTTCGCGTGCTCGTAGCCTCCTTCCGCTCATCTCGTCCCGCATCCCAATCTGCTTCGTCCGATCGGTGGATCCGGGCTACTTGACCAGCGCCGAGTTCACGCCCGGCGCAGGCGCGAAGTTGATGTTGAACTGGACGAGGAGCCCGGGGGTACCGCGGTTTGTCCACACAGGGCCGGGACAGGTGGGCGTTGCGCCGGCTGTGTTGCCCAGCACGTTGCCCATGTCCAGGGTCATAACGAACCCGATGAACTCGCCATTGATCGCATACTGGCCGCTGGAGTCGCTGTCCGTCGGGGTCAGGTTGTGCGGCCCGACCTGGACCGCTCGAAGGTAGACGGAGCCCCCACCGCCGGAGGCGTCGAACATGGTCCCCCAGACCTGAAACCGGGGGGCGTTGGAGCTGCTGGCGTCGAAGCCCTGGTTGCTCCAGGCGGTGCCCGCGGTGTTGGTCGGTGCGATGTAGAAGCCGATGTGCACGCTGCCGGAGGGCACATAGTTGGGGGAGACGAAGAAGAGACTGGCTCCCCCGCTCGTGCCGGCCGCACTATTGGCGGCGGTGAAGGAACTGCTTCCATCGATGATGAACTCGACGCCGTCCGTCCCATCGGTTGGGTTGGGCGGCAGGTCGCTGGCGCCGAGGGAATTGACGTAATGCGGCAAGCCGTTGGACGTGTTCGAGACGTGCGCCCCATTGATCACCACGTTGTTTCCGCTGGTGAAGTAGTAAATGCCGTTCAGGAAGATGTAATAGCCGTCGGCGGCGTCACCAGATGAGCTCCACGGGATCTGGATAGTGTTCGAGTACTTTCCGGGCCGGTACACGTAGTAGTCATGCGTGCCTGACGTGGTGTTCCGGATCGTGACACCCGAGACGACGACGCTCCCACCGGGCGGTAGGTTCGAAATCTTGGTGCGGCTGCTGGGCCCGATCGACGGCAGGCCAGACGTATCGGGCATCAGGTAGTCGGGCTTGGGGTCCTGCCCGGTGCCGAAGGGTGGGGCGCTGACCCAGTACTGGTACAGGTTCTGGTTGTCGCTGCCGGAATTGATGAACAGGCGGCCGTTGATATTCATGCTGCCACTGGTACCTGTGGGAATGTGGAATTTGGCGTTGCTGATGGTGATGCCGGCCGTGCTGAAGCTGCAGTAGTCGTTGCCTTCCTGGCCGTTGTCGACCTGGCCGACTCCGCTCATTTGGGCGTTGATGGTGTTGCCGGTCCCGAGGCCGCCGTAGGCGAAGATGGCGTAGGTCTTGGCGTTGGTGCCGGCCTCGGCAGTGGCCGTGGCGAAGATGTTGATGTTGGTGAAGCCCAGGATCTGGGCGAAGGTTGCGTTGGCGAGATAGGTGACGCTCACCTGGACCTGCTTGTTGTTGTAGCCGGAGGGCGCAACCGCGGTGACGGTGTAGTTGCCCTCGCTATCGGTCACCGTGTTGCCCGGCGGGGCCGGGGAGTAGGGAGCGGCATTGGGGTTGTTGTAGGCGGGCGTCAGGTTGAAGACCGAATACGCATCCTGCACGGCGTGCCAGAGGGCGTAATTGGGCTGCCCGTTCGGGTTGGCCACGGTCCCCACCAGGTCTTGCGCCCCGGCGAGCGCCCCGGCGTCCACCGCATCCTGCATCAAGCGCCGCTGGAAGTACAGCCGCCCGGCGTCGATGGCCAGCGCCAGCATCCCGCAGATCGCCACCATGGCCAGTGCCATGATCACGATGGCCTGTCCCCGCCGGCGCTGCCGGAACCAGCCCATCAGTACTCCGCCCGCATGGAGGAGCTGGCGGTCATGGTGATGGTCGTGCCGGTCAGCTGGGAGATCACGGCCGTCATCGGTGAAAAGGCGTAGGTGATCTGAACCGTCACCTCGTGGTTGCCCGGAATCCGGTTGGGCGTGATCCAGATGTAGCCGGAGTTGGTGGGCGGGTTGGTCGACGCCTGGGCCGGTGTGCTACAGCCTGGCAGGCATGGGTCTTCAATCAGGATGAGGCCCCCGCCGCCAATCTTCGCCAGCGTCGCGTTGACGATCACGGTATCGGGCGGCGTGCTGATCGCGTTGCTCCGGAGCACGAGCTGGCGGGCGCCTTCATGGGCGGCCTCGGCGATGCTGATGTACACGGCGACCGCCCGGCCGAGGTCGAAGATGCCCATGACCAGCAGGAAGAACACGCCGGAAAGCAGCGCGAATTCCACCATCGACTGGCCCGCCGAACGGCGGCGCATCAGTAGTTGGTCCTCATCTGCACGCTGACGCTCATGGTCACGGGGTTGCCGACCAGGTTCTGGAGCAGCGGGGTAAACAGGGTGAAGTTGTAGGTGACGTTCACGGTGACGTAGTAGTTCGTCGTCGCCGCGGTCCAGTTGCCCACGCGGTTCGCGGTGGTGGGGCAGCCTGTCGTGGGGACCGTCGCGTCGTGGGGTGGGCAAATCGTGATCGAGTTGGGGGTGATGCCGGTGTTCTGGAGCTCGGCGTTGACCGCGTTAACGATGGCTATATCGGCTTGGACCGGGCAGGTGATGTAGTTGTCCAACGTGGTGCAGGTCGGGGTCGCCGGTCCTGTGTAGTTGTTGAGGATGGCGGTGCGGGCGCCCTCCCGGGCGGCGTTGGTGATGGCCACCTGGAAGTAGTAGGCGCGGCCAAAGTCGAGCAGGCCGAAGGTCAAGAAGGCCAGCATTGGAAGGACCAGGGCAGTCTCGACGAGGGATTGCCCGCGCCGGTGGCGGAAAAGCGTGAGTGTCATGGCTTCGTTACCAGGCGACGTGGATAATCGGCGGGGGGATCCAGCCGGACCACGGGACCTACTACAGCTAACGCAAACGGTAAGGCCCGCTGAATGCGTTTCGAATCACAGGGGCTTACGGGGTTCGTTACGGTATGTAGCCCGGCGGTCGCGCTGGCATGACCTTTGTTACAGGCGTCCCAGCTCCTCCCGGATCGAATGCCTGTTCTTGAACGCATGTTCCGGATTGCGGGTTGCAGGGTCCGGTCTCTACACTTCGCTCGCGACCTGTCAGAAAGCCAGTTGGAGAAGGAAACGACTCCAGCGGGTCGCCGGCGAGGAGACCGCAAGGTTTCCACTCCGAGGCCGCAAGGCTTCGGGGCCTGGCCCGAAAGGGCTGGGGAGTCGGTTGCCGCAAGGCGACCGGTTCTGCCGGTGACGAAGGTCTAGCCCGCAAGGGCCGGACTGGGCGGCGGGATGAAGGCTCGCTGGGTAAAACCGGTGAGTTGTAAACCGCAACGGCAGGTCGCATTTCTTATTCCAGGAAAGAGACCCGGCCGGTTTCTTTCCTTGGCGCGGCGGCCACGCCGCCGGGGCCCTCCCAGGACATCCGTGCAACCCAGTGAGAGTGGAAGCGACGGGTAGAATCAGCGCTGAAGGCGAATGGAGACCCCCAACGCGGTGCGATTCGACGGGCTCCTGAAGCGCGGGGAGCTGATCGAGTCCGTCTCCGAAATGACCCCCGAGTACATCCAGGAGCTCAAGCACACGCTGATCGTCTCGGGGGATACGGAACTCATCTCGGCGCCCGCCTACTACCTGGCCGCCCGCAAGGCGCCCAGCGTTAACGCCTTCATGACCGCCATCGCCATCATCCAGGACGAGTTGGCCCACGCCCATATCGCCTTTCACCTCCTCGAAGAGCTGGGCGAGAGCCAGGAGGAGCTCATTTTCAAGCGCGACCCGAAGGCCTTCCGGTATCCGTACGCGTTCGACGTCCCGCTGGAAAGCTGGACGGAACTGGTGACGGCCAACGCCCTGTACGACCAGGCGGGCTTCAATCTGCTGGGAGACATCCACGAGCACTGCTCCTACGGTCCCTGGAAGCGAGGGCTGGTCAAAGTCATGGCCGAGGAGAACTTCCACCTGCGCAACGGCCGGAACTGGATGAAGCGCATCAGCGCCGCGGGCGGCGCGGCCCGGGACGAGCTGCAGCGGGCGGTCGAATGGATGTTTCCCTTGACCGTCGAGTGGTTTGGGCTTCCCGACACCCTCAAGCAGCACAGCACCCAGCTCGAGTACCGGCTCAAGGGACTGACCAACGACCAGCTCCGCCAGCAATGGCTGTCCACCGTCGTGCCCTTCCTCGAGTCAATCGGCATCGCGGCGCCGGCCCATCGGGAGAACGGCCACTATGCGCTGGATTACCCATTCCCCAGCACCTTCGACCCCGAGCAGAAGCGCTGGGAGTTCACCGATCCGTGCACCTGGGACGATGTGCTGGCCCGCTGGCGCGCCCGGGGTCCCCGCAACGCCGAGATGGTTGGGCTGTTTCAAGAGAGCTTTCGGAAGTTCCGGGTCCAACCGTGAGCGCGATTGGCCCGTTGGACCGGCGGGTCTGGCGGGCGCTGGCGGAGGTCGAGGACCCGGAGATGCCGATCAACATCGTCGATCTGGGTCTGGTCTATGGGGTTCACATCGACAGCGGCCGGGTGCGCGTGGACCTCACCTTTACGGCCATGGGCTGTCCCGCGACCGACCTGCTGGTCGCCGACATCCAGGATCGGCTTGCAGCGGAGCCCGGGGTGACGTCGGTGGAGCTGAATGTGGTCTGGCATCCGCCCTGGACGGCAGCCCGGCTGTCACCCGCCGGGCGGGAGACGCTGATCGCGTGGGGCCTGGCGGTCTGAGTGGCCACCTTCAGCCGCGTCCACCAACAGGTCCGCCAGTACGAGGTCTTCGCCCGGAAGGTCCGCGAGGAGCCGCTGCGGCAGGTGGGCAGTGTGGTCGCCCCCGACGACGACCTGGCGCAGGCGTATGCCCGGGCCACCTATGACGAAGAGCGGTGGGTGGAGCTGGTGATCGTCCCCAGCGAGGCGGTGATCCGGCTGTGGGCGCCCGGCGAGGACGGCAGCGGATCCGGGTGAGCCTGGCCACGCTCGTCCAGAGCCTTGCCGATAACAAGCAACTGCTCGGTCTCCGATATGCCGAATGGTGCACCGCCGCCCCCACCCTGGAGGCCGATATCGCGGGGGCCGCCATGGGACTCGACGACCTTGGTCACAGCCGGGTGCTGCACGGCTCCCTTCGCGAGCTGGGTGAAGCGGAGACGGAACGCGACCCCGCCAGCCCCGAGCATTACCTCAACGTGGCCTACCTCGACCAGCCCTGGAGTGACTGGAACCAGTTCGTCGCCGCCAATGCCGTGCTGGACACTGCCTTCACCCTGATGATCGAGGCCCTGGCCAACGGCAAGGTGGAGGTGCTGCGCAGCCGGCTGCGGAAGATGCTGCAGGAAGAGCACTACCACTACTTGCATGGGCGCAGCTGGCTGCGCCAGGGAGGCAGCAACCCGGAGGTGGGCCGAGCGTTCGAGGAAGCGGTGGAATGGTTCGGACCAGAGGGGGGAGAGGTGGACCAGTTCCACGAGGCCGGCCAGCTC
>Ga0137399_10000278_pt1 | contig 19608 bp, 18 predicted proteins | sample czorhiz316metaG_FD_104810 | JGI IMG/M metagenome (GOLD analysis project Ga0137399, IMG submission 104810) | Vadose zone soil microbial communities from Angelo Coast Range Reserve, California, USA - czorhiz3.16 metaG | ecosystem: Environmental > Terrestrial > Soil > Vadose zone | place: USA...
AATACTTTTTCTCCGCTCTTCGCAGTTTGGTTTTCAGGAAAGTGCTTCGTGGAGAATGATGCCCACTCGTTGACATAGATCTCCGGTGATGAAACCACACTCACGACCCTTCCGGTCCGGCTGAGCAGACCTTTGAGGGACCGGAAGAGGAGCACCTTCTTCTCCATCGTCGGGACATTGTCAAAGGTGAACGCCGAGAAGACCAGATCATAGCTCTCTGCCGCAAACCCATTTAGGTTGCCGTCCGCAACGAGGCGATAGTCCCCATCGGGATCACGTTTTCTGGCTCGCCTCAGCATGTGCTCCGCAATATCCACACCGACAACATCAAAACCTAGTCGACGTAAGAACCGTGTAGACCGCCCCGTCCCACACCCGAAGTCAATCGCCTTCCCGCCCTTAACGTGGTCTTTCAGGATTGCCGGGAGATCCCGGAACGCCAAATAATACGTCCCAGCGAACTCTAGGCGATCATATGCCTCTGCGCGGACCTTATCGTCGTAGACGTTCGAGAACCCTTGACTCATTCTAAGCTCATCTCTATCACCAGCTAGCCTTGCCTAAAATGCGTGGCGCATGGCGTATCGGCACACAACGTGCCGGTTGCTGCCATTGAACGGGGCTTTTCCAGCGGCGCTTCAAGACCGGCACTCGAAGCCTACCACGTGCGATAAATTTCTCTCGACCCAGTAAGATACATATCCGTATAGCCCTTCATTTTCTCCATCGAGGCTTTCATCTCGGGCGTTGGATTCATGTATGCTTCGTTCGATTTGTCCCAAGCCGAAAGATTGTCATACCAGCTTGCCATGACAACGCGGTTATACTGACCGGTTACGTCGGTCATTATGCTTACATTTTTCTCTTTCGCCATCGCTTCTTTAAACAGTTTGGCAAGTTTTGAAGCATTGCCTGGCTTACATACAAATATATCGTGAACAATGATCATATGAAATTTTCCTTTCTTTTATCCATAGCTGCTTTAGAGTATCACCTCGTGCTTAATAATGTTAATATAGCAATCCTGCGCGAAATTGACACTGCCCTGCAATATACCACGTCGTGATCATTCATCCAACGCCCGCCCAGCCGGTTTTCTCCAGATGATCAAATGAAGAAACCAACCCACGGTGAATGCGAGTCGGCTCCTTTGTGAGATGGTGAAACGGTTACTTCAAGAATATCATCTTTTTCACGTCCACGAAGTTGCCTGCCTGGAGCCGGGAGAAGTAAACGCCGCTCGGTAAAGTACTGGCGTCGAAATCCACTGACTTGTATCCTGCTCCCTCAAACTGATTGACCAGCGTGCGGACTTCTTCTCCCAGCATGTTGAAGATCGACAGCCGCACTTTCGATGGCTGAGGAAGGTCGTATGGAATTATGGTGGTTGGATTAAACGGGTCAGGATAGTTTTGCTCAAGAGAAAATTCGGTAGGAACTTCCTTTGGTTTGATGTCGGCGCCAGAAGGTGGAGTTGGTGGCAATTCTGATGTCGGCGTTATTCTGATGCGGCTGGTCTGACTCGAAGTTGGGCACGATGATAGAATAATCGACCCATTCTGATTTGCTTTCACCCAGTAGCCCTTGCCGGGGGAGATCGCTGTAGCGATGGAGTAAGAAGTGCCGTTGTTTCCAAAAAAGTTTGTCGTTATGATTCCCGGTGGTATGCTGGTAATGGAATCCGTGGGGACAGGTACCGCGATCGATCCGATCATGTTCCACCCTTGAGTGACTGTCACCGTTTCGGCGGCAATCGGCACACCCGGCAAACTCACATCCTGCGAAGAGGGGAATTTGAGCCAATAACCTTTACCGCTCATCAGCGAATCGGAAGCAATATATCTTCCATGATAGGCAAATGCACGTGAGATTGATGTTGGAAAAAGGGAGGTTTTGGCAACGTCTGAAACCAAGAACGGCACGGAAATCAGATTCCATCCATCAGTCAATTGAAACGTCGAGGACGGCGGACTCCGAAACAGGCCGGTTCCAGCTGTTCCGGCAATGAAATGACTACCGATCGCTGCAAGGGAGAAGACATGCATGTCTGATTGTCTCAATCCACAGTTAACCTGGGTCCAAGTTGTCCCGTTGTTGGTAGAAAGAAAAGCACCTTCGCCCTCAGTCCCAGCGAAGATATCCGTATCTATGACTGCAAGCCCACGCACAAGCGTGCGTGTCGGCCCATTATTGACGTACATCCAGCTCGTTCCGTTGTTACTAGAATGAAAAAGACCACCCTCCGTTCCGGCGAAGATATTCGTGCCGGACGCGGCTAGAGACCAGAGATGAGTGTTCGTCAACCCTGCATTGACTGCTGCCCAGCTCGAGCCGTTGTTGGTGGAAAGAAACACGCCTCCGCCGTCAGTTCCGGCAAAGAGATTGGTGCCGCTCACCGCGAGGGCACGAACATGTCTGTTCGCCAAGCCGGTATCGACGGCTGCCCAGCTTGTGCCGTTGTTGTTGGAGAGAAACACACCGCCATAATATGTGCCTGCAAAGAGAATCGTGCCACTCACGGCCATAGAAAAGATTTCAAAATCTGTCAAACCGCTGTCGACTTGAGTCCAGAGTCCGCCGTTGTTGGTGGAACGAAAAACGCCGTCACCCTGAGTTCCGGCAAAGAGATTTGTGCCGCTTACCACAAGAGAATTGACGATCATATCCCCCAAACCGCTGTCGGCTTCAGTCCACGTTCCCCCCTCGTTCGTGGAGAGAAGCACGCCGGGGTAATATGCGATGCCGGCAAAGAGATTCGGTCCACTCACGGCAAGGCACGTAACAGGTAGCACCCCCGGTCCGCTGGTTTGCTCCCACAAGATATCCTGCGCACTCATGAAGCTCGGTATGCACAGAACGAATGCAAGCAGCAAGATTGTACTGAAAACACGTTTATTCCAGTTCATAAACCCTCCTGCCACATCCTCGAATTAGCTGCACGCTGCCAAAGCGCCTCGGAATGTTGAAGCCTTGAACTAAGAGAGATTCTGTTGGATAATAAAATTTATTTCAAAAGGATAGCCTTCTTCGTCTGTACAAATTCTCCTGCCATCATCCGATAGAAATACAAGCCAGCCGGTCTGGTGCTGGCGTCCCATGTCACGCTGTAGGTGCCGGGTTGCTTGTCTTCGTTCAGAAGAGTCTGCACAATTTGGCCGAGCAAATTGAATATCTGCAACCGAACGTGGGTGTGTTTTGGAATGCTAAATGAGATTGACGTTGACGGATTGAAGGGATTGGGATAATTCTGGAACAATAAGAACGACGAAGGTGTCGAGAGATCCACTCGTTGATCGATCGAGGTGATTATCGAGTTCAACAGGAAATGTTGGTTGGACGCAGTGAAATCAACCGATCCGCTGTTGTAAATATTACGTATGAGACCGACACCTTTCATGAATGTGAAAGTGCTTTGGAAATCAGGTCCCGCGGGAGGATAAATCCAAGACAGGAACGCTGTGGTGTCCCCATGTCCCACTTGCCTGAACCGATAGATCACTGTAGTATCGACAAAACCTTGTGTAAACGGGAAAACGTCAAAGCGAATCTGGTATGGATCGGCATGCCGATAAACTTGGTGTTGCCCTTTAAGGCTTTCGATCAATTCGAAATACGAACTATCGCGGATGGAATAAGTAGAGTCGTGATCATTACCGCTCGAATGGTAGAGGATTTCATGGTGCATCAGATCTCGTTGGACTTTAAATTGCCAAGAGGTTGAATCGGCGTTTGATGTGCGCCCAGTGATGAAGTATGATACGCGACCGGAGTCAGTCGTCGTTGAGTATGGATTCCCCGCCGGCCAATTTACAACCAAAGTGAAATATCGATAGGTCCACTGGTTCCCAATTGACAAGGGGAACACATCAACGAGCGAATCTTGTTGAGAAAAGGCCGCTGTGTGAGTGAGAAGCACGACGAGAAGTGCACTAAAGGTAACCAACAGCTTTGCGCGTTTGATGACTCACCTCCATGTCCAGAAAGGTATTACTATGGAAGGTACGCCATTAGAAGGGGAAATACAATCTGCATTTGAGTGCAGGTTCTGTAGATTTTCCTTGGCCCGGGTCTGGATTCCTGTATGGGGTTAATCGATGAGGTTCAATTAGCGAGAATTGTTTTTGTAGGAGGGTGTTTGTACTATGCAAAAGTAGGAATGGCGGAGGAATATTGATCTGCGCTAACGGCCCATATCGTCAAAGCAGCGAATCCATCCTATGCGGATAACGCGGCCCAATCTGATCATTTTCATTCTTTTCGTCATTGCGGGTGGATGCAACAAGGCGAATCCGCTGCTGGAGATGGCCCCGCTTGGTGCGTACCAATACAGAGCATACGACACCACAGGTGTACTCATCGTTAAGGGTTGGTTTACGCCTCACATCGTAGATTCGATTCACATCAGCGGCGATTGGTACTTAAAACAAGTGAGTAACCATCAAATTCCCGGACCACAGGTCGGCGTTGGAAAACTTGCAGGGGCTATATATCAGGGAATCCTTGAAATCAATTTGAACCCGCAATACAAGGATAACAATGTCTTTCTAGTTGGAAGGATCGTGGGCAACAGCTACACCGGCACCTGGATTTGGAATAGCTATATCGGAAATACGAATTGGGGAAGGTTTACGGCCAATAAGTGATTGGAATTAATTCTTTGGGCGATGAATTGCTTGCCGGCGACCCATTTTCTCTGATCGCTGAGCCGGCGTGATTGCGTTGAAGTTTCGTGGTCAACATTATAGAGTTTTGAAGTGCTGAGAATCTGCAGAGTATTGGTAAATTAGAACGTGAGCGGAGAAGCAAAAACTGCCCAAAACGAGTGACCCCGGCGCGAATCGAACGCGCAACCCTCAGCTTAGAAGGCTGATGCTCTGTCCAATTGAGCTACGGGGTCGATGCTCCCAACCCCCACCGGAAAGTTAACAACTTCGTCGCTAAGTGGCAGGTTAGTTGTGTGAATTGCCATCATTCGAACAGATCGGCGTGCGTTCCCGTTCGAATCAAACTAAGCTCGTCACGCCTGGTCCTGTAGATCAATAACCAGTCGGGTTGTATGTGACATTCGCGGCAATCAGAGTATTCTCCGAGTAAGCCATGGTCCCTATGCTTTGGTGGCAACGATTTTCCACTGGCAATCAGTGTTACTACTTCCGCCAATTTTCTCAGGCTGTAGCCACGCTTTCGTGCCAGCTTATAATCCCGTTTGAACTGGTTGGTGCGGACGAGCCGGAGCATTAATGCTCAAGCTCTTCCATCATCTCCTCAACCGAATGGAACTTCTTGACGCCAACGCCTACCCGTGCGTTCCTGATCGCCTGCCGAGTCGTTCTATTTGGGATGCGAATCTCGAACGGCAGACCACGATAGTTCCTCACGAGTGCGAAGAAGAGCGCAAGTGCCTGTGCCGTCGTCAATCCCAATCGCCGAAAGATTGCTTCAGTCTCCCTCTTGAGCTTCGGCTCGATCCGTGCGTTTACCATCGCTGTTTTTGCCATCGCTTCACCTCTTTCTCTTCTTAATGTATTACATTCGTCACACAGAAGCAAGCTATTCTATCCAACGCTCTCCGCGCTGTATCGGGCGATGAGACCCGTCCGCACCGCAAGTCGGTAGGTCCGCGTAAACAACCAGCACGCAAGCAGGACGTAGAGCGCGGCGAGGCAACCTCCCCAGACGAGCGTCGATCCCGGCGCACCACCGCCGGAAACAATCGTCCGCATCCCCTCGAACACGTAGGATGGAGGAAGAAGACGCGAGAGATACTGCATCCAATGCGGGAGCGTCTCTACCGGATAGAACACCCCGGCAAGCGGCGACAGGAGGGCGGGGATCGGCCAAACCAACCATTCGGAAGCAGGCCCGAACCGCAAGACAATGGCGCACCCGACAATCCCGATGGCAATGCCGAACAGGAAGAGCACAAGGAGAAATGGAATCAGCGCGGCGCCATATACGAAGAAGGAAAGGCCGAACACGGTCGCGGCCAGCACAAGCATCACGACGAGCGCCATTAGGCCGGTTGCGAAGCTCGTGATGACGAGACCTGCCAGGTACTCCGGAATCGAGAGCGGGGTGGCGAAAATGTTCAGGAAATTGCGCGACCACACGTCTTCGAGGAACGCCGTCGTGACTCCGTGCATAATGCGGCTGCAGAAGTCCCAGAAGAGAACCGCCCCCAGCAGAAGGGAAACGAAATTGAAGCCCGAGGACGCGATGGCGTTGAGATACCTCGTGATGAATCCCCAAAGCACAATGTCAATTGCTACCCACGCAATAATCGGCAGCAAGCGGGCGGGGCTGCCGCGCAGGAGATAGAATTGGCGTAGCACGATGGCTGAGATTCTTCGGATTGACATGCCGTTCAGACCTTAAGCGAGAGCGGCTCGCGCGCCACCGCGATGAAAAGCTCCTCGAGCGTTTCTTTTCCGTGCTCTCGCGGCAGGGTCTTCGGATCGCCTTCGAGCAGAATTTTCCCGCGCGAGAGGAAGAGCACGCGGTTACACACCTCCTCGACTTCATACATATTTTGAGAGGTCCATAAGACGCCAACCTCACCCCGGGAGGCGAACGCGCGGATTTTCACGCGGATCTCGCGGGCCGTCGCCGGGTCGAGCGAGGCCGTCGGCTCGTCCAGGAGCAACAGTTGGGGATCATTGAGCATCGCCTTCGCGAGGGTCGCCCGCGTCTGCTCGCCTGAAGAGAGCACTCCGCACTTCACGTTGCGCAGTCTTTCGAGATCGAATTCCTTGAGCAGCCGTTGGATTCGTTCTTGCAGATCGCCGGCGCCGTAAAGCAGACCGAAGAACCTGAGGTTTTGATAGACGGTCAGATTCCCGGGGAGAGGCGCGTACGCTGCCGCGAAATTTGTGCGCTGGAGGGCTTCCGACCTTCGCGTCGCGATGTCCACTCCTTCGATGCTGATCGTCCCTGATCCCGGCTGAAGCACACCGAGAATCATATTGATGGTCGTGGTCTTCCCTGCCCCATTAGGCCCGAGAAGACCGACGATCTCATTGCGCCCCACGGTGAATGAAACGTCTTCAACAGCAATGGTCTCGCCGTAGAGTTTACGGAGTTTCGTCGCGGATAGAACGGCGGGCGTGTGGTGATCGTCGGAGTGCTGTGTTTCATTCACGGCGAACACGCTTCGCATGAGAGAGAATTGCAGGAGATCCCGTGCGCCTCATTTGAGGCGAATGAGTTTTTTACGCAGGATCCAAATGAGCGCGAGAATAGCCAGGACAATCAGCGTGCCCTCAAAGATATTATCCTGTAGTCTCGAGAGGACGAATTCCCACTGGTCTCCCAGGAAGTACCCGAGGAGGATAAACGTCGCCGACCAGACGAGCGCACCTGCATACGCAAATGCTGCAAAAACAGGGATCTCCAGACGAGATGCCCCCGCGACGTACGCGGTAAGGTGCCGGACCCCCGGAATGAAGTAGCCGATCGGCAGCGACCATCTGCCCCGGCGGAGAAACCACCGGTGCACCAATTCCAGTTTTTCAGGCGTGATAAAGACATACCGCCCGTATTTATGAATCAAGAATAGCCCAAGACTGCGGCCCAGGGCGTAGCTCAGACTGATTCCAGTGGAGCTGCCGAGAAACGCGAAGAGCAGCGTAAGAGGGAAGCTCAACTGCTTCTTGAAGATCAAATATCCGGCGAAAGTCAGGAGGGTCTCATCGGGCACCGGCAGACCGACGATCCCGAGCATCAAGAGCGAGAAGAGTCCGAAGTATCCGTAGTGCGAAATCCATTGAGTGATGATTTCCATATTCCTTATGTCGGGTTCTGGAACGCAAAATCAACATTCCTTCGCGCCGACTTTAGCGAAATCATCTGGCGGAGGCGCATCAATCTATTTAAGATTACTGAGAAAGGCAAAAACGGAGAAGGTTGAGCCTCCCCGGACACGCCGGGATGCAAGAAATACGATACAGGTATGTGATCCTCATTCGGGGTGAGTTGATTTTACCTCACAGGGATGGTATATTGGTGGGCTTTTAATCACGAGGATCGGTTCGATAATGGAAAAACTCAAGCTACTCGTTGTTGAGGACGAAGATTCGCTGCGAACTCTGCTGCGGTCCGAACTCGAGGCGCACGGATTTGCGGTCGATGACGCTGATGGCGGCACCATCGCCATGAAAGCTCTCAGCAACACCCGTTACGATGTCGTGATCCTCGACGTCCGCATGCCGGACATGGATGGTCTCGAAGTTCTCCGGAATATCCGAAAGGACAATCTGGCGGATAAGGTTATCATGCTGACGGGCGTCAGCGAACTGAAGGTCGCGCGTGATAGCCTGGAACTTGGGGCAAACGATTTCCTGACGAAGCCGTACGATTTTCAGAAGCTTCTCGCCTGCATCAAACGCGTCGTAAAGGAGTAACAGCCGACCGTCCTCATCGGTCTATCCGCGGCGCTACCCTCCGGCCGGCCTCGAATTCGGTCCGTTCTCCCCGAAAGAGCCTTGAAGTTCCCTCTGAAAAGCCGTATCTTATTCAAGTTCTAACGGATTGCTCGATCAGGCAATGAACGACTGCTTGATCGCGCACGATCGGGTAGATGGCGGAATTGGCATACGCGCTAGACTTAGGATCTAGTGGGGAAACCCGTGGGGGTTCAAGTCCCCCTCTACCCACCCTTCAAGCCTTCCGGCGGATCTTTACAAGATGAAGTAGCCGAGATGCAGTTCAACCCGCGTCAGAGCTTTGCACCGCTTGTCAATGTCACGGTATTCGTTCAGGTTCTTCTTCTGAAAGCTCTCGAAGGCCGCCTTTGAAGTCCATCGGTCGACCGTTATGTAACGTCCCTTCTTTCCGGCGTTATGGAGAAGCTCGGTGCCCACGTATCCTTCCCCTTTCTTGAAGAAGCTTACCCATTCGCCCTGAGGTCCGTAGGTGCGCTCAAATTCCGCTTCTGAACCCGCTTTCACCTGAAATTCCCAAAGGCTGACGTGCATTGCTCCGGATTGGCGGGAAATTAGTCCTTTTCCGTTTCGCTGGATCGGCTCTCTTCGTACATCTTTCGAACCTTGCCGGCCCTCTCCTTGCCTATATGCTCTCGGAAGATGTCGTACACATCCGCCTGGCACCGGGCACCCGTCGAGTCGGATTCGCTGCAAGTTCTTATGTTTAACAGTGCCTTCTTGAAATACGCCTCCACGTCGGACTTTATGGCCGCAGCTTCCTTCTCGTTTATCAGCCCGGCTTTCGCGGCATCCCCTGCGACGCGTTCCGCGATTCGGCCCGCCTCCTCCATGCTGAGTTTATCGACATCAGAGCCTTCGTACCATTTCCCGGCGGTTCGAAAGTCAGCCATAAGGCCGTCTCTTTGATCTTTCTGTTCGACGTATGCCGCCGGCAAGTCGTTCCTACGGAAAATCGGTTCGACACTGGCCGCAAGTTCCCTCTCGTCGGTGATAGTAGATCCGCCCACGACCGCAATCATCGTACCCGCGCGGTTGAGCCAGGCTTCTTTTACCTTTTCGAGGTTCTTCAGCTCGATCAGGACGGGTTTGGATCGGCTCCCGCACCCGATGTCTGGCGCCTCACCGCAAACCATGGGTACCTCATAAAAGATGACCAGTTCGTTGTGCTTACTGCTGACTATATGCAATACTCTGGTGACAACGCCCGTAAGCACAAATACCAGCACCGCCGCGCTTGCTATCACGATTCGTCGATTCATTGACTGCCCTCTTTGTAGAAGAAAGATTCTCCGGTTTGGCTGTGGTTCACTACGGAAGTTAACTCCTTGGAAATGCAAAATCAATAGCCCGGGCGAAGACGCCGCAGATGGCAAGCAATGTCTCAATTGATAATGAGCGAAAAATTTGTTACTTTTTTACATTAGCGTCAAGCGCACATGTACTGAGGGAGTTGAATCAGGTGATGGAAGTTTCGATTACGGACATTAACGACGTGCAGAAAGAGATTGAGGTCACCGCTTCGGCGGAAGAGCTTACGCCCCATTTCGAAAAGGCGTATAAAGAACAGCTCCCCCGCATCGAGATCAAGGGCTTCCGGAAGGGAAAGGTTCCCCTCGATCTCGTCAAGAAACTGCACGGCGAGTCGATCGAGCAGCAATCTCTCGATTCGATCGTAAGCGACGTCTACCGGCAGTTGGTCCGTGAGCGCAATATTCAGACGATCGGCGATCCCGTCCTGACGGAGATGGACTACAAGAGGGGCGAGGCCCTCAAATTCAAGATTTCGTACGAGATCAAGCCGACCTTCGAGCTGAAGGACTATAAGGGCTTGACGGTCGAGAAATTGGTCCACCGCGTCACCGAAACAGAGATGGAAGAAGAGATTCTGAGGCTTCGACGGGCAAACAGCACCCTCTCGCCGGCGGCGGAAGTCACCGACGACGAACATATCGTCACGGCCGACATCCAGGAAATCGATCCGACGGGAAATCCCCTTATCGGCAAGAGGACCCCCGACGTACGCCTGTACCTCGCCGATGAGACCGTCTTCGAGGAAGTGAAGGCCGTGCTTCGGCATGCGGCGGCGGGGTCGGTACTCCGCGTCACGGTCACGCCGCAGAAGGGCGAGCGCAAGGAGCCGACGCACCTCGAGATTACCGTGAAAAAGATCGAGAAGGTGTCGCTCCCGGAGCTGGATGCGGATCTGGTAAAGAAGATGACGAAGGGAAAATACGAAACTCCGGATGAGTTCCGGAAGCATCTTCGCGAGGATCTGGAACGCTACTGGCAGGATCGCAGCGAACGCATGCTTACCGATGCGCTGATCGGCGAGATCGTCCGGCGGCACGACTTCACGGTCCCGGAATCCCTCATCAGAACCGTCATCGACTCGCTGCTGGAAGAATTGAAGGACCGTTATCCGTCGAAAAAGCTTCCCCCCGGCTTCGACGAGAAGGATTTCAGGGAAAAAAACCGCGCCTACGGCGTCTTCCAGGCGAAATGGTATCTGGTACGGGAACGGATCATCGAAGCCGAGAAACTCGGGGTGGATGCCGCCGATCTCGACCGGCTCGCGGACCTGGAGGCGGAAAAGCTCGGGATGGACAAGAACCGGTTGAAAACATTTTATGAATCCTCCGAAGCCGTGAAGAGCAGGATTGTCTCGGATAAGCTTCTCTCATTCCTCAAAGCCCACGCAACTATCTCCGAACGGGTGGTCGAAGATCCAGTCTGATCGTTCGGATCAAATGTCTGAAAAAGAAAGGTGATCAGCTCAATGAAAACGACAGTTTCCAATCAACTCGTACCCATTGTCATTGAAACAACCGGGCGCGGCGAACGGGCCTACGATATTTTTTCGCGGCTTCTCAAGGAACGGATCGTCTTCCTCGGGACGCCCATCGACGATTCCATCGCAGGCTTGGTCATCGCCCAGCTTTTGTTTTTGGAGTCGGAAGACCCCGAGAAGGACATCCACGTGTACATCAACAGCCCGGGCGGGAGCGTCTACGCCGGCATGGCGATCTATGATACGATGCAGTACATCCGCCCCGACGTTTCGACGATGTGCGTCGGGATGTCGGCCAGCATTGCGGCGATCCTGCTTGCCGGCGGCAGGAAGGGGAAGCGCACGGCGCTCCCCAATTCCCGCATCATGATCCACCAGCCGTGGGGCGGGGTCCAGGGCACCGCGTCGGATATCAGCATCCAGGCGGAGGAGATTTTGCGGATCAAGAAACGCATTAACGAGATACTCGCCGGCCACTGCGGCAAGCCGGTCGAACAGATCGAGAAAGACACGGACCGCGACAATTACATGACGTCGGAAGAGGCGAAGTCATACGGCATTATCGACAATATTCTCGTGAAGAAGCCCCGCATGGACGGAAGAAAGGACAAGTAACCGATGGCGCAAAAGGGAAAATCGGACGAGGTCATCCGCTGCTCTTTCTGCGGCCAATCGGCAGACAAGGTCCAGAGCATCATCGCCGGACCGGACGCGTACATCTGCGACGGCTGCGTCGCGAGCTCCGTGGACATTCTCCGGAACAACATGGCGGTCCTCTCGGCGAAGCACTCGCAGGCGCGCCCCTCGTTCACCCCGCTTCACGTCAAAAGGGCGCTCGATGACTACGTGATCGGGCAGGAGTCCGCAAAGAAAACGCTCGCCGTCGCCGTCTATAATCATTATAAGCGGATCGATTCGAAGGAACCCCGTCGCGGCGTCGACGACGTCGAGTTGGAGAAGAGCAACATACTTCTTCTGGGGCCGACCGGGACGGGGAAAACGCTTCTCGCCCAGACGCTCGCGAAGATCCTCGCGGTTCCGTTTGCCATCGCGGATGCGACAACCCTCACCGAAGCGGGGTACGTGGGAGACGACGTTGAGACCGTCCTCGTCCACCTGCTTCAAAACGCCGAATACGACGTGGAGAAGGCGGAGCGGGGAATCGTCTACATCGACGAGGTCGACAAAATCGCGCGCAAGAGCGACAGCGTTTCGATCACGCGGGACGTGTCCGGAGAGGGCGTTCAGCAGGCGCTTCTCAAGATCCTCGAAGGAACGGTTGCCGGCGTACCGCCGAAGGGCGGCCGCAAGCATCCCGAGCAAAGCTTGATCAACCTCAACACGAAGAATATTCTATTTATATGCGGGGGGGCGTTCGAAGGACTGGAAAAGATCATCGCGCACCGCGTGCACCAGAACGCCATCGGATTCGGGGCGAACATCCGCGGCAAGAAGGACGATGCGCAGCAGCAGTACCTTCCCCTCGTGGAGCCCGACGATCTCCTGAGGTTCGGCCTGATCCCCGAGTTTGTCGGCCGTCTCCCCGTCGTGGCGACGCTGCACCCGTTGAAAGAGAAGGCGCTCCTCAATATACTGACGGAGCCGAAAAATGCTATCGTGAAGCAGTATAAGAAGCTCTTCCGGATGGAAGGGGTCGAGCTGGAATTCGAGGAAGGCGCGCTCAAGGCGGTCGTGCAGCGGGCGAATGAGCGCTCCACGGGCGCGCGGGCCCTGCGCTCGATCATGGAAGACACGATGCTGGACATCATGTACAACCTCCCCTCCCGGCAAAATATCGCGAAGTGCATCATCACGCGGGAGACGGTCCTCAAGAAGGAAGAACCGGTGTACCTCTATAAAGAGCGGAAGGCCTCGGCCTAGAGGTCCCTTTCCCCCTCAGTAAATCCCGCGGTCGCTCCCTGATTTCGTGATCTTAATATCGTGCAACTGCGGCGCCTTGACGCGAATCTCGAACAGATAGTGGCGGTAGGTGCCGGTCGGGACCCACTCAAAATTCATCAGCCAGCAGTGCAGGTCGCGGGATATCTGTATCTCCGGCGCGAGGATATCCCGGTTGAAGACGTCGTAGGCTCCGTTCACCGAAATCTTCCAGCTCTCCGTCAGGTTGAAGTCGAGGTGCCCGCGCACGTTTGACGCGCGCGACTGGGACCCCGGGACCTTGTTCTCCGAGTAGTCGAGCGTCAGCGAGAGGTTCCAGGGGATGCTGAAATCGGGTTCCTCCTCCTGATTAAGATTGGCATAACCGGCGCCCATCCGGCGGTGAGCGAGAGAGTCGCCGCCGGCCGGCGCTTGCGCCGATGTCTTCCGCTGGCCCGAGAGGGAGGTCGAGAGTGCAATCTGAAAACTCGTCAGGCGCGCCAGCCGTCCCTCCTCATTGATAAGAAACTTGTTCACCCTCGTAAATTCGCCCGGCTTGGTCTCCACCAGCTTATAAAGGTCGAACGCCGCACTTCCGCCGATGTCGAGCCCGCCGCCGCCGCCGGCACCCCCGATTCCGGTCCGGTATGAAAGCGAGATCGGTGAAAACCGCAAACTGTCGGCCGAGAAGTTGTACGAAATTCCCGCCCCGAGATTGAGCAGTTGGATCTTGCTTCCCTCCTTCCCTTCTTCGGAGGGAATCGTCTTCATCTCGAAAATATTCCCGATGCTCAGGTTCATGAACATCTGCCTGCCCGCAAGATCCTCACCGACGATCTGTTTCTGATAGGTAAACGACAGGCTGGGGGTCATCGTGTGCCGGATGGCGGCGATGCCCAGGATTCCCGGCTGCCCTATTGCATAGAGGCGCGTGCTTGCCGAAATTCCGGAGGACAGGACGCCCGCACGCTGCCATTGGCGCGAGTTCACGGTCTGAAGACTACTGTCCGCCGAAACCCGAACGGGCACGTCGTTGTCGGTGACCGAGCGCGAATCCTGGTAACTCAGCGACGGGGAGATCGTGATGTATCCCAGCTTGGGGGCGATGCTCAGCGAGGCGCGCTGCGAGAGCGTCTGTGTGCGATCGATCTCAAAATCATCCACCGAATGCACGGAATCGATCCCTGCGGCGGCTATCTTGATGGTGTCGAATGTGCGAGGGACCTTTGACCGGCTGTTCGCGGCGTCGGCACTGTAGGAAAAGCCGATATCCTGATACCACGGGAGGTTCAATTCGTCCCCGTTCGGTTTCCCCCACCGGAAGGGGTAACTCTGGCTGTGGTTGAAGAGGATCGAGGGCAGCGTTTCGTCCAGGCGCCCGTGAAGGAGATCCTGCGAACGCGTGATGCCAAGAGAGATGCTGTTTGGCGTGCCCTCCCACGACTTCGACAGTGTCGCGTTGGAAGTGATGAATTGATTCAGCGCCTGGTTGAGATCGATCGTGTTGCGGTACGCGTTGTTGCTTGCGAAGGAAAAGTTTGCGTTCAGGTGGGTCGTGGGATCAAATTCCTGGTTGTGCGCAATGTTGACGGTGTACGATTCTTCCTCGGTCCGCAGCGGATCGGAGCTCTCGCCGGTGTGGAAGCGCTTGTACTCGCCGCTGAACGACCCGGTGAAGTCGTACCGGAGAGCGTAGCGATACGTCGAATAGGCGCCCCACCCTCCTTTCGTATAGAGATCGCTCCGGAAGTTGATGTCCATGTAGTCGCTGATGGCCCAATAGTAGCCGAGGTGCCTCAGGAACCGGCCGCGCTGCGCATCCTCTCCGTAGGCAGGCGCGATCAGTCCCGACCGCCGGCCGTGCTGGTTCGGGAAAACGCCGAACGGGAGCGCGAACACCGGCACGTCGGCGATGTAGAGGTACACGGGCTCCGCGACGACATTATCATGCGGGATGACTTTCATCTTCGGGCTGAAAAAGAAATAGTGGGGCTCCGGAAGGTCGCAGGTCGTGTATCGCCCGTCTTCCACGAAGAGGACGTCCTTCTCGACTTTTTTTATTTCGTCGCCGTGATAGTAACCCTGGTCGATCGTCGTGTTCGCGACATCGATCCTGCCCTTCTTGGTCTGAAAATTATAGCTCAGCTCGTGCCCGTGGTATAGCTCGTTGCCGTCCTTCATGTCGGGCGTCCCCTTGTATTTCTTGCCGGTCGAATCCGACGTATCGGGGATCCCCTGTGCGGTCATGACCGAACGGCTCCAATCGATGTCGATCCGGTCTGCCGTCAGTTGCAGATCTCTGTATTTTATCTGGCCTTTTACGTAAAGCGACATCGTCCTGGTCGCAAATTCATAGACGATGGAATCGGTGCTGGAGTACGTTACGAGAGTATCAATCCCCTTCGCGCGGGAAGAATCCCCGGCGGCGCCCGCCGTGTCGAGGCGCAGCGCTGCGGACTTCAAGGTGTCAGACCGCAACGTGTCGGAGCGCAACCCGGCGTGCCTCAACGTGTCGGCGGGGGCCGGAGCTTTGTGATTTCTCTTGATTCCCTGGCCGGCCGCAGAAGAGATCGACAGGAGCGAGAGCACGATCAGTGTGCAAGTGCGCAACCTTTTTTCCTTCACCAGACGAGGCTTGCGGCGCCGACAATCCCCGCGGCGTTCCCGAGCGTCGATCGGAGGACGCGCACACCGGGCTTGATCGACTTCAGCACGCGGGATCGCAAACCCGCTTCGACAGCCGTGAAAACGAAGTCCGGTGCCGCCGAGAGCCCTCCCCCGATCACGACGGTCCGGAGGTCGAGGATGTTCAGCGCCGATGCAAGCGCATAGCCGAGCAGCTCACCCGCCTCCTGCAGAATTGCAATCGCGGTCGGATCACCCTGCTCTGCGGCGGCGGAAATGATCACGGGTTCGATCGCGTCGAGATTTCCGCCGACAAGCTCGGTGATCTTCGAACGCGGCTTGCCGGGGGGCATGCTCTCGAGGATTTCCCTCGTCCTCATTGAGAGGTACCGCTGGCCGATGAAGCTCTCGATGCAGCCCCTGCTCCCGCAGTTGCACTGAGGGCCGTTGTAGTCGATTGTGACATGGCCGACTTCTCCGGCGCCACCATGGGGTCCCCGGTAGATCTTCCGGTCGAGGATGATTCCTCCGCCGACGCCGGTTCCCCAGATCACGAAGAGGAAGTCTTTGTATTTTTTGGCGGCGCCGTGCATCGCCTCTCCCATCGCCGCGGCATTCGCGTCATTCTCGATGAAAATCGGAAGACGGAATGTTTTACGAAGCCGCTTTACGACGTTGACCTCCGTCCATTGAGCAAAGTTCGGAGGATAGCGGACCACTCCGTCGGGGGTTACGACCCCGGGCGATCCGATCCCGACTCCGAGACAGCCCGTTTGTGCGCGACGCGAAAGGAGATCGCGGATCGTCCCGACCATCTGTTTGAGCACCGCATCGGGACCCTTGTCCGCGAGGGTATCCGACCTGGCCTGTTCGAGAATCTTCCCCTTTCGATCGACGATGCCGGCCTTGATGGTGGTGGCACCCAGATCGACTCCGATTGCAAACTTTTTCTTGCGGGTCACCGCGGCCGGCCCTTCCATAATTTGTTCAGCCGTTCCCGGATCGACTTCTCGATGCCGCTGTCGGATGGGTGGTAGTAAATTCTGTTTTTGAGGTTGTCGGGGAGATACTGCTGTTCGACAAAATGCTGATCGTAATCATGGCTGTATTTGTACTCTTTCCCGTATTCGAGATCCTTCATGAGTTTGGTGGGAGCGTTCCGCAGATGGAGCGGGACCGGGTCGTTCGCGGCCCGGCGGACGTCATCGAGCGCCGTCTCGACGGCACGGAGAGAGGCGTTGCTCTTCGGCGCGGAGGCGAGGTAAGTGGCGGCTTGCGAAAGGACGATGCGTGCTTCGGGCATGCCGATGTAATCGACGGCCGTAAAGCAGCTCGTCGCGATGACCAGCGCCTGGGGATCGGCATTTCCCACGTCTTCCGATGCGAGAATAATCATGCGCCGGGCGATAAATTTCGGATCTTCCCCGCCTTCGAGCATCCGCGCGAGCCAGTAAACTGCCGCATCCGGGTCGCTGCCCCGGAGACTCTTGATGAATGCGGAGATGATATTATAGTGTTCCTCGCCGCCCTTGTCGTATTTTGGCTGCTTTCGCTGGAAGGCCTCCTCGATAGCTCGAACGGTCACGGTCCGAGCTCCGCCGGGAGCCGGCGTTATCAAACGAACCGCGCTCTCGAGCCCATTGAGCATCACGCGCGCATCTCCCGCCGAAAGGAGCATCAGGCCTGCGCGCTCTTTTTCACCCAGGCGAACACTTAGATCTTTCAGGATCACGTCGGAGCTTATGGCGCGATCGAGCACGATATTGAGCTCGCCCTCCGTAAGGGGAAAGAGAACGTACACCAGACATCGGGAGAGGAGCGGGGAAATGACTTCAAACGAAGGATTCTCGGTGGTTGCCGCAATAATAAAAATAACCCCATCCTCGACGCTGTGCAGCAGCGCATCCTGCTGGGCCTTGTTGAATCGGTGAATCTCGTCTATAAATAGAAGCGTTTTCTTTCCTCTCGCCCGATTCGCTTCCGCCCGCTCGATGACCTTCCGGACCTCCTGAACGCCCGATGAGACGGCGTTCAATTGAAAAAAATTGCTGCCGGATTGCCGGGCGGCGATGCGGGCGATTGTCGTTTTCCCGCATCCCGGCGGGCCCCAGAGGATCATCGAGGGGATTTCATTTTTCTCGATGAAGACCCTCAGAGGGGATCCTTCTCCCAGGAGGTGCTGCTGCCCCACAAAATCCTCCAATCGGGCGGGCCGGACCCGTTCGGCGAGTGGGACGGAGGCGGGATTACGGGAAGTCTTGCTGAGAGTGTCGTCGTGCTCGAACAGTTCCATCGGGGGGATGAGTAGGGATGATCAGAAGTTCAACGTGCTCTCCACCGTACTTCTATTCCGGAGGGGGCGGCGGCGATTCCTATTTCTCTTTTCTCGCCTTGTAGACCGTCTCGCCTTCCCGGATCATTCCGTATTTCTCGCGGGCGACCTTTTCGATGGCCTTGGGATCCTTGTCCAGCATTTTCGATTGCTCCTGCAGCCGGGCTTGCTCCTGCGAGGCGAGTCGGACTTTTTCCTGCATCGCGGCTTTTTCCTGCTCCAAGCTGACGCGTTTCAGGATGCCCTTGTTGCTGAACGTGACGAAGGAGAGAACAGGCACGACGATCAGGGCTGCGAGCATGGCCCGCTTATTCCCCAGGATTTTTTTGATCCGGACACCGATGCCCTCGTGCGACCGCATCTTGCGATAATACTGGTCATCCATCGGCGGTAATGTACGGGATTTGACACGAATTACAAAATGAGAAGGCGGCTGCGGGTCACTCGCGCCTGTACCAATCGGCCTTCGGCTTGAACGCGGTCTTGAGCGACTGCTTCGAACGGAACCGGTCGAGGGCGAGCTCGATCAGGCGGTCGAGAAGCCGGGAGTAGGGAATGCCCGAGGCCTCCCAGAGCTTGGGGTACATGCTTATGGATGTAAATCCGGGAATCGTATTGATCTCGTTGAAAAAGATGGCGTTGTTCCCCTTCCTGACCAGAAAATCCACGCGGGCCATTCCGGCGCAGTCGATCGCTTTAAATCCCCGGACGGCAAAATCCATCAGCTTTTTCGCAACCGGGTTGGGCAGGCGCGCTGGGATGACCGCGGTAGATTTGCCGTCGACGTATTTTGCGTCGTAGTCGTAGAACTCGTTGGAAGATAGAATCTCTCCCGGAACAGAGGCGATCGGATTCTCATTCCCTAGCACGCCGACTTCGATCTCCCGGGCATCCTCGATGCTCTTTTCGAGAAGAATCTTCCGGTCGTACTCCGCGGCGAGCTGGATCGCGGGCCGGAGTTCTTCCCGCCGGTGAACTTTGGAGATCCCCACGCTGGACCCAAGGTTCGCAGGCTTCACGAAACAGGGGTACCGAAGTTTCCGCTCGATCGACGAGACGATCCTCTTCGAATCGGACCCAAATTCATCAAAGAAGAACCAAATGTACGGCGCGACCGGTATGCGGGCTTGTTCGCAGAGCTGTTTGGTGACGATCTTATCCATTCCCGCCGCGGAACCCAGAACGCCCGCACCGATGTACGGAATCCCCGCAAGCTCGAAGAGTCCCTGCACCGTGCCGTCTTCTCCGAACGTCCCATGCAGCACGGGAAAAATGACGTCGAGCCGATGATCGTGCGAGGGAGCTTCTATCTCGACCAGGCCCTTACGGCTGGGATCGGGGAGGATTATTTTTTCGGGCTCGCTGTTTAGATTCCTCCCGTCTTTCAACAGCTTGAGCGCTCCGGGCGAACTGAGCCACCTTCCGTCGGACGTGATGCCGATCGGCACGACCTCGTACTTGGCCTTGTCGAGGGCGTTCATGACCGAAGCGGCGGAGACGAGCGACACCTCGTGCTCCGCAGAGCGGCCGCCGAAGACAACCCC
>Ga0137399_10000280_pt1 | contig 19459 bp, 17 predicted proteins | sample czorhiz316metaG_FD_104810 | JGI IMG/M metagenome (GOLD analysis project Ga0137399, IMG submission 104810) | Vadose zone soil microbial communities from Angelo Coast Range Reserve, California, USA - czorhiz3.16 metaG | ecosystem: Environmental > Terrestrial > Soil > Vadose zone | place: USA...
ATTACTGAGGTAGTTGGAATGGCTACTGCTGTCGCTGTTCAGCCAGAGGTTCGACGTGGCTTGGTGATCCGGCAGGCACTGCTCTATGTGGCGATGGCCCTGTTCGGCATTTTGATGCTCGGTCCCTTCATTCTGTCGATCCTCGGGTCCTTCAAGTCGCCAGTCGAGATCAATAACTTTCCGCCGAGCTTCTTTCCCCAGGTCTGGCACTTTGACAACTACCTGCAGGTCGCCAAGCTCTTCCCACTTTTCCCTCGGTGGTTCCTCAACAGCTTGGCCCTCTCGGCGACGGTCATGGTTCTCAACGTCCTCTTCTGCGCCATGGCGGGCTATGCCTTTGCGCGGCTCGAGTTTCCCGGGCGAAACATCCTGTTCCTCGCCGTGCTCGCGACGCTGATGATCCCGCTCCAGGTCACGATGATCCCCAAATACATCATCCTGAGCAAACTCGGACTGATCAACACTTACCCGGCAGTCATCCTGCCGAACATTGCGACCGCCGCCGGCATATTCCTCATGACGCAATTTATGAAAGCCATCCCCCGCGAGTTGGAAGAGGCCGCGATCATTGACGGCGCAAGCAAGTGGACAATCTTCCGGACGGTCATTTTGCCTCTTTCGACCCCGGCCGTCACGGCGCTCGCCATCTTCAGCTTCCAGGGTCAGTGGAATGACTTCCTCTGGCCGCTCCTGGTGCTGAACGCTTCGGCGTTGTGGACGCTGCCGCTGGGGCTCGCCAGCTTCGGGCATGAATTCGCTGCAAACACCAACTGGGTGCTCGTCGGCTCCTTCTTCACGACCATTCCGATGGTCATCATCGTCTTTATCTTCCAGCGGTTCATCATCAAGAGCGTCGCCACGACGGGGTTCAAGTAGCCAACCAATTTCGCCGTTCGCCCCCGTCCAGGACTCGATTGAATAGGTCGGCGGTCGCGATTGCCCGGAGGGGGAGGAGCTGCTCGATCCCGCTTGCGACTCGCCCATAATGTCGGCCGTGCCGACACCGATTGCGGATCGCCGTCGAAAGCCGCGGGTAGCCCTGACGCGCACGACGGTCGTCCAGCCGGACGGACGAAGAGTCTATCTGTACGGCGCTTTCCAGCCGCCGCCCGCGTCCTACCAGCCGCCCGCCCTGACCAGCGGCCAGTGGCAGCAGCGCTGGAATCCGCTGCGCCAGGAGTGGGTCATGTTCGCCTCGGGGCGGCAGGGGCGGACCTTCTTACCCGATCGCTCGGCCTGTCCGCTCTGCCCGTCGACCCAAGGCCATTCAACGGAGATTCCGGCCTCCAACTACGACGCCGCAGTGTTCGAGAACCGGTTTCCCGCGGTCCGCAGCGCCGCCCCGACCGGGCCGCTGCCGCCAGGAGCGAAGGCGAGCGCGGGAGTGAGCGAGGTCGTTGTCTACACGGACCGGCACGAGGGGTCCTTCGGTACGCTGCCGGCTGACCGGCTGGACGCGCTGGTCGAAATCTGGGCGGACCGCTATCGTGACCTTGGCCGCCGGCCCGATGTGAGCTATGTCTTCATCTTTGAGAACCGCGGCGAGGCGGTTGGGGTCACCCTCAACCATCCGCACGGGCAGATCATGGGCTACCCGTTCGTCCCACCGGTCCCGGCGATCGAGCTGGCGGCCGCGGCTCGTCACCAGCGTCGGACGGGGACCTGCATGCACTGCACGCTGGCCGCCGACGAGCGCCGAGCGAAGGTCCGGGTGATCCTGGATCAGGACGGCATCGTCGGCTACGTACCGTTCTCCGCCCGCTGGCCGTACGAGGTGCACGTGGTGCCGACCCGCCACGTCGGCGCCCTGCCCGACGCCTCGCCTGCCGCTCGCCGGGCGCTCGGTCGCTCCCTGCAGGCAATCGCGGCCGCATATGACCGGTTGTTCGACGCGCCGATGCCCTACATGATGGCGCTGCACCAGAGCCCGACGGATGGGCGCGACCACCCCGAGGCGCACCTGCACGTCGAGTTTTATCCCATCCTGCGGGACGCCGGCAAGCAAAAGTACCTGGCTGGCTCCGAGTCCGCGGCCGGCGTCTTTGTCAACGACACGCTTCCAGAAAACACCGCCGCGACACTGCGAACCAAGTTGTAACAGGCGGCCGCGGCGGGCTGGCGAATCGCTGGCGTTCTGACTTGCGTGGGGCCACGAATCGCGCTGGCGGTGTTTGCGTTGTTCAACAGCGTATTCTGGGGGTTTCTGGCTGGCTGCTGGCGCTGGCGCCCGGAGCTGGTTGAACGCCTCGCCATCAAGCTCGGCACGCGTCGGGGCCATGAGCGCTATCTGAAGAGTGCACCCGCCTGGGGCCGGCTGGCCGCCGTCCTTACCGGCTTCTGGATCACCGCCGCGGCACTCTACCTGGTCGGCGACCGGACCAAGAGTCCGTTTGCGGTGATCGTGCTATTTACCATCGCCGCCTGCTTCCTGATCATGGCCATCGTCGCCGGAGGCATTCTGGTTCGCACGGTCGGCTTCGGCGACGGCTCAGCGACGGATTCTGGCCAGCAACCCGTCTAGCTCTTGCGCCGTCTCCGCCAAGGCAGAGGCTGATTCCTGGAGCGCGCGAGCCTCGTCGGGTGGAAACTCGCCGGCCAGCAGGCGGAGCCGGTTGGATGCACCCATGACGGTGTTCTTCAGGCGGCGGAGCTGTTCGAGCGTCTCCGCGTCGCTCACTGGGTGAGCTCCACCGCGAGTCTGGCCGCCAGCGATGCGTTGCGTCCAAGGAGCGCCAGGTTGGCGTCGATCACCGCAGGGCCAAGCCGGTCGCGCAGGAAGGCCAGCTGGGTGGGGGTAACCTTCCAGCCCGAGGCGGCGTCGGACTCGAGCGTAGCCAGCGCCGCTGCCAGCTCGTCCTCGGGAAGAGCCAGCTCTTCGGGCAGTGGTTGGCTGATCAGGACACCCGTGCCGCCGAACGACCAGTGGTCGCGCACGATGGCGGCCAGGTCATGCACCGTTTCGGCGCGAGCCGTGACTGGAAGGTCGGTGAGGGAACGGTAGAACCCGGCTAGCCGGTCCGATCGCCAGCCGATCACCGGGACTCCAAGCGTCTCCAGTCGCTCCAGAGTGCGCCGCACGTCCAGGACCGACTTTGGCCCGGCACAGACCACCCCCACGCGCCGCCGCGAGAGTTCGAGGAGGTCGGCTGAGACGTCTTCGACTTCGCCCGGATGTACACCGCCGATGCCCCCCGTGCTCATCACCGTGATGCCGGCTCGTGCGCAGGCCATCAGGGTCCCGGCGACCGTGACGCCCCCATAGCCGGGGCTGAGCAGGGTCGCGGCCAGGTTCCAGGGCGAGACCTTGGCGGCCCCATCGTGGCGAATCAACCCGTCGGTCTGTCCGGGCGTCAGCCCAACCCACAGCCGACCCTCGTGGACGGCCACCACCGCCGGCACCGCGCCGTGCTCCTGGCATGCCTGTCGCTGGCGCCGGAGCGCCTCGCGCCCGGCATCGGGGGGCAGTCCATGGGTAAAGACGGCCGACTCCAGGGCCACGACCGGGCGCCCCGCTCGCAGTGCCTCGGCAACCTCGGGTGCGACCTCGAGCTGACTCACACGTAAGGCTTGACTATAGTCATGGGCGTTGCGGGCGTAGCCGAACTGGTACAGGCGCATGGCCTAGGACCATGTGGGGTAACCCGTGGAGGTTCGAGTCCTCTCGCCCGCACTCCCGAGCTTGCCCAATTGCAGATCGGCGTCCGTATCGGTGGTCCTTCGATAATGGAGACCACTCGCAGCAGTCCACCACGAGGAGAGCCGGAATGAAATTGCTTGGTCTGCAGATCCCTAACTTCACCTTTCCCGGAGTGCCGAACGATCGCCTCTTCGAGCGCGTGGTGACTCTCGCCACCACGGCGGAAAAGGCCGGGTTCGACTCCGTCTTCGTGATGGACCATCTCTATCAAATCCAGGGCGTTGGGCCGCGCACCGACCCGATGCTGGAAGGCTACACGGCCCTGGCCGGGATCGCGGCGCGCACGACGAGAGTGCGGCTCGGCACGCTGGTGACCGGAGTGACCTATCGCAACCCCGCCTTCCTGGCCAAGGTGGTGACGACCCTCGACGTGGTGTCGGCGGGTCGCGCCATCCTTGGGATCGGCGCCGCCTGGAACGAGGACGAGCACCGAGGGTACGGGTATGAGTTTCCGCCCGTCCGCGAACGGCTCGATCGCCTGGAAGAGGCGCTCCAGATTTGTCGGGCCCTGTTCACCCAGGACGCGCCCAGCTTCGAAGGTCGGTACTACCGGATCCACGAAGGGCTGAATTTCCCACGCCCCATCCAGCCGGGCGGCCCGCCGATCATGATCGGCGGTGGCGGCGAGCGGCGGACGTTGAAGCTGGTGGCGCAGTACGCGGACATGTGTAACTTCTTCGGCGATCCGCAGACGGTCCGCCACAAGGTCGATGTCCTGGAGCAGCATTGCCAGGCGGTTGGCCGCGACCCCAACACCATCGTCAAGACGCGGCTCGGGTCGCTGATCATTCGCGACACGGAGGCCGAAGCCCAGCGGGCGCTGCAAAAGCGCTTGGAGGTGCCGGGGGTCAACCCCGAATGGGTGCGAATGGGTTACCTGGTCGGCACTCCGGACCGGGTGGCCGCGGAGGCCCAGAAGCTTCTCGATGCGGGGTTGGATGGGCTGATCTTCAGCATGCCCCACGCAGAGGATCTGCATGCCATTGAGCTGGCCGGCGCGACGTTCTCCAAGTTCCTGGCGGTGACTGCCCCCCGCTGACCAGGTTGCCGGTGGGGGGATGTTAGCGTTATAGCCAGCATGGCGGTCAAAGTCGAAACAGAAAAGAAGCCTGGCTCCCAGGTGATCGTCAGCGTGGAGGTGCCAGCCGACCAGGTGGGGAGCTCCATTGAGCGCGCCTACCAGCGGCTCGCGTCCCGGGTCCAGATTCCAGGCTTCCGGCCGGGGAAAGCGCCCCGCCCGATGGTCGAGCGCGAGATCGGCTGGCCCGCCCTCCGGCGGGAGGCCATCGACCTGCTGCTGCCGGAGGCCTACAACGCGGCCCTGGACGAGGTGGGCCTGGACCCGATCGACCTGCCCTCGGTGGAGGTCCAGCAGTTCGATCGCGGCCAGCCATTCAAGTTCACGGCCACGGTTAGCGTCCAGCCCGAGGTCACGCTGGGGGATTACCGCGATATCCGCGTCGCCCGCCCCAGGACCGACATCGGCGAGGACGACGTCGACCAGGCCCTGGAGCGCCTCCGGCTGCGCTTTGCCGAGTTGCACGACGTGGACCGGCCGGTGCAGCAGGGCGACTTTCTGGTGGTCGACACCCACATCATGAAGTCGGGCGCCATTTTGATCGGGGAAAGCCAGACCAGTGCTCAGCTGGAGGTCGACCGGGAGCGGCTGGTGCCCGGGCTCGCCGAAGGCCTGATCGGCCAGCGGCTGAATGAGACCCGCGATATCCGGGTCAGCCTGCCGGAGGACTATCCGCGCCCAGCCCTGGCCGGGCAGGACGTCGTCTTCCGGGTCACCCTGAAGTCCAGCAAGGAGCGCCGGCTGCCGGCCCTCGACGACGACTTTGCCAAACAGGTCGGTCGGGGCCAGACCCTGGCGGAGCTGCGCCAGGAAGTCCAGGACGACCTGCAGGAAGCCGCCGCTCACTCCGACCAGCAGCGGTTCGAGAACGAGGTGTTGAAGGCGCTGGCGGACCGGGTCCAGGTCGAGGTGCCCGACGCCATGGTCGATCGCGAGGTCACCCGGCAACTGCGCGACCTGGAGCTCAGGCTGCAGACGCAGGGCATCCGCCTCGACCGATACCTGGAGTACACCAACACCAGCCTGGACGTGCTGCGGGCCGAGCGCCGGCCCCAGGCTGACCAGAAGGTCCGTCTCGAACTGGCCCTGGAGACCCTGGCCGAGCGGGAGGGGATCACCGTGTCGGATGGGGAGATCCAGGAGGCGGTCCACAAGGCCGTCCAGGAAGATCCCCATCCGGAGCACCAGCGGGAGGACTTTCAGACCGCGGACCCGGTAAAGGCCTACTTTGGACACCAGTTGCTGATGCAGAAGACCGTTGACTATCTCAGTTCCATTGCCTCGCAGGAACCTTCCGATACAATGGAATCGCCCGCCGCACCCGTCTCCGACACCGCGGCGAGCCGGTCCAAGCGCGAGGGGAAGCGAAAGGCTGACCGACCTGGAAAAACGTGAGTACCAGGGGGACTGGTTCGTAAGGTAAGCGGCATATAATGGCCAACAAGCAGGAGACTTCGATGAACATCGATCGCCGGCCCCGGCGTCCGGAAGCTCTCATCCCGATGGTCATCGAGACCACCAACCGGGGTGAGCGCGCCTTCGACATTTACTCCCGCCTGCTGAAAGACCGGATCATCTTCATTGGCACCCCCATCGACGACCAGGTGGCCAATGTGGTCATGGCCCAGCTGCTGTTCCTGGACAGCGAGGATCCGGACAAGGACATCAGCCTCTACATCAACAGCCCGGGTGGCATGGTCACCGCCGGGCTGGCCATCTACGACACCATGCAGTACGTCAAGCCCCGCATCGTGACGGTGTGCATGGGCCTGGCCGCCAGCATGGCGACCGTCCTGCTCGCCGGCGGCAGCAAGGGGATGCGGTTCTCGCTTCCCAACACCCGGATCCTGATCCATCAGCCGTCGGGCGGCTTCCAGGGGCAGGCCACCGACATCCAGATCCAGGCCAAGGAGATCCTGCGTCTTCGGCAGACACTCAACGACATCCTGGCCAAGCACACCGGGCAGCCGGTGGAGAAGATCGAACGGGACACCGAGCGCGACTTCTTCATGAGCGCGGCCGAGGCGAAGGACTACGGCATCGTGGACGACATCATCAGCAGCCAGGTCAAAGACGGCCCGGGCACCAGCAAGGATGGCAAGCTGGAGATCGCGGCCGGCGCCGGCATCCGGCCCAACGTCCAGCCCGAGCCAGAGCGAGAAGGACCCAAGACCTCGCGATGAACGAGCGCGAGGATCGCCGCCGCCATACCCGCTGCTCGTTCTGCGGAAAGGACCAATCGCAGGTCCGCAAGCTGGTGGCCGGTCCCGGAGTCTACATCTGCGATCAGTGCATCGACCTCTGCCAGGAAGTGCTGGAAGAGGACACCAAGACCTCCTCCACGAAGCGGACCAAGGGCGGGCTGATCCCCAACCCCAAGACCATCTGCTCGGCCCTTGACCAGTACGTGGTCGGCCAGGATCACGCCAAGCGGGTGCTCTCGGTCGCCGTCTACAACCACTACAAGCGGATCGCCCACAGCAAGATGGCGGGCGACGTGGAGCTGCAGAAGTCGAATGTGCTGCTCGTGGGGCCGACCGGGTGTGGCAAGACCCTGCTTGCGCAGACACTGGCCAAGATCATCGACGTTCCCTTCTCCATCGCCGACGCCACCTCGCTGACCGAGGCCGGCTACGTGGGCGAGGACGTGGAGAACATCCTGCTCCGGCTGATCCAGGCGGCCGACTTCGATATCGCCCGGGCGGAGCGGGGCATCATCTACATCGACGAGATCGATAAGATCGCGCGCAAGTCCGACAACCCCAGCATCACCCGCGACGTCTCGGGTGAGGGCGTGCAGCAGGCCCTGCTGAAGATCCTGGAGGGCACCGTGGCCAACGTGCCGCCCCAGGGTGGCCGCAAGCATCCCCACCAGGACTTCATCCAGATCAACACCACCAACATCCTGTTTATCGTCGGCGGCGCCTTCGACGGCCTGGAGCGGATCATCGAGCACCGGATCGGGCACAAGCAGATCGGGTTCAACTCGACGGTGATCGGCCAGCGCAACAAGGAGACGAGCAAGATCCTGAAGGAGCTGCAGCCGCAGGACCTCCTCAAGTACGGGCTCATTCCCGAGTTCGTGGGCCGGCTTCCCATCGGGGTCACCCTCGACTACCTGGACGAGTCCGACATCATCCGGATCCTGACCGAGCCCAAGAATGCGTTCGTGAAGCAATACCAGAAATTCTTTGCGCTGGACGACGTGCAGCTGGTGTTCGAGCCGGCCGCCCTGATTGCCATCGCCCGCAAGGCCCTGCAGCGGGGCACCGGCGCCCGCGGGCTCAAGAGCATCATCGAGGACATCCTCCTGAACTCCATGTTTGAGGTCCCGTCACGCCCGGAGGTCAAGCGATGTGTCATCACGGAAAAATCCGTTCTGTTCAACTCGGAGCCCGAGATGTTCGTCGAGGAAGATCTCGAGGAGATTGCCCCCGAACAGACGGCTTAGGGCCCACCAGCTTGTGAGCCCTGCCTCCTAGTGGCCGTCGGCCCAAGTCCAGAGGCAATCGAACTCCCGCTCGTCCCCCTCAAGAACCTGGTCGTCTTTCCGCACATGATCGTGCCCCTGTATGTCGGGCGCGAAAAGTCCGTGCGGGCGCTGGAGGACGCCATGCTGAACCAGCGGAAGGTCTTCCTGTGCGCCCAGCGCCAGGTCGACTGCCAGGACCCCAAAGAGGCTGACCTGTTCCGGGTAGGCGTCCTGGGCAATGTGCTGCAGATGTCTCGGCTCCCCGACCAGACCGTGAAGGTGCTGGTGGAAGGCTCGAGCCGGGGCGTGATCGAGCGTGTGCTGCAGGAGGAGCCCCACCTGCGCGCCGACGTGGTGCGGCTGGACGATCCCCCCGAGCCGCCGGCCCAGGTGGGCGCCCAGGTCCGTGGGGTGCTGGACCAGTTTGACCGGTATGCCGAGCTTTCTCGGAAGATTCCGACCGAAGCCACGCTGACCGTGCGGGGGATTGAGGATCCCGGGCGGTTGGCGGACCTGGTGGCCTCCCAGCTCCCCATCAACCTGCGCGACAAACAGGACGTGCTGGAGACGCTGGCGGTCGACGCCCGCCTGGACCGGCTGGCGGCCATCCTGGAAAAGGAGATCGAGCTTCTGGAGGTGGATCGCACCATCCGTCAGCGGGTGCGTCAGCAGATGGACAGCCGGCAGAAGGAGTTTTACCTCAAGGAGCAACTGCGCGTCATCCAGGAGGAGCTGGGCGAGGACGAGGGCGACTCGGAGGTGGACCAGCTGCGGGACCAGGTGAAGGCGCTGGGGCTCGCGGACGCGATCCAGGACCGCCTCCTGAAAGATGTCGATCGCCTCGACCGGTTGCCCGCGACTTCGCCCGAAGTCGGCGTCCTGCGCAGCTATTTCGACCTGGTGCTCTCCCTCCCCTGGCATGCTCGGACCGAGGACACCACCGAGATCCCCCGGGCGGAGCGGGTGCTGGACGAGGACCACTACGGCCTGGACAAGGTCAAGGACCGCATCATCGAGTTCCTCGCCGTGCGGCAGCTGACCAAGTCCCCCAAAGGCCCCATCCTCTGCTTCGTCGGGCCGCCCGGCGTGGGCAAAACGAGTCTCGGCAAATCTATCGCTCGCGCCCTCGGCCGCAAGTTCGTCCGCATCTCCCTGGGCGGCATCGGCGACGAGGCCGAGATCCGGGGTCATCGCCGCACCTACGTGGGCTCCATGCCCGGCCGGATCATCAAATGCATGCGCGAAGCCGGCACCCGCAACCCCGTCTTCCTGCTGGACGAGGTGGACAAGCTGTCATCCGATTTCCGGGGCGATCCGGCGGCCGCCCTGCTGGAGGTGCTCGACCCGGAGCAGAACCGGGCGTTTTCCGACCACTACCTGGAAATCCCGTTCGACCTCTCCGAGGTGCTCTTCCTGACCACGGCCAACGTGCTGTACACGATCCCGCGCGCCCTGCAGGATCGGCTGGAGGTGATCAGCCTCCCGGGCTACACGACCGAGGAGAAGATGATCATCGCCCGCGATTTCCTGGTGCCGAAGCAGCTGCAGGAGCACGGCCTGACCCCACAGCACATCGAATTCGGCCGCCCGGCGCTGGCGACCATCACCGGCCGCTACACCAGTGAAGCGGGGGTCCGCAACCTGGAGCGTTCCCTGGCCGCGGTCTGCCGCAAGGTCGCCCGGGACGTGGTCAAGGGACGCAGCCGGCGGGTGGTGGTCTCGCCCGCCCGGCTGGAAGACCTGCTGGGTCCGCCCCGCTACAAGCCCGAGGAGGGTCACCACGAACACCTGGTGGGCGTGGCCAAGGGGCTGGCCTGGACCGAGGTGGGCGGCGTGCTCCTGACCATTGAGGTGATCACCATGCCCGGCAAGGGAACCCTCAACCTCACCGGCCAGCTGGGCGAGGTGATGCAGGAGTCCGCCCGGGCGGCGCTCTCCTACGCCCGCTCCAATGCCGAGGCGCTTGGCATCCCGTCCGACTTCCGGGAGAAGTCCGACCTCCACATCCATATCCCCAAAGGTGCCATCCCCAAAGATGGCCCGTCGGCCGGCATCGCCATGGCGCTGGCCATCGTATCGGCGCTCTCCCAGCGTCCGGTCCGGTCCGACCTGGCGCTGACCGGGGAGATCACCCTGCGCGGCCGGGTGCTGCCCATCGGCGGGATCAAGGAAAAGGTGCTGGCGGCCCACCGGCTGGGGATCCGGACCATCATCCTGCCCGAAGACAACGAGCCCGACATCGTCGAGATCCCGGCGGCCATCCGCAAGCGCCTGACCTTCAGGTTCGTCTCGACCATGGACGAGGTGCTGGCGGAGGCGCTGCTTCCGGTGCCGGATGCGCCGGTCACAGCGGAGCCGGCCGAAGAGCCGGTGGCGGCGAAAAGCTCCGAATAGAGTAGCTCGACTGCATCGCGTCCGGCCTCCTCTAGACTGGTCCCCACCATGGAGATGGCCAGCCGGTACGATCCCAAGCGCGTCGAGAGCCGCTGGTACCAGACGTGGGATGAGCGCGGCTACTTCAAACCGCGGCCGGGCCGGACGGGCAAGACCTTTACCGTCTCCATGCCGCCGCCCAACATCACGGGCGAGTTGCACATGGGACACGCCATGTACACCCTGCAGGACCTGGTCATCCGCTGGCACCGGATGCTGGGTGACGAGGCGCTTTGGGTGCCGGGCACCGATCACGCCGCCATCGCCACCCAGAACGTGATCGAAAAACAGCTGGCCCGGGAGGGGACGTCCAAGGAACAGATCGGACGCGACGGGTTTGACCGGCGCGCCCAGCAATGGTACGCGAAGACCGGCGACACCATCCTGCGCCAAATGCGACACCTGGGCTTCTCCGCCGATTGGAGCCGCATCCGGTTCACCATGGACCCGGACTATGTGGCCGCCATCCGGCGGGTCTTCGTCGACCTCTGGAAGGAGGGGCTCATCTACCGGGGGCCGCGGATCGTCAACTGGTGTCCCCGAGATCTGAGCTCGATTTCCGACCTGGAGGTCGAGTACGAGGAGGCCGATGATTTCCTCTACTTCCTGCGCTACCCGATCGAGGGCGGCGGATCGATCTCGGTGGCCACGGCCCGGCCCGAGACCATGGTGGGGGACACCGGCGTCGCGGTTCATCCGGAGGACCCGCGCTACCGCTCGCTGGTGGGCCGGACCGTGGTGCTCCCCATCGTGCACCGGCGGGTCCCAATCGTCGCCGATGCCGCGGTGGAACAGGGCTTCGGGACCGGGGCGGTGAAGGTCACGCCGGGCCACGACGCCACCGACTTCGAGATCGGGGAACGGCAGCACTTGGAGATCCGGAACATCCTGCATCCGGATGGCCGGATGAAGGTCGCGGAGGTGCCGGCCCTCGATGGGCTGCCGCTGACCGAGGCCCGGGCGCGGATCGTGGAGATGCTGCGGGCCGAAGGTGCGCTCGAGAAGATCGATCCCTACCATCACTCGGTCGGGCATTGCGATCGCTGTGGGGCCGTCATCGAGCCGCTGGTCTCCGACCAGTGGTGGGTCAAGATGAAGCCGCTGGCCGGCCCCGCCATTGCGGTGGCGGAGAGTGGCGAGATCGGCTTCCATCCCGACCGCTGGAGAGAGCAATACCTCCGCTGGATGCGCAACATCCGCGACTGGAACATTTCTCGCCAGATCTGGCTCGGACACCGGATTCCGGTGTGGACCTGCGCCAATGGACACCAGCTCGCCTACCTCACCGATCCGACGGCATGCAGCCAGTGCGGGGATGGCCAGCTCACGCAGGACCCCGACGTGCTCGATACCTGGTTTTCATCAGCCCTGTGGCCGTTCGTGACCCTGGGCTGGCCCCAAGACACCGACGACCTGCGCCGCTACTACCCGACCCAGGTGCTCGACACCGGTCGGGACATCCTCTACCTGTGGGTGGCGCGGATGATCTTCATGAGCCTGCACTTCACCAGCAAGATCCCCTTCTCCGAGGTCCTGATCCACGGCAACGTGCTGGACGGCGAGGGCCGGCGGATGAGCAAGTCCCTGGGCAACGGGGTCGATCCGCTGGTGATGATCGACCGCTACGGGGCCGACGCCACGCGGGCCTGGTGCGTCTACAACGGGACGACCGGCCAGGATATCCGGTTCTTCGAAGACAAGATCAAGGGATACCAGTTCTTCGCCAACAAGCTCTGGAACGCGGCCCGACTCGTGCTCTCAAAGATTCCCCCTGCGCCGCTGCCCGCCCCGGAGGTCGCCCGGCTGGAGCCGGCGGACCGATGGATCCTGGGCCGGCTGTCCCAGCTCACGGCGCAGGTGACGCGCTCGTTTGAGCAGTTCGAATTCGGCCCCGCCGTACAGGGGATCTATGACTTCATCTGGCACGAGTTCGCCGACGACTACCTGGAATTGATCAAGGCCCGGTCCGACGCCATGGCGCTGTCGGTGGCGGTGCGGGTGCTGGAGCAGACGCTCAGGCTGCTGCACCCCATCATGCCGTTCATTACTGAAGAGCTCTGGCAGCGGCTGCCGCACCAGGGAGAGACCATCATGTACGCGCCCTGGCCGGAACCCGAGCCCTCGCTCGAGGACGAGGGGGTGCTGGCGGAGATGGCGCATCTCCTCGACGTGGTGCAGAAAATCCGCAGCACGCGGCAGGAGTCCGCCGCCGGCGTCGGCCGCGCCCGGGCCAGCCTGATCTCGACGCATCCCCTGCTGGGCCAGCCGGTCGGTCAACACTACGTCGCGACCCTGGCGGGGCTCGACCTGGATGGCGCCGGGACCCTCAAGGCGGATCGGAAAATCGTGGTGGGCGAAACCCAGGTGGCGATCGAACTGCCGCAGGCAACCGGGCCGCAGGAGCGAGCGCGGCTCACGCGCGAGCTCGAGCAAAAGGAACGCGAGATCGAAGGGCTCCGCCAGAAGCTGCAAAACCCCGGCTTCGCCAGCAAGGCGCCGAAGGACGTCATCGAGAAAGAACGGGCCCGCCTAGCCCGGGCGGAAGCGGCCGCCGAGCGGCTCCGCCGACTCCTGGATGAGTTAAGGTAAATGGAAATCGTGCCTGCAAGGAGGCCTCGGTGCCCGACCTGAGATCCATTCGTCCGTTTCTGGTCATCGGTGGCATCTACGTCGTGGTGTTCTGGCTGGCGCTGTCGTACTGGGCATTTCGCGACGCCCGCGAGCGCTCGCCCAACCTCGTGTTTCACATCTTCGCCACCGGCATCTCGCTGATGCTGCCCATCTTCGGATTGTTCATCTACATGATCGTTCGGCCGCCGCTGACGATGGCCGAGCGGCGCGCGCTGGAGCTGGAGACGCAGGCGTTGTCCGAGCCAGGCGGTCCGATCCGGGAGCTGCGCCCATGTCCCAGCTGCGGCGAGCCAATCGATTCCCAGTACGTGCTGTGCCCGCATTGCAAGACGCAGTTCAGCAAGCTGTGCCCGCGCTGCAACAAGCAGCTCAAGCTGGGCTGGAGTGTGTGCCCGTACTGCGCGGAAGAGGTGGGCCTCGACACGGGACGGCGAAAGGAGACCGTGCAGGTCTCAACTCTCCGTAGCAGCGGCGGGTAGCACCCAGCCCCCGCTCCTACACACGGTGGGCTGAGTCATGCACCTGGCGTACCAGGCGCTCTTCCCCTTCGCTGTCCTGGTAGGCGCCGCCGGCCTGTCCTCGCTGCCCGATCTGCGGCAGCGGGTGGGGGCGATTGCGCCGGCGGCGACCGGGATCGCCGCGCTCTCCGCCCTGGTGCTGCTCCTGGAGCTAAAGCCCAGCGAGCGGGTGGACCTGGTCTACTTGCGGGCTTTCCCCGGCGCCGATCTTGCCCTGCGTCTTGACGGGCTGTCGCTGGCCTTCGCGGCCGTCCTGCTGGCCTCCGCCACCGGGCTGATGCTGGCCCGGCTCCGGGCCACTGGTGACCGCCGGAATCCCTGGCGCCGCTGGTTGCTGGCCGCCGCCGCGGCCCTGGGGGTCGTGATGGCCGGCAACCTGCTGCTGACCTACATCGCCCTCCAGGTGCTGACCCTCGCCTGGAGCGGTGCAGTCAACGAGACCGCCCCCCGCACTCGAACGCTCCGCCTGGTCCAGCAGGCGGGCGACCTCGCGCTGCTGATCGCGGCCGGGTCGGCCATTCGGTCTGCGGGGACCAGCGCCTTCGCCGGGATGCCAGCCGATGCCATCGGGCCGCTCTACCTGCTGCTGCTCCTGGTGCCGGTGGCCACCAGGGTGGCGACGGTGGTGCTGGCACCGCCCGCGCCCAGGGGAACGGTCGCCTTTGTCCCGGCGGTGGCGTGGGTGGCGCCGGCCGCTGCGCTGGTCTTGCGCGTCCTCTCCCTGGCCGCCGGCCGCCCCTTCAACCGGCCGGTCCAGGTGGCCGTCTTCAGCGCCGCCCTGCTGGCCGCGGCGGGCCTGAGCCTGTGGGCGGCCTCCGCTCAAAGTTGGCAGCGCTTCGCCACCGCCATGGTGGGCGCGCAGGCCGCCGTGATCGTGGCCCTCGGGGTGCTGCAGAACCCGCTGGCCACGGTTGGGTGCGCCTGGCTGGCCCTGCAACTGGTGCTGGTGGCGGGCCTCGCCTCCATCCAGCCCTCTGAGGAGTCAGCCGCTCGCGGCATCGCCACCCTGAGCCTGGGCCTCATCCCGCCGGCGTCGGCCTGCGCCGGCATTCTGCTCGCTGCCGCCAGTTTCTCCGGGAGCCGGTTGCTGGCGGTCGGAATCCCCCTCGCCCTGGTCGCCGGGCTGGCCACCCTGGCGGTGGCCCGCCACCCGACGCTGCCGCGGTGGGGCTTCCGGTGGCCAGGCGATGGGTGGGCGGTGCTCATGCTCGGGCTGGCCCTGCTGCCGGCGCCCTTTGCCTGGGGGTTGGTCCTTCCAACCGCGCGCACGGTGCGCTCCATCCCGGCGAGTACCGTGGGGATCGACTGGTTCGGTCTGGTCGCGGGCGGCCTGCGGTGGCCCACCCTGCTGGTGGGGATCGCTGCCCTGGCGGTGTGGGCCGGGCTGGCCAGAGTGTCGGCGCGCGCCTTCACCGGTTTCCATCTCGGCCTGGCGCTGCCCGCCCTCCCGCGGCTGACCAGGCCGGCGCCGCCCGACACCATTCCCTGGCTGACCGTGACCTGGGTGGCCTACGCCATCCTGCTGTTGATCATGGTGCAGCGATGAGCACGCTCATCGCCTGGGGGTTGCTGGCGCTGTTCGCGGCGGGCTTCGCCGCATCGATCCTGAGGGACCGGTGGGTCCGGCTGATCGGCGTGCTGGCAATGGTGGGGGCGGCCACCGGGGCCCTGTGGACGGCCGTCGGTCCGGTCGCCGGGCTCTGGGCGCTGGGGCCCGGGTTGGTTATCGCAGTGGCAGGCCCAGGCCCGGCGGGAGCACGACTCGTCTTCGACCCGCTCGTGCGGCGGGCGGCGGTCATCGGTTTCCTGGCGGCGGCGGCCACCCTGGCCGCCCTCAAGTTCCCGATTGGCGATCTCGGGCGACCGCTGGCCGTCATTCTCTGGAACCTGGGCGCGCTCGGAGTCAGCTGGACGCTGCTGGCCCAGGACGCCCAGGAAACCTTGTCGGGCACCGTCCTGGCCATCGCGGGGGGAGCTGCCCTGTTGTTCCTTGGGTCGGCTCCGGGGGGCCTGACCGTGCTGCTGGCGGGTGCCCTGGCGGCGGTTCCGGCGCTTCCGGTCCGGCGGAAAATGCCTGGCCAGGAGTACGTGCTGGCGGCCGGCGCCGGCCTGACGGTGCTCCTACTCGTCTTTGGAGCGCCGTCCGGCGCCGGCGTGGGCGACCTCACCGTCAGCCTGCGCCCACCCGCGCTGCTGGCCCTGGCCGTCCTCTGGCTGGCTGCCTGGGCACTGCAGCCGGGCGCCCGCGCCCTGGCCGTGCTCCCGGCCACGGTCATGCTGCTGACCACGTCACCGGCCCTCCGATGGGCGGCGCTGGCCGCCTCCGTGGCTCTTCTGCAGGAGCCCGAGGAGCGCGACCGGCGGTTGGCCTGGGCCGGCCTGACGCTGCTCGCCACCAGTGTTGTGCTGGCCGGCCCCCTTGATCCGGCTCCGCGGCTGCGGCTGATCCTGGCTGGGCTGGCGGGCGGCTGGCTGTTGCTGGCTGCCGGCCGTCGGAGCAGCGGGCTGCAGGCCATCGTGCCCACCCTGTTCTTGCTCATGCAGACGTCGTCACTCGCCTCCGGCGCCGGCGGACGTTTTCAGCTGCTGGCGGCCGCCACCGCGGCGTTCCTGTTTGTCCTCCTGCTGATCGAGCCAGGGGACCGTCGCCGGCGAGGGTCGGCGGGTCTGACCATCGTGGCCCTGGCGACCCTGACGCCGACCGGCACGCTGGCCGCCATCTTGCTCGTCCTGGACACCATCTTGATGGGGGCGACGGCCGACGGGAGCGGCGCGGGCGATTGGCGCCAGCTTCGAACGCTGGCCCGCTCGGGATGGCCGCCGACCGTCGCGTTTGCCGGCCGCGCCCTGGCGGTGCTGGCCGCCATTGAGACCAGCACCTTGCTGGCGGTGGTCTCCCTGGCGCTGCTGCTGGCCTTGCTGGTCGTGCCGCTCTTGGAGCCGCCGCCCGCCCCGGCGGGTGCCCCGGCGCCGCGCCGGGGGCTCCTCATAGCAGCAGCCTCTCTGGCTATCGGACTGGTCCCCGGCTGGCTGGGCCGGCTGGGCCACCTCTAGCACGGTGAGGCAGTACAATGGGCGCGCCCTCGCGGCCGACGTCATCCATCAACGCCGTCGTCCTGAAAGGACTGTGAGGTAGCCCAATGGTCGCACGCGGACAGCACACGTTCCTCCTGGTGTTCTTCCTGCTGGGCGGCGCGCTGGTCGGAAGCATCCTCTCCGAGGCGCTGGCCCGGTCCCTATGGATCTTCGCCAGGTCTGCCGAAGCGGGGCTTCGTCCTTCGACCTTGAACCTGCTCTTCCTCAACGTCACCTTCGGCTTTCAGCTGCGGCTCAGCCTGGGCACCGTGCTCGGCATGCTGGTGGGGCTGCTGCTGTTCCGAAGGCTGTAAGGGCCGGGAACCATCAAGCTGGTGCTGGCCTCGTCGTCACCGCGGCGGTTGGACCTGTTTGCCAGCCTGGGACTGCCCTTTGTGGCCATCGATCCGGCGGTCGACGAGCGGCCACCCCGACCGCTGTCACCGCTGCAGCTCGCCCGTTGGGCGGCGGCCACCAAGGCCGAGGCCGTCCATCGGCGGCATCCCGAGGCGACCGTGGTGGCCGCGGATACAACCGTCGCCCTGGACGGCCGGGCGTTCGGCAAGCCCGCCGGCCCGGCGCAGGCAGCGGAGACGCTGCGCGCCTTGCGCGGCCGCACCCACCGCGTGTACACCGCGGTCACCGTAATCAATGGCCCGACGCGGCGGCGGGCCAGCGGCTATTCGCGCAGCCAGGTCACGATGCGGAAATTCTCGATGCAGGAACTCGACGCTTATGCCCGTTCTGCAGAGGTGCGAGACAAAGCCGGGGCCTACGCCATCCAGGGTGACGGGGGCCGCCTGGTCGCCCGGGTGGACGGGCCGGTGGATACCGTCATCGGCCTGCCCCTGCACCTGGTCCGCCGGTTGCTGCGCGAGGTCTCGGCGTGATGCGGACGGTCCCGCGCCTGGTGGTGGCCGGCATGCTGCTGGCCGCGCCGCTCACCGGCTGCGGCCCGACCGGGAACTCCCATCTGGTGGTCACCCAGTCGACCGATGCGGCTCTCAACTCGGCCGACCACCTGGGGCACATGGCGCCCGCGACCTTTGCCGGGATCACGATCTCCATCAAGAACATCGGGACCGGTCCGATCCGCGGCTTGACCGTCACGGACCTGCTGCCGGCGGGCTTCCATTTCTACCAGGTGACGACCGTGACCGGGAACGCCATCCGGACCGGCACGCAGGATCCAAACGGGCCGGCAAACCCGACCTGGGGACTGTGGACGCTGCCGGCGCCGGCCAGCGGCAAGGACAGCCAGCTGGTCCTGAGCTTCAAGGTCCAGGTGGCCACCAAGCCTGGCTCCTACGACAACACGGTCCGGATCAGCGGGGTCAACAGTGGCGCGATCGATCAGAGCCCGCTGACCCTGGTGGTCGAACCACGGCCCTCACTGACCGTGGCCACGGCGGCGGCCAGCGCCCAGGTGGTCACGGGCGGGACGGCGACCTATGTCATCACCGTCGCCAACGTGGGATCGGCGGTGGCCAAAGGGGTGGCGGCGTCGGTCAGCCTGCCAGGTGGATTTCTGTACCTGTCGACCACCGGCTTCGAGGGCAACAGCGCGCGGGTGGAGTACGTCGACCCCACTGGCAGCAGCCTGTTGCCCGTCTGGGGCACCTGGAACGTGCCCGGGGCGATCAACGGCGCACCCGGGGTGCTGCGGATCACCTTCCAGGTGCGCATCCTGCCCGGCGTGCAACCCGGCATCTACGACATGACCACCGCGGTCACCGCCAGTGCCGACGTGCCGGTCCAGGTGCTGGGCGGCCAGGCTCCGCTGGCGGTCGGGAAAGGCACCTCCGTCCCCATCAGCATGCAGGTGGGCGCGACCAGCCTGTACGCGGCCCGGGGTGGGCCCGTGATGTACGTCATCACGGTCGAGAACGACAGCATCGACGCCGCCCAGAGCGTGACGGTGACCGACTCGCTGCCCTCGGATCTCACCTTCGCGAATACCAACAGCATCACCATCAACGGCGCCCCGGTCGGCTCCAACCTGGTCCCGGCGCCGGGCAGCGCCACCCCGCAGTGGGGGCCGTTCACCATCCCGGCCGGCGGGTTCAGCGGCTCGACACTGGTGATCACCTTCACCGCCCGGGTGTCGGGGTCGGCCGGCCTTGGTCCACATCCCAACGTGGTCTCGGGCAGTAGCAGCAACGCCCAGATCACCGGGGGGTCGGACGCCACCCCAGTGACGATTACGGCCGGATAAAGTGCAAGCGGAGCGGGGCGGCCTTTAGGCCGAGGGGGGAGCGGCCGGTAGGCGCTGCGATCACGCAGCGCCGGTGCGGGAGGTCAAGAGGAAGAGCCGTGACGGCTCTTGACCTCCCGCAACATCGGCCAGCTGGGGGGATCTGCCCCCCAGTCCGTCTCCGGCAGGAACGGGTGGATCGTTTGCGTAACATGAACGGGTAATGTCCAGGCCAGAGCGAGAACTCAAGGCGATGCGGCAGGCCCAGCGGGAGGAGGCCGCCCGCCGTCAGCAGGCCGCCGAACGGCGCAGCCTCGTGATCATCGTGGGGGTGCTGGCGGCAGCCGCCCTGGCGATCGCG
>Ga0137399_10000281_pt1 | contig 19458 bp, 18 predicted proteins | sample czorhiz316metaG_FD_104810 | JGI IMG/M metagenome (GOLD analysis project Ga0137399, IMG submission 104810) | Vadose zone soil microbial communities from Angelo Coast Range Reserve, California, USA - czorhiz3.16 metaG | ecosystem: Environmental > Terrestrial > Soil > Vadose zone | place: USA...
CGACCTTTGACGTAGTAGTCAGCAACACGGCGGGGACGGTAACGAGCGCGGCGGCGACCCTGACGGTGAACGCAGCGCCGGTAGCGCCGACGATCACGACGCCGCCGGCGAATCAGACGGTGACAGCGGGACAGACGGCGACGTTTACGGTGGTGGCGGCAGGGACCGCGCCGTTGAGTTACCAATGGCAGAAGAATGGAGTGAACATCGCGGGAGCGACTTCAGCGAGTTACACGACGCCGGCAACGACTACTTCGGATAGCGGAGCGACGTTCCGAGCAGTGGTGACGAACACAGCGGGGACGGTGACGAGCGCAGCGGCGACGCTGACGGTGAACCCAGCACCCGCCCCAGCAATCCAGGTAAGTCCGACCTCCCTAACCTTCGGAAACGCAGTGGTGGGCACTAACTTGTCCCAGGTCTTAATCATTAAGAACGCGGGCACGGCCACCTTGACGATTACTCAAGTGACTGAAAGTGGCTCGGCCTTCTTCACCGTCAGTGGATTTTCGTTACCGTTGAATGTGAATGCGGGGCAACAAACCACAATTACTGTGGCCTTCCTGCCGACCTCAGTGGGCACGGTGTCCGGCAACATCTCTATTGCGAGCAACGCGCCCACGTCGCCCAGTTCTGTAGCTCTCAGCGGTACAGGAATTGCTGCCATCCTTACCCTTGGCATTAGTCCGACGAGTCTGAGTTTCGGGAATGTGAACGTGGGGAGCAGCAGTTCGCAAAACGTCACAGTGACGAACACTGGAAACTCGAATGTGACTATTTCCGGTGTCACCACTTCGGGCGCGGGTTTCAGCACTAGCGGCGTGAGTGCCAATACTACTCTGACGCCAGGCCAGTCGGCCACGCTCAGCGTCTCGTTTGTCCCCACGGCAGCGGGCAGTGTGGTGGGTAGCGTCTCGGTGCTCAGCAACGCCACGAACTCTCCAAGCATCGCCACACTCAGCGGCTCTGGTGTTGTGTCAACCAGCAGTTTGCCTACGTGCGGAAAGTTAAACGACACCAACATCTACGTGCCGCCCAATTACGACACCTTGACTGCTCCGGCGAAAGGCCAAAGCTACACGGATCCAGTCTTTGGCTGCAAGATCACGCGCATCACCGACACCAGCTCCGCACCCTACGGGGCGATTCATGTCTACAACACGGTTACGCCGTTCAACGCCGACGATAGTTACCTCTACGTGCTCTCTAACAATAACAGCGGCCCTTTGGTCGTCAATTTGAGCGGCAACATCATTGTTCCTCCTTCGAATATGCCGGGCTCGAACTCTAACCTTCTGCCTTGGGACCCGACGAATCCGAAAGTCTTTTATTACACGAGCGGGAATCAATTCATCAAGGGGACCATCACCGGAACGGCGCCGAACGCCACGGTAACCCCGACCGTCCTGGCCACCTTTTCTCAGTACGGGAGCGTCCTCATCCCCGGCATCATGGACATCTCCAATGACGGCCTCCATATCTGGCTCGCAAGCGGAGTGAATGTTCAAGATACAACGGCCGACGTTTTCCTAGTGACCTTAAACGCCGGCAACGGCAATGCCACCAGCGCCGCGATGGGCGCGGTTCTAAGCAGTATTTATTTCCACAAGCTTCAAATCGTCCCCAATAACGGCGTGAGCGTAGAAGGTTCCGGATCGAGAACGATCTACAACACCAACGGCACCGTATATGAAGTGCCGGGAGGTGGGACGGACAACCACACGGACTGGGGCCTCGATGGTTCGGGCAAAATGGTCGCCGTCTCGGCCTGGTACCCTGGAACGGCGCAGAACGGATGCCCCAGCCAGTGGGGTTATGGCTTGCTCGATCTGGCGAGCAACGCCGTGCGTCTTTGCCTGAACGACGGCATTCAGAACGTCGGCAACGCCTCGCACAACAGCGCCCGAGACATGCAGTCGCAGAGCTGGTTTATTTCTTCAATCGACGACAGCGAGAGTTGCCCGGGCTCTTCCTTCTACTGTTTCAACAACCCAACGAACATGGCGGGGTGGAGCCTCTACAGCGGTGAGATTCTCTTGTGGGACGCCTCCGGCAACACGGTCCGTCTGGCCCATCATCGCAGTCGTACGGCCGAGAATTATTGGGCGCAGACTCGAGCGTCGATAAGTCGGAGCGGAAAGTACGTCGCATTCGACAGCAATTACAACAAGTCCGGCACTTCAGGGGGCGTCAATTATACCGACGTGTATGTAATCGGTCCCCTGTATTAGCTTGGGATTCCAGTTGGTGTGGGGCTAGGGCGGAGCCCACTAAATGCGTCATTTCTTTGGCTTCCCTACACGATGTGCTGTCCGGAACATCAGTTCAACCGTATCCAGATCCTTCGCTTGCACCTTCCCCGCTGGAATCCGCGTGTTCGTCAGTTCCTCAAGCTTGAAAAGAATATCGACGAGCGCGAGTGAATCGATTAGACCCGACGAGACCAAGGCGGTATTTTCATCGATCCGAGCGTCTCGACCCCCCATTATCTCCTGCACGATATATTCGATCATCTTTATGCCAAGTTCTGACATTAGGTCAGTTCTCCTGGAACTTGCAAATCTGCGCATTCCGCGAAGAGCTTTTCACGCGTCGTCGAACGCGCCGGCTTTCCTGCGGTGCTTTTAACAATCCACCTGGGCGGCTTCAAATAAACAGAACCTATCCCGACATCGAGCTCTGCAGCAATTGAACTCCTGAGTTCGCGCTCGATCGTTTCAGCGTTTTGTAAGTCACTCTCATCGTGGACCTCGGCAACAACAACGATTTCTTCTGTCCCGAGACTCGCGTTGTATCTCCCGAAAGCCACGACCCTCCCATCGTAGATTGCACGGTGGAGGGATACGATTTCTTCGACATCTTGCGGATATATGTTTTTGCCCCCGACTATGATCAAGTCTTTCCTTCTACCAGTCACGTATAGTTCATCATCTACTAGAAATCCCAAATCGCCTGACCAATACCATCCGTTCCGGATGGCCTTAGTTGTCAAATCGGGGCGGTTGTAGTATCCATCTAACATCGACTCAGAACGAATGACGATTTCTCCGACATTTCCGGGAGTGAGGTCTTCTCCTCCGTCTGACACAATCCGAATCTGTGTACCTGGAAGGCAGCTACCTGAGGAAACCCGGCAAACAGCCCCTACTGCGTCTTTCGATGTTGGGAGCGCACGCCCTTGCTTTTGGAAGGTGTCCCCGTCGACCCAGATCCGGCGCGGCCCCAGGCCCGTTACATCAGACTGCGTGACGGCGAAGACAGTCTCCGCCATTGCGTAGCAGCTCTGCAGAATACCTGGCTTCAACTTGGCATTTGCGTATGCGGAAAAAAATTCGTCCATACTAGAAGCCCGCACAGGCTCCGAGCAGTTGATGAGAGCTCTTACGCAGGAGAGATCAAGCACGGAACGATCTTGAGGTCTCACCTTTCGCGCTAAGAACTGCAATGTGAAGTTTGGAATCCACGCCAAAGAGCATTGAAAAGTGCTCATAAGCTCAAGCATAGTCGCCGGTTGCATGACCCAATCAGCAGGCGATTGCATGACTACCGGCAGATGACACACAAGAGGTAGCATGAAGCACGCGATCAGGCCCATGTCGTGGTAAAGGGGCAGCCAACTATAGATCCGGTCTTTGGGACCGATGCCAATCGCAGGTGCGAGGTGGCTGATTTGCTTCAGCACCGCGGCATGTGAAAGGGCGACGCCCTTTTGCAGTCCAGTAGTCCCCGCAGAGTGTTGAATAAACGCTAAGTCATTGGGAATCCGACAGTGGTACGCTTCTGTCAGTGGCTCAAGCAAAGTTTCGCTCGTGCATCGAATAAAACGAGCAGCCTCCCCCACGCTGATATGCTTCGTCAATTCATCCGGGAAATCCTTGTCGACCACGATCAGCGTGGCTTTTAGGTTGGCTGACACTCCTTTCAGTCCGTAGCGATACTTAGTGGGTTCAACTTTGAAGTTCGGGTAAGCAAGAATTGCTGGAACTGCCCCAATCAGCATCCCCCCTACGAATGCAGCCATCAAGCCAATGCTCTGGGGCATTATAAGGATGATCGTGTCGCCTGGCTTGACCCCCTTTGAACGGAAATACCTCGCCTGAGTCAGCGCGCGTCTTTTGAATTCTCCAAATGTAACCGACTCGATGTCGTCTTTATTCTTCCAATTTGTTACAAAAGGCTTTTCCTCAGGCGCGGCAAATAGGGCGTCAGGTAAGGTCCGGTATGGAAGTTCATGGAAAAACATCCTATCGCTCATGTTTCCTCAACTCGATGGGAGTCGGCGAACACGCTGCAATCAATGAATCAATCTTCGGAGAGGTTTTAGTCTTAATCTCCGAAGCTCTGCTACCGGGAAATTAGATCACCTCTCAAATGCTTCCTCTCGGAGCTGAGAATTGATCAAAGGTCGCAAGCCATCGGCAAGGCAGCGGGCCATGACTTCTGCACCTGCAGACGTGAAATGTGAAAAGTCTGCAAAATACATGCGCCCTGGGGGTATCTCATTTGCGGCATCAATAAGCAAAACGTGCTTTCCAGCGGCAACGTTACGAATCGCATCATTCATGCGCTTTTCCATATCTATGAAACCATTCTCCTTCAGCATCGGGTAGAATTTTCTCCAAGTGAGGAGCAGATTACGATCCCAGTCCGCAGAGTTCTTTGCGAAGGCAGTCGCATGCGTAACCAATACTGGTTCGACTCCCTGGTCGCGAAGCGCACGCACAAGCTTGGTCAAATCTCCTTGAAAACGAATTACGTTCTCTTCGGATATCCGATCCATTACAGCATACTGACGCTCTAGCTCTTTAGTTTGCCATTCTCTTAGCCGTGTTTGAACGACGTCCGGCAGCGCCTCCTTCAATAGGCTGCGCAGGCGACCTCCGGTTCTCCATTCGAAATGATTCTCAGGCTGTTTCGGTTCCGTCCCGCCTGGGTCACCTGCCGCTGTCGCTTCTGTAGTCGGTGGTAATGAGACATAAGTGGCTACGGACGGATAAATAACGGCATATGAAGGATGAACTTGTTCAACGATCTTTCTTAAGCGGTGTGTGGCAGTGCCGATCGTCTCTCCAGCATAAGCTGCATTTACCACTTGGAATAGCTCGCGCCCAGCCTCCTCGTTCAGTTTCCGCTCAAGCTCTCTCGGGTATTCTTCGCCCGGGGTCTCATATAACCCGAACGTCTCAGAAGCGCCGAGGCATACGATCCTCACACCTCCGGGTCGGAGTTCAGGCCCCCGATACCCCAGACTGTTGAGCTGCCACTCTTTATAGCGAGCTCCTGGACGTCCCCACTTACCGATGTTATCTCGCATATAGAGAATCTGATCGTTGTAGGTGCCCCAGAACGGCGCTCCGTAAGTCAAGAAATCATCAATCCTGGCGCACAGTTCCAACACCAAGATGAAGATGACTAACCCCAGTGCGCACCGCGCGTGTTGCAATAGTCGATTCATTAGAATTTAGAATAAATGAATGCTTGTGTTTGCGCTGTATGTAAGACGCCGACGTAGACGGCTGCAGCGTATAGCGCGAAGCGAAGCTCCTGTGGGATTGCAAGCACTCGGCCATGCCCGCGCCGCAACAAACCCGCACTAACTGTCCCGAAGTAGGCAACCACTACGGTTACGACAACCAAATACAAACTCCGCGGCAGCACATGGCCACTGTATGTGACGAGACTCACGGCCGCGCGCAGCATGGTAAGTGCTTGAGAAAAAGTCCCGACCCGAAAGAACACCCACCCAAGGCAAATTGCGCCGAACGTAATCGACCAAGAGGCTGGTTCGATGATGACCCGCGAAAAGCGCCAGTTCATTCTTCGCCGAAGCTCCTGCCATTGTCGATGCAGAACCAGGAGCAGCCCATGGTAAAGCCCCCAAACAAAGAAGAGTAAGGACGCTTTGTGCCAAAACCCGAACACTACCATTGACACAACGAGAGAAAAACTCCGCCACCATTTTCCTGGCCGCAGCATGGCGATCGGGAGGAAGAGGTAATCGCGGATCCAAAACGAAAGTGACATGTGCCAGCGCGTCCAAAATTCGGACGGGCTAGTGGCGAAGTAGGGGCGGTCGAAGTTCTCGTCCAAATGGATAGCGAAGAGACGAGCTGCCCCGATGACGATGTGAGAATAGCCTGCAAAGTTAAGGAATAACTCAAATCCGTATCCGATAACCACGCACCAAACGTCAGGTCCTGTTAACCCGCTCGGAAATTCATCGAAGATGGCGTCGAGTCCTTGCCCAGGGTGGACTCCACTCGCCAAGATTTGGCCAAGCGCGGTCATAAGCAGCCCGATGGAAATGCGGTCCAACCCACATTGCACATCATCGGTGAGCGGCTTTGAGGTCTTCCGAAATTGAGAAAGCAAGGTGGAGAGGCGGCAAATTGGTCCTGATAGAACGGTAGGCCAAAACGCCATATAGAGCAGGAATTCCAACAGTGAAGGTTCCAGATCTTCTCCGCGGTACAGGTCAAACAAATACGAGAGTGCTTGCAATGTCCAAAAGGAGATTCCCACTGGTGAGGCAATGTTTGCAAAGGTCCCGATTGACTTGCGTCGGAGCAAAGGCATAATCGCGGGCAAGTATTTCAATGCAATGAGCATGGTGATGTTCGCAACGATGCCGAGCCAAAGTCTTGCAGGGGATGGCTTCCGACGCAAACAAAGTCCCAGCCAATAATTCAACAACGAACCCAACACCAAGATGCCTAGGAATCCCAAACCCCAGCTTGAATACAGAAAGTAGCTCATAAGAAGCAAAAGGACTTGACGAGATCTGAAGTTTCTTAGTCTCGAGAAAAGCAGCCAGCAGATGGGGATCACAATGATGTACAGCAATTCTTGACTGTTCATGAGTTCTCACAACAGCTGCGTAAACGAGAGCAGCCGGTCGCCTCCTCGTCACCCTGCAACACCGCACTCCGTTGAAATGGGTTGCACCTTCGGCGACTTCAGCCAGCGGCTCTGGCGCATCGAGTCGCCAGAAACTGTGTTCGGGCGATGAGCAGGGTCTTCCAGATGATCGCTGTTGCGCGGTCCACCTTCTTGTAGCGTTTGGCCGCTGTGGTGCGAAGCCCAATCACTTCAAAGGGTGACTCGACAGAATTGCTCGTCCGCAGGTGCTTCCAGTGCTCCTGGGAAAAGACATAGAGAGTAACTATCCGCTTGCGATCGTCATCGAGGAGACGCGCGGCGTCTCGACCGCCACGCTTGCCGCACCAGCGTGCGAAGGCGGCCTTCCAGCTCTCGGCATATGGAATCATCCTCAGCAGCAGTTTCACCTGGGCGCGCACGTTCTTGGCAGCTTGTCCAGCACGTTGAGGATGTGGTGATTCCAGCACCGCTGCTCGCGGGCGGCAGGAAACTTGTTCGCTAAGGCACCCCAGTTTGGCCACATGCTCGTCCCCGATCACCAACCGCGCACTCCGAAGCCCGCGTTCCTTCAGATCGGTCCGACCGCAGATTCTACCTGGCCAAGAAATAGGGCGTAGCAGGGAGAGCCTATTTCCTGCCCGCGATGCTCACAGATTTAGCCGCCCGTCGCCGTCGCCCCGGTTGACGTGAATACGCGATTCGGTGTCGCGGGTGCCCTCGCTTAGAGCGGCCACAATGGGTTTGGAAATCGCCATCAGATAGTTAGACGGCCCAGGAATGAACCCAACGGAGCGCAAGTGTTGTCGCCATTCGATGTCGGTCTGGTTGGTGATGATCAGGTCGGCACCCAGATCCGCGAGGGCGCATCGCGAGAGTACAATCAGCACACCCAGGTGCCCCAATGCTGAGAGTCCGTCAAGAATGGTTCCCACCGTCAGATTTCCGAAATAGCGGTTGCCTCTCATGGTCGAGACCATCCCTGCGGACCAGCCCACGACTGCTCCTCTCAAACGCAGCACGAACTTGTGCACGCGCTCCTGCGAAGGAGGATACAGACATGTCAGATTCTGTTGATCACGCAGCGAGCAGAATGTCAGATGGCTTCGGCAGTGCTCCCAAATGCCAACCACTTCTGCAGGCCAGCGAGAGGTGACTTCGAGGGAGAATCCCCTTATGCTGGGCCCTCTGTGGACTAAATTCCACAACCCGGCAGCCATCGAAGCAACGCCGGTTGCCGCAGCGATTCGAGCCATAACCTTCTGCGGGCCACAACGCAGCGGTTCGATCTCCCGCAAGAATCGGGGGACATGGATAACGGAGAAGAAAAACGGGACCCGGCTAACCTGCCATCCGGCGGCGTCGAGCAAACGAGCAAATGGATTGCGCTCGTTTCCCATTCCTACGGCGTAAAGGTACGGGCCGCGTTGCGAAAGGAATTGCAGCAATTGTAGGCCGACGCCGGAGAACCGGCGATCGATAATGCCCTCCGTTAGCGGGCTCTGGATATTAATTAGCGGGATCACCTGCCCGCCTAGCCAGCCCCTCTGCCCCATGAGGAGCACGCCGCCGCGCACTTCCCCTCCTTCGTCCACGGCGACGTAGTGTGTCCATGAAATTCCATCCGGTAGAAGGGGCTTTGAAGTCGACGCTTCTTCTGGAAGGAAAAACGGCGCTTTGCCATGACTGCGCAGCCGGTCGTTAAATGCGCGGCATCCTTGAATCAGCGAGGCGGTGAGCGGTATAAATTGCACTTTCATCGCGTCAGGAGGTCCAGCGGAGCACCTTCTCTCCCAACCATTGCCATTCGAGTAAGCGCCGTCGCCGGTCATCGAGAATAAACAGTTCCCGCTGCTCGACCAGGTAATCGAGCAGCGTCAGCACTGGTACGAACCAGTCGTTCTTCCGGCTCAGACGTTCCATGTGTCGAATGAACCAGGAGTTTAATTTCCGGTCGTCCACGAACCCATGTCCAAAACGGGTGTAGACAATCGATGCCCCGCCCTCTTCTTCCAGGCGGTCTTGATTTACTTCCGCTAGGAGCTTCCGGAAGCTCGGGCCCTTTGCACCCTCGCTGCCTGCAAACCAGCGGTTCACCCAGTGGCGGGACTGATCGTAATACGGAATCCAAGGGCAGGTGCGCAAGGTATTCAGATCCGAAAAGATGAAGTTGCGGCAATATCGGATGTGCTCGCGGCAGAGATCGCCCCAGAACCACGGGTGGCCAGCGACATGGCCGAAGAACGGATTGACCGAGGAAAATCGTGTCAGCACAAGATAGAGCAGTCGCCGTGCACCTCCTAGGCGCGCCAGTCTCCAGTACAGAGCTTCGCCGTTGTAGTGATTCGCCATGGAGTCGGGGGCATGACCGAAAAGACGGCGGAACTCATCAAGCCCTTGTTTCTTCACGGACCGAAGTGCGGGGCGTGGCGTTATGCCAGGCGCCTTCAAAACCTGCCCCTTGGAGCGCGCAGACATGATCGAGGTAAGCGGTGTTAGCGCAGGTTTCACCTCGGGAATTGGCTTCGCGCCGCGGCCCCATCGGCCAGATAGCGATCGTTGTGCGGAACCCCCAGATCGGCAAGCAAGCCCTACACGAGGCGGCTGGTTTCGAGCGACTGTCCATCTGGGTCGTCGAAGATCGTGAATGCGAATCCATGGCCTTCGGGCCGGCGAACTGGCTTGCGCCAGAGCCAGTCGTTCTACGGAACAGAAGTAGGTGATGGAGCTTCCATTCGCGGCCCGTCAGCCCGTGAGACGTTTCTCGAGGCAGGTGCGCACCTCCCCGAAAGATGTCCATTCCGCAGCTTCGTCGAGATCCGATTCGGCGCCGAACTCCTCTTCGATTGACGCCCCGAGAGTGACAGTAGCAACAGAATTCCAATTATCCACCGAATATCTCATAGCCCTCGAAACTTCTGATTCGCGCAGACGGAAAAAAGCGCACAGAAAACTGCGGAAAACCGGGCCAGCAGCGAATTCTTTCCCTCGCGAGAAACGCGAAGCACCTTTACACAAATTCCCGCTGTGGTGCTTGAAGCCAAGGAGCGGAAGCCCTGTTTCATCCGCTGGCGAGGCGAGGACGAGATGATACCGACCTCTCGTGGAGGATGCCGCAGATCTTGGCCTCGGGTGTGCGTCGTTCGATCTGCTCGGCAGGCCGCAGGGCGCGCCTCCGATTGCCTGCCCTCATCAAGAGCGCTCACATCGGTTTCGGTTGCTCCCTGTTTCCGGCTAATGGTGAGGGCACAAGTTCCGGCCGTTTTGAATTCTCGAATCGATGGATGTAGAATGCTTCCACAGCGTCAACGTTTTGTACTCGTTCCGGGAATGATTGGCACGGGCATACGACGCGGCGTCGCCGCCCAGGCAACGCTCTGGCGCCCGCTTAAGTATCGGAACAGTCCGAGGAGCAGCGCCAAATTCATCGAACAAAAATAGAGCGGTGCCCGAGACACGCCCGCTAACCTGCCTCGCTTTTTTCTCCAGTACCCAAGTAACGCCAGGGCATAAAACGCGCACTGGCCGGCGAAAAAACCGAGGTATACCGGGTTCCAGAGCAGTCCGAGCATGGAGATAAAGGCGATGGCGAGTAGCAGAGGCGTCAGCCAGCGCAGCACCCGATGGGACCAATAGGCGAATGCGGGGAGCCCCTTGAGAGGATTCAGGTAGCCAGGATTTCGGAACAACGTCTGGAAATTGCCAGCGCCGAGCCGGACTCGGCGCTCGAACTGCGAAGTGAAAGTCGGCGCGATCTCCCCCAGCGTAATCGCTTCAGGGTCGTAGACAATTCGGCAACCCTGGAACCGCAGCTCGAGTGGGATCTGGAAATCTTCGACAATTAGACCGGGTCGTGGCTGGAAGAGCGCGCGGCGAATGGCGTAGAGGCAGCCGTTAGCGCTGTGCAGGCAATTCAGGCGGCTTTCCAAGATTTTCAGTGCTGATTCGTAATGCCAGTACAAACTTTCAGCGGCAGGATCAGCACCGGGTAGGGCAACCCGAATTTCTTCTCCGCTGACGGCACCCACCTCCGGGTCGGCAAAATGGCGCACCAGGTTGCGCACGCAGTTCGGCTCAAACATCTGGTCCGCATCGGTGCAGACCAAGATATCGGCACATGTGCACTGTGCCAGATCGGCGACGACCGCAAGCTTGCCGCGGCGCGTCGGGAAGGCCCAGACGCGGACACGGGGCGACTGAACCCTGCTCAGGATCTGGGCAGTCGAATCCGTGGGCGCATCGAGCCCGATGAGGATTTCAGCGAGCTCCGATGGATAGTTAATTTCTAAAGCGTTCTTCACTCGCGCCTCGATGAACGCTTCTTCGTTGAACGCGGAAATGAGAATTGCGACCCGAGGTAGGTCATTGAGCGTCGCGGAACAGCGGCGCGACTTCCGACGGAACAAGAACGAGAGGTCGCATTTTGCTTGGACGAGCCTCGTGAGCAAGAACAACAGAATTGGGTAGGCCACGTAGTTGTAGGCCACGGCACCAAAGCAGACCCAGATGGCAACTTTTAGCGCAAAGGCCATTTTGCAAACCACTTCGTCGAAGGCATGGCCTGAAACATTCGGCGCGATTTGGCGGAGGGCGCTGGAACTTTCGCACTTTCGTGAACAATTGTCCACAGACCGGCCGCGATTCCCGCGGGATAATAGAAAAAGAAGTCGTAAGCGACGTGCGCGAAGAATCCCGCGAAGACAAATGACACTACGCTAACCAGCGTGCCGCGCGCCATCAGGTTTAGTTCTATGTTAGTTACATCTCCGTGAGACTCTCGGTCCGCTTCCTTCGCGTGGCGGAGCGCGGTACATAGAAGCAAGAGAAACAGCACCAGGGCTGGAATACCCGCTTCGGAAGAGATCTGCGTGAATGTGTTATGCGTTCCCAACCATGCGTTTGGTCGGGCCAATTGCGTTCCGTTGATCACTTGGAAATTCCCCAACCCCACGCCGAAAATCGGGTACTCCAGGCTGTACCTGATCGAGCGCTCGAGAAGATTTTTCCGCTCCTCGGTAGATTCCTGCGCGGATATAACCGTCGAGTTACTAGACGCTTCGGAGTTATCCCAGATTGTTTGCACTCTAGTCCAAAACACGTCAGGCGCCTTTGCCACTGCCATGATCAGGAGAAGAGTAATGATCACGCCCGCCATTCGACCGCGCGGGGACTGACGCAGCACGAACCACCACGTCAAAACGATCGAAATGGTCACGTTGAGGAAGCCTCCGCGAGAAGCCGTCAGCACCAGCATCCAGAACGTCACGGCGAGTGTCGCCAGCAGAAGGCCCGTTCGGAGCAGGGAGCGGCGAGAAACGTACAGGGCAGCCATGTAAGGGATAATGACCGCCGCGGTGATTCCCAGGAAATTCCAACCCAACATTACTTGGTTGACCCCGACAAGGCGTGTTCCCTCTTGGATTGCCTCTTCTCCTTGCGCGATGATCGAAGAGGTCGTCGCCATCAGCTCGCTCAAGACCACGGCCCAAACGAGCTTTCGAATCCGATCACTCGTGGTGAGCATCTGCGTTAATAGAAAGAAGAGGAAAGCTGTTTTGAGCCATATCTGCGTGAGGACTTCGAAGCTTCCACCTCGCCAGTACGCGAACGGCACACCAAGGATGAACCAGACGGTCAGCAGCAGAACCAGAACGAGCTCACCCGGTCGCTTGAAGAGGACTTGGCCGGAGATCAACGCTTCGAGATAAGTCAGTCCGGCGCAAGCCCCGAATACAAGAGGTAAGTGGAAGGGGTTGATGGCCGGGAAAATATCTTGCGGTCGCGCATAGACGACAAACGTGAACAGCCACAGAAGCGCGAAGGCGAGCTTGCCCCCTTGGCTTGTCAGCGCTGGCGATCGGTCGTACGCTGCCACCGCGCTGGCCGAATTTGTTAGGGGCAGATTCGCTTGGCTCAACGTCCTACCTTGCGTCCCTAATCAGGATTTGCGGATCGCCGGCAGTCACGCCCGAACCGGCGCAACTGCCCCAGTTCTGCAGTTTTCCTTCACGCGCGCGAGAGTCTCCTCCACTCGGTCGACGACAGATTCCCAACTGTGGTCCCGAACCACGCGCTCGCGAGCGGCCTTTTCGATCGTCCCGCGACGGCTCGGGTTGTGCAGCAGGTCGATCACCGTGAGCGAAAACGCTTCCGGGTCATCCTCAAGGCAGATCTCGCAACCGTTGCGGAACGGTAGGCCCTCGGCGCCAATATGCGTCGAGACGACAGCTTTGGCCATTGCCATAGCCTCTGGGATCTTGATGCGGGTGCCACCGCCTACCCGCAGAGGTACGACGACTACGTCGGCTTGAGCCACGTAAGGCCGCACGTCCGGCACTCGTCCTATCAGTTCGACCGCAGGGTTAGCCGCCGCAGTCCGCCGCAGCCGTGAGGAGGGATTCTGTCCCACGATCTTGAACCGTGCGCAAGGGCTCGCCTGGCATATACGTGGGAAAACCTTCTGCAAAAACCAGACGACTCCGTCTTCGTTCGGATACCAGTCCATTGTGCCGACAAAGACTAGGAGCCCAGGCTGAGGGGGCACCAGCCGGGGTTGAAAGTATTCTGCGTCTACCCCCGCCGGAATGGTCGAAACATGCGTGACTCCAAACTCGCGTCTGAAGGCCCGCCGGTCTTCCTCCGAGACAGAAACCACATGATCGAACGATCGGCAAATCCTGGTTTCGAGCTTAAGGGTCTTCTTCCATTCGCCTGCGAAAATCCGCTTCTTGAGTGGCATGGTCTCCGCCTGCCACTGCCGCTTGCGCAAAAGGGACTCGACATTGTGCTCGAAGACCATCCGCGGGCGCATCGACAACTCCAGCGCCACCGCAGCCGTTTGTAGGCAATCGCAAAAGAGCAAGTCGAATTTATGGCTTTGAGCGAGTGTCCGGAGCGCTTGCGTGAATTCCGGCCTGCAACACTTCGCGACAAAGTATGGCAACGGGCTGAGCTGATTCCCAAGCAACTCCACATAGAACCGCGGCGAATATTTCATGCTCTCGCGCCAGAACACCGGCGTGTAGCTCGCGAACATCTGTTGCATTTCGCGAATTCCTTCGGCGTCGCGCCCTGGGTCCGCCAGCGAGACCGCATGTACCTCCGCCCGCTGTGCCAGGCGGGAGAAGATGTTCAGGCTGCGGATCTTCCCGCCGCTATCGGCAGGAACCAGTGGTCTGGGGAATGCAAGCAGGATCTTCAAGGGAACTCTCCGTCGATTGGGAACCTCTCCTCATAAGGTACAGACACTGCTGGGCCTGCGCGGCTCTCGTGTCGAAATCGTCCTCCAAGAACATGCGGCACCAAAGTCCGAAATTCACGAGGCGCCAGCAACCTTCGGTTGCCCGCATGAAGCCGCGGCGATGCAACCTGAGTCATGCTGCGACTGAGGAAACCCGGGGTTACCGCGACAATCCTCTTTCGGGTCTCATCAGACTCGATTGATTTCTCCTCGCAGGTCGAGATTCTAGACGGCCTCTTCCATCAACTGTCCCTCTGACATAGCGTGGTGTCGGCGTGGCAATAGGGAACCAAGCCCGCTGATCCATGCCAAGAACTCTGTCTGCGGCAGGTTACAGTGATCCACCAGTCGCGGCAGCAATAGCGGGTCGCTAGTCTTACAAGCTAAGCCGGCTTTGCAAGTTGTAGCTGAGATGACACCGCTGTCGCGCAGCCATGCAGAGAACTGGGGCAGATGAAATCCTCCCGGGTAGCAGAAATGTCGCGCCGGGGCCGAGGAAGAAGCAGCGATACGCATGCGGTTTTCGTTGATCTCCCGGAGGAATTTGTCCCGGTAAACGCTGACTCGATGCCTGTGAGTGTGCAGCTGGACATCTACACCAACGCTTAAGACTGCGGCTACTTCAGCTGGAGTCATCAGATGAAGGATTCTCCTGAAGCACAGACCCTCATAATCAATCTTCAGCCGCGCGGCTATAGATGCGAGAAGGGCGTCCTTTTCGCGACCTGAGAGCGCCCGCTGGTGAGCGGATCTCTGGATTTGGCGTAATGCTATAGCTTGTCCCTTTTCATCGAGCATTATCTCCGATGGGGGCGCGCCAGGACATTTCAACCATTGACCCCGCCCTTTCCAGAGCAAATATGAGCACATTACATCAAAGACTGGGCGATTAAAGTCGGAGTAGTAAGTCGTCAGATATACGGTTGCAGGGTATCTGAACTCTCTAAGGAGCGGAACCACTAAACGGTAGAAATCGTAGCTCCCGTCGTCGAACGTCAGTACGACACTGCGCTCTGGAAGCGTGCCCGCGTACAAGCCTTGGACGCCTTGGTCAAGTGAAATGACATTTGCTCGTTGCTCCTTCAGCATCTCGAAGCGCTCGCGCAGCAGTCCGATGGGCATGTACAGGTCGGGGTTCCACAGATGCTCGTCATCAAGGGAAGCCCCGTGATAACAAAGGATCAACAGCCGGAGCCTACGCCAATTTGTTTGTAGTAGTAGTGAGGGAATTGCCAGAGCGCTGGCAGTCCATAGCGTGATTTGTTTCAATTCTCGCAACATTCGGCGCGAGACCTTTAGGACGAGAAAACGTTCCTCGCTTCCAGGGCTTGAATCAGATCGTGGACCGTTTCTACTTCTAACAGTTCTGCATCAGGTTCTATGCCAAACTCGTTTGCAATGACCGTGAGGATCTGCACGTCGGAGATAGAGGACCAAGTTGCAACCGTGCCCCGGCTGTCGACATCTTTTAGAGACCCGTGGGGTATTTGCAGAACGTCTTCGAGAGCGGCGCGAAATCTACTGCGAGTCATAGTGTCCGGGGAAAGTTAGCTGTGTACTGTCTGGGGTCGTGGTAAGCTTTCTTCAGTAATCAGATGGTCGGCGAAACCTTGCAGCGCCTGGGATATTCACAGCTCGTCTGTGCGCGCTTAGTCCAAGGAGTCAGTGAGGCACCTAAGAGCTACGTGCCGATCCAGCGGCTCAAGAATCAAATTTGTCGGGCGGGCCTCGACATATCAGGAGACGCATTCGAACGTGGGCTTCTGGCGTGCGCTGCTCGTGAAACTGCTCCTCAAATTGAATCTCAACCCGTTTACGAGCCGGTTAAATTGCTACTGCGCGAAGAGTTTCACTTCTATACGAATTCTGTCAAAAACGTCGAAAGTTCATTAACAGTTGGAACTAATAGCTTCGTAATAGCCTGCAAAACGATCTCGCTGCGACGCTTTCCGTCGGGTCCGATGGACTGGGAGATTTCGGGTTTTCCGCGATCCTGGTTGCTAAGAGTCAAGAGAAGCAGTCTTCCGCGAGTACTAGGTTTCCTTCTTTTTCAGGTCCGCGGGTTTGCGCCGATGTTTTTCATACATGTAGCACGAAGGCCTAAGAATCGTTCTCTAGTGATTGAGAAGGAGGTTCTTCGTGCCTACTATCGCATGGCACGTTCACTTGAGCTTCAACCAACTATTAAAGCAATTCTGGCAAGCGCTTGGTTCCATGACCCGACCGCCGTCAAGCGCTATCCACACCTCAGCTGGCTAAGCCGTCCGTACCTTGAGGCCAACGGTCTTATCACCACGGCAGGACCCGCCCCCGCCGATTCCGGCTTCGCCGAGCGCAATGTTGAACGGCAAGAGCAGTTCGCCACGGGTGAGCTTCGCTTTCAAATGGGTATTGCCCTATGGCCGCGCCGTGCTGCCATCGAGTGGGCGCATAAGCACCCTGAGTTAGCAGGCTAATGTTGGCGGCCGTGGCTCATGGCCAGCCTTCTCTAGATACTCCACCAAGAGCCTTTGCGTCGTCAATATCCAAGCTATCTTGCGTCCGGCGAAGGCAACTGCCGGTAACGGTACTCTTACCAGAGTCCCCCCTTCCTCCTGGCTGCGGGCGATCTGAGTTTTTAGATCATCCACCTCGTAGCAGACGTGGTGAAGCCCGCCACCAGTCTCCGCGAACTGCCGTACTGGGGATCGCAAGCCTACCGGTTCAACTAGCTCAACCACGGACTGAATTGCAAAATTCGAAGGTAGGAAGCTGACGTTCACTAGCTGCAAAGGGTCGTAGATAATACTCCCGTCCCATTTAAGCGACAGTGTGCGCGCGAATAACGGTGCGCTGTCCCGGATCGACCCGACCACGATTCCGACGTGGTGTAAGCGAGGTTGATTCAGGTTAGCCCTGCCCTCAGGAATGCTGCTCACGGGTCGCTGCACTCACATTCCGGATGTAGGTTGCGGTAATCTCAGGCGAGGGTGGCACTTCGATCGTGTAAATGCTCTGCTCCACGCATTCGTGGAGTTTGCAGAATCCGAGGCTATCGTACAGGTTGGCGACTAGGCCGTTCTTTCCCGAGGGCCTGAAAATGCCCTTAACCTCCTTCACCCCTTTTGTTACTGCGGCCTCCATCATGCGGTCAAACATGAACCGTTCCAGCTGACGCCCAAGCGCGCGACAACTCATCAACCATATATCAATTGCCCACTCGTGAGCGTTTGAATTTGGCTTACACAAAATCACGCCGACCAGACCGTAATTCCCCATGCGGTCTCTAAGCTGAAATGCACCCGTCCATGCTCCGGGTGAGGAGGCCAACTGAAGCACTTGTGCCTCGGTGTAGCGCTTGGTCGTCAAATTAAACTGATTCGTCTTATTGATCAGCTGCGTGACTCGCGCCAGGTTACTTTCAGAGACAGGAACTACCGACGCGTCCAATTGTAACTGGCTCAGGAACTCTTCGATAGAGTGCGAACTAGTGCGGATCATTTCTCTTTGCGATTCCGTGCGATACTGCTCGGACCGAGCCAGATCCTCTTTAGAAAGTATGAGTGAGAAGAAGTGATAACCCCTGTCGAGGTCCCGTACCCACTGGAACACCGAGGGCCCAAGATCCACCACTGTGACCTCTGGAAGCTGCGAGCGAACCCATTCACGTTCTAGCGGGTTATCATCCAGAAAGACGAAGCTGTCGAGCCCAAGTGACAGCTTCTGAGCGATTTGGCGAAGGTTTTGGGCTTTATCCTCCCAGTTTGCATAGAATGCGGCAAAGTCATTCAGTCGGAGGGCCATGTGTTCGTGCTTCTCAAAAGGGAGCCGAGCATCTTCGGGATTATTCTTCGAGCAGGCGGCCAATAGAATCCCGCGATTTTTGAGGTCCAGCAAATATTGCTGTAGTCGTTGATATCCTTCACCCACCGCTGTTCCCGGTCCGACTTGGATACCCTCTAGTCCATCCTCGCCGATGATACCTTTCCACAGCGTGTTGTCGAGATCTGTGACAAGAACCTTGCGAGTCAGTCCAAGCACCGCACGCAGGTGTGCCTGTTGCGCCTCCGCCAAATCAGGCAAGGCCTCCGTGGATGGGTGCTGTTTGAAGCTGCACCACAACATGGAATCTTCCCAACGCTCACCAACGTGGCGTTGTACCGCCGGCGTGTCGAGTATAGACACATATGGAGGTGCCTCTTCCGACAGATAGGTGTTGATGAGCTGGATCAGACGCGATCGGCCACCAGGGAGAGAACCGGCAAGATATCCGAGAGGCTCCTCCGTCGGGAGATCATACGCGTGCTGTACAACCTGGCATCCGAACTGGGTGTAGAGCTGTTGCCAAAGAACCTTTTGTACTTCGAGCAGGCGTGTTATCGCAGTTTTCTCATTCGGACTGAGAGCAGGAAGCGACAGATCACGCCAGTTTGGGATTAGAAACACAATCTCCGGGCGGAACTTCGCCAACCCACTCTGAGGATCTAGGATCTCTTGGTCGATCGCACCGTAGAGCCCCTGGTAGAACTCCGCGCGAATCTTGTCCCTCATACACAGAGCCTTCAGCACTGGGATCATCAAGCTCGTGGTGCTCGTGCTGAGCACCGCGATACGAACTTCTCGCACAAAAACTAAGTCCTCGCTGGCCACTTTGGCGATTACCTTCTCTGCTCTAGGGAAGAAGGCGTAGGGGACGCGCCGCGTTAACGCTAATCGTAGCCGGCGAGCAGCTTCCTCAAATCTTTGCTCCTCGGTCAGGGTTTGGGCATAGGCAAGCAAATGAAAAGGATCATGCCCGGCATGCAATGCGAAGAAACGCTCCCAAGCCGCTGAAGCTCCCCTTCTATTGGCGCGGCCCAGTGCCAAGGCGCGCAGAAATGCGCTGTTCACGGTCTCGGGAACGGTATCAACCCAACCGTAGAGTGTCGGGCCAATTTCGTCCGCTAGAATTTCCACAGTTTGCTCGTCAAACATGGTACCGAGGGCCGTTAGGACCTCTGCAGCCAGCTCGAGCTTGGTCTTAACATCGGTGATGTTGCGAAGCTGGTGGCGGAGGACAACTTTCCGATGTTCGCGTCTCATCCTTCCCTTAGGTTTAACCCAACTGTAACTCACGGGTCCTTTCCGAGCGCATGATCGTCAAAAATACATTCTCAGGGCGCAAACAGAACGCCTATTCAAATCACCCGCTTCGAGAGGTTTGTGACTTGCATTCGAACCCTGTTGTTCGGCTTGTTCGTCGGCGGCCAAGTGAAGATGCGTCGCATCGAGGGATGGTTCGATCTGGTCGAGACCTCACTGCGGTCGCTTAGAAGAAACCCGTGGCTTTGCACGGGAAAATGCGCCAGTTACTCTTCGATGAA
>Ga0137399_10000284_pt1 | contig 19379 bp, 19 predicted proteins | sample czorhiz316metaG_FD_104810 | JGI IMG/M metagenome (GOLD analysis project Ga0137399, IMG submission 104810) | Vadose zone soil microbial communities from Angelo Coast Range Reserve, California, USA - czorhiz3.16 metaG | ecosystem: Environmental > Terrestrial > Soil > Vadose zone | place: USA...
GATTTGCGCGAGCCAACGGAAATCGACGTAATCCATCGGCATCTCCAGGACACGGCGATGCGCCGCCTTGGATTTGTCCCGCCGATCTTTGCCGTGTCAGCGCGCAAAGCTTTGCTCGCGCGCACAAGCGGCCTAGACAAGGAAAAACTCTGGGAGGAGAGCGCGTTCGCTCCGTTGGAGGAACAAATCAACTTCATCGTCACCGAATCGAGCACGCGAATGTTGAAGCTGCGCTCCACCTTTCAGGCTGCGCGGGTCGCTCTGGAAGATTTGAACCGGGAAATTCGCGGATTCCTGGACAAAATTTCAGCGGACACGGCCGTGCTCGATCGCCTGGACGGACTACTCGCGACCCGGCACGAGCAAATGCTCCGGCAAACGACGACTCTCGTGCGCGAAGTTGAGCGCGCCTATGACGAAACAACCAAGGAGCGCGCGCAACTTCTTCGCCAGAGCCAAAGTTGGTGGCGCAGCTTCAACTTGATCTGGCGCCGCACCGCTGGGCAGCAAGAGTTGCACTCAAAGCTCGAGACCCAACTGCGGCAGTTAATGCAACCGCAAATGGAGAAGGCAATCAGAACCCTGGAAGCGGATTTGCGCAGTCTTTGGCCGCAGATGCAGGACCTTCTCGAAAATCAATTGTCCGCCGATCTGCAAAAGGAGGCGCGGCAAAGCGTGCCGGATTTCGCCGGCCAACGACGGGAGCTTTCCGAATCGATTCAAACCGCGTTCATCGACATCCTCGCGGGCAAAGCGCTTCAGGAACGACTCGCTCGTTCCTACACCGAGACTTCGGTTTTGCTCCGCTTTGTTGTCGCAATAATTGCCATTGCCGGAACGGTGGCAGTTCTGACCAGAACGCAAAATCCGATCGTAGCAGTTGGGGCGCTCGTGGTCGCAGGAATTGGCGCTTTCGCCGCCATTTTCCTGACTTTCAATCATCGACGAAAAGTGCTGCGCGACTACGAACGGCAATTGTCTCCAAAACGGACCGAGTTCACTCAAACGCTCGAGAAGCAATTTGCCAAAGGGATTGATGGGTTCTGCGCCGAAATGGCTAAGAAATTCCGGAGCCTGAGCGAGATCTGCCAGACGCGGCGGCGGCGCTACGAACCGTGGTCGCAACGCGCAGATGAATTGGAAACGAAGCTTACCAAATTGAAATCCCGTCTCGGCTGAGGGAAGTGCCGGCGTGGGCCGCGATTACTTCTTGGCGTTTCCGGAATTGCCTTGTTGCACCAGTTTTTTTTCCATTTGGCGGCGGGCGAGGACAAAATTGTTGTTCTCGCCATAACTGCGCCATGGTCCCGGCGGCACGTCCTGCGTGTTCACGAATTGCCAATCAGTCACGTCGGTCGGTTGCAGCCCGAGGTAATCCCGCACCGCGGGTGAAACATCCAAACCGGCGGCATGGTTAAGGTTGGGCTTCGGTTTTTCGCTTCCGAAAACATATTGAAAGTGATCGGTGCGAAATGGACCGCAATCTTCCCATTGCGCGTAGCAGGTGCGATTGCCTTTGCGAATCGCGATCCAATGATGCCAGCAAACTGATTGTCCCTGCCCCATGTAGGCCTGCTTGAACCACGGAATAACCAGCGGCGCTTCCGGTTTAAATTGGCCGTGGGTCACGTCGTTGTAAGGCAACGCGCAATAAAATGGATTCTGACGCGGCACGAAAGAGACTGGGATGTAATTACGCCGGTCCGATCTCTCCGGAGTATCGAACCCGCCATAGCTGGTCGTCCAATTTAGGTCCCACGAACTCCGGTTATTCGGGACCGGATTGTTTCCCCCGGCTTGTTCGCCAATCCAGAATACCGTGGTCACGATGTTGTTTTTCCAGGGGAAACGCTGGATCGAGGGACGAGAAGCCGTCGGTATCAACACCTGCGGTTCAACTTTAAGCAGCGCCTGCTCGCGCAGCTTCATCGCGTATTTGGCAAAGTCCGCCGCAGTCGCGTAGGGCGAACTCGATTGTTCCTCCGCTCGCACCGCGCTGATCGCGCTGGTCAAAAGTAGGAGGGTAAAGATTCGTCTCATGGCCAAAGGGTGGCCTGTTTGTATTCGATTTCCCGGCCTGGCGCAAGGCTTTTCATTATGGAAAAACCAGCGCCGGTGGCGGTTACAATTCGTAAAGCACTATCTGTTCCAGCTATAAGCGGCTGACGAGCGTGTTCCGGACGTATTCTCGGTCGTTTTTTTCTAGATAATCCAGTGTGTAGTGCAAACCCCGGCTCTCTTTGCGACTCAATGCCGAATCGACAATCAGCGCCGCCACCGTGGCCAGATTGCGCAGTTCCAAAAGGTCCACCGAGACTTTGAAGTTCCAATAAAATTCCCGGATCTCGCGCTGGAGATTGCGCAATCGCGCGCTGGCCCGCTGCAGCCGCTTGTCTGTCCGCACAATCCCGACGTAATCCCACATCAAGCGCCGGATTTCGTCCCAATTATGATAGATCACGACAAGTTCATCGACGTCCTGGACGTTGCCCGATTGCCACTCCGGCAGTGAGATTGGCGGCGTTGCACGCGATGGCCGGCGTTCCCGCATCATCGCTTCGCACGCGCGGTGCGCGACGACCAACCCCTCAAGCAGCGAATTACTCGCCAACCGATTCGCGCCGTGTAATCCGGTGCAACCCACTTCGCCAATCGCGTACAAACCCGGCAAACTGCTCGCGCCATTGATGTCAGTTTTAATTCCGCCGCATTGATAATGCGCTGCCGGCACTACCGGAATCGGCTGCTTGGTCATGTCGATTCCAAAACGCAAACAGGTCTCGTAAATATTTGGGAACCGCTCCCGCAAAAATTCCACCGGCTTGTCAGTGATATCCAAAAACACAAATTGTGCGCCGGAGCGTTTGATCTCGGCGTCAATCGCGCGGGCAACGATGTCCCGCGGCGCGAGCGAACCGCGCGAATCGTAGCGTTTCATGAAATCTTCGCCGCGATTGTTCCGTAGAATCCCGCCCTCGCCTCTTACCGCTTCCGAAATCAAAAACGATTTCGCCTTCGGATTGAACAAACAGGTTGGATGAAATTGGACGAACTCCATGTTCGCGATCGTCACCCCGGCACGCCACGCCATCGCCACGCCGTCACCGGTCGCGATATCTGGGTTCGTTGTATAGAGATAAACTTTCCCGCACCCACCGGTCGCGAGCACGATCCGATTCGAACGGATCGTCTCCACTTCGCCGCTGTTTTCGTCGAGAATATAAATGCCGAGGCAACGATCTTCCGCCGCGTAACCGAGCTTTGCCGCCGTGATCAAATCGACCGCCATATGGTTTTCCAAAAGATCGACCTGTGATTGCCGGCCGAGTTCGCGCAGCAATGCGTTCTCGATTTCTTTTCCCGTCACATCGCGAACGTGAAGCACGCGCCGCTTCGTATGGCCGCCTTCCCGCCCAAGATCGAATTCCCGATGACCGGAGATCTCGCGCTCATCGAACTGGACCCCGAGATCGACAATCTCCTGAATCCGCGCCGGCGCTTCCGTAACGACGGTGCGGACCACGTTTTCGTCGCATAATCCGGCGCCGGCTTCGAGTGTGTCGCGCACATGAAGCTCAAACGAATCTTCATCGCTCGTCACACAAGCGATTCCGCCCTGCGCCCAGGCCGTGCTTGTGTCCGGCCCCTTGCGCTTGGTGATGACCGCTACCGAACCGTGCTTCGCCGCTTTCAAACCTAAGCTCAGCCCGGCGATGCCGCTGCCGATCACGACGAAATCGTATTCTTTCATCCCAACAAAATATTATCGATCAAACGCGTTTTGCCGAAGTAGACCGCCAGCGCGAGAAGCGAATTCGGCTTAACGAATTCGATCGGCTGCAAAGTCTCCGCGTCAACAAGATCGACATAATCGATCCGAGCAAGGGGCGCTGCGCTGATGGTCTTGCCAGTAAGATCGACAATCTCTTTCCCAGATTTCTTTCCGGAATCTTTCGCGGCGAGCAAAGCTTTGCGCAAAACAGCGGCCTGCTTGCGTTCTCCGGCATTCAAATATGCGTTGCGCGAACTGCACGCGAGTCCGTCTTCTTCCCGCACCGTCGGCACCGCGACGATGTCGATCTTGTAATTCAAATCGCGCACCATCCGGCGAATGATGGCGAGCTGCTGAAAATCTTTCTCACCAAACACTGCCGCGTCCGGTTGCAAAATATTGAACAGCTTCGCCACGACCGTGCAAACACCACGGAAATGCCCCGGCCGCGATTTTCCTTCAAGCACGCCTGACAGCGAATTCTCTTCAACGAACACCGAACGATGGTCCGAATACATTTCGCCGAGCGGCGGCCTGAACAAAAGGTCGACACCTAACTCTCGGCAGAACTCTTCGTCTTCCTTTTCAGGGCGAGGATAACGTTCGTAATCGCTTCCGGGTTCGAACTGGAGCGGGTTCACAAAAATACTGACGACCACTTCGCCATTTTTCCCCGCCTTCTCGCGCGCCACTCGAATCAACTCTCCATGCGCTTTGTGTAAGGCGCCCATCGTCGGTAGCAACACGCGCCGCTTTTCGTTAGATCCTTGTGCGGGAATATTTGCCACGCCTGTGACAATCTTCATCGCAGAACTCTTATCTTGGCGCGCGATATGGCTGATGCGCTTCGTAACACTTCAGTGGGGCTTTTGTCTTCGGCCCCAGGTTTGGAGCCGTCTGCTGGAATTTTTTTTCCCACTCAATTGCATGTGCAAAGTCGCCGTTTTCCGCGAAGGCGGCTGCGAGTACCTGAAAATATCTCGCCTGCTTCCAATGGGTCAGTTCGCATGCCTTAGTCGCGTAGATCATTGCTTTTTTTCCGTCCCGGAGACGTTCGTTTGGTGACGTTGCCAAGCATAAGGCGAGACCACCGTACGCCGCGGGATAGTTAGGGCTAATTTCGATAGCACGATAACAATCTCGCAGCGCCTTTTCATCTTCGGCTTTACCAAAGAACCCTGCGCTCCGGTTGGTGTAGGCCATAGCGCTGTTCGGATCTAGTTCCACTGCTTTCGTGCCATCGGCAATCGCGGCGTCGTATTTCCCCTGTGCTGCGTAAACCGCGCAACGATTTGTGTAAGCCAATGCAAATTTTGGATAGAGGCGAATTGCTTCACTATAGTCAGCAACTGCCTTTTTATAGTCTCTCATCGCGTCAAAGACGTCTCCACGGTTGAGGTAATACACTGGCTCATCGGGTTTCAACCGAATCGCATTGTTGAAATCTGCGAGCGCCCGCTCGTACCGACCCTGACTAGCGAGGATGTTACCTCGATTGCTAAGCGCGCTGGGCATATCTGGAACAAGTTTCAAGGCGCGATCCAGATCAGCCACTGCTCTGTCGTCATCGCCCCTGTCATGATAAACGGCGCTGCGAGCTAAGTATGCTGGCGCAGAGTTTGGATCTAAACGAATCGCTTCGTTGCTATCAGCAAAAGCACGGTCGTTATCACGCTTCATTACATAAATTCCCGCGCGTCTGGCGTACGCTACGGCAGATTTTGGATTCAAGCGGATCGCCTCAGAAAAGTCCGACAGAGCCTCTTCATAACTGCCTTTCTCGTAACGGGCGAGACCGCGAGCGAAATAAGCCGGGGAATAATCGGGATGAAGTCGAATTGCTTCATCGAATATCTCTATCGCTTCGTCGTATTTTTTTTCGCTTCCCGCCTTTATCCCGCGCTGCATCAGAGCGTCCGTATTGTCGGTCGCGGCTGCCAGTGCGTGGAAAGCAGCACAAGCCAAGAGCCAAACAAAGAACCGTCCAAGGATTCGCACCCTGCAACCATTAACTACTCAGCGGCGCCGTGCGAATTAAGAAACTGTAATGACGATCAGTTGCGCTGCCTAGTTCACTTCGTAATCGACGTCGACGACCACGCGCACGGTCTTGCGTTCCGGGGTGGCGGCATCCCGATCTTCCACTTGAAACCAACCCTGCGAAGCGTTGCGCAACTTTCCCAAACTTGTTTGCGAGTCGCGCGAGAACTGCTCGGCAGCAACGCGCGCGTTCTTGGTCGCTTCCTGGATCATCGCCGGCTTGATCTCGTTGAGCTGATTATAGAGGTAGTTTGGCTGACATCCTGCACTCAGGAGAACTCCATTCGCCATCAACGTTGAAGCCGAAGCCAGCGCCGGCTTGATCAGATCGACTTTGGCCGTTCGCAAGAGCACAGATTGCTCGGCGCGGAATCGTTCCGGCGGCGGTGGCGTGTCTTTCTCGCGCGGCTCCATGCTGGCGTCGTGCAATGCAGGCGGTTGCACGGCCATGTCTTTTTCATCAAAGCCGGCAGTTTTCAAGAAAGCGACGACGGCTTTCGTGCTCTCACTCAGTTTCCGATTGATTGCGTTCAAATCGTTGCCGGTTGCGGCGTAACCAACTGTCCAAACGGCCACGCTGGCCGGGACTTCGCGTTCCGACAGGCCTTTCACGGCAATAATTCTGCGGCCGCTGTTCCAATTTGAAATGCCGTCGCCGATGAAAAAGCCGCCGGCGTAAATTCCAGCGGCGAGAAGAAGCGCGGAGATAATGATGGTCACGCCGCGAACCCGAAAAGATGATCCTTGTTCGTTCATAATCGGTTTACGGACGAACCGACGACTTCTTTCAGAGAAAATCCGGCGGGCTACTCCAGCCAGATCGCCTGGCGGGCGAAGGGAAAAGTTTTGTGACCGAAATTTCTCCAGCACGCTCGTTGCGCCAATTGATTCATTTCAGAGAATGAAAACGAACGCTCGATCGAAAGACGCGCGTCGTGTTTGGTCATTGGCTCGCGAAACATCGACATCGTCAACAAATCCACACCGATCTTGGCAAACAAGCTTCGACAGAGATCAGACACGAGCGCCAACTTGCGCGAAAGCTGTCGGCAACGTTGGAGCACGCGCACCGCGTCGTCGTTGCTAAAGTGATGAAGTGCCATAGTGCACAAGACCAGATCGTACGGCTCGGCTGGGTCCCATTCCAAAACGTTTCCTTCCACAAAAGTGATTTCCGGATAGCGAACACTCAGTTTCTTTGCAATCTCAAGGGTCGCCGACTGCCGATCCAACGCATCGATCCGCAATTCAGCGCCAACTTTGCGGCCGTACTCGGCGATCAATCGCGGAATATCGCCCGAACCGGTTGCAAGATCGACAATGCGCAAGCGCGAGCCGGGTTTGATCCAGCGGCTAAGAAACATCGAGATCAGTGCGTAACTGCCAAACCAGCGATTGAGTTGGCGGATGTTTTCGAGATCGCGCTCCAGCTCAGCTGAAACCGGCTGCGGCCGATCCATCAACTCGAGCTCGGCCGCACTGAATTGCCGCTTCATTGAGCTAAACTGTAGCGGCGGTCTAGAACCGTCGCATTAATTTGTCCGACGCTCACAAAGCGCCGCTACAAAGAAAGAAACTTTCGCCAGGATTCCGGCAACTCGGCCGTTTCAATTTCGCTGGCGATGCGGCCTTCGAATTCCGGCTGAAACGTTGTGCTCGTTCCGTAAACCATGATCACGTCTTCCGAACCTTCGGCCCGGATGGCATGCGCCACGCCTGGCGGAATCACGACGCCGATGTTGTTCCGGCTCCGATGATTGTCGCCATCGACAAAAAAACGCATGCTGCGCACGGGAAGACCTGCCCGCACGTCACGCAGGAAAATCTCCGCGCGACCCTGAAGAAAAAACATAATATCCCATTGCTCGCGATCGTATGGGCGGAGCGAATAATCTTGTGGCTCAGCGACAAACAAACGTCGTAACCATTTTTCCGCTGTCGTGTCCGCCGGAATGCTCGGCGGATGGATGTGAAATCCTTTGGCGCTGTTGGCGAACATTCGCGCGGCCGACCATTGCTTTGGCCAAAGCTTGATTTTGCCGAGGACTCCCTCCGACTCCCGCGCCAACTCGCCAAAACTGCCGCGATGGCGTTGTGGATGAATTTCTCTGGAAAAAATTTCAACGCCTGGAATCCAAACTTTCTTCAACTCTGTTTTGCCGCGACCCGCAGCCAGCTCGCCCGCATCGACCCCTGATTCAGCGACTCGTTGGGCGAGAGCGCCGCTTTTGTAGTTGCGTGGGGTGAGCCCTTTTCTTGCGCGCTCATTGAGACCGAGCCACAAATCTTTTTTCATGTTGTTTGGCAGAGCCGCTTATATGCCTAACGAAGCTCCGCCCTAACCGCCACATTATATTCATTGCAGCCGCGCGCAGGCAAATTTACGCTGGACGCCTTCGGAAGCGCGCTGGCCGAAATCGATGCTCGAGTATCTCGTTTATCTAATTTACCGCGCAGGCTTTGCCTTGATTGGTCTTTTGCCATTGCGCGCTGCCTTTGCCCTTGGCAACGCCTTGGGCTTCTGCGCCTGGGCCGTTCTTGGGAAATATCGGCGACTCGGCCTTCATAACATCGACATCGCCTTCGGCTCAGAAAAGTCGCCGCGCGAGATGCGCCGTCTCGTCCGCCGTCATTTTCAACGATTGGGAGCAAATCTACTTTCCGGATTGAAGCTCGCCGCGACGCCACTCGATAAAGCGCGAGCGAATATTCAATTCGAAAATGCAGACGCGGCCCATCGCGAACTGCGCAGCGGACGGCCCGTCGTGCTCATCTTGAGTCATATCGGAAACTGGGAACTGCAGGCGCAAATGCTTCCGGCCGCGATCGGCTATGTCCGCAACAGCACAATCTATCAGCCGCTGAAAAATCGTTACATCGACAAACACGTCCGCACCTTGCGCGGCCGCGCTGGCGTGGAACTTTTCGATCGCAACGAAGGTTTTCAAAAAGCAATTGAACTGCTGCGTGGCGGCGGCGCGATCGGAATTCTGAGCGACCAACATGCAGGCGATCAGGGTTTGTGGGTGCCGTTCTTCGGCAAACTGGCATCCACCACGTCGTTGCCGGCGCTTTTGGCAAAGCGGACCGGCGCGGCGTTGCTTGGCAGCGCCGTTTACACTGAAGAGTCGGGACGCTGGCGAATTTCGTTTACCGATCGAGTCGACGCGCCCGGCGATTCGGTCGAATCGATGACAGCGAAGGCGAATGAATTGATCGCAACTCAGATTCGTCGCGCACCAGAAGACGGTTTTTGGCTGCACAATCGCTGGAAAACACCGCGCCCGAATTTCCTTCTCACCCGTTACAAACGCGGCGTCTTTCTCCCGAAGGATTTGCCGCCGCAAAAACTGAAACCCTTCCGGATTCTCATCCGCAGCAGCAACTGGCTGGGTGACGCGGTCATGAGCGTGCCGGCCGTGCGCGCAATCAAAAACGGTCGGCCGGACGCCCACGTTACGATTCTTGCGCCCGAAAAAATCGCGCCGATGTGGAAATTGATCTCCGAAGTCGACGAGATTTTGTCTTTGCCTAACAAATCTCTTTTCAGCGCCGCTCGCGTGATCGCGCGACAAGCAAAGTTTGAAGTGGCAATTCTTTTCCCGAACTCATTGCGCGTGGCATTGGAAGCGTGGCGAATTCCGCGAAAAGTCGGCTATCGCGGACACGCGCGAAGTTGGCTGTTGAATCAAATCGTCCGCGGACCGCGTCGTCCCGGGCCGCCCGAACACCACGCCACTTGTTTTTTACGAATCGCCGAGGATTGCGGCGCGGATGTCGATCTTACCGACAGCGGGAAGTTGCCGTTACCTCAAACATCAAACATCAAAACTCAAACATCGTTGGGCCTTTGTCCCGGCGCGGAGTACGGCCCGGCCAAGCGATGGTTGCCCGAGCGTTTCGCGGAAGCGGCGGCCGCGATTTCCGCGCAATCAAAAGCCAAATGGATCTTGTTTGGGACAAAGAGTGATCGTCAGATCGGCGACACGATCTCCACAACTCTTGGCGAAAATTGTGTGAATCGGATTGGTCAAACGTCGTTGGACGAGTTGATCGAAGAAGTGCGCGGCTGCCGCGCCCTTTTGACCAATGACACCGGAACGATGCACCTCGCGGCATTGCTCGGTGTGCCGGTAGTCGCCGTCTTCGGTTCGACCGAACCAGCTCTCACCGGTCCGCTCGGCACCGGACACATCATTGTTCGACATCACGTTGAATGCAGCCCCTGCTTTTTGCGCCAATGTCCGATCGATTTTCGCTGCATGAAAGAAATCGCTGTTCAGGAAGTTGTCGATGCCGTGATGTCGATCCTACGAGTTGGCACCACGAAGAACGCGAAAAGCACGAAGATGGTTTGAATTAGTTAAGCTTCGTGTCCTTCGCGACCTTCGTGGTAATTTTTGGTCAATGAATCCTGACGCACCACGCATCCGAACTGAAGTGCAGGTGATGTTCTTCGACACTGATTGCGGCGGTGTTGTATCGAACATTGCTTATCTGCGCTTCATCGAAATTGCCCGGACGCTGCTTGCGGAAAAGCTCGGGCTTCCTCTCGCCGAAATGGCGAAAACACAAAGATATCCGGTCGTTGTCCGGACGGAGATCGAGTACCGTCGCGCGGCGAGACTCGGCGATAAGCTGGTGATCGATGGTTGGCTTGATAATTTGCAACGCGCACGATTTTGGTGCGCGTTTCGGATCACGCGTCCGTCGGATGAGGCCTTGATCGCCGAATGCCGACAGATGTTGACGCTGATTGAAATGCCGGCGGCGAAACTTTTACCGTTGCCGGCCGATTGGAAAAAATATCTCGCGCGCGCGAGCTCGGCCTAACGAATCGCGCCATGACTGCCGGCACCCGCACTTTCAGCATCGAGGACACTTTACTCGACCCGCCGGCGTTGAATCCGCCGCCACTGCGTCACGCGCTTTTTGTTTCGCTGATCGCGCTCGCGGCGCTCCTTCACCTGACCACCATTGGCTGGGGCGATCTCTACAATCACACCGAAGGGCAATACGCCGGTGCTGCCCGCGAAATGATTCAAACACATCAGTGGCTCTGGCCGACGAACGATGGTTTACCGCGATTGCCGAAACCGCCCCTGCTTTACTGGCTCATCATCGGCTCGTTCAAAATTTTCGGGATCAATTCCGCCGCCGCGCGCCTGCCGATCGCACTGGCAACGATCGCAAGCGTCGCGCTCACATTTCTAATCGGCGAAAAATTAGGAGGTTACTGGCGCGGATTTTTTGCGGGCCTGATTTATCTTTGCAGCTCCGGCACATCCCTGCTCGGGCGCGTCATCATGCCCGAGCCGGTATTCAGCGCGTTTATCACTGGTGCGATTTTTTGCGGGGTGTGCGGTTATCAACGGCGACGCGGACGCGCGCTTTGGTTCCTGGGTTTCTGGATCTGCTGCCTGCTGGCTTGCCTCACGAAAAGTTTGCTCGGCTTAATCTATCCGTTGGCGATTTTTCTTTTGCTCGCGGTGTTTTATCGCGAGGCGCGGATTCGTTTCCGCCGGCTCTTTCATTGGGGGTATATGTCGATCTTCGTGGTGCTATTTGTGCCGTGGTACGTCGCGACCGAGTTGCATTTTCCCGGATTCTTGCAGCAACTGTTGCGAGTCGAATGGCTTGGACACCTGCGTTCTTTTTCCAACGTTCCGGGAAGCGATAACGGCGTCCCGCGTCTCCAATTTCTTTGGATGCATTTTATTTGGTGGTTTCCATGGTCGGTCGCAGTTATTCCGGGCGCGATCTTTGCCTGTCGAAAAGTGATTCGGCCGCGCGAGTTGGAATTTGCCGAGGCTTTGCCGTTGGGTTGGATGGCCGTGGTTTTTCTGCCGCTCCTGATCATCGGCCAACGTCAGGATTATTATTCAATGAGCATGTGGACCGCGTTTGCAATTTTTGCCGCGACCGCATGGGAAAGATTGTCGCAACGATGGCATCTTGTCGGCGCGAGCCTGATCGGACTAACGGGCTCCGCCGCAGGCTTGCTGGCGCTGTTCCATCCTCACTTGATGCGAGCGAGCGAAAATCGCAGCGATAACGGCGACGGAAGTTGGACAACATGGGACGCATTACAAATGCTGCCCCCGTCAGCGTGGGGAATTTTGCGTCCGACGCTCATTGTCGCCGCCGTTTCTCTAATTATCGCGTCGATCATCGCAGTTTACGCGGCCATCAAAAACCGGCCGCGAATTTGCCTGAGCCTTTTGGCCGCGGCGATGGTGCCAATTACTCTTTCGCTCGCGGACAGCATGGCGCGAATGGCGCCACAATTTTCACTGGCTAATGCAGCTCGTTTTTTAGAGAGCCGGGTCACTGACAAAGATGCCGTGGTCTACGAAGGCGAACTGGATGACGCGAGCAGCCTCGTTTTCTATGTGCATCGCCGATTTTATCTGGTGAATGAGCCGGCCGACGACGAAATGCACATTTCCGGTGGAGGCAACGTTTCACTTAGCGAGGACGCAATTTTGCGGCACTGGGGTGATCCGCAGGGGATTTTTCTAATCATCAAACAAGAGCGCATTCCGTATTGGCAGCAGCTCTTGACGACACGCTTCCATATTTATCACCAGATGATGGCCAGCGGTGGACATGTCGTCCTGACGAATCAGTTATAGCCGAGGAGCCTTTCCGAACGGAGACCGACAGCGCATTTGAAAAATCCCGGGTTCGCGCTAGCTTTGGCGCTCATTTCCGCCCTATGTCACAGCATCGAAGTCTCAGAGGAGCCAGCACGATCGTCGCGAAGCGCAATGTTCTAAAGCGTTTCGAGCGGGTCGAGCTGCTCAAGAAACGCGGCCAATGGAAAGAAGGCCGCAAAGTTGTCGGTCTTCCCAAAACGAAGCCGGACGCGTGATCCGGACGTGAATCGCTAAAGCGTTACATCGTTGAATCGGGAAGCCGATTTACGATTCACGAATCTCGGTTTAACGAGTTCTGTGCGTCTTAACCGATTCCTCGCCGCAGCTGGCATCGGCTCGCGACGAAAATGCGATGAGCTGATCGCAGCCGGGCGCGTCACCATCAACGGTCGCGTTTGCACAAATTTCAGCGCGCAACCGGACAAGCGCGATCATGTGAAAGTCGGTGGCAAGCTGGTTCATCTCGAGCGCGCAATGACGATAGTGTTGCACAAACCGACTGGATTTGTTTCGACCCGGAGCGATCCGCACGCCCGCGACACGATCTTCAATTTGCTGCCGCCAAAGTTTCCGCGCCTTTTCAACATCGGCCGGCTCGACGCCCAGAGCGAAGGATTGCTCCTGTTAACGAACGACGGCGACCTCGCGCAGCAGCTGACTCATCCGCGCTTCAAGATCGAGAAGGAGTACGAGGTCACGTTGGATCGACAATGGGAGAGCGTGCATGCGCAGAAACTTTTGCGCGGCATTTTCCTGGATGGTCACCGCGCTCAAATGGCCCGAATGCATTCAATCGGGCCCACCCGACTGCGCGTTGTTTTGCGTCAGGGAATTAATCAGCAGATCAGGCGCATGTTTTATGCGGTCGGTTATGAAGTGAAACGGCTCGTGCGCCTTCGAATTGGAAATCTGCGCTTAGGAGATTTACCGCGCGGACAATGGCGCGTTTTATCAAAATCCGAGCTGGATGCCTTGAAACGAAGCGCGGCAGTTAAAACAAACCGTGCGGGCGCGAGAGCAGGTAAATCCAGTTCGATAACAACAGGATAACGGCGACGACGCGCATAAAGCGTTTTTCCGCCAGAGTGAATTGCCCGATGCGCAACCGCGGCGTGCGAACTACCAAAACGGCGAAAGCGTAGACGTCGAAGATCGACAATCCGCAGAGAACGGTAAAAACGAGCGGGTTCCATTTCCACGCGCTCCAAAAATCGAGATGGAAAAAAGCGATGGCTGCGCGAGTCGCGCCACAAGTGAGACACGGATGTCCAGTGACCAACAAAAAAGTGCAGCGCGGCCATGGTAATCCGAGCGCAAACCACGCCGCCGCAATTCCCAGCGAACCAAGCGACACGCTCAGCCAGATCAACTCATGATCGACTTCGGCGGGAGCCAGCCGACGCGACTGAATCTGCATCTTTGTTTAATCAATGCTGGGAGGCGCTCCACGCTCCGAGCGCGCCGAACATCATCAGGATCAAAAATCCACCACCGCAGCAAACGATCAGTGGAAGCAAAACGGCCAAGACAGCGCGACCCGTCTCTGTTTCATGCGCACGAGCAAGGCCGATGCAACGAAGGACAATGTCCCATACTCCTGCGATCACACCGCCACACAACGGGACAACCATCAGTGGAAATACGGACCCGCTGGCGAAACAAATTACTCGGAATGTCGTTTCAAACGGCTGTTTCGCGCCGCCCACGATCATTAAGCAGACATGCAAAATGGCGGCATTAATGAAAGCGCCGATCGCAACCAGGACCGGAACAAAAATTATTAAAATCACGCCGCCAATGCCCGCACCAACGAGATGGGCAAGAGGATTAGGTCGGTTGGCAAACATTCCAAGTGACTGAAACGCTAGATGGTAGATGAAATAGAAGGCCAAGCCGAAGCTCCCCCCGATAATCGCGTAAAGTAGCGGTTCGCCCAGACCGCCTTCGCGTCTCATCGCAGTGAATGTTTCGCTTGGTCGCGTCAAGATCATCTGCAAGGTTTCAATGAACGCTGAAAACAGTCCTTTGCTGTGGCGGTCGTCCCAGGGCAATCCGCTTCGCGGAGCAGCAGTTGTCGATCCAGCAGTCGGAGCGATCATCGCCGGAGTAGTTGGAGTTTGCGGAGGCGGAGCACTCGTCGCGGGCGCGGCAGCAATATCATCGGCAAAATCGGTAAATTGCGAAAGCGGCTGCCAGCTCGCCATGCCCTCGCGCCAACCGAGATCGCTTGGAAGAAAGCGGCCGGCGCGAATTCCTTCGCGAACTTGTTCCTCCGGAAATGCGCCCAGACTTGTTGCGCCCCGATTAACGTGAATCATCGCCATAACGGCGTTTTAGTAAGCGCCGTTGATAAAGTCAATGTCTGTAGAGGCCGCTGTCCTCAGTGGCAAACTAAACGACCGCCGCCGAGACGGCGGCCACTACAACATCAATCGAACCGATTCGTTTTTTCCGGTGCATCCAAAGCGCGCCAGAAATACCAGGCCGCGACCGAGCGATGGGGTCGCCATCTTTCGCCGAGCTTCATCAGCTGTTTTGGTTTGGGAAGCTTTCTCTTACCAAACGTCTTGGCGAATCCTTTGCGGACGCCGTAATCGTCCACCGGCCAGACATCGGGGCGGCCAAGATCGAAAAGGAGCAGCATCTCGACTGTCCAGCGCCCGATGCCGCGGACGGTGATCAATCGTGCGATGATTTCTTCGTCGCTCATTTTCGCCAGTGCCCGCGCGCTCGGCACAGTCCCGTCGATCGTTTTTGCGGCCAGATCTTTGATCGCGGCGACTTTGTTTCGGGAAAGACCTGCCCCGCGCAGCTTTTCATCCGGCGTTTTCAGGATTCGTTTCGGATCCAGATACTTTCGTCCCGGATAAAGTGCGCGGACGCGCTTCCAAATGGTTGCGGCCGCTTTTCCGCTCAACTGTTGATAGGCAATCGACTCCGCCAGCGCGTCGAACGGCCGGACCAATTGCCCTGGCTTCACATTGTAACGAAGCGAGCGCGCGATGAGCGCAGCCATCCGCGGATCCGTTGCCGCCAAATGTTTCTCGGGTGTGGCCATGCGTGATCTTTGTCTTCGCTCAGGAAAATGTTTTGCTCAACCCCGTCTTTTCGTTTTGGTGGCAGTGATGCCAAAGACGCAACTTACCTGGTATGGCCAGTCCGGATTCAAGATCGTTACTCCTGGCGGCAAGGTGCTCCTAATCGATCCGTGGCTGACCAATCCCGTTTCCGAAAAAGGCAAAGACCAGCTGGCGGCGTTGAAAGATGTCGATCTTATCCTGGTCACGCACGGACATTCCGATCACGTCGGGAACGCGGTCGAGATCGGGAAAAAAACAGGCGCAAAGTTGGTTGCGACCTTCGATCTTTCGGCGGCGATGGTGACAGCCCTCGGTTATCCGGGCGAATTGGCGGACACCGAGACCACCGGCCACTTCGGCGGCACGCTCAATCTTCTGGCCGGCGAAGTCTCGGTGACATTCGTGCCGGCATGGCACGGCGCGGGCGTAACAAAGGATGACAATTCACCGCCGATTTACGGCGGCAATCCAAGTGGACTTATCGTCGCGCTTCGCAACGGCCCGACTTTTTATCACACCGGCGACACCGATTTGTTTTCGGACATGGCGCTTGTTTCGCGCTTTCACAAGATCGACATCATGCTGGTCTGCATCGGCGATCATTTCACGATGGGACCGATTCGCGCGGCGGACGCCGTGAAACTTGTCCGACCAAAGATGACAATCCCGATGCATTACGGCACATTTCCGGTGCTGACCGGGACGCCGAAAACGTTCGGCGAGGAGTTGAAAAAGCGTGGCGCAAAAACAGAGCTGCGCGTAATGAACGTCGGAGAGACGATCACAGTCTGATCATTCAACGGTAAAAGATTTGAAGCGATCGAGATCAAAGCCGTCGAAAAAGAAAGCTAAAATGGGGATTTTGGGAGATGGGGCTGCTCTGGTTGAGAATCTTGTTCCAACCGGCTTGATGACGGCAGCGAGTAAACTGGCGGAAGCGCCGCTCGGCCTGGCGAACGTGGCAACGCGATTGGTCGAAGCGATCGCGATCAACTCGATCTCGGAAAAGGTTCGCCGCGGGCGGACTGTTGTGGTGAAGCGCCGAAATATTCACAGCGAGCAACTGGCCGATCTAACCAATCTCTATTTTCGCGTGGCCGATATTCCAATTCGCTTCTGGAGCAAAGTGGAAAATTGGCAGCGCTGGGAAGTTGACTGCTTTCAAATGCTCAATGGTGATCGCTTTCATGCCTACGCTTCGGGCACAAGGTGCGTTGTTGCTGACAAGCTGCCGGGCGAAAGTTTATGGGAGCATTTGAATCGCGGGACGCTCACGCGACGGATGTTGCAGGCCGCCGCCGCCGAGTTTCGCCGCGCCCACCAATTTTGGAGCGACGAGTTTCGAGGCTGTTGGTCCCACGGTGATGGCACTAGCCAAAATGTGATCTACGATCCGACGAGTAATCGCGCGCGACTGATTGATTTTGAAATCGTCCATGAGAAATCGCTCGCGAGAGCTGCACGTCAGGCGGATGATCTGCTCGTTTTCCTGCTCGACATGGTGGGAACGGTACCGACCCGCCAATGGCTGCCATTTTCGCTGACGTTTTTGGAAGCGTACGGCAATGCCGAAGTAATCGCTCAGCTCAGAAAACAACTCGATCTGCCTGGCGGACTGGCTTGGATCTGGTGGGGCGTGCGCACCAATTTCACCAATCCGGCGAAAGTGAAGCGGCGGCTGGCAAATCTAAGCCGGGCTATCGCCAAACTAAAACTTTACGAAGACGCGGCCTCAGCCCGCGCGCGGAGCAAACGCCGGCCTTCTATCAGTTGCCAGCCAATCAGTCCCGGAATGCCAAAGCCAAGCTCTCGCACTCTCGCAATCAAAGACAGGGCAAAGGCGGTTTCACCGGGAATGCCCAGAAGATTGCCGACCAGAACATAACCACTTTCCTGCACGCCCAATCCCCCGGGAACCGGGAACGCCACTGCGCGAATGGTCAAAGCCATGCTTTGCAGAATGATTGCGTTCACGACCGTGGCGTGAAGATTCAGCGCCCAAAGCGCGATCAAGATTTCGCCGGAATTGAGAACGAGCGAGAGAATCGTCCAGCCACAGCACGCGATGACCGCGTGGCGTCGCGCATAAAGCGATCGGATGGTTTGATCCAACGCCTCGCCGCTCTGAACTAGCGAGTGCCATTCTGGGGAATTCGCGAGTCGCGCAATCATTCGCGCGAGGAACCGGAACATCCCGAGCCGTTGGACAAAATAAAAACCGCAAACAGCCGCAACCCCGACAATAATTCCAATCAGCGTCGGGCCGACAAAATTCCTCTGACCAGTCGCGTTCACCAGGAGGACGACTCCAAGCAGGGTAAACGCGGCTTGCGTAAACACACCGAGTGTAAGATCGACCAGCACTGTCCCGGCAGCCGTCGCCACCGAGCTGCCGCTGATCGCCGCTAAACGTGCACGAACAAGATCGCCCCCAACCGCAGCCGACGGCACCAGCGTGCTGACTGATTCGCCGATCCAGCGCATCCAATAAACTCTTCGTAATTGCGGCCGCTCAGCTTTCGGAAACAGGACCCACCACGCCAGTGAATCCAGAAAAACCGGCACCAGAAAGTGGTAAGCGATGACTGCGAGAATGGCCCAACCGGCAGTTGCGACAGCTTTGCCAATTTGCGGAGCGCCTTCGCGAATCAGCAGCAGTGTGAAAAGCGCGGCTCCAACAAAAGCGAGCAAATAAAAAACTATGCGAATCTTGCCCGGTGATTTCATTTCGAAAGATCGCGGCCTTAAGTGAAGGCAAGCGATTGTGACGCTAACACGAAATACGGCTGCAGGCGTCTCCGGATGCGAGCCGGACTAGATCAGAGAGTTGGGAGTGGCGCCCACAGGAGCGTCCGCTTGCACGAGAACAGGCACGAGCACCGCTTCCGTCTCCGGCAGCACGCTGGCAATGACCGGTGGCAACGCCGCTCGCCGCAACGGCCGCGCGACCAACAAACAAAGCGTCAGCCACATCATCCCGAAGAAAATTCCACCGATCACATCGGTTAGATAATGGGCGCCGAGCGCGATCCGACTGAAACCGACCAGGGCAACGACGAAACTTGCCGCCGAAAAAACTAAAATGCGACCGCGTCGACTCTTGATTACCGGAATAATGAACAGGGCGAGTTGCCCGTAAAGCAGGGTGGCCCCGATGGTGTGACCGCTGGCAAAGCTGTAGCCCGACCAATCCACGAACCAGCCGTCCACAAATGGACGATGTCGATGCACCAAAATTTTCACGTACTCGTTCAAGAGCATTCCACCTGGCACTGCGACGACCATGATCAGGAGCGACGGCCACCACCGTTTGAAAATGAAAAATAAGACCGCAAGGGCGAGGACGATCGCAATCCACTCGCTGGAGCCGAATTCAGTGATTCCGCGCAGGACGCTAACAAAAGCGGGCGTCAGGTGAGCGTGAAACCAGAGGGCCACGCCGTGATCGATTCCGGCGAACGGATTTCCTATTGCCATGAGGGGGGTGGTCACAAAAGGTCGTGCAAAGTAGTGGGAGTTTAGAGCGAGTCAAATGCCAAATACCAAAAATCCGGGCACGCTGCAAATCTCCATTCGTCACTTGCCGAGAAAGTCGCAATGAGTTACACGGAGATCGGCTGGTAGATGCGAATACAAGATCGACAACCACCGTTCGTGCCAAAGATTATGAATAGCCTCCGCCTCGCGTTAACCGTCGGTTTCCTTAGCCTCATTTCGTCCGTTCTAGCCGGCACGGATCTGGAACTGCAGCCACGGCCATCGCCTAGCGATGAAAACAAAAACTCGACCGAGATTTTTAATTACGAAACTCTCTACACTGGAAACAGC
>Ga0137399_10000286_pt1 | contig 19268 bp, 19 predicted proteins | sample czorhiz316metaG_FD_104810 | JGI IMG/M metagenome (GOLD analysis project Ga0137399, IMG submission 104810) | Vadose zone soil microbial communities from Angelo Coast Range Reserve, California, USA - czorhiz3.16 metaG | ecosystem: Environmental > Terrestrial > Soil > Vadose zone | place: USA...
CTCTAGTCGAAGCATGGGATGCGAGTTGCACGGAACCCCTAATGAATCGAGGGGGTAGGCCAATATGAAGCGTCCGGCAGTCACCCCCACTCGGTTCGCGGCTGGCCCTTGGGCCGCCGTGGGTCACGCATGAGCCTCCTCACCCTCGGGTTGATCCAGTTCCTGATCGCCGCGCCGATTTCTCAGGCCGCGGTGAGCGGAACCGTGGTGGATGCCGAGACCGCCACGCCGCTCGCCGGCGCCGCGGTCACACTCACGGATGTCGCCCGCAGCGTCGCAACCGACGCGAGCGGGCACTACGCTTTCCTGCAGGTGCCGCCCGGCCCCCGCCAGATCACCGTGCGCTGCGTGGGCTACGCGCCGCGTTCGATTCTTGCGCTGGTCCCGCCCGGCGGGGCGCTCGAGATCAATCTTTCGCTCGCGCCCGAACCGGTCCTGCTTCACGCTGTCGAGGTCCGCGCGCGCGTGCCGGTGCGCGGCGCCGAGCCCGCCGACTCGGACGCGTTCAGCGACCGTGTCCTCTCGGCGGCCGCGATTCAGAACCACGCCGTGCTGGCGGAGCCGGATGCGTTCGGCGCACTCGGCGGTGGCGACGTGGTGCTCGAGCCGGAGTCGCCGAGTGGGATTCACATCCGCGGGGGGTCGTCCGACGAAACCGCGTATCTGCTGGATGGCGTCCCGGTCTTCAGCCCGTTTCATGCCTCGGGCATGACCAGCGCCTGGAATCCGGACGCACTCTCCGGCGTTGCGATCGTGTCCTCGGCGCCGTCGGAGAACGATCCCCATGCACTCTCGGGCGTGGTCGAGGCGACCACGCGCTCGCCTGGGTTGCGGCCCCATACCTCGGCGAGCCTCAGCAGCACGCAGGCGCGCTTCACGCTCGACGGGCCGCTCACGGCCGCCGGGGCGGGCTACCTGATCAGCGTTCGATCGGGGCTTCAGGACGCCATCGCACCGAACGAGCCGTCCTATCTCAAGGGCGGAATCGGCGACTGGCTCGCGAAGCTCGAGACGCGGGCGCCGGGCGGACACATGCGATTCCTGGTGTATGAGAATCGCAATCGAGTCGGAGCCGCGGCGACGAACGAAGACTCGTCGGGCCGCATTCCCGAACGCAACGTGTTCGAGTGGCGGAGCCGATCGGCGGGTGTCGAATGGAGACACGATGCCACGCGTCGCACGCTGCGGGTTCTCGGCTGGGGAGCCGAAGAAAACGCGCATTCGGCGTGGGAGGGGACGTCGGGTCCATTGCGCATGGAGAACGCGCATCGGGACCTGGGTCTGCTCGCGGAGGTGGTCCATCGCGCGCGCGCCACCACGGTCGCGGAAATCCGCGTCGAGCAGATCACCAGCTCGTATCGCGTCGAATCGGGCGCGGGGACTCCGTGGCAGCTCGACGGTCAGTTGCCGCTCGCCACCGTGCTCCTGCAGCAGGCCCGGCCGCTGGGCTCCCGGCTCGCGCTCGACTACGGGGCGTCGATCGCGCCCACCGGGCGTGAGTTGAATTTCGGCCCGCACGCGCGGGTGCGATGGAACGCATCCCCGCGACTCTCGATCTCCGGAAGCTACGTTCGATCGCATCAGTTCTCGCAGTCGCTCCGAAACTCCGAATCGGTGGCCGGCAATCTCTTCCCGGTGGACGTGTTCGTGAGCGCAGGCGCGGGCGGAGTCCCGGTCGCGCGTGGCGACCTCGGCACGCTGGTCGCAGAGTTCCAGCCGCGAGCCGGCCTGCGTTTCAGCGTTCAGGGCTACGCGCGCGGCTCCGATGGAATGATCCTGGTCGCGCCGCGCGAAGCCGAGCCGTTCTCGACCGGCGCGTTCACGCTCGGCGGGACCGAATCGCAGGGCGTGTCCGGCGAAGCCGCGGTCAGCTCGACGCGCTGGGGGTTGAACGCCAGCTATGGATGGCAGCGCGTGCGCTACGAGCACGGCGACTCGAGCTACGTTCCGGATCACGGAGCCGCGCATCATCTCGAGGCCGGTCTGATCGCCTTCGTCACGCGCACGCTCTCCCTGCGTGCCGGCGCCACCGCCATCCTGACGCGGCGCGCGACCATCGTTCCCGGCCCGTTCGAATGGACGCCGCCGAGCCTCCTGAATCGCGGCGGCGAATTCGTCGGGACGCCTCACTACGGGAATCAGCCGCTCGGAAGCACGGCGCTGCCCGCGTACGTCCGACTGGATCTGGGGGCGCGAAAGCATTGGTCGCTCCGGACCGGGGAACACCGCGCGTCGATCGAGCTGTTCGGCACCGCCAGCAATGTCCTCGGCCGGCGGAACGTGCTCACCTACGCGCTGAACTCCGCGACCGGGCGACTTTCCGCCATCGAACTCGGCGCGCCCACGCTCCTCGTGGCGGGCCTCGACTGGCGCTACTGACTCCGCGCGTCTTGTCACAATCCCACGCGCAGCCCGGTTCCATGCTGCGGAGACAGCATGGACCTCTCGAGTGCGATTCGATTTCAAGGCCGTCTGCCGATGGAGGAGGTTCGCGCGCTGACTGATTCGGCCTCCTCCTTTCATGAGCGCTTCGTGCGCCTGTTCGACGCGAACTCGGACCGGATGTTTCGATATTTCAACCGGCTCGCGGGCGAGTCCGAACTGGCTGCCGACCTGGTGCAGGAAGCGTTCGTGAGGCTCTATCAGCGTGGCTCCATGCCGGACTCGCCGGAGGCGTGGCTGATCACGGTCGGCATGAACTTGCTCAGGAACGAGAAGACCACGCGCAGCCGCAGGCTCCGGCTGCTCACCCCGGCGCGTGGCGATCACGCGCTCGGTGACCCGCCCGCTTCGCCCGAAGACGCCGCGACCGCCGCGGAATCGCGTCGCCAGGTGCGCGCGGCGCTCGAGCGCCTGCCGGAACGCGACCGCCAGATGCTGCTGCTCCAGGCCGAGGGCTATCACTACCGGGAGATCGCGGCCGCGCTGAGACTCAACGAAGCCAGCATCGGCGTGATGCTGGCGCGGGCACGGGTCGCGTTCCGCGAAGCGTTTGGAGAAATCTCCGATGCATACTGACGACGAGCGCGCGCAGCGCGAAGTGGACGCCCTGCTTCAGCGCCTGGATGATCCGGCGCCGCGATTCGACGCGAATGCGGTGGTTGCGATCGCGCGGGCGCGGACGCGGGAGCGGAATACCGGTCTACTGGTCCGCGCCGCGGGGTTCGCTCTGGCGTGCGGCATCGTCACCGCGGCGTATTCCGCGCCCGGCTCGCCGCTGCCGATCTGGGTCGCCAGCGTGGTGCGGTGGGTGAGTGAGCGTGCACAGCCGGCGCCCCAGGTTCGCGCTCCGGCGATCGCTCCCGAGCCAGCGCGGGCCGGCATCGAGGTGGCGCCCGGGCGAGAGCTGATGATCGACTTCTCCTCGTTCCAGCCCGGAGGGCAGATCCGCGTGCGGCTCGCCGATCGCGCCGACGTCTCGGTGAGCGCGCCGAGCGGTGCCGCGACGTTCAGCTCGGGCGCCGAGCGGCTCACGATCGACAACCGCGGCGCCGCCGTGACGTTCGAGATCGAGATTCCGCGTTCCGCGCCGCGCGTCGAGGTGCGCATCGGGGGGCATCCGCTGTTCCTCAAGGCCGGCGCCCAGGTCGTCACGGCCGCGGTCCCGGATTCCGCGGGGCGCTACCTGCTGCGCCCGACGTCTCCCTGAGCGAATCCCGCGGTCACAAACCGACGGCCTGATCTGCTCCATCTCACGGCCCGGGTGCGGCCCGCGGGGCGGACCCCCGCAGGAATTCATCCCGGACATTTGACCCGGTCCCACGCGTTTCGTTGCGCGGCGGGATCGCAACGGAAGGAGCTTCCATGGCAACGTCGAAGCACGCTCGATTCACGATCCTGCTGGTCACGGTGCTGGCCTGCGCCACCGGGATCGGCGCGGCCGGCGGCAAGTCCGGCTCCGGTCCGTATCACCCGCAGATCGATCCCGCGAACTTCTCGGCCACCGTAGACAATCCCTACTTGCCGCTGGTGCCCGGCACGTCGTTCATGCTGATCGAGAAGGAAGGCCGGGAGACGCGCGAGAACGAAGTCACCGTCACCCACGACACGAAAACGATCATGGGGGTGACGTGCGTCGTGGTGCACGACGTGGTCCGGGTGAAAGGCGTGCTCACCGAGGACACCTACGACTGGTACGCGCAGGACAAGCAGGGAAACGTCTGGTACTTCGGTGAGGACACGAAGGAGTTCCACCCTCACAATCAGGTGGACGCCACGGGCTCGTGGGAGGCCGGCGTGGGCCCCAACCAGCCGGGGATCATCATGCCCGGCAACCCGGTCCCGGGGGCGCCGTTTCGCCAGGAATACGGGCCCGGACACGCCGAGGACATGGGGCAGGTCGTGGCGGTGAACGAGAAGGTCACGGTGCCCGCGGGCACGTTTACGGATTGCGTGCGCACCAAGGAATGGTCGCTGCTCGAGTCCGGCAGCGAGAAGAAATGGTACGCGAAGGGCGTCGGCGTGGTTCGCACCGAGTCGACCGCCCACGAAGTCGCGACGCTCGTCTCGATCACGCGGCCCTGACGCGCCGGACATGAAATTGCGATCAAGGGGGCTCGCGTGGTTACTGCTCGCGAGCCTGCTCGGCGGCCTGTTCGACGCGACCCCGGCCGCGGCGAAGATCCTCAAGACCAAGCGCCCCGGCGAGTACAAGGAGCTGACGCTGACGGTCGGTTCGGGGTTCGAATATGAAACCGATGGGGAGGAGTCGGAATATGGATTTCCTTTCCTCGCGGAATACGGCCTGACGAAGATCGTCAAGGTGGCGGTCGAGCCGAGCTACGTCATGCTGCGGAAGAAGAACGGCACGACGGTCAGCGGACCGGGAGACCTCGAGACCACGCTCACCTGCGAGTTTCCTACCGAGCGGCGCTATCGGCCGGGAATCGCGCTCGCCGGAGTGGTCAAATGGCCGACCGCGAAGCAAGGCGACTTCGGGACCGGGGAGACCGATTATTCGATTGGAGCGATCCTGAGCAAGGATCTGGTGTGGATCGATCTGGATCTCGACGCGACCTACACGTTCATCGGCAGCCCACCGGGGGTCCAGCTTCAGAACACATTCGAGGTTTCCATGGCGGGCGAGTACCACCTCAATCCGGTGCTCGATCTCGAAGGCGAATTCGTCACGGCCTCCGGCGCGGGCGGACGGTTCCACGGGACCGGCCTCGGGAGCTTCGCGAACATCGGCGGGCCCGAGCAGGGACAGACCGAATCGGAGGTCACGCTGGGGCTGGCCGAGTATTTCAGCAAGCGCTTCAAGCTCGAGGAGGGAATCATCTACAAGTCGGGCGGGTCGTATCAGGCCGTGATCGGCTGGGAGTTCGATTTCGGCGAAGGGAAGTAGCCCGCGCGTTCAGCCGAGGATCAGCTCTCCGGCCGGCAGGCGCGGCGTGAGGCGCGCAGGGAAATACTTCGGCGGCGCCCCGACGCGGAACACGTTCACCAGCCGGCGCTCGGCCGGGATCGCGAACGCTCCACGAATCTCCGCGTTCGTCGCTTTGGAATCCGCCAGCACCGAGATCGGGCACAGCGCGAGTCCGCCCGCGGTGACCTCGAGCCAGGTGCGGTAGAACGCGCGCCCGGTCTGGAACGGGTCCTCGCCCAGGGGCGCCGTGAACAGCAGCAGCACGCCGGCGCTCTCGATCTTCGATCGCTCCGAGATGAGAGATCCCGCGAGTCCCATGCGCCGCATCATCTCGAACCTGGGCGGCGCCATCAGCACGCCGCCCAGCATGCGCTCGATCCCGGAGAGCGCGAGCGTCTCGGCGTTGAGCCCGTCGCGATCCCAGCCGGCGTGCGATCGTGACAGCCTGAGCCAGCCCCACGTCTCCGCCCAGTAGCGCGGGTCGAGCAGGAATTCCGCACCGGCTCGATCGGCGAGGTTCGCGAGATCGCGTATCCGGTCGCGCTCGCGCACCACGATCGTCCCGGTGGGGGCGACCCCGGCCTCGAGCCGATCCAGCGCGGCGGGGTCGGTCTTCGCGAACGTGCCGCGATACGCCGCACGGCGCGGCACCGCTTCGCCGAGCGGATCGGGCGGCACGCCGAAGCGCTCGAAATCGAGCCGCGCCACCGGCTGGCCCGCGAGCGCCGCGCCCGAGACCGCGGGCGGCGCCAGCGTGTAGCCGCGGCGCGCGAGCGCGATCGCCATGCCTTCGCACGCCGCGCCGAGACTCAGGCGCACGTCGTGCCCGGTCGGGTCCGCGATCGGCAGCCGCCGCGCCGGATCGGCATGGAGCGCGAACGCATGATCGCCGGCCAGCGCCCAGCGCGCCGGCTGAATGTTGTGAACGCTGGGCGCGCGCCGCGCCTCGTCCACCAGCGCAAGCAGGTCCGCCCGATTCATGCCAGGCTCTTTTTGAACAGATGCAGCCGGTGCATGGGCCGCGCACCGCCGCGCATCGCGCCCTTGAGCGACGGGATGTTCACGTCCGAAATCCAGGTGATGCCGAGCCGGTCGTACCCGGCCGACTGCAGCGCGGTCAGCACCTGATGGATCATCACCGCGCCGATGCCGCGGTTCTGCAGCCGCTGGCGCACGCCCTGGATGATCACCACCGCCCGGCGGCAGCGCTTGCGATACAGCAACAGGCGCGGAATCGTGAGCAGCGAGAAATGCGAACGGCTCTGCCGCAGCAGCGGATTCAGATCGGGAATGCAGAGCAGGATTCCCACCACTTCGCCTTTTTCCCGCACCACCGACGAGATGCGCGGATCGATCACCCACGAGAGATCCTTCGCCGCGAAATGGAACTCCTCGTGGGTGAACGGGACGAACATGGGATTGTTCGCGAAGCCGTCGTTGAACGCGTCGCAGATCTCGGGGAGCAGGCGGCCCAAGCCCTTCGCCACCACCCGGCCCCAGGTGAACGCCGGATCGTCGAGCACCGCACGATGCTCGGGCCGCAGCACCGTGTTCGCGTCCATCGCGGTGATGTCCACTTCGAACTGCATCATGGGGAACTCCGGCGCATAGCCGGCCGACTCGAGCAGCCGCGGGATGTGTGGTGGGTTCCAGAGCTGATCGGAGTACGGCGCGTGCTCGAAGCCGTCGGTTACCACGCCGGCCGGCGCCATCGCGGTGAGATTGAAGTTGCCCCAGATCTCGGCGTGGCCGCGGTCGCGGCCCCACTTCTCGGCGGCGTTGAGCAGGAGTTTCGCGGCCTCGGGATCGTCGGCGCAATCGAAGAACCCGAAGCAGCTCCGATTCCAGCCATGGCGCTGGTTCGACGCGGTGTGCACGTGCGCGGTGAGGCGCCCGATCGGGCGTCCGTCGCGATGCGCGGTGAACCAGGTGCGGGCGCCGAAGTTCCGCCACAGCGGATTCTCGTGCGCATCGAGAATTCGTTTGAGATAGACGGCGAACACCGAGACGAATGGTGAGTTCGGGCCGTAGGCGTGCTCCGGCGCGGCGACGAACGCCTTCAAGTCCCCTTCGCGTAATTCAAGCATGGTTCTCGCTCCTCTCGATCACCTCGGCCACGGTGCGCACCAGACCGAGCTGGGCGATGGCGGACTGCTCGAGCCCCGCGGCTGGAATCAGGACCAGCAGCAGGGTGAGCGGGGACTCGCGAATCAGCACCGCGTGAGTCATGCCTTCGCGCTCCATCAGATCCTCGAGCTGCTCGGCATGATACGCCGCGTCGCCGGCCCGGCTCTGATGAACGCGGCGCATCTGCCGGCGCACCAGCACGTGTCCGCCGCGGGCGCGGAACACGCCCGGGAACGACCAGAAGTCGTAGGCGCCGAGCTCGGGCTCGCGCAGCAGCCGGTAGCCGGCCACCATGGGCAGCCGCTCGAGCACGCGCAGGAAACTCTCGGTGGTGCGGGTGTCCGCGCCCGCGATGCTGCGCACCAGGCCCGGCCCGCGCGCGTGCTGCGCACGCAGGTGGACCCGCGAGTGGATCATGACCAGCAGCATGATGCAGGCGAACAGCGACCCCGCGCGCGCCACGGTCGCGACGCGCACGTCCGAGATCACGTACGCCTCGACCGCGCCGAGCAGCGTCGCGAGCGCGATCACCGCCAGGATCTGCGAGAACATGGTGCGCGCGTTGCTGCGCGGCTCCGACGCCACCACCACCGCGTGGACGAAGATCAGAAATCCCACCGAGCCGACCCGCACCATGTGCAGTCCGAGGTCGCTGACCAGGTCGGTGGCCACCAGCGGAACGATCAGCACCACCGCGACCGCGATCGCGCCCACCGACCGATCCTCGATCGGCGCGAGATCGGCGCGGTCGCGAAACACGATCACGCCGGTCAGGACGAGCTGGAGCGCCAGCACGTAGAACGTGAACGCCGGCAGCCATAATGAATCGGCGTGCAGGCGCCCGGCCAGTGCCAGGACCTCGAAGAACAGCGTGCCGGCCAGCACGAACAGCTTGACCGGCAGCGGGAAGTGGCGGCGCAGCAGCGATTCCACGTACAGCATGATCGCGAGCGGGATCAGCCCGCCGGCCGCGTAGGTGAGAATGCCGAACACCGGCCACCCGGTGATCCAGAAGAATCCTCGCACCAGCAGCAGCGCCGCCAGGCACTCGAGCAGCAGCATGATGCAGCGCTCGAGGCGCGTGCGGGAGGTCTGCCGCCAGTAGGTCCAGAACGCGGTGGCGACACCGTAGAGCGAGAGCCATGAAACCAGCGCCTCGGCGAGGACGCCGCGCCCGTCACCGTGCGGCATTGCCGACGCTCTTGAGGAACCGGCGTACGATGCGGCGCCTGATCGCGGCGACCGGCGCGCGGCGCGGCCGCTCGATGCGGCCCGAGTACGGATCCAGGAACCAGCCGCGGCAATCCGCCGCGGCCGGCCGGCCGCACAGCGCGGCGATCGCCTCGTACGCCAGCAGATTCCCGGTCGTGATCACCATCGGCGCGAACGAGATGCGCGCGCGCTTTCCGGCGAGGATCTCGCCCGCGATGGTGAGATCGAGATGGGTCGCGGTCGAAGAATGGATCAGTACGTATTCCACTTCGGCGAGCTTGCAGGCCTCGACCATGGGGGGCGTGATGCGCTCGTGTGGAATTCCGACGGTGGGATAGCGCAGGCGTTCCTCCGGCCGCGGATCGTTCGGAGTCACCACGATCACCGAGGGCAGCGTGGACGAATAGGCGTCGATCACGGTCGCTTTCGTCTCGCGCGCCGCGCGATACAGGCGGATCCCGGCGAGGATGTCGTCCATGCCGTTCACGACCACCTGGCAGCGCGCGAGGATCCCGCCGAGATCGTCGAGCCAGTTCGCGCCATGGGCCTTCACCTCGATCTCGGGATTGATCGCGCGCAGGCGCTCGGCGGTGACCTCGACTTTCGGGCGACCCATGGTCTCGAGCGTCGCGAACACCTGGCGGTTCAGGTTCGAGACTTCGAACACGTCGAAGTCCGCGATCTCGAACGCGCCGACGCCGGCGCGCACCAGCGACTGCAGGCACGCGCCGCCCATGCCCCCGGTGCCGCACACGAACACCCGGCCGGCGCGCAGGCGGGCCTGCTCGGCCTCGGTCACGAAGCCGATGTTGCGCCGCGTCATCTCGGCGTAGTCGAAGCGCTCCGGCATCATCGCCGGCGCGGGCGGAGGTCGCCCATCGGATGATCCGGCGACAGCCACTGGATGAGGGGCAGCAGCAGCATGTTCACCATTACGAACGAGAACCGCGAGAGTGCGAGCGCCCAGGCTTCGCGCGGGAGCGAATGCGAGATGTAGCGCCACAGCGTGAACAGGTTGACCTGGCCGAGCTGCAGAAAATCGTCGCCGCGCTGGTAGTCGAGCTGTGCGGCGCACCACTCGTTGACCCGGGCGTCGCGATGGCGCGGCGCGTCCTCCCAGCGCTTCTTCAGATGATCGCTGCCGCCGGTGTACGCGTTCAGGATCACGAAGCGCTCGGAGTCGAACGTGGCGTCATTGCCCACACCGAAAGAATCCCGATGCCGGCTCATGATCTCGCGCGCCAGCACCATGTGATCGAAGCTGCGGCGCGACTCGGATTGCGGCGACGGGTAGACGTTGGCCGCCGCGTCGATCACCATGCCGAGCGCGGCCGGGACCTGCGAGACGTTGCTGATCCAGTAGGGGCAGAACCCGTTCTTCACGAACAGCAGGAAGGTCGTGAACCCGGTCAGGATCCAGGCCACCCCGCGGCCGCGCAGATGCGGATCGACCGCGGTCAGGCCGAGGTGGACCACGTCCACCGACTCGCCCCGCAGCGCGCATGGCAGCGCCAGCATGGCGTTGAAGGCGACCGGGATTCCCTTCGCGCGATCGTCGATGATGGTGAGGATCGCGCGGTCGAGGTGGCTCCGCTCGCCGGACAGGATCCCGTACTCGAGGTCGCCGATGCCGAGCGAGCCCACCACGCGCCGCATGTCGGAGACCAGCCGCTCGAGCTCGGGCTGGGTCATCCAAAGTCCGGGTCGTTCGAGCACGCGAACCCGCAACTTGCCGCTCCCGGCACGGAATTCGAGAGCGATGTACGGACGAAGGGCGGCCCACGTCGGCATGGGTCCGGATGAAGCTCCCGCGCGGGCGTGCTGTCAACTGGTTCGATTTGCACATCGGGAGGTGGAGAATCGGTGGATGAATCGGGCACGCGCGTTGACTCCGCGCGTCCCGCTGCCATACCCTCCAGAACCCCCTCTGGAGGCTTGCATGATCCGCAGCATGACCGGGTACGGATCCGCCGACATCGAACGGAATGGCCAGCGTCTGACGGCGGAAATCCGCTCGGTGAACCACCGATTCTGCGAGGTCTCGGTGCGGGCGCCCAAGGTCATGGGGCTGTTCGAGGATCAGATCCGCCAACTCATCTCGGAGCGATTCTCGCGCGGCAAGTTCAATCTCACCATCACCTGGAGCGGCGCGGGAGACACCGGCGAAGTGCTGAAGCTGAACGAGCCGGTGGCCGACCGCTACGTCGCCCTGCTCGACCAGCTTCGCAAGCGCTATCACATCGATCACGGGCTCGATCTCAAGACGCTCGCCGGACTGCACGACATCTTCGAATGGGAGCACTCCTCCATGACCGACGAGGAGACCTGGGCGCTGGTGAAGCAGCTGGTGCTGGGCGCGTGCGACAACATGAATGCGATGAAGGCGCGCGAGGGCGACGCGCTGGCAAAGGACCTGGAGGGCCGTCTCAAGCTGATCCGTGGCCACCTCGACATCGTCGCGGAGCGCGCGCCGCTGCGGCCCACCGAAGCCCGCGACCGCATGCTGACGCGGCTCAAGCCGCTGCTCGCCGATGTTGAAATGGACCCGGTGCGGATCGCGCAGGAAGTCGCGATCATGGTGGACCGGCTGGACTGCTCCGAGGAATGCGTGCGGCTCGCGGCGCATATCGACCAGTTCCGCTCGCTGATCGAAGGCTCGGAGCTGGCCGGCCGCAAGCTCAACTTCCTGCTGCAGGAGATGAACCGGGAAGCCAACACCATCGGCTCCAAGTCGAACGACGTCGAGATCACGCGTTCCGTGATCGTGATCAAGGAAGAAATCGAACGCCTGCGCGAGCAGGTGCAGAACGTGGAATGAGGGTGAGCGCGCCTGAATCCGTATCGCGGACCGGAGACCAGGTCCCGTTTCGCTTCCGCGCCGGCGGATTCCTGCTGGTGATCTCGGGACCGTCGGGAGCCGGCAAGGGCACGCTGGTGGACCGCCTGGTCGCGGCGCGGCCGGAATGCGTGTTCTCGATCTCGAGCACGACGCGGCCGAAGCGCGCGAACGAGCACGACGGCGTGCAATACGAATTCATCCCGCGCGGGGAGTTCGAAAAGCGGCGCTCCGCGGGGTACTTTCTGGAATGGGCCGAGGTGCACGGGCACCTGTACGGAACCCCGACCCGCTTCGTGGACGATCAGATGCGGGCCGGACGGATCGTGGTGCTCGACGTGGACGTGCAGGGCGGAGCGAGCGTGCGCCGCGCGCGGCCCGACTCGGTTTCGGTGTTCGTCTATCCGCCCTCGATCGAAGTCCTGCGCCAGCGCCTGCGCGGCCGCGCCACCGAGGACGGTGACACCGTGGAGCGCCGCCTGCGCGACGCGCCCGGAGAATTGGCGCAGTATCGGGAGTATGACTATCTGGTGTTGAACGACGACCTGGAGCAGGCGGTGAGCCGCCTGACCGGGATCGTCGACGCCGAGCGCGCCCGGGTGCGCCGGCTGACCGCGGAATTCTGACGTCGGACGTTCCCCGGCCGCGCTCTGTCGCGGCCATTCACTTCGAGGAGGCGTTGAATGAAGCTGGCTTCGCTGATTCCCCCGCCGGGCACGAACAAGTACGAGCTGTGCATCATCGCCGCGCGCGAGGCGCGCCGCATGAACGAATGGGCGCGCCAGAGCGGCCAGAACGCGCTCCCTGCGGCCGGTGCGAAGCCGACCGTGGTTTCGCTCGATCACACCATCCGTCACGAAGTGCCGTTCTATTACGAAGAGCCGCTGGCTCAGTAGTTTCGAGGCGTACCATGCTGCGTGGGCGCACGGTGGTCGTCGGGGTGTCGGGCGGCATCGCCGCCTACAAAGCCTGTGACCTGGTGCGCCGGTTGCGGGAGCGCGAGGCGGCGGTGATCGTGGTCATGACCCAGGCCGCCGCCGAGTTCGTGACCCCGCTCACGTTCGAGACGCTCTCCGGGAATCCGGTGGTGCACGACCTGTGGGGGAGCCAGCGCGCCGCCTTCGACGTGCCGGCGGAGGCCGCGAAGAAGCTGCGCGGCCGGGTCGAGCACGTGGACGTGGCCGAGGCGGCCGACTGCCTCGTGATCGCCCCCGCGACCGCCGATCTGATCGCGCGCCTGACGCACGGCGTGGCGCCGGATGCGCTCACCGCCGTGGCGCTCGCGAGCCGCGCGCCGATGGTGGTCTGCCCCGCGATGGATCTCGAGATGTGGCACAACGTCGCGACCCAGGAGAACGTGCGGGCCCTGGCGGCGCGCGGCATCATGATCGTGGGCCCCGCCGACGGCCCGCTGGCCTCGGGACTCGTGGGCCCCGGGCGGCTGTCCGAAACGCCGGTGATCCTCGAAGCGATCGAGCGCGCGCTGGAGCGGCGCAACAGTCTCGCCGGCGTGCGCGTGCTGGTGAGCGCGGGGCGCACCGAAGAGCCGATCGACCCGGTGCGCGTGCTCACCAACCGCTCGAGCGGCAAGATGGGCTTCGCGCTGGTCGAGGCCGCACGCGACCGCGGCGCCAGCGTGACGCTGGTGGCGGGTGAGACCAGTCTCGATCCGCCGCAGGGCGTGAAGCTCGAGCGCGTCACCACGGCGCGCGAAATGGAGCGCGCGGTCACCGCGGCGGCGAAGGAAGCCGACCTGGTGCTGATGGCGGCCGCGGTCTCGGACTATCGCCCGATCCGGGCGGCCACCGAGAAGATCAAGCGCGCGGCAGTCACGTTCACGCTCGAGCTGGCGCCCAATCCCGACATTCTCGCGCGCGCCGCGCAGGCGCGCCGGCCCGGCCAGGTGTTCGTGGGCTTCGCGCTCGAGACCACGAAGGGCGAGAAGAATGCGCGCGTCAAGCTCGACCGCAAGGGGATCGACCTGGTGGTGCTGAACGCGCCGGCGGACAGCCTCGGGAAGGACACGAACCGCGTCACGCTGATCGACCGCCAGCAGACCGAGAAGCTCCCGGTGCTGGCGAAGCGCGAAGTCGCGGAGCGCATCCTGGACCGCGCGGTCGCGCTGCGATCGGTGCGCGCCGGCAAACGCCGCCCGGTGCGGAAACCGGCGGCAACTTCCGCCGCGCGGGGTGACGCATGAGCGAGCGGGAAGACGATCCCCGGCTCGAGCTGGCTTCCGCGGCGCGCGGCATGCGGCGCCTGCTCGAGCGCGAGCGCGCCACCGGCGCCGGCGAGCTGGTTGGCGCCAGCATCGTGTCGGCGCTGCGTGCGGCGGGAGATGGAGCGAGGGGGTCCGCCATCGCCTCGTCGATCGCCGCGCCTGCGGAAGACGATTCCCTGTTCGACCGGCTGACCGCGGCCGCTTCCCGCCCCGGCGCCGGCGGGCCGCTCCCTCCGCGCGATCCCGCGCTGCGCGCCGCGATCGACGCCGAAGCGCGCCCGGTGCTGGATCAAATCGCGACCGAAGTGCGTGCCTGCCAGAAGTGCGCGCTGTGGAAGACCCGCACCCAGGGCGTGCCCGGAGTCGGCGGCGCCCTGAGTGGCCTCGTGTTCGTGGGCGAAGGTCCGGGCGCCGACGAGGACCGGCTCGGCGAGCCGTTCGTCGGGCGCGCCGGCCAGCTGCTCGACAAGATCATCGAAGCCATGAACGTGGCGCAGCTCATTCCCGGGGTCGCACTCGATCGCAGGACGGTCTTCATCGGCAACATCGTTCACTGCCGGCCGCCCGAGAATCGCGTGCCGCTCCCGGCCGAGGTCGAGCAGTCCTCGCCGTATCTCATGCGCCAGCTCGCGGCCCTGAAACCCCGCGTGATCTGCTGTCTCGGCAAGACCGCGGCCGAAGCGCTGCTCGGCGAAAAAAGCTCGCTCGGGGCGATGCGCGGCCGCATCTATCGCTTCATGGGCGCGAAGCTCATCGTGACGTACCATCCGGCGGCATGCCTCCGCAATCCGGGCTACAAGCGTCCGGTGTGGGAAGACATGCAGCTCCTGGCGCGCGAGTATTTGCAGGATTGATCATCCCCGCGGAAAGGCAGCCATGACGGACATGCTCTCTCGCCCGATGGGCGCGACCACCGAAGGCCCGACGCCGCCCCAGGCGCTGGATGCCGAGCGATCGGTGCTCGCCGCCATGCTGATCGACTTCGAGGCGGTCGGCCGCGCGATCGAGATGATGGAGACCGCGGACTTCTATCGGGTCGCCCATCAGAAGATCTTCGAAGCCATCCTCGCGCTGTACAACCGCAGCGAGAAGGCCGACCTCATCACGCTCACCGAGGAGCTGCGCAAGCGTGGCGAGCTGGAGATGGTGGGAGGGATCTCGGCGCTCTCGCAGATCCTGGAATACGGCACCACCAGCGCGAACCTCGAGCAGCATGCGCGCCTGATCGCGTCGAAGTCGGTGCTGAGGCGCCTGATTCGCGCCTCCTCCGAGATCCAGCAGGAGGCGTTCGCGGGTGGCGACGAGACCGCGGCGATCCTCGATCGCGCCGAGCAGCGCATCTTCGAAATCACCGACGCGCGCGTGCGGCAGGGCTTCGTGGCGCTGCGCGATCTGCTGAAGCCCGCGTTCGAGCACATCCAGCAGCTCTACGAGCGCAAGGTGCACGTGACCGGCGTGCCGTCGGGCTACGACGATCTCGACAAGCTCACCGCCGGATTCCAGGCCAGCGACCTGGTGGTGATCGCGGGACGCCCGTCGATGGGGAAGACCAGCTTCGCGCTCAACATCGCCGAGAACGCCGCGATCCGGTTCAAGGTGCCGGTGGCGGTGTTCTCGCTGGAAATGAGCAAGGAGCAGCTGGTGCTGCGCATGCTGTGCTCGCAGAGCGAGGTGCCGCTCCACAAGGTGCGCAACGGATTCCTCGGGCACGAGGACTGGCCGCGTCTCACCACCGGCGCCGGCCTGCTCACCCAGGCCCCGATCGTGATCGACGATTCGGCCGCGCTCTCGGTGCTCGAGATCCGCGCGAAGTGCCGGCGGCTCAAGTCCGAGAATCGCCTCGGGCTGGTGGTGCTCGATTATCTCCAGCTGGTGCGCGGCACCGGCAGCCCCGAGAACCGTGTGCAGGAAATCTCGCAGATCACGCGCGCGCTCAAGGCGCTGGCGAAGGAACTGAACGTGCCGGTGATCGCGCTCTCACAGCTCTCGCGCGCGGTCGAAACCCGTGGCGGAGGCGGCCGCCCGCAGCTCTCGGACCTGAGAGAATCGGGCAGCATAGAGCAGGACAGTGACGTCGTGATGTTCGTCTATCGCGAGGAAAAATATAAGCCCGACGACCCGACGCTCAAGGGCAAGGCCGACATCCTGATCGCGAAGCAGCGCAACGGTCCGACCGGCGACGTCGCGATGACGTTCCTGAGCGAGTACACCAAGTTCGTCCCCTACAGTCCGATGATGCCGGGCGAAACCGAGTCGCCGTTCTAAATGGCCGCCGAAGATTTCGCCCTGCGGGGCTTCGAGTACGTCAAACGCCGCGTGTTCGACTGGGTGGCCGAAGTCGGGCGCGTGATCATGCTGCTGGGCGATTTCTTCCGCCTCCTGGTCCCGGGACTGAGCTCGCTGCGCCTGCTCGCGCAGCAGATGCACGCGATCGGCGTCGGCTCGCTGTGGCTGGTGGTCGTGATCAGCCTGTTCACCGGCGCGGTCGCGGCGGTGCAGGCGGCCTACCAGTTCAGCAGCGTCGTGCCCATGAAGTACATCGGCTCCGTGATCCTGCGCTCGGTCATCATCGAGCTCGGGCCGGTGCTCACCGCGCTGGTGGTGGGCGGGCGCGTCGGCGCCTCGATCGCCGCGGAGCTCGGCACCATGAAGGTCACCGAGCAGATCGACGCGATGCGCGCCATGGCGATCAATCCGGTGCGCTACCTGGTGGTGCCGCGGGTCGCGGCCGCGATCATCATGATGCCGATGCTCACCATCTTCTCGGACGCCATCGCGGTGTTCGGCGGCTACGTGGTGGCGGTGACCTCGATCGGCGTGAGCACGCACACCTACGTCAGCGGGCTCAAGCAGTTCTTCTATTACAAGGATCTGTTCTCCGGGCTGCTCAAGGCGATCTTCTTCGGCGGCATCATCGGCATGATGGGCTGTTACCACGGATTTGCGACCGAAGGCGGCGCCGAGGGCGTGGGCAACGCCACCACCCGCGCGGTGGTGGCCTCGTGCGTGCTGGTGTTGATCAGCGACTACGTGCTCGCGAACGTCCTGTTCCGGTTCATCTTCGCGCAATGATCCAGATCCGCGGACTCGCGAAGCGGCTGGGCTCGAAGCAGGTGCTGGACGGCGTCGATCTCGACATCCAGAAGGGCGAGACGCTGGTGGTGCTCGGCCCGAGCGGGACCGGAAAGAGCGTGCTGCTCAAGCACATCATCGGACTCATGGGGCCGGATCGCGGCAGCATCGAGATCGACGGCGACAACATCGTGGGCATGAAGGAGCCCGAGATGAACGCGGTGCGCAAGCGCTTCGGGATGCTGTTCCAGGGCGCCGCGCTGTTCGATTCCATGACGGTCGGCGAGAATGTGGGGCTCTCGCTGCGCGAGCACTCGCGCATGAAGCAGTCCGAGATCGACCGCCGCGTCGCCGAGCGGCTCGAATGGGTGGGCTTGAGGGGGGTCGAGAACATGAAGCCGGCCTCGCTCTCGGGCGGCATGCGCAAGCGCGCCGGGCTGGCGCGCGCCATCGCCATGGATCCGCAGTTCATCCTGTACGACGAGCCCACCACCGGGCTCGATCCGATCATGGCGGACGTCATCGATCGGCTGATCCGCGACCTGCAGCGCCGCATGGGCGTGACCTCGATCGTGGTCACCCACGATCTGGTCAGCGCCACGAAGGTGGCCGATCGAATGGCGATGCTGTACGGCGGCAAGGTAGTGTTCCAGGGCACGCCCGACGAAGTTCACGCGACCAAGGACCCCCTGATGCGGCAGTTCATCGAGGGCTCGAGCACGGGCCCGATTCAGCCGGTCTGAGCCAAGGAGACGACGTGTCGCGCAAGACGGAGATTCAGGTCGGCATCACGGTGCTGGTGGCGCTCGGCATCCTGCTGTGGGGCGTCACGTGGCTCAAGGAGTTCTCGCTGGCGCGCGGGGTGCGCATCTGGCATGTGGCGTTCTCGCAGGCCGGCGGGCTGGGCAAGAGCGACGAGGTGCTGGTCAATGGGATCCGGAAGGGTCAGGTGAGCGAGATCCACCTTTCCGGGGATCACGTCGTGGTGGACCTCGCGCTTTCCACCGACATCACCCTCACCGAGGAGAGCCGGGTCGCGATCCGCAACATCGGCCTGATGGGCGAGAAGCAGATCGCGGTGGACCTGCGCCCGAGCGGCCGCGCCTATGCCCCGAGCGACACCATCTCCGGGATCTACGAAGCCGGCATGGGCGAGGTGATGGCCGGGCTCGGCGGCTCGATCGACGTGCTGAACCGGCTGATCAGCCAGCTCGATCGCGTCGCGACCATGATGTCCGAGAAGGGCGAGTTCGGGCAGACGCTGCGGAACTTCCGCGACACCAGCGCGCAGCTCAAGGCCGCGGTGACCGAGAATCGCGCCGCGATCCGGGGCACGCTCGCGAACTTCGAGGCCAGCTCGAAGACCGTGAAATCGCTCACCACCGACCGCGAGGCGGAGCTGCGGGCCTCGATGGATCACCTGGCCTCGGCCGCGAAGAACATGGACCTGCTGAGCGCGCGCTTCGACTCGCTGCGCGCTTCGCTGCAGAGCGCCGCGCGCAAGGTGGACCATGGCGACGGCACGCTCGGCAAGCTCGTGAACGACGAGCAGCTCTACAACGAGCTGAACGCGTCGGCGAAGTCGATCCGCGCGCTGCTCGAAGACATCAAGGCCAACCCCAAGAAGTATCTGACCGTCCACATCTTCTAGGAACCCATGGCGAAGGCGCCGAGAACCAGCTTCTTCTGCTCGGCCTGCGGCCACGAGACCCCGCGCTGGTTCGGCCGCTGCCCCGCGTGCGGCGCGTGGAACAGCGCCGCCGAGGCGCCGAGCGCGAAGGCCGCGCCCGCCGGCCGTGCCGGCACCGCGGCCCGCGCGACCCGCGCGCGCTGGGCGCCGAACGCGGCCGGCGCCGGACCGCGTCCGCTCGCCGAGATCGAAGTCGCGGCGTCCCCGCGCCGCTCGAGCGGCATGGGCGAGCTCGACCGCGTGCTGGGCGGCGGATGGATGCCGGGCTCGCTCACGCTGGTGGGCGGCGACCCCGGGATCGGCAAGAGCACCCTCATGCTGCAGCTCGCAAACGCGGTGGCGCGCGAGCGGCGCGTGCTCTACGTGAGCGGCGAGGAGAGCGAGGAGCAGGTGCGGTTGCGCGCTTCGCGGCTCGGGACTCCCAATCCGGAGCTGCTCATCTTCTGCGAAACCGACCTCGAAGCGGTGCTCGAGGCGGCTGCGACCGCGAAGCCGGCGGTGATGGTGGTGGACTCGATCCAGACCCTGTCGCGCGGCGACCTCGAGGGCGGCCCCGGCACCGTGTCGCAGGTGCGCGAGTGCGCGCTCGCGCTGCTCCACTTCGCGAAGGGCTCGGGCGCCGCGGTGTTCCTGGTCGGGCACGTCACGAAGGACGGGGCGGTGGCCGGCCCGCGCGTGCTCGAGCACATGGTGGACGCCGTGCTCTACCTCGAGGGCGAGCGCTATCAGCACTATCGCGTGC
>Ga0137399_10000289_pt1 | contig 19219 bp, 21 predicted proteins | sample czorhiz316metaG_FD_104810 | JGI IMG/M metagenome (GOLD analysis project Ga0137399, IMG submission 104810) | Vadose zone soil microbial communities from Angelo Coast Range Reserve, California, USA - czorhiz3.16 metaG | ecosystem: Environmental > Terrestrial > Soil > Vadose zone | place: USA...
ACACTCGCGGCGTTTCTCACCTCGGGCAGCCGGCGTACCCGTGATTCAAGCCTCGCCGCCATGCGACGGATCGTCACCGACACGTCGTCCAATTCGGCGCTCGAGCTTCTGGACTCGACCGGTCACGCGCTGCTCCGCACCGGCGGGTTCGACGCGGCCACAACCATGCTCTCCGTCCCCGCGGGCGATTCTGTTGCGGTCGGTCCGCTCCTGCGACGCGACACGACGCTGTATTACACGGCGGGCGCGACCGTCCGCCGCAACGGTCGCCTGTTCGGCAGCGTGCAGCAGATCGCGCGCGTCAATCTCAACGAGCGCACGCGCAAGGCGCTGACGGGCCTCGCAGGTGGCGACGTCGCGTATTTGCTGGGCAACACGTCCGGCGATCCTTGGACCGATTTCGAATCCATCATACCGGCTCCTCCCCCGTCCGTGCGGACGAGCCGCACGCCCGTTCGCTATGAGCGCGCGGAACCTAAGCGCGCGGCGGCCACGGCGATTCCCGGGACCCCCTGGAGCGTCATCGCCGAGCTGCCGGGTCGCCGGATTCTCGCGCCCGCGCGCGCCTATCTCGTCACGATGGCACCGATTGCCGCGGTCATCGTGCTCATCGGCGCGATGATCGCCTGGTGGGGGAGTCACCGGCTTACGAAGCCGCTGCGCGAAGTAACGATGGCCGCCGAGGCCATCGCGGGCGGCAATCTCGACCAGCGAGTCGGCGTACGCCGCGGCGACGAGCTGGGCCGGCTCGCCGCCTCGTTCAACAGCATGGCGGAGCAGGTTGCGCGGTCGCACCACCGCCTCGAGGAGCAGGTCGCTCGCCGGACGGAAGCGCTCGAGGGGACGAACGCCGAGCTCGAATCGTTTTCGTACTCGGTTTCCCACGACCTGCGGGCGCCGTTGCGAGCGATCCACGGGTTTGCTCGCATCCTGCTCGACGACCATAAGGCACAGCTCGATCTCGAGGCGCAGCGGCTGCTCGGCGTGATCGATCAGAACACGCGTCGCATGGGCCAGTTGATCGACGATTTGCTCGCGTTTTCTCGGCTGGGCCGCAAGGAAATCGCCGCGGCACCGGTCGATATGCGCGAGCTCGCTCAGGCGGTCAGCGACGACGCGCGCCGGGCCGAACCCGAGCAGCGCGGTTCGCTCGACATCCGGATCGATCCGCTGCCCCCCGCGCTCGGCGATCGGGCCCTGTTGCGGCAGGTCATGGGTAACCTGGTGGAGAACGCCGTGAAGTTCACGCGCGGCAAGGACAGCGCACGCATTGAGGTGGGGTCTCAGCCGGACGGCGGCCAGACCGTGTATTATGTGAAGGACAACGGCGCCGGCTTCGACCCCCGCTACGCCGACAAACTGTTCGGCGTGTTCCAGCGGCTGCACCGCACGGAGGAGTTCGAGGGCACGGGAGTCGGTCTCGCGATCGTCAAGCGAATCGTGCAGCGGCACGGCGGGCGGGTGTGGGCAGAAGGGAAGCTCGACGAGGGTGCTACCTTCTATTTCACTTTGCCGGCTGCCGGAACCGGTGGCGGGGGTGCTGCTGAACCCCCTGCGCGTGCTTCGTGGTAACCCGAATAAGGCCCGAAAAAATCGATAAAATCAGCATTATCTCGCGAGTGTGCGCTCACTTTATAGTGTAAGTAACTGTAGATAGAAGTTTTAAGTAGGCGCAAGGCCACAATCGTAATCGTACAAGCTTGCCTCTCATAGAGTTGCATCAGATAGTGGCGCGGCGCACCGACGCCCAGGCTAGATTTGCGCCATGCCTTTGCCGCCCTTAATCGGGCATGAAGGGGTTAAGACCAGACTGGCGGGCGCCCACGCCTCCGGACGGCTACCGCAAGCGATGCTACTTGCCGGGCCTAAGGGGGTCGGCAAACAGCGTCTCGCGTTGTGGCTCGCCCAATTGATTCACTGTGAAGCAACCGGGGGGGGCGGTGGCGGCCCTCGGCAGGAGCCGTGCGGCGAATGCCGATCCTGCCGCTTGGTGCTTTCGCTGCAGCACCCGGACGTGCACTGGTTCGTGCCGATCGAGTTGAGCAAGCGCAGCAGCGGCGGCGATGCCGATAAACAGGTCGATCTCGCCGCCGACGCGCTAGCCGACGAAATGGCTGTTCGGCGTGAGCAGCCGCTGTATCCGCCGGTGGCGGGCCTGGCGAGTCATCCGATCGCCTCCGTGCGGTTGTTGCTCAGGCGACTCGCGCTCACGCCGGCGATGGGCAAACGGAAGGTGTTCATCGTTGGGGATGCGGAACGCCTGATCCCGCAGCTCGGAACGGAGGTCGCAGCGAACGCGTTGCTCAAGGCGCTCGAGGAGCCGCCCGCGGACTCGGTGATCATTGTCACGGCCGCGGATCCCAATGCCCTGCTCCCGACGATTCTTTCACGTGTTGTGCTTGTTCGTGTGGCGCGAATCGCCGACAGTGCCGTGACAGCTTTCGCGCAGCAGACACTCGAAATTGAGAGTAAAGCAGAACTAGATCAACGAGTTACAGCTGTCGAAGGGTGCATTGGCAAGCTCTTTGCAACGGATGCACCCCGTTTCGGAGGCGCACAGCTGGCAGCTCGGTTTACCGAAGCTCCATTGGTGTTCGCGCTTGGTCAGGTGCCGTTTCAAGCGCGCGGGGGCTTCACCGATATGCTGGACGCGCTGGCCGAGCGCCTGCGCGACGAGGCAAAGCGCGGTGGTGACACCGACAAGCTCGTCGAAGCGATCGCCTTGGTGATGGATGCGCGAGATGTCGCGCAAGGCAACGTGAACCCGCAGCTCCTCGCTGCCGTACTGGCTGAGGACCTGCAGGGGCTGCAGCGGTCATGAAGCTGTCGCATTTGGATCAGGCGGGTCGAGCCCGAATGGTCGACGTCGGCGACAAGCCGGTGATGGATCGCACGGCAGTCGCCACTGGCACGATTCGCATGTCGCGGGAGGCGTTCCAGCAAGTCGCCGATCAGGCAGTCGCCAAGGGCGATGTCCTGGCGGTGAGCGAAGTAGCGGGGACGCTGGCGGCAAAGAAGACGGCGGAGCTGATCCCGCTCTGCCATCCGCTCGGCCTCGACCATGTCGAGGTCGAGGCGAGCCTGGAGGAGTCGCTGCCCGGCGTGCGTGCTCGGGCGACGGTGCGGGCGGTTGGACGCACTGGAGTCGAAATGGAAGCGCTGACGGCTGTCGCGGTCGCCCTGCTCACCGTGTACGACATGGTGAAAGCGGTGGATGCAGCGATGGTGATTGCGGACGTGCAGCTCGTAGAGAAGAAAAAGGCTCCGCGCCCTGATTGACGGGAGCTTGACGCAGGTGCGGCATGCTTGACTCGCGGAGAGTCGTGAAACAGGGAGGAGTATGCAAACGAAAACTCAACGTTTGATGGTACGCGGCGGAATATTCGTGCTGGCCGCTCTGCTCGTCAGTACCGTGGGCGGATGGGCCGGCAGCACGACCACCGATGCTGCGCGCGCGCCCGCTTCGGGCACCGAGCTCCTCGGTGAACTGCGGTCGCTCCGGCAGCAGCTCGACGCCAAGCAGGGCGAGCTCGAAGTCGCCCGGCTGCAGCTCGACCGTGTCGATGCCATTATGCAATACTCAACGCACTACCGGCTGCCCGCCGACATGGCGACGGCCGTCTACGATGTCGCGCTGAGCGAGGGGATCGACCCCGGTCTCGCCTTCCGCCTAGTGAAGGTCGAGTCGGGTTTCAACCCGCGCGCCACCAGCCACGTCGGCGCGATCGGGCTGACGCAGGTGCTCCCCAGCACTGCGCGGCTGTACGAGCCGGGTCTGACCACGCAGCAGCTGTATGATCGGGTTACGAACCTGCGGATCGGCTTCCGGTATCTGCGGGACCTGCTGGATCGCTATCCCGCGAACATGCAGCTGGCGCTGCTCGCCTATAACCGTGGCCCAGCCAAGGTCGAGCAACTGCTCGGCGCCGGTCGCGACCCCGCGAACGGGTATGAGGCTGAAGTTATGAAGGGATTCCGGCACCACTAACCACGGGTGCCGGTTGCTTACCGGCTCGGTATGCGCAGGACGTCGCCGGGCCGGATCACACTTCGCATCGTCAAGTCGTTCGCGTCGAGGAGCGCCGCCAGACCGACGCCGTGCCGGCGCGCGATCTCGCTCGTCGTCTCGCCTGGCGCGACGCGGTGGCTGGTGGCCCCGTCCCCGGCGGAGTTGTAGCGCCTAGAGACGCGTCGCATGCGCGGCTCCGGCGGCACGCTCCAGGCGCCACGCGGCACCACGCGCCCGCTCATCGGCACGATGATCCGCTGGCCGACACGCAACGCATGCGCCCGCAGATGCGGGTTCGCGACCTGGAGCATCGTGACGGTCACGTTGTAGCGCTGGGCGATCCCCGACAGGGTCTGCCCCGACGACACGTAGTGGTCGACAAACGTTACGCGCTCGTTGATCGGCAGATCGGCGTAGCGCTCCGCCACCTGCGCGCCCGTCCCGCGCGGCACCCTGACGACGACCTCGCGTCCTGGGGGCGTGATGCCCCGAACGAACTGCGGGTTCAGCTCGAGCATCGCGGCCACCGACGTATCGGCCAGCCGCGCGATCACGTCGAGCCCGGTCGCATCGGGACAGGAGACCTCGTCAAAGACGAGCGGCGGCAGGCGCTGAATGTCGGTGAAGCCATAGTGCCCCGGCTGCTTCGCGATCAACGCCGCGGCGATCAGCTTGGGGACGTAGTCGCGGGTTTCGCGCCGCACGTTCCGGTGACTAGCGATCTCAAAGAAGGTTTGGTCGTCGACCGTGTCGGCCTCGCTTCCCCCCGGTAGGCGGCGAATGGCCCGCTCGATCCGTCCCGCGCCGGCGTTATACGCGGCGGCAGCCAGGTACACGCTGCCCAGACGTTGGACCAGGTCCTGGAGATGGTTCACGGCGGCATCGGTCGCCTTGAAGGGATCGCGCCGCTCGTCGACCCACGGATCGATCTGCAGCCCGTAGTTCCGCCCCGTGGAGGACATGAACTGCCACATACCGACGGCGCGCGCACGGCTGACCGCCGTGTTCGACAGGCCACTTTCGATCAGCGTGAGATACACGAGGTCTTCCGGCAGTCTCCGGGCCCGCAAGCGCTCGCGGATCATGCCCTCGTAACGGCCCAGCCGGGACAGCCAGATCTCGAAGCGATCGCGTGCATCGAGCTGGAAGAACTCCAGGTACTCGAGCACCCGGCGATTGCCCGCAAAATTGGACACGTCGATGTCGAACGTGGTCGCCGAGGCCTCCGCGCCGAACAACTGCTCGGCCTCCTGACGCACGTCCTCACCCCGCAGCGGGACATTGGTGCGCAGCGCCGAGATCGAATCGGGACGGCGAGCATGGAGACTGTCCAGCGCCGACTGATCCGCCGCCGAATCGCGCTCGACGTTCGCCAGCGCGGTACCGAGCTGCGCGATCGCGGCGGTGTCGGTCGTGGGGGAAGCGGAGGAAGCAGCGGCCGCCACTGAACTGGCGGGCGCAATATGGCCGGCAGAGGCGCACGCGGCGCTCAGCGCCGCGACGCCCATCATCGCCATCGAAAGTGCAGTGCGTCGTCTCATCGTGTCGCCAGATAATTCCCGAGTAATCGGTTCGTCGCGTTCAGGACTGCAAGAGCCGCGCCGCGCGGCGGATCCGTTTCCGTCAAACACGACCCCACCAACCGGGTCGCTTCGTCAGCGCGCGCCGACAGCGACACGATGACGACCGTCGCATCGAACGCCCGTACCGCTTTGACGCCCAGCAGCTCGAACGTGAGCCGCGGCTGGACGGCCTGCTCTAAGGCGTTCACAGCTGCAACTGCGCAGCAGCGCAGCTCGCCGGTTTGCGACGAGACGCCGTCCGATGACCCCTCGAACCGCCGCCCGTCCGACCACGTCAGGACGACTTTCGCCCGGCAGCGGCCATTGGCGAGCCGCTGAAACCCGAACTCCTGAAACCGCAGGCGCTCGTCGGGCACGCACTGGCCTCAGTCGAAGCGAACTTCGATCTGCTGCTTCAGCATGCTGCCCGAGTCCTGCGCCGCTTCCACGACGTCCACCTCGAGTCGGGGCCGACCCTGCGCATCGCGTTCCGATGAGATGAGCAGAATCAGGCCGCTGTCGAATTCCACTTTTACGTGCCGAACGTCCGAGCGCACCGTGACATGCTTGACCGTCTCACCCCGCAGCCGCGTTACCGCTCCCACGACGCGCCGCAGATCCTGCAAGTCGGCGCTCATGCGAGCCGTTCGGCGAGAACTTGCGACAACGCGGCGTCCGGAATCCGTTCAGCCTGGATGAACAGCGACGACTTCGAAGTGGCCTCCAACGGGTACGGCGTCCAGAACGACTGGCGTCGACCTTCCGACGCCGCGCGAAACGACAGTACGAGTTGCCACGCCGCTGTGTTCGCGCGACGCTCGGCGACCGCGTCCACATGCCAAACTTGATCCCCGTGCGCGATCACCCGCCATGACATGGCTCACCCCCACCGGGGAAGGCGTCCAAAGGGCCAACAATATTGGGGTTAGCTACTTCTCAGTCAATGGGTTAAGGCGCTTTTGAGGCTCAATCGTCGCGCGTGACGTAGGCGCGGAACCGCGTCGCCAAATCGCGCGTCACGGGACCGGAAATCCCCTTCCCGATCGCACGACCGTCGAGCTTCGAGATGCCGACCACTTCCGCCGCCGTCCCGGTCAGAAAGACTTCATTCGCCGTGTAGAGGTCGTAGCGGTTCATAGGCAGCTCTTCGATTCCATAGCCGGCTTCGCGCGCGAGCTCGATCACCGTGTCGCGCGTGACGCCACGCAGAATGCCGGCGTACGGCGGCGGCGTGCGCAGCGTACTGTTCGTGACCGCGAACAGATTCATGCCGCTCGCCTCGGCGACGTACCCGGCGGAGTCGAGCATGATGACCTCGTCGACACCGCCGGCGATGCCTTCGACTTTGGCGAGGATGTGGGAGAGGTAGTTCAGCGATTTGACACGCGGCGACAACGCCTCGCGGTGATGAATCGGCGTGGCGGCTGTCAGTGCGGTCAGTCCTTTTTCATAGCGATCCTGCGGCCACAACTTGATCGTGTCGAAAATGCAAAAAATGGTTGGCTTGGCGCATTTGCGCGGATCGAGACCAAGGTCCCCGACGCCGCGCGTCACGACCAACCTGATGTAGCTGTCTTTCAGCCCGCTCTTCGCGACCCCTTCCTCGACCATGCGGCCCATGGCGTCCCGCTCCATGGGGATCTCGAGCCAGATCGCTTTCGCGGAACTGTAGAGGCGGTCGAGGTGGGCATCGAGGCGGAAGACGCGGCCACCGTAGGACCGGATGCCCTCGAAAACGCCGTCGCCGTACAAGAGGCCATGGTCGAAGACAGATACGACCGCGCTGGCGCGGTCGTACCATGTCCCATCGATCCAGACGACGGAGGGCATCGCAGAGAATCTGACCACGATGCCCCCCCGTGACAACCCTATCCCTTAATGGTCTTCGTAACCTCATCCCAGGTAACGCCCGTCTTCCGGAAGTACGACTCATTCGCCATGTGACACGCGAGCGCGGCGTTGTGGCCGAACACGACGTCCTCCGTCACCGGTTTCCGGGTACGCACGGCGTCAAAGTAGGTGGTGAGATGCGGGGGCTCTTCGTCGAAGTCGGGCCCGCGAATCGCCATGGTCTCCTCCATGCGCGCCTGGCCGGGTTTCGGGTCATGCTCCTTATGCCACTGCTGTTGGTATGCATCGCGCAGCGCTCGCGGATAGCTGCCGGTATAGTAGCTCGGCCAGTTGTCCTCGCCGGTTTGCGGCGAGAAATGAATCTCCGAGCCCGTCACCTCCAACAGACCCTTGGAGCCGTGGAAGCGGTAGGTCTCGGGCGCTTCCGTTCCGAGATTCAGCCGCATCGTCACCGGCAAGTCGCCGTAGTAATAAATCACGACGTGCACGTCGGGCATGTTGCGGCCGTCTTTCCAGCGACGGATGCCGCCGACCGATGCCGCCTGCGCCGGCGGCTGATTCATTCCCGTCATGAACAGCATCCCGCTGATCAGGTGGACCAACAGATCACCCGCCAGGCCGGTGCCGTACTCTTTCCAGCAGCGCCAGCGCGCGAAGATCTTGGGATCGAACGGCCGTTTCGGGACCGTTCCCTGCCAGGTGTCCCAATCGAGCGTTTGCGGCGAGAGATCGGGCGGTGGCGGATACTCCCACGCGCCCGTGGGGTCGTTACGGCCAAGCCAGCCTTCGATCATCATCATCTCGCCGAGCATGCCCTGCGCGATCATGTCCTTCGCCTTCGCGCAGATCTGCGAGCTGACACGCTGCGAGCCGATTTGTACGATGCGGCCACTCTTTTTCGCGGCGTCGACCATGGCCACGCCGTCGGCGGCGCTGTGCGACATCGGTTTCTCGCAGTAGATGTCTTTCCCCGCGCTGACCGCATCGACGACGACCTGCTTGTGCCAGTGATCGGGAACGGCGGCCACGATGCAATCGATGTCCTTGTTGGCAAGCAACTCCTGGTAGCGGCGTGTGACCGGGAGATCCGGCCGCACGATCTCGCGCGCGAGCGTGTGACGGCCATCGTAGAGGTCGGCGGCGCCAGCACATTCGACGCCGGGCAGCCGAATCGACGTCGCCAGCAGACCGCTGCCCTGCATGCCCACTCCGATCATCCCGAACCGCACGCGATCGCTCGGCGCGACGCGGCGCGTCTTGACGGACTTCGCGGCAAAGGATGCTCCAGCGGCTGCGGCACTCACTTCGAGAAACTCCCGGCGGGACCACGTACTCTTCTTCATGGCAGCGCTCCCTGAGGCGGGGTGGAGCCGCTTATTATGGCCCGTAGGCGGGGGAGAGGGGAAGAGTTAGAAAGGCGAAGAGGGAGTGAGGCGGCTGGGGATCGAACCCAGGACCTACGGATTAAAAGTCCGTTGCTCTACCAACTGAGCTACCGCCTCGCGCTAGCAGCAAAGCTCATACGACATCGCCACGTAGACAAGCGGACGCGACTGCAATCCTCATGCGTGGGCGCGGGCGATGTGGGCAAAAATGCGGGCACTTTTCAGACCACCTTGAGCCCGCGACGCGCCGCCGCAGCCCGTGCGGCGGCCTCGTGGTCGATCACCCCAGAGAGATGGGACGCCACCGCGGCAGCGTCTTCGTCGAGAAACGCCTCGGGGGCGTGTCTCATATACCTCAGCGACATAATCGGCGTGCTGTGGCCGAGCAGCTTCTGGAGCCGAGGCAGCGGGACTCCGGCCATCATCGCGTGCACGGCAAACGTGTGGCGGGCGTCGTGTGGTGTCGCCCCAGCAATCTTCGCCTGCTTGCACGTGGCATCCCACATGCGACGGACGGCTTTGTAGCTCTGGAACTCGGCCGGGAAGACCAGATCCGCCGGTTCCGGACCGACACGAACCAGGTGGGACGCCAGCGCATCCATGAGCGCCTGCGGAATGGGGAGATCTCGTACCGCGGCGCTCGACTTCACCCGCCGTTCCCCTTCGTGGATCGTGATCCGCCGCACCGATAGGAGCACATCAGCACCGCGGAGGCCCTGCACCTCGCCCAGGCGGGCGCCGGTAAAGAACAGAAGAGCAAAGAACAGCCACCACTCGGCGGGGCATTCCTGCTGGAACGCGCTGAGTTCGTTCACGGCGAGCCACCGTTCACGGCCCCGCGGCTCCTGCTCGTGCGGCAGCTTGGGTCTCTCCACCCTCACGCCCTTCACGTCCTCAAGCCACGTGAAGAGGGCGCCCAGGGCCGCGATGTCCCGGTTAAACGTGGCAGCGCTCACCGGACGATTTGGCACCTCCTGGCGCTTGCGACCGCCTCTTGCACGAACTCGGACACGCCGGTAGTCCAGCACGAAGCCGCGGGTGATGTCGCTCAAGCGCGCGTCCCGTGCCTTCGGCAGGACCGCGAAGAACCCCTCCCAGGAAACGGCGTAGCGGCGCACGGTCTTTGGCATGTACGGGCGCTTGTTCCGGGGGCTCAAGCCCGCGGGGGATCTGCACCACCCGAGCCATTCGTCAACCAGAGCGCCGAGGTGAGGACTCTCGGCCTTGGCCTTCATTTGCTCAAGGGTCGCAGGATCTCGTGTGTAGGCGTCATGTACCTCGGCGAGCGTCAAGCGATGATCGGCCAGCAGACCGAGCAGGTCGCGCCGGCCTGCGTCCCGCAGGCTCACGACGGTCCGCGCCATGGCCCCCGCCCTCGCCTTGTTCGTCGTGCAGCAGGCGAGCCGAAGGCGAGCGTACCCTCGCCAGCGCACGTCCAGCTCGTAGGTCCTGCCATCTTTTCGCCTCGTCGGTCTCATCGTTTGATCCTCCTGTCGATCCATTGTTGGACATCCGACATCCGCCAGCGGAGCGACCGCTTGGAGAGCCGCACCACGGGAATGCCCAGTTCATACACGCGCTTCACCGGGACGCTCAGGATTCGGGCCACCTCCTTGACTGTCAGGAGCGGTTCCGTGACCGTGGCGCCCACCACCCCGATGACGGCGCGGTCCGTCTGGGTCGTCACCCTTCTCCCTCTTCAGGCTCCACGGGCGGGCGCTCACGGGGAGGCCGCCAGTCCTCCCCGGTCTTGCCAAACTGATTGGCAAACCTGTGCCACGCGACGTAGTCCGAGTAGAGCGACCCTACCGTCTCCCGCAGGAGGCGGGCTTGCAGTTGCTTTGTCCGCGCTAGGAGCCTCAAAGCCAGAACCCCTATGCTCTCGAGCCGCTCGCGGAGCAATCGCTCTGCTTCGCTTAAGAACAGGATCGAGGGAGGCCCGCCGTACTCCGCTATTTCGAGTTCCACGCCGATCTTCCGCAGCCTCATCGTCAAAGCGTTCAGCTGCCTGTCGCGGTACAAGATCTCCAAGAAGTCCCACACATAGCGCTCGCGTAGCGCCCGGGGGTCGGTCTCCGGCTCCGCGTCCTCCTGTGGGAGTGTGAGCCGGGGCTCGACCTTCCCCACGAAGCGCCGGGCCGTTCTCTCACTGAATCCCCGGCGGGCCCCGACCTCGGCGAATCCAAGGCCTTCACGCCGCAGCTCCGCCATCGCATCAATATCTTCTTGAGAAACGCGACCGCGCCCGGGCTTTCGAGACCGATTGAAGCTTCCCCGACTCAATCCACCCCCCACGAGGATCCGCTGGACCGAAACCGGCCCTAGCCCAGACTCCCCGCGGCCACCAAGTGGACTTGCCGCGGCCAAGCCGTTCACTCCACCTCGCCGGTACTTCCGCGCGGTAGGCGTCGCTGCTTCTGCAGAATCATCCTGATTCGCTTGACCTCGGAGAACGGAATAGCCGAAGGCTGGCCCGGGATTTTTACGTACTTGAGTTTGCCGCCCTTCGCCCAGTTGTGGATGCTCATTTTGGTCACGTTCAGAAGGTCCGCGGCCATCGCTTGACTGACTAAGCCGTTGAACGGGACGCGCCACTCATACCATTTAGCAGCGATGCGACGGCGAATCACGACGCCGCCGAAGAGGCCCGGCGGGCTCCATTCGATCTCGAGTCGATCCTTGTGTGGGACCAGTGTCATAACTTTAATAAAGGTAAAGTTGGATTCCGGAGCCGCGCAAGGGCTCGATCACCGGACTGCTCAGCTGCCCCCCATGGACACGCGCGCGGCGCGATCTGCACGAAGGCCCGAGAAGCAGGCCGTGGGTAATTGCCGATGGAGCACGTACAGATCACAACCTTTCAGTGGTGGATTGATAGGCGACAAAAGATGCGAATCGAATTGATCCGTTTCGGCGGGATCCCGAGTAGGAAGACGAATCTGAATCTCCTTAGATCGCTAATCTGAACCGGCGACCTGGGCGCGATCCAGCCGCACGAGCAATTGAATCGCAGCCTCAGCGCTGTCAATCAGGTATTGCGCTTCAACATCCGTTATTGATTCAGGCGTGTGCGCGCCGTGCCGAAGTCCGTGCTCCGTGTTAGCGATCGCCCAGAAGGCCTCGAGTGACCTCGCTGCGCTCGGAACCAGGTGCCCCGCCGCCCGCAGCGACTTGATTGCGTCGCCGTTCTCGCTGCGAATCGCGAACGGGAACGCAGAAAGGATCAACCGGATCAAATGACGTTCCGCGAGCATATCTTGCCACCCTTGAAGACCGTGCCCTTGAGCCAGATAGGGGAGGCCATGGGATTGGCATTAGCCCTTTGTACCAAGATCCGTCGAGGCGAGGTAATACCGCATCCACGACATTGGCGGGCGCTCGATGCTCTGAGTGCGAAACATCGGCGTGACGCCGAAAGGCGCCCGTGAAGTTCCGCTCCCTCGGCACTCTGCGTGTCGCCTTCTGGCTCGCCGCGGTAACTGCTCTCCACGTGTATACCCTAGCCGCGCAGAAGCCTCAACAGCCGATGCCGCGTGCTCCCACTGGTGCGACGGCTCGCTGCCGCGATGGCACGTACTCGTTAAGCAAGCATCACAGCGGCATGTATTCGCATCACGGCGGCGTGGCCACGTGGCTTGGTGCGGCGACATCACGCTCTCCAACTGCCAGCGACACGCTTGGGCAGGTGCCCGCCGGCGAACTCCCCGCCTGCGGCGCGCATTGCGGCGTCGAGCGATGGGCTGTGAAGACACTGCGCAACCCGGATCGCGAGCGCGTTCAGCACCAGCCTGTGGACGCGACAATCCAGCAGCTCATCGCTCTCACGCGCCCTATGGTCCTCTCGCCCGTTGCACGCGCCGACCCTGTGGAGGTGACGGTATATCGAGTGCAGGCGCGCTTGCTCTGGTTGTTCGCAGAAGCGGACAGCGACTACCATCTCGTCCTGGGAAGCCCTCGTGACACAACGATCACCGTGATCTCTGAGGTGCCCGATCCCGGATGCGCCGGAGCGTGTGCTTCTGGCTTGGGGAGGTCTACACGCGGGTGCGCCAGAAGCTGCTCGACTTTCTGAACTCGCCGCAGAGCGAAGAGCGGCCCCTCCTGTGGATTACTGGCGTCGGATCCTTCGACTACCTCCACGGGCAGCGCGGCGTCGCGCCGAACGGCATCGAGTTAAATCCGATACTGACGTGGAATTCCCTTAGCTGCCGACCCACCGGGTGATGCGGTCGACGAGCGCGATTGCCCGGCTGTCACCTGGAAACAGGCTGGCCGAGAGTAGCGCAACGGAGGTGGCAGTTATATAATCTTGGAGAGGTAAAATACCTCGATCGAAGTAATTTTTTCACCAACATTTTCCCCTCACGGTGAGGAGGCCCTACCCGGCCATGACCGACCCCGCTGCACAAACTCAACGCCTCCCCTGGGAGCTCCACCCGGCCCTCGAGGAGGCCCGCCTGCGCGCTGTCGCGCGCGTCGTTCGAGATGTCTGCCATGATTCCGCCGCTGACCACCAGCCCGACAAGGGCGAGACGGTTTGGTCGCTCGGGTGCGTGCGGTACGATCGCCTCCGCTTCAGCCTGCGCGCCGCCGCCGAGGGCGAGCACCAGGCCTGGCTCGAGACGGGCCCGAATCGCGGGCTCTACATGCTGTTGAAGATCGGCGGTGTGCCGGTCCGCATCTATCACGGGGAGGAGGACCGGGCGGCCCCGGCGCGGTACGCGCAGCCGCACGTCGAGGAGCTCCAGGCGATGCAGCTTGCCCTTGACGGGATGGAGGCGCCTGAGGAGGAGCGCTCGTTCCGCTTCATCTACGACATTGACGGCGCCGGCGAGCTCAAGGAGATCTGGTTCGCGCAGGTCGACGAGGCGGGCCAAGTTTACAACAGCTGGCGGATCGACCTCGAGCCGCTCACCGAGGTGGTGCCGTTCAAGAAGGCGCCGGTCGTCCCGCCCGCGATCGTCATCAAGCCGCGCGACGAGTGGAAACAACAGCAGAACCCGGGGGCATAAGCGCGTGGGGTTCATCGGTAGTCGACTGCGTCTCGCCCGGCACTTCCGCGGCCTTACGCAGCGGGATCTCGGGGACATTGTCACCGCGTCGCCGGCGCTCGTCTCGCAGATCGAGAGCGGCGGCCGGCGCCCGACGGCAGATCTGCACGCGGCCCTCGGGGACGCACTCGGGTTCGAGCCGGAATTCTTCGAGCACCCGGTGGAGGACGAGTTTCGAGAGGAGGAGTGCAGCTTCCGCCGGCTGGCGAGCACGCCGGCGCAGCTGCGCCAGCACGTGCTGGCCCACGGCACGCTCGTGGGCTCGCTCTTGCATTACCTCGACGTCACGCTCGAGCTCCCGTCCTACAACGTGCCGCGGGTCCCGATCCGACGACTCGAGGACGCAGAGGTGGCCGCCCAGGCCTGCCGCGATCACTGGCAGCTCGATCGCGAGGCGCCGCTCGCGAACGTCGGGCGCGTGCTGGAGCTCGCCGGGGTCCCGATCGCCCAGCTCAACGCCGACACCGAGAAGATCGACGCGTTCTCCCGACGGGGCGCGCTGAGCATGATCGTCCTCAACACCACGAAGGGCAGCGCATCCCGCGCGCTGTCCGACGTCGCCCACGAGGCGGGGCACCTAGCGATGCATTGGGAGCAGCCGCTCCGCACCCCGGAGCGGGAGCGGGAGGCGCAACGGTTCGCTGGGGCGTTCCTCCTGCCGGCGCAGGCGTTCGCCCGGGAGCTGCGGACGCTGCCGGGGCGGATCACCTGGGACCACCTGTTCGAGCTGAAGCAGCGGTGGCGCACTAGCGCGGCGATGATGATCTACCGCGCACGCGATCTCGGCGTGATGGACGCCGTCGAGTTTCGGCGGTTCTACAAGCAGCTCCACAAGTGGGGCTGGCACCGCGGCGAGCCGCATGAACCCGAGCCGGAGCAGCCCGAGCTCCTGCGGGTTGCCCTCGCCGAGGCGGCCGAGCGAGGCAATACGCCGGCCGCGATCGCGCGGGCGCTGCACTGGAAGCCTGCGACGTTCGCGGAAGTGGTCGGCATCAACGGGGCCGAGCCCGTCGAGGACCCGAGCGTCGTGCCGCTCGAGGAGTACCGCGAGCGGAAGGTCATGTAACTCGGTCGCGGACTCCGACAGCTCTCTGAAGGTACTCACCTGACTGCCCCTGGCGGATCGGGTCGAGGTTCCTTCCCGACGAAGGCGGGCTCGCTCGTCCCGAACGACCGACGGCCCGAGCGGCTAGCGGTCAGTGCGGTTTTGCGGCGCGGGCGGGCAGAAAAAGCGCACCCGGGTCGACAAACGCTCCAAGAATGGTGACGTAGCGGAGTCACTCCTCCTCATCGGTCGGTGTGGTGTCAGCCGCGACTCGCCGAATCCGATCTGTGAGCAGCTTCACCGGGACCGCCGACGGTTTCCCAAACGTCCAGTCATCGGTGAAGTCTTCGTGACTGGCAAACAAGACACAAGCCTTTCCGTCCGCAACTCTCGAACTTGGGTAGAGGATCCCGTGGACCGGGCGGCCATCCCCGTCGCGGAAACGATAACGAAAGTATTCTGTCACGATCTGGGACGGGACGTACTCAACGTGTTCGCGGCCGTCCTTGTCTATCGGCTCGGTGAAGTCTGCTACGAAGCCATGGAGGAAAATCAGCGCCGGACGGGTCCAGGTCTCTTCCACGTTCGCGAAAATGCTCGGGATCTTTGGAAGGTTGACCAAGTTGAGTACACGTAGATCCTCTGTCACCTCAAATGTCGCGATCGTCGTCTCAGCTGGTTTGCCATCGCGGCGGATGTACGTCTCAGCAATCGCGGTGCCTTCATCAAGCCCGGCGTAGAACAACGAGACTCCGGCAGGACTCATTCTGTTGGAAAACCGGGCTGCCTCCCCGGGCGGCGCGCCGAGCTCCGCCGTAGTTGTAAGAATCAAGCCGGGCTCATGAACCCGCACCCTATAGAGCAGCGTGCCCTTTGGAATCGTAGTAACCAGTCCTTGTTCCCTGACGAGATTGCCCAGAGCATCTATGATTTCGGTGGGGGCGACCGCTTCAGACTCGGTTGCCGCATTCTCCGGGAACATCAGATACCGCACTCGATGCTTGACTAGCTTGGAGAATCCCTCCCACCCGATGATTAATCGGTCCTCCTCCGAAAGGGACAACGGATTCCGCCGAATCCAAGCGTGTGCTGGCAGGGCCTGAGCGATCCGATCGTGGAGATCGTCATTTCCGGCGTAGAAGCCCACTTCAAAGAGGAGTTCGTGGTTCCCCATAGTTGGGAGTTGGTACCCGCCCTCTGCCGATTCGTATGGAACAGGTTCATCTGCGGCATCGTTGTACTCGGACGTCACACCCTCGTAAATTCTCTCGAATAGTTCGTCAAAGGGCGCGGCTATGGGCGTGCGTCCATCGCCTGAGTCGCAGTACGAGCATCTCGGCTCGGTGGCAAAGGCGCGGATGAACTCCTTGAAGAACTCGTCTTCCATGCACTCGGCACAAACGGTGATCTTGTCATTAGGTAGGCTGGCTGGATCAGTATGTTTGTGCGACCGGCCCTTCACCATCTGCTCCCTCCACGTCAATGGGCTATCACGGGGCATACCCTTCCGTTCCATCCAACGCCGTCCGACGCAATGCGCATAGATCAACCAAGAGCACCGCCCCTGGAGCCCGCGACAACCGCGCCGCGATCCAGATTACATAGCTAAACTGTGGTAAACCGGAAGCCGGGGAGAAGCGTCCAAACCCCTTCTCTCTTATCCCGTGATACGGTTGAGGGGGAAGGTGAAATTGCCTGGGCACAACGAGCGACCCGTGGTGTGGGTGCCGACTGACAAACTTCTCGGCAAAGCCCTTCGGAACGTCAAACACTAACAGGGCTTCGACCAGCGCCGCGGACTCGCAGTCCGCTTCTCGCGTTGATCCGCAAATGCAGTCTCGCAAGCGGCAGCGCCCACGGACATCATACCTTGGAATTGCTACAGCTGAGGGAGCATCGATGTTGATTTGTTGCTGTCGTCTTCTGAACGCTACTCACCCCGATCGGCTTGCTCGAGCGCTGGCCGGTGCCGCAAGACCTACTCTCTGCGCATAAGGCGACAGTGCGGGCGTACGCGCGCAAGATCTCCAAGGGCAAGTTTGTCGCGGAGCGCTTCGATCGTTTGTACGCCAGCGCCCAGCACACGATCGCGTTGCCGCAAGCGACCACCGAGCGCCGGATGGAAATCCAAGCGCCGCTCGCGCGCTGGCGCCTAGTGCGCAAACAGATGACCGAGGCCGAGGCCCGGATCAGCGAGCTCATGGCGCGGCTGCCATCGGCCCAAGCGCTGCTGACTGTGCCCGAGGTCAGCGCTGTCTGTGCGGCGACCATCCTGGCCGAGCTCGGCACGCCGCACGACTACGCGCACCCACGCCAGGTGCTGAAGCTCGCCGGGATGAATCTCATCGAGAAATCGAGCGGATCGAGCCAAGGCCGCCGGCGCCAGTCCAAGCGCGGCCGCCCGATGCTGCGCCGCCAGCTCTTCCTGCTCGCCGGCCGCTGGTGTCAGCGGCGTGGGCTTTACCGGAGCTACTACGAAGCGATGCTGGCGCGCAATGGCGGGCTCAAGACCAAAGCCGTCTGCGCCATCGCGCGCAAGCTGGTGCCGCTGGTGCTTGCCGTGCTGCAGCGAGGCGAGCCGTTCGATAAGGCTCGCTGGCAGGCAGCTCGGCATCAGCCGGCGCTCACACATTGATCCAAGAGCCGCGCGTGGTGTCGAGCTGGGTGCCCGGACCAAGTCTCGAGACGCCTCCAGGGCGATCTCCGCGTTCACTGATGGCTGGCCCGCTCGGTACGGACGAGCAGCGTCCATGAAGATGCGTGGGGCCCTGAGCTCCGACGATCTGTGAGGGTGACGCGACGCCCCGTTGCACGCAGCTCGTACGGCGCTCTTTGACAATCGCTGTTCATAATGTGAGCTTGGGGAAGCGGTGGTGGGGTGACCTCCGCTTCCCCGCGTGGCGGAGCTTTGGCTCACGCCGAATGAGTGGGGACGGCCCTAGCAATCGGCCGCCGGGCAGCGCCCGTGTGAGGCACCCCACTACTTCGCCTTTGAGGACGTCAGGCCCAGGGACCCCGTTGCGCCGACCAGGACCGGTTGCGAATCGACCCGCTTCTCTCGTCAGCCCAAGCCCGAATCGCCCTGTGCTTCGCGAGGGCCAGCGTTAAGGTTGGCTGGGCAGAGCCACTGAGCAATGAGGTCCGGAAGATCCGGTTGTGCCCGAGCGCGCGAGTTTAGACACGGCCGATGTCCTCACCAAGCCCCGATAACCCGGATGCGCCGTGAGCGCCTCAAGCTAGACTGGGCCATGTCGTTGCTGCCTACAGCCGGGGCCAAGCGCGAAGGACGGCGATAGCCGCGACGACCCACACTCCCGTGGACAGCGCAATGGTCGTTAGGCGAGACAGCTGTGTTCTTCGGAGCATAAACGCCAGTCCGAGCGCTGCGATCAGCGTCGGGACGCCGGCGATCAGGACGTAGCCAATAAGCGGTGCCTCGATGTCGCGTCGCCAATCGATGTAGGCAAGAAGCTCGAACACGATCAGAACGAGGAGAGTACCGCCGACAAGACCGCGCGTGCCGCGAGTACGTGCCGTCCACTCAACGAGGAGTGAGAAGGCAACCGCACATGCGAAAGCGATTATCCAATATGCCGTCGTATTCATGCCTCACCTCATTTGTTCGAACAGCCGATACCGACATCCGTCCTTGCGGGACCTCCACCGCAAATCCCGGGTGCGGTTTTAGGCGCGGGGGACTGCGCGGCAGACTTTGGTACCTTGCCCCCCGCAGCGTTCACTACATCGTAGATAAACTTGTTTGAATTCCCCTTACTGTGATTTGTGTACTCCCGGCCAGCGTAGGTAGCACCGACAGTTCCCACCGCGCGCAGAGTGTTTCGATCAAACTCGGTGGACGTCTGACCTTCGGGGACCGGGACCGTTGTCCAGGTGTATTCGTCGGCTTGAGAGCCTGAACCATTGAAGGGCACGATGTTGTTCTTGCTGTCGTCAGGATCAGGCAGTAACTCATCTGCATGCCAATTGTTTCCCCCCCCGACTCGTATGGCGAAATGAACGTAACAGCATCCTGCTAGGTTATGGAGCGGTCGCCAGCCGATTTGAACTGTATCTGGTCCCAACCCGAAAGGATCCGTGAACGTGACTGGATCTCCGCCCGCGAAGCCGTACAGGTTGAGCCCGCCGGCGAGGCCGATCGGATCTTCCTGCGTGAATCGGCCCGTTGCCGGGTCGTAATATCGGTTTCGCATGTAGAGTTGCTGCGAGAGGTCCCGTTGCTGGGGGATGCTGGTCCCGAACCATTCCGCGGGCACGGCGGGCGAGCGCCCCAGGCCTGCTTCGGTCGTCAGCGCCGG
>Ga0137399_10000293_pt1 | contig 19123 bp, 17 predicted proteins | sample czorhiz316metaG_FD_104810 | JGI IMG/M metagenome (GOLD analysis project Ga0137399, IMG submission 104810) | Vadose zone soil microbial communities from Angelo Coast Range Reserve, California, USA - czorhiz3.16 metaG | ecosystem: Environmental > Terrestrial > Soil > Vadose zone | place: USA...
CACCGATCCGCACCTCACCACGGCGATCCTGCAGGGGGTGGCGAACCGAACCGTCGCCGTGGCGAACGAGTTGCGGCGCCACAAGGTGGCCGCGCTTGCCGACATGCTGGGCCAACAGGTGCAGCACGCGCGGGCGAGCCTCACGGCGACCGAGCTGGCGCTCAAGGACTTCCGGATCCGCACCGCCGGCGTGCTCCCGGCGGGCGTGGTGACGCCCCCGCCGTCCCCCGCGTTCACGAACGCGTTCGAGCTGCGGGTCACGCGCGATCAATTGAGCCACGACCGCCAGGCGATCGATCGCTTCCTGGCCCAGCCCGATTCGGGACTGTCGGCGGACGCGCTCGTCGTGATCGACGCCGTCCAAAAGTCCCCCGAGCTGATGCAGGCGTTGAAGGAGCTCACCGACAAGCAGGCCGAGCTCCGGGCGCTGCGCTACACCTATACCGACCAGAACTTCCCGGTCCAGCAGCTGGCCGATGCCGTGGCGACGCTCGAGCACCGCACGATTCCGGCGCTGCTGCGGGCGGTGCGCGACAACCTGGCGGTGCGTGAGCGCGACCTGGGGCAGCGGGTGGACTCCACAGTCCGCTACCTGAGCAACATTCCGCCCCTGCTGTTCCAGCAGACCAGGCTCGAGCGGGAGGTGCAGGTGGCGGGGCAGCTCTATGCCTCGCTCCAACAGCACCACGACGAGGCCCGCGTCGCCGAGGCGTCGGCCGTGCCCGATGTCCGTGTCCTCGACGCTCCGGACCAGCCGTACCGGCCGCTGGGCAGCCTGGCGCCGTTCGTGCTCATCATGTCGTTTCTGGCGAGCGCCGGCCTGGGCGTGTTGGGAGCGGTGGTGGTCGACAGCCTCGATCCCCGGTTCCGAGATCCCGGGCATGTGACCCGCGACCTGGGTCTCCGGATTCTGGGCGCCCTCCCCCACCTGAGCCGGGCGAAGAACGGCGAAGCCACCACCCAGGCGATCGAGGCGATGCGCACGGTGCGCGTGAAGCTGCAGCACGCCTGCAATGGCGGCAGCCCGCTGCTCCTCACCGTGACGAGCCCGGGCGTGGGCGAAGGGAAGTCGTTGGTGTCGGCGAACCTGGCGCTCGCGTTCGCGTACGCCGGGCTGCGCACGATCGTCATCGACGGCGACATCCGGCGCGGCGCGCTGCATCGCCTGCTGCGCGCGAGCCGTCGACCGGGGCTGACCGATCACCTCACGGGGCGCGCCCCGCTCGAGCAGGTGCTGCAGTCGACTCCGTACAAGGATCTCTCGTTCATCGGGTGCGGATCGCGCATGCACAATTCGCCCGAGCTGTTGAGTGCGACGACGATGGTCGATCTGCTCGCCGCGCTGCGCAGCCGCTACGATGTCGTGCTGGTCGACACCGCCCCACTCGCCGCCGGGGCGGACCCCTACACGATGGCGTCCCACACGAAAAACCTGCTCGTGGTTCTGCGGGCGGGCGTCACCGATCTGGAGCTGGCACAGGCCAAGCTCGAGAGCTTCGACGACATGCCGGTGCGCGTCGTCGGATCGGTGCTGAACGACGTCCGGCCGAAAGGAGCGTACCGGTACTATGCCTACTATGTGCCCGGCTACGAAACAAAGGAAGAAGCGGACTTGGGACCGGAGAAGCCGGTGCTGGGTGTCCCCGGTGATTAGGCCCGCTGCGTTGTGCGCGGTGGTCGCACTCGCGCGACCGGCGGTCGCTCCGGCCCAGTCGGCCGCCGATTCTCTGGCGCACCACGCCCTCGCCACGCGCCCCGAGCTCGACAGCCTGGCGCGGGCGCTGGCGCGCGCGGATTCCTCGGGTCAAGGGGAAACGCTCGCCTACGTACGAAACCGGCTCGCGGCCGGAGACTTTCAAGCGGGCGATCGGATCCTGCTGCAAATCCCCGGACTGCAACCTCCTCCTGCGGTGCAGGTCGCCGGGCAGCCCGCCGTCGTCTCGGCTGCAGCGCTGCAAGCGCGCGTGGATACCTTCACGGTGGGGCGGGACCGGGACGTCGTCCTGCCGGTCGGGGGCGGGAGCCCGATTTCGCTGCGCGGCGTGCTGCGCTCGGAGCTGCAGGATCACCTCAGCCAGGAGCTGAGCCAGTATCTCAAGTACCCGACGGTCCGCGCTCGCCCGCTGCTGCGCGTCTCGGTGCAGGGAGCGGTGGCGAAGCCGGGTTACTACTTCGTTCCTTCGGACGTCACGCTGTCGGACGCCCTCATGGCGGCGGGGGGCACGGTACGGGACGCGAAGATGAAGAATCTGCGGGTTGAGCGCAGCGGCGCCACCGTTTTGAAGGGACGCCCGGTGCAGGAAGCGATCGCCGCCGGTCGCACTCTCGAGGACGCCAACCTGCAGAACGGGGATCAGCTCTACGTGCCGGGCAGTAGCGACGTCACGGAGCATATGCGGTTCCTCTGGCTGGTCGTCAGCCTCGCGGGCGGTATCTACGGCCTGACGCGCGTCGTCCACTAGAGAGGCCGGGGCCCACGCGTCAGCGTGGGAATGCGTGGTTCCGCATGAAAATGGTTTGGCGTTCCAGGCGCACGGCGCTAGTTTATCGCGTGTGACGAACGGTGTGCGCTCAGACCCGACCGAGTGGACCGACGACCGCCACAAGCGCGGACTCGCCGGCGAGGAACAGGCGATCCAGTATCTGTTGTCCCGCGGCTGGCACATCCTGGCGCACCGGTTCCGCGTGGGCCACAAAGAGATCGATCTCATCGCGCGGCAGGGGAGTCTTGTCGCCTTCATCGAGGTGAAGGCGCGGCGCGGGACGGCGTTCGGGAGCCCGCTCGAGGCGGTGACGGGCGCCAAGCGGCGGGAGCTGGTGAAGGCCGCACGGGTGTGGGTGGATCGGCACGGGCGGCCCGCCGACGTGTACCGTTTCGATTGCATCGCACTCATCGACAACCAGTTGGAGCACCTGGCGGACGCGTTCCGACCTGGCTGGCGGTAGCCCGGTCTTCGGTATATATTCGGGCCTCATACAGGAGGCTCCTAACCCATGTCGAGGACACTCATGCCGGCCGACGAAAAGGAAGCCCCGAGGCTCACCGAGGAGCGCAAAAAGGCCCTGAACCTCGCCATCACGCAGATCGAGAAGACCTGCGGTAAGGGCGCCATCATGCGGATGGGCGCCGACTCACCGCGGGTGCGGGTGGAGGCGATCCCGACGGGCGCCATCAACCTGGACGCCGCGATCGGCATCGGCGGCATCCCCCGGGGCCGGGTAACGGAGATCTTCGGGCCCGAGTCGAGCGGCAAGACGACGCTCGCGTTGCACATCGTGGGCAACTCGCAGCGGCAGGGGGGCGCGGCCGCGTACATCGACGCCGAGCACGCGCTCGACGTGGAGTACGCCAAGAAGCTGGGCGTGGACATCGACAACCTGCTCGTCTCCCAGCCCGATACCGGCGAGCAAGGGCTCGAGATCACGGAGATTCTGGTGCGCTCCGGGGCGGTGGACGTGGTGGTCATCGACTCGGTGGCGGCGCTCGTGCCCAAGGCCGAGATCGAGGGGGACATGGGGGATTCGCTCCCCGGCCTGCAGGCGCGCCTCATGAGCCAGGCGCTCCGCAAGCTCGCCGGGGCGATCAACCGCTCGCGCACCGCCGTGGTCTTCATCAATCAGCTGCGTGAGAAGATCGGGATCATGTTCGGCAACCCCGAGACCACCACCGGCGGCCGGGCGCTCAAGTTCTACGCCTCCGTGCGGCTCGACGTGCGGCGCATCGGACCGGTCAAGGAGCGCGAAGTGGTGATCGGCAACCACGTGCGCGTGAAGGTGGTGAAGAACAAGGTCGCCCCGCCATTCCGGCAGGCCGAGTTTGACATCATGTTCGACGAGGGCATCAGCCACGAGTCGCTGCTGGTGGACATCGCCGCGGAAGCGGGGATCATCGAGAAGTCCGGCGCCTGGTACGCTTACGGCAAGGAGCGTATCGGACAGGGCCGCGAGAACGCGAAGCTCTATCTCAAGGACCACCCCGATCTCGCGATCGAAGTCGAGGCCAAGGTCAAGGAGCACATCGGCGTGAAGCCCGTCCAGGTCGCCGCCGACGAGGAGGCCGCCTCCTCCGAGGAGTAACCCACGTGCCCATCCTCACGGGCCTCGCCCCCGATCTCCGCCAGTCAGGCTACCTGCTGGTCGAAGTGGATCGGGGGCGGTTTGCGTCCCTCCCCGGTGAGGCGCTCACGTCGCTGCGGCTCGATATCGGGCGGGAGATCCCTGCGGCGGTGCTGGCACGGCTGCGGGAGCTCGCCGACATCGAGGGTGCCTTCCGAGCCGCGTTGCGCGCCCTGACCCGGCGACCGCACGCCCGCCGCGATCTGGGTCGGAAACTGGTCAGGAAACAGCATCCGCCGGAGGCCGTGGAGGCCGCGCTCGAGCGCCTGGAAGCGCGCGGCCTGATCGACGACCGCCGCTTCGCGGAGCTGTACGCGGCGGTGCGCGCCACCCGGGGGCGCGGGCCGACGCGCCTCGTGAAAGACCTGTTGGCGCAGGGCGTGGACGCCCGCGTCGCGGAACAGTCGGTCCGCCGGGCCCTCGAAGATGAGGGCCTCACGCCCGAGATCGAAGCACGGGCCGTCGCCGCGAAGCGGGTGCGCCAGCTGGCGGACCTTCCTCCTATGGTTCGCAAACGGCGCCTGCTCGCCTTCCTCGCCCGGCGGGGCTATGCGGGGGCGGCTGCGCTCGAGGTCGTGCGGGAGCTGTTGGAGCGGTAAGGCGACTGTGGCTTCGATCAATCGGTCCGTGGCGCGCATGCAACATACCTAGCGCTCCGGTGTCACGCCACACCGCCGCCTTCCTTAGAATGATCGGCGTTCCCGAGCTGGAGCCAGCGACCAGCCCGTTCGACCCTGGGTACGACCCGGTCACGCTGGAAGCTCACCTGGTGCAGAGCGGCCACCTGATGTCGACCCTCAAGATCTCGATGGCCTGCTGGCTCATCGCGGACGAGAGCGCGACGCGTCGGAAAATCGCCGGTGGCGCGCCGGCTCGGCCTCGCTCCGTTGGGCGCGGGTGTTGCGTGGCTGCGCGACGCGTGGGGGCGCGTGGTCCACCGCCGCGTCAAAAGCCTGCTCGGGGCCGTGGCGTTCGGGACAGGGTTGCACCGGGTGCTGCTGCGCGAGAAAGCAGTGATCGTGTTGTTTCACCGGGTGGGTGAGCGCTCGGGGAAGGACGGACTGTGGTCCACGGCGCAAGCGTTCAGCGGCTTCTGTGATTTCTTCGAGCACTATTTCCGCGTCATCTCTCTCGGGGAGCTGCTGTGGCCACACGGGAAATCCTGGGTTCCAAGCGTCGACTAGAGCGAGAGCTGGGCGCGACCGTGCGACATTTCAGCTATCCGTTCGGCGAACGCGATCACATCACCGAGGCAAATCGGGCCGTCGTGCGGATGGGGGGCTTCGAGTGCTGCCTCCTGCAGCGGCTGCCGGTCTCGCCGTGGTACATCTCTCCCACGCATTTCGGATTCGAGCTGTTGGAGGCGGCAATGCAGCGACCGCTCGGGTTGAAGCACGCCGTTCCGGAACGCCAGGTGCAATCCGCCGCCTAGGTCGGTAACTCCCGATGAACCTTTGAGTTGGGCGCGGGGCCGCGCTATATTTGCGCGCATGCGTGCCGCGGAAATCCGCCAGCAGTTTCTCACCTACTTCACTGCCCGGAAGCACCACCCGGTGCCCAGTTCCTCGCTGGTCCCGGCGGACGACCCGACGCTCCTCTTCACCAACGCCGGGATGGTGCAGTTCAAGCGAGTGTTCCAGGGGCTCGAGCGGCGGGATTACACGCGCGCGGTGACCTGCCAGAAGTGCGTCCGGGCGGGCGGCAAGCACAACGACCTGGAGCAGGTCGGCCACACGGCCCGTCACCACACGTTCTTCGAGATGCTGGGCAATTTCTCCTTCGGGGACTACTTCAAGAAGGAAGCGATCGAGTACGCCTGGGAGTGGGTGACGGGGAAGGACTGGCTCGGCATCGCTCCCGACCGGCTGTACGTCACGGTGCACCACAGCGACGATGAGGCCCGCCGGCTGTGGCGCCAGATCGCGGGGATCCCCGAGTCGCGCATCTACGGACTGGGCGACAAGGACAACTTCTGGCAGATGGGCGAAACCGGCCCGTGCGGGCCTTGCACGGAGATACTGGTTGACACGCGCGGGATGCGGGAGGGGGGAGGCGGGAAGCGAGAACTGAGCCTCGACGAATTCGTCGCGCTGAGCGAGGAAGGGAAGCTGCTGGAGATCTGGAACCTCGTGTTCATGCAGTTCGATCAGCAGACCGATGGCTCTCGCTCCCCGCTCCCCGCTCCCTCGGTGGACACGGGCGCCGGTCTCGAGCGTATTGCTGCAGTCATGCAAGGCGTTCCGTCCAACTTCGACACCGATCTGTTCACGCCGCTCATCGAGCGGGCGGTCGAGGTGATCGGGAAGCGATACGACCGGGGCGAGCGCGGCGCGTCATACCGGGTGCTCGCCGATCACGCCCGGGCGGTTGCGTTCCTGCTCGCCGACGGCGTGTACCCCTCGAACGAGGGGCGCGGCTACGTGCTGCGGCGCATCCTGCGGCGGGCGGTGCGGCACGCCTGGTTGCTGGGGCGCCGCGAGCCGACGCTGGTGCACCTGGTGCACACCGTCGAGGACCTGATGGGTGGCGTGTATCCCGAGCTCATCCGGAAGCGGGCGGACATCGCGAGCGTGACGCGCGCGGAGGAGGAGCGATTCTTCGATACGATCGAGGGCGGGCTCGGGCGCCTCGACGAGCTGAAAGGCATGCCGGTCATCTCGGGCGAGGACGCGTTCAAGCTGTACGACACCTACGGTTTCCCGATCGATCTGACCCAGCTGATCGCGGCGGAGCGGGGGCAGGCGGTGGACACCGCCGGGTTCGAGCGGGCGCTTGCGGAGCAGCGTCAGCGGTCGCGTGCGGTGGCGACACATGGGTCGCGCTCCGGGAAGCACGTGGGACACGCGCCGAGCGTGGTCGTGCAGCACGCCGGCGAGTGGCGCACCGTGAAGCCTAAGAAGAAGCAGAAGTGGGTCGGCTACCAGACGACGCAGGCCGAGACCGAGGTGCTGAAGTTTCGCCAGTCGGACGACCGGGTCGAAGTGGTGCTCGAGGAGAACCCGTTCTACGTCGAGTCGGGCGGGCAGGTCAGTGACACGGGAAGACTGAAGGGGGAAGGGTGGGAGCTCGACGTTTCCGACGTGGAAAAGGCGGACGGCGTGAGCGCCGTCGTGGGACACTTCGAGCACGAGTTCGAGCCGACCGCCGTCGTGGCGCAAGTGGACGAGCGGCGGCGCCGGAACATCGAGCGCAACCACACGGCGACGCACCTGGTGCACGCCGCCCTGCGAAAGGTCCTCGGGCCGCACGTGCGGCAGCAGGGGTCCGTGGTTGCCCCCGACCGCCTGCGGTTCGACTTTGCGCACCACGGGCCGATCGACGACCCGACGCTCGCGCGGATCGAGGAAGAGGTGAACGCGCACATCTGGGCCAACCTCCCGGTCGCGACGCGCGAGATGAAGTACAAGGAGGCGATCGCGGCGGGCGCGATGGCGTTCTTCACCGAGAAATACGGCGATGTCGTGCGGGTGGTGGACGTACCGGGGGTCTCGCTCGAGCTGTGCGGCGGGACGCACGTACCGGCTACGGGCCAGATCGCGCTGTTCCGGTTCACCCACGAAACGGGCGCAGCCGCCGGCGTGCGTCGCATCGAGGCGGTGACGGGACCGGGCGCCTACGCGTTGGTACGGAAGCTCGAGGAGCAGCTCGCGGAAGCGGCGGGCGTGCTCAAGGCGCAGCCGGAGCATCTGATTAAGCGGGTGGAAGCGCTGCTCGAGGAGAACCGCAAGCTTGAGAAGCGCATTGAGGAACTCCTGAGATCGGGAGGCGGGAGGCGGGAGACGGGAGTGGTCGAGCGGATCGGCGACGTCGAGCTGTACATCGATCAGAGCGATCTCGACGACCGTAACCAGATCGGCGCGCTGATGGATGCGTTCCGGGCCAGTCACAAGCGGGCGATCTCGGTGCTGTTCACCAACGGCGACCGGCCCGGCGTGCACGTCGCGGTGACTGACGACCTGGTGGAGCGCGGGGTGAAGGCGGGGGAGATCGCGAGCGCGATTGCGGCAGTGGGCGGCGGGAAGGGTGGGGGCCGGGCGCACTTCGCTTCCGCCGGGGCGGGCGACCCCGCCAAGCTGAGTGAAGCGCGTGAGCGAGCGCCGGCCATCGTCCGGAGCATGCTGACGCGATGACGCGTCGCGAGGTGCTCGCGTGGCTCGACACCCGGCGCCCGGCGCCGCCACCGCCGCTGCGCGCCCACCTGGAGGCGGCGGTGACCGACTCCGACGAGTGGCTTCCGGCGCACTTGGCCGAGCTCGGTCAGGCGGTGCTGGCCCGCGTGACCGGGCGGCCCGAGGGGGGACGGGAGCTGGCGCTCGATCTGCTCGCGGCCGACGCTTTCGTCACCTACGCGTTCGAGGCGCAGGCGGAAGCGGACGTCCGGGGCCTGGCGGCGCTCGCCGACCGGGTCGCCGCGACGGGGCAAGAGGGGGGGGAGAACACGTGAGCTTACTGGAGCGCCGGCCGGGTCTGCTCGTCCTGGTGGACCCGAGCCGGACGGCGCCCGCCGAGGCGGAGCGCGTGGCGCGAGAGGCACGCGCGGCGGGCGCCGCGGGCCTGTTGATCGGCTCGTCCTTCGACGGCACGCGGGACACCCAGCTCGTCGCCCGGGCGATCCGGCAGGCGGTTCCGGGCTTCCCGGTGGCGCTGTTCCCCGGCTCGGCCATGCAGCTCACCGACGACGTGGATCTGGTGCTGTTCCTGTCGCTCGTCTCCGGGCGCAACGCCCAGTACCTGATCGAGGAGCACGTACGCGCCGTGCCGTTTCTCAAGCGCCACCCGGTGCCGACGCTCTCGACCGGTTACATCCTGATCGACGGGGGGCGCGTGACGAGCGTCGAGGCGGTGAGCCAGACCCGGCCGCTGCCGGCCGACAAGCCCGAGCTGGCAGCGGCCCACGCCACGGCGGCCCGGCTGATCGGGATGCGTGCGATCTACGTCGACGCGGGAAGCGGCGCACTGCGGCCCGTGCCGGCCGACGTGATCCGGGCCTGCCGCGAGGCGGTTCCCGGGCTGCCGCTGTTCGTGGGCGGTGGGATCCAGCATCCCGAGCAGGCGCGCGCCGCCCGGGCGGCGGGCGCGGACTTCGTCGTGATCGGGACGGCGGTCGAAACGGCGGAGTCCGGGAAGGCGGAGGGGGTGCGGGACGAGCTGACGGCGTTCGTTCGTGCGGTAGGCGATCCGGGGATCGCGCCGTGACAGCGGCGGAGCGAGCGCGGGCGGGCTTGACGGGGCTCGCGGCGCTCGCGGCGCGCGTGTCCGAGCACCACGCCGACGACATCGCCCGCCTGGCCGGGCGGTACGTGGAGACGCTACAGAGGGGCGGCACCCTCTTCTTTGCGGGGAACGGCGGCAGCGCCGCGGACGCTCAGCACATGGCCACGGAGTACGTCGTCCGTTACAGCCATAACCGGCGCGCGCTGCCGGCGATCGCGCTCACGACCGACACGTCGCTGCTCACCGCGTGCGGCAATGACCTCGGCTTCGACGAGATCTTCGCCCGCCAGATCGAAGCGCTGGCCCGCCCCGGTGATCTCGTGGTGCTGCATTCCACGAGTGGCGAGAGCCCAAACGTCGTGCGGGCCGCGCAGGCCGCGCGAGCCAAGGGCGTGGGGGTGGTGGCGTTGCTCGGCAAGGGCGGCGGCGCCGCGCGCGAGCTGGTCGACGAGTGTCTCGTGATTCCGGCCGACGAGACGTCGCGAATCCAGGAGTTGCATCTCGCCATCGAGCATGTGATTTGTGACATCGTCGAGGCGACCCTCAAACTGTGATCTCTCTCGCGGGCAAGCGCGCATTCGTCACAGGTGGGGGGCGGGGCATCGGGCGGGCGACGGCGCTGCTGCTCGCGCAGGCGGGCGCGAGCGTGGCGGTCGGGTACCGCAGCCGGCGGGCCGAGGCGGAAGCGACGGTTAAGGCGGTCGAGAGCGGGCGAGGGCGGTCGAGGGCGGTAGCGGTCGCGGGGGATCTGGGGGATCCGGTCTCCACCCAACGGGTGGTGGACGAGGCGGCGCGGGCGCTGGGCGGGCTCGACCTGCTCATCGTGAACCACGGCGTCTGGCCCCCCGACGACGTCCCCGTGGCGCGCATGACCGACGCGCAGTGGGACGCGACGCAGCGCGCCAACCTGGACGCCGTGTTTTACGTGTGCCGCGCCACGATCCCGCTGTTACCGCAGGGTGGCCGGATCGTCCTCGTCTCCTCGACCGCGGGGCAGCGCGGCGAGGCGTTCCATGCCGACTACGCGGCCACCAAGGGCGCCGTGATCGCGTTCACCAAGTCGCTCGCGGTCGAGCTGGCGCCGCGGATCACGGTGAACTGCGTCGCGCCGGGCTGGGTCGATACCGAGATGTGCGAACTGCCGTTCTCACGGGAGTCCCTAAAGGACTCCCTGTCGGTCGCGGGAGGGGGGAGACGGGAGATCGAAGCCGGCATTCCGCTTGGGCGCGTCGCGAGCCCCGAGGACATCGCCGGGCCGATCGTGTTTCTCTGCTCCGACCTTGCGCGACACGTCACCGGTGAGGTGCTGAACGTCAATGGGGGAAGCGTGCTGTGTGGGTGATCCAATTGCGGATTGCGGATTGCGGATTGCGGATTATCCGGATTTCCTCTGGGCACGCGCGGCGTGCCTCGAACCTTGGACTGGCAATCCGCAATCCGCAATCCGCAATCCGCAATTCATGAAGTTCCCAGACCGTCTCCCCATCCCCGACGAGGTGCTCAAGATCGCGCAGCAGCTCGAGTCCGCCGGCTACGAAACCTGGTGCGTCGGCGGCGCGATCCGCGACAATCTGCTCGGGCTCGAGAACCACGACTTCGACCTGACGACCGCGGCGCCGCCCGACGAGGTGCGCAAGCTGTTCCAGCGCACGGTGCCCGTGGGGATCGAGCACGGCACGGTCGCCGTGCTGGACCGGCACAACCGGGCGCACGAAGTGACCACGTTTCGCCGAGACTTGAAGACCGACGGGCGGCACGCCGTGGTGGAGTTCGGCGTCTCCCTGATGGACGACCTGGCGCGCCGGGACTTCACGATCAACGCGATCGCGTACCACCCCGGGCGGCACGAATGGCGGGACCCGTTCAAAGGGGTCGAGGACCTCGAGCGCCGGCTGATCCGCTCGGTGGGCGATGCGAACTGGCGCTTCCAGGAGGACTACCTGCGGATCCTGCGTGCGCTGCGCTTCAGCGCGCGCTTCGAGTTCCGGATCCACGCCCGTACGCTCGAGGCCGCGAAGGCGAACGTGCAGGGTCTGGCGCAGCTGTCGGCGGAGCGCGTGCGGGACGAGTGGTTCAAGGGGATCGCCACGGCCGTCCGCGTCTCGAAGCTGCTGACGCTGTGGATCGACACGGGGGCGGCGCGGATTTGGCTGCCCGAGATCCGGGAGGTGGGAGACCCTAAAGGACTCCCGGTGGGTCGAAGGAGAGGGGAAAAGGGGCATCTCGACAAGCTGCCACGCGATCCCGTGCTCATCACCGCGTTCCTCGCGGGAGATCCCGCCTCACTGTTGACACGGCTCAAGTCCTCGAACAAGGACATCGAGCGGGGCAGAGCGATCGGTCAGTGGCGAGACAAGTACCCCGACCCGAAGCACGTTCCGGAGGTGCGGCGCTGGCTGTCGGTCGTGGGAGAGCATGCGGATGATCTCCTCGCGCTCCTGCCCGCGCTCGACCCCTCCCGTCTCCCGACTCCCATCTCCCGTCTCTCGGCCGTCGTCGCTTCGATCCGCGCCGCCCAAGATCCCTTGACGCTGCAGGACCTCGCGGTGAACGGGAACGACCTGATCGCCGCCGGGGTGCGGCCCGGGCCCGACGTGGGCGAGGTGCTGCAGCGGCTGCTCGCCGAGGTGCTCGAGGACCCGCAGCGCAATACCAAGGAGTATCTCCTGTCCCGTGTCTAGGGCCCTGGTGTACGCACTCGTCGCCGCCCTCGGCAACGTGATCGGCGCGCTGGCGGTGACGCGGCGTGCCGCGCGTGGCCTCGCCGTCATCGAGCACTTCGTCGCGTTCGGCGCGGGCTTCATGCTCGCGGTCGCGCTGATCGAGGTCCTCCCCGAGGCGTTCGCCCGCTCGGGGGCCGCCGCCCCGGGCCTCGTGCTCGCCGGCTATCTCGCCGTGCACCTCACCCAGCATACGCTGACGCCGCACTTCCACTTCGGGGAAGAGACGCACGCCGTGAACCAGCTGGCCGGGACGTCCGCCCTGGTGGGTTTGCTGCTGCACACCTTCTTCGACGGCGTGGCGATCGCCAGCGCCTTCCTCGTGCGGCCGGCCCTCGGCACGATGGTGTTCATCGCCATCTTCCTGCACAAGCTGCCCGAGGGGGTGACCATCGCGAGCCTGTACCTGGCGGTGGGGCGCTCGGGCGCCCAGGCCGTCGGCGCGGCGATGTCCCTGGGGGTGGCGACCTTGCTGGGGGTCGTGGTCACCGATCAGCTGGGATTTCTGGTGCGGCACGGGCTGGCCTTGGCGGCGGGCGTGACGATTTACGTGGCCGCGTCGAACCTCGTGCCGGAGTTTCAAGGCAAGCGGGGGTGGAAACTACCGGCCGCGTTTTTCGCGGGGGCGGCGGTGTTCTTTGTCACGAAGACGTTGTTGGATCGTGTCTGACCCGACCCTGTTCGCGCGCTCCGCCGAGCCCCTCGCGGCCCGCATGCGCCCGCGCACGCTCGAGGAGTTCCTGGGCCAGGAGCAGCTGCTCGGCCCGGGCAAGGCCCTGGGCGAGCTCATCCGTCGCGGGGACGTGGCCTCGTGCATCTTCTGGGGCCCCCCCGGCTCCGGGAAGACCACGCTCGCCCGCATCGTCGCGCATTACACCGCCCGCCACTTCGAGCCGTTCTCGGCCGTCACGGAAGGCGTCGCGCGCGTGCGCGAGATCATCAAGGCCGCCGAGGACCGGCTCAAGTACGAAGGGCGGGGCACGATCCTCTTCTGTGACGAGATCCACCGCTTCAACCGGGCCCAACAGGACGCGTTCCTGCCGTGGGTCGAGAACGGGATCGTCACGCTGATCGGTGCGACCACCGAGAACCCGAGCTTCGAGCTCACCGGCGCCCTGCTGTCACGCTGCCGCGTGTTTGTGCTGGAGCCCCTCACCGAAGAGCACATCAAGACGGTGGTGCGCCGGGCCCTGGAGGACCGAGACCGCGGGCTCGGCGCTCTGGGACTGGCGATCGACGACGACGCGCTGGCGCTGCTGGCGCGGGAAGCGGACGGGGACGCGCGGCGGGCGCTGCAAGCGGTGGAAGCCGCGGCGGAGTATCTGACCGGACGCCGTACCGCCCCCGACCGCCCCCTACCGCCCCTTACCGCCTCCGTCATCGCTGACGCCCTGCAAAAACGCTTCGCGAAATACGACAAGGGCGGTGAGGAGCACTACAACCTGATCTCGGCACTCCACAAGGCGGTGCGGGGATCGGACGTGGAGGGCTCGCTCTACTGGTTGGCGCGCATGCTCGCCGGCGGCGAGGATCCGCTCTACATCGCCCGGCGCCTGGTGCGGATCGCGGCGGAAGACATCGGGCTCGCCGACCCCCGGGCGCTCTCACTCGCGCTGGCCGCCAAGGACGCCTATCACTTCCTCGGCAGTCCGGAGGGAGAGCTGGCGCTCGCCCAGGCGACGGTGTACCTCGCGACCGCCCCGAAATCGAACCGCGTGTACACGGCGTACGGGCGCGCGACGCAGGCCGCCGAGCAGCACCCCGCGGAAGCCGTGCCGCTGCACATCCGGAATGCGCCCACCAGGCTGATGGAGGAGCTGGGGTACGGGGCGGGGTACAAGTACGCCCACTCGTACGACGAAGCGTACGCTCCTCAGGAGTATCTGCCGGACGTCTTGCGGGGGCAGAAATGGTACGAGCCGAGCGAGTTCGGATTCGAGCAAGACATCAAGAAGCGGATGGAGTGGTGGGAGCAACTCAAGAAGGGGCCGGACGGGTGAGACTCGCGCTGACCGCCCTGGTGGCGCTCACCGCCTGCGCCACCCTCAGCAAGCTCTCGTTCCACGAGCCCGAGCTCCAGCTGCAGGAGATCAACGTCACCGGCGTGCGTCTCACGGGAGGCACATTCGAGCTGGTGTTCGACGTCTACAACCCCAACGCCTACCGCATCCGCTCCACGCGGCTCGAGGTGGGCGTGGACCTCGAGGGAACGCACTTCGGCGATGCGCTGCTGGAGCGGCCACTCGATCTCTCCCCGACCAATCACAGCCGGGTGGTGGTACCGGTGCGGTTCGAGTGGTCTGGCGTGGGCGCCGGCGCGAAAGCGTTGCTCACGCGGCGTGCGGTGGCGTACGCCCTGACGGGCACCGTGCTGTTGGACACGCCGCTCGGGGACCAGCGGGTAACATTGCACGGCAGCGGGAACGTGCCGCTCAAACCCTTCATCAGATAGTCGCGGTCAAGATCCGCTGCGGCGAGCGGCGGAGCCGGCGGGAGAGGACGATCCGAACTGCGGCGCCGGCCAGCACACCCAGGGCGGCGGCCGTCCATTGCAGGGCGGGGGTCGCGACCAGTGGCGTGAAGGCGGGCGCGCCGGCCAATCCCGTCGCTGCGGCCGCAACTGTGAACAGGGCATCGCCCCGGGTGCGCATCCAGAAGCCCGCGAGCGCAAACAGCCCGCCCACCCACGCGGCGCCCAGCAGCATCCGCATCCAGGCGGGGAAGCTCTCCGGGTACATGAGCACGGCCCAGCCGCATCCCACCGTGCAGCCGAGACCCGACGTGATTCGGCCGTTCAACGCGAACGAGTAGCGTCCCTGCTCCCGTTCGCCCCCGCGTGTGACGGTGATGTCGAGCGTATCGCCCGCGGCAACGTGCCGCATGGCGCCCACGAGCCGGACGTCCGGCTGGTCGAACCGGAGGTCGGTGGCGCGCGCTCGATAGCGCAGCACCAGGTCGTCTCGGTCAGGACCGAGTAAGACGATCTCGCGCTCGTCATGGTCGTAGATGGCGAACAACGCTGCCAGCCCGGGCGTACGCGGCCCCGCGACGGCTCGGACGTGCAACGAGAATCCCTGCTGCGCAGCGAGCCGCTCGCGCACCAGCCGGGAGTCCGGGATCGGTCCGGGCGCGATCGGCAGCCCGGACAGCGTCGCGGCGAGCACCCGGCCGTGGTACAGCTCGAGATGCGCGAGGCTCGGGGTCCACTGGCCGTAGTAGAGCGCATCGGGGAAGGCGGGAGTGAGCAGCGCGCCCGTGACCCAACACACCACCGCCGCGGCGAGAGCAGCCGTGCGGGACAGTCGCGCCGCACGCTCCGGAGACGGCAGCAGCCAGAGCGCGGCGGTGCGCGTCAGGACGGCACCGAGCGCACCACCCAGCGTGTTGGACAACAGGTCGCCGAGGCTCGAGTCCCGGCCGGGGATGTAGAGCTGCGCCAGCTCGATGATGGCGGACAGGAGCGCCGCGATGAGTACGCAGCGCGGGATGCTCCGCACGCGCAGCGCGAGGGCCGAGCCCAGCGGAGCGAACAGGAGGATGTTGAGCAGCACGTCACTCGTGGCGTCGTCGCTGCACGCGATGCAGCTGAGGAATCCCTCCGGCTCCTGCCCCGGAAACGGCCACAGGGTAGCCACCAGGATGGGGAGCAGGGCGGCGACGAGGAATCGGGTGCGGGCGGGAGGTAACCGCATAGGGCATAAGGTAGCAGCCCCGTCTGGGGCAGGCTGGCTGCACAAGCGCCGAGCGCATGTGTAGATTGAAGCTCGAATACGAGACGAGGAGCGTCGCCACATCCGTCAGCTGATCGAAGTCCAACTTCCCGCTGAGCGCGCGTTTCTCGTCGGGGCACCCCGCAAGGGGTCGGCCGAGGCCACGCAGGTGGACGAGCATCTCGAGGAGCTCGGCCAGCTCGCCGACACCGCCGGCGCGGCCGTCGTCGGACGGACTTTCCAGCGGATCGAGGCCCCCACTCCCAACTTCTACCTCGGCCAGGGTAAGGTCGAGGAGCTGAAGGGCATGCTCAGCCGGATGGGTTCCACGCTCGTCTTGTTCGACGAGCCGCTGTCACCCGCGCAGGGGACGAACCTCGAGCAGGCGCTCGCGGTGCGGGTCATGGACCGCACCGAAGTCATCCTCGACATCTTCGCGACCCGCGCGCGCTCGGCCGAGGCGAAGATGCAGGTGGAGCTGGCGCAGCTCGAGTATCTGCTGCCGCGCCTCACCCGCATGTGGACCCACCTGTCACGCATCCGAGGTGGTATCGGGCTGCGGGGTCCCGGCGAGACCCAGCTCGAGACCGACCGCCGCGCCATCCGCCGCAAGATCTCCGTTCTCAAAAAGCGGCTCGAAGACGTGGCGGACCATCGCGCCAACCAGCGCCAGGGCCGGCGGCCGTGCCCCAGCGCGGCGCTGGTCGGCTACACCAACGCCGGCAAGTCGAGCGTTCTGCGGGCGCTGTCGGGCGACGACATCTTCGTGGAAGACCGGCTATTCGCGACGCTCGACACGCTGACCCGCGAGGTGGACGTGGGCGGCGGGTACCGGTTTCGTCTCGCGGATACCGTGGGCTTCATTCGCAAACTGCCGCATCACCTGGTCGCCTCGTTCCGCGCGACGCTCGAGGAGGCCCGCGCGGCGGACCTGTTGCTCCACGTCATCGATGCGGCGCATCCGGCCTGGGAGGAGCAGGTGGACGTCGTCGAGCGAGAATTGCGGATTGCGGATTTCGGATTGCGGATTGACAAGGAAAGGCCCGAGCGCAAGCGGGTGATCTACGTGTTCAATAAGGCCGACCTGCTGCCTGATCCGGATGGGTTTCTCGCCCAGGTCCGAGAGCAGTATCCTCACGCGGTACTCACCTCGTCCATTCCGCAATCCGCAATCCGCAATCCGCAATCGGGCGGGGTCGACGGGTTGCGGTCGATTCTCCGCACCTCCGCCCAAGCCCTTCGCCCTGTCGCGACGATCCGCGTGCCCATGGAGGAGGGGAAATTGCTCGCCGCGCTGCATCGGGACGCCGAAGTGCTGCAGGAAGCGCAGGTAGACGGTGTCGTGGAGGTCACCGCCCGGGTCGAGGCGTGGCTGCTTGGAAGGCTGCGGCGCCAGGGGATTGACGTGACGATCACCCCTTAAGTCGCGGCAGGCGTCTTGCAGACTGCACGATAGCGTGCGAATTGCCAACAAGTTACGAAACAGTCGTCGCCACCGGCCCACCGCCGTAACATATTGCACTCCTTCAGTATGACGGCCGTCACCGAGTATGGGGAATGTGTCTTGCTAGGTTGCCGCCTCGGGGGGCGGGCCACGAAGGGTGGTCCGGAGCCTCCACTAGCAGGGCACGCTGCTCAGAGCAAAACCGCCGAAAGGCGGTGACGCAGAGTCACGGGGCTACCGCGGCACACTCGCCGCTACGCCAGCCGGGCCGCCAGCGCGTCGACGCGGGTCGACGTTGGCGGCCCGGTCGCGTTTTGGACCCGTTGAGGCACCCGCCATGGATGATTGGCGTGGCCTCGTGACGACTGAGGAGCGGTCATGACTTTCAAGCACAAGCTGGCGTGCCGCTTGGCGCTCCTCAAAGACCGCCGCCTCCTCACCCTGGTGGCGGCGCTCGCCGCTTCATCCGTCGTCAACTGCGAGCGCATGATTTCGACTACCGATCCGATCACTGCCGTCACGCGCGTCTCGCTCTCCCCGAAAACTGTCTCGCTGCAGCCGAACCAACTCGCCGACTTCACGGCCGTGAGCTTCACGGCGGCCGGGGACACCTCCGGCGTCGGCATCCTGTGGCGGGCGACCGCCGGTGTCGTCAGCGATACGGGCACCACGGGTCGCCGTCACTACGGCAGGTACCACAACGGGGCGTGCGGTAGCTACCTGGTGATCGCCAGCAACAGCCCCGGCTGGTTGGCGGATACGGCCAGCATCGCGGTCGTCTGTCAGGCGGTGGCGTCGGTGGACGTGACGCCGCCGACGGCCGCGCTGCAAGTAGGGCAGACCGCGCAGCTCGCGGCGACCCCGAAGGACGGGAACGGCAACCCGCTGTCCGGGCGCGTCGTGACGTGGGGCAGCAGCAATACCGGCGTCGCAACCGCGAGCGTGAGCGGGCTGGTAACCGCCGTCGCGGCCGGCTCGGCGACCATCACGGCGACGAGTGAAGGCCAGAGCGGCACGGCGGCGGTCACGGTCGGGAACGTGGCGGTCGCGTCGGTCGACGTCAGCCCACCGTCGGCGGCGGTGGTCGTGGGTCAGACGCTGCAGCTCGCGGCGACCCCGAAGGATGCGAGCGGCAATCCGTTGAGCGGTCGGGCGGTGACGTGGACGAGCGGCAATACGGCGGTCGCCACGGTGAGCGCCAGCGGCCTGGTGACGGCCGTGGCCGCCGGCTCGGCGACGATCACGGCGTCGAGCGAGGGCAAGAGCGGCACGGCGGCGATCACGGTGAACCCGCCGCCGGTCGCCTCGGTCGCGGTGAGCCCAGCCACGGCGAGCGTCCAGGTGGGCCAGACCGCGCAGCTCACGGCCACCCCGAAAGACGCGAGCGGCAACCCGCTCTCCGGGCGCGTGGTGAGCTGGGCGAGCAGCAATACCGCCATCGCCACGGTCAACGCGAGCGGGCTGGTGAGCGCCGTCGCGGCCGGCTCGGCGACCATCACTGCCACGAGCGAGGGCAAGAGCGGCACTGCGGCGGTCACGGTGACGACCGTGCCGGTGGCCGCGGTGGCGGTGACGCCCGCCTCGCCCAGCGTGCAGGTCGGTCAGACGGCACAGCTCACGGCCACGCCGCAGGACGCCAACGGCAATCCGCTGAGCGGTCGCACGGTGACGTGGACCAGCAGCAACCAAGCGGTGGCAACAGTGAACGCGACCGGGCTCGTGACCGGAGCGGCGGCAGGCACGGCCACGATTACCGCGACGAGCGAGGGGAAGAGCGGCACGGCGGCGGTCACGGTGACCCCGGTGCCGGTCGCGTCGGTCGCGGTGACGCCGGCGTCGGCGAGCATTCAAACCGGGGGCACGATCCAGCTCACGGCGACCCCGAAGGACGCGAACGGCAATCCGCTGACGGGCCGGAC
>Ga0137399_10000295_pt1 | contig 19030 bp, 12 predicted proteins | sample czorhiz316metaG_FD_104810 | JGI IMG/M metagenome (GOLD analysis project Ga0137399, IMG submission 104810) | Vadose zone soil microbial communities from Angelo Coast Range Reserve, California, USA - czorhiz3.16 metaG | ecosystem: Environmental > Terrestrial > Soil > Vadose zone | place: USA...
ATGCGCAGGTCAGGGAAAACGCGCGACGAAGAGTGTCGTCTTCGAAAATCAGGTACGCCCTTCCCAGGAGGAGCCCCGTGAGTAAGTTTCGCATCGTCAGAGTGTTGTTCGTTGTCCTCGTCTTGTCTGCATTTGCGAACGCTGTGCCGGTTCGCCTTCGTTGCGAGTACGTGGAAAATCCCTTGGGAATTGACGCACCCGCACCGCACCTGTCGTGGCAGAGCGACAGCACCGAGCGCGACTGGCAGCAGAGCGCGTATCGGATCCTCGTTGCCAGCAGCGAACAGGCATTGAAAGGCGGGAAAGGGGACGTCTGGGACAGCGGCACAGTGAAGTCCCAGGAATCGGTGGGCATTGCCTACGCTGGTCCGAGACTGGCGTCGGGAAGGAGATATTTCTGGACGGTCAAGGTCTGGGATGCGAACGGCAAGGCGTCGCAGTCGACGGAGGCGGCATGGTGGGAAATGGGCCTGCTCGACAGGGCGGACTGGAAAGCGCAGTGGATTACCTGGAAAAATCCTGATGAAGATCAGGACCGTGCAGGCATCCGCTGGATTTGGGTGAGAGGGCAAGATGCGCTCAGCATGCCGCTCAAGAGTGTGGCTGTGTTTCAGACCGACGTAGAGATCTCGGCGAAGCCGCGGGAGGCGGCGCTGTTTCTTCTGGCCCGCGGCAATTTCGTCGCCAAGGTAAACGGCCGCGAAGTGGGAGCCAAACACGAGTGGAGCGAGTTCGACCGGGAAGACATTGCGGGCCAGCTGGTGGTGGGCAAGAATTCGATTGAAGTTGCGGTGACCGTACCCGAACCGAACGGCTTTGGCCCGGATGCGGGAAGGAAGACTCTGAAGGCCGCATTGGCGGCCCTGTTGAAGATTACGCAAAGTGACGGGAGCGTTACGCGGATATCGACGAACGATACCTGGCAGGGGAAGCTTGCGACGGACTCGGCCTGGCAGCCGGCCAATGTAGTGGCTGATTTGAAAGACTCGCGTCTCGGTGACGTCCCGCCATTGCCGCAACCGGCGGCGTTGCTGCGACGTGGATTCACAGTCACAAAAGGTATGAAGTCGGCACGACTCTACGTGACGGCGCTGGGCAGTTACCGGATCTTCATCAACGGAACCAGGGTGGGGCAGGACGTGCTCACTCCCGACTTTACGGACTACACCAAACGCGTGCTCTATCAGACCTACGACGTTACGCAGTTGCTGACGAACGGCCCAAACGCGATCGGGGCTCTTCTCGGCTACGGCTGGTTCGGCAGCGGCCTGGCGTGGCAGGGGAGAGCGTATTTTTTCCTGCCTCCACCCACCCGGCTGGTCGCGCAGATGGAGGTCGAATATAGCGATGGGACGCGCGACAGAGTCGTCACCGACGATTCCTGGAAGGGATCGCAGTCGGCGATTCAACGGTCTGAGATCTACGCAGGGGAAGTCTACGATGCGAGGCTGCAGCATCCGGGGTGGAACAAAGCTGGCTTCAATGACAGCGGTTGGAGCCCCACGGCCGTCGCCGAGTCCCCGGCGATTCTCATGTCGAGCCAGGTATCGGCTCCGGTGCGCGTGACCGAAACTCTCGCGCCGAAGAGCGTGACGCCAACCGCCGGTGACGCCTACGTGTTCGACATGGGCCAGAACATGGTCGGCTGGGTGACGCTCAAAGCCACCGGTGCGGCGGGCACTGCGATCCGCTTGCGTTTCGCCGAAATCCTGAACCCTGACGGCAGTATTTATCGCGAGAACCTGCGGAATGCCGACGCTACGGACTTGTTCATCCTGGGTGGCAGAGGGGAAGAGACCTTCACGCCACATTTCACGTTCCATGGGTTCCGCTATGTGGAAGTCACCGGATATCCCGGCGTTCCTACGACGTCTTCGATTCAGGGAGAAGTCGTGAGCAGTGTGAGTGGCCAGCCCGCCGCAACTCTCGAGACCTCAAGTGAACTGGTCAACCGCATGTGGTCCATTGGTATCTGGGGGCAGCGCGGCAACTTCCTGAGCATCCCCACGGATTGTCCGCAGCGCGACGAACGACTCGGTTGGATGGGCGATGCGGGTGTTTTCTGGCGCACCGGCAGCTTCAACTTCGATATCGCTGCGTTCTCGCACAAGTTCATGGACGATGTAGTGGATGCCCAGACCGCACAAGGTGCATTCACGAATGTGTCTCCCGACGTGTTGCGTCCGTTCGGCAGCGAAGGGGCGCCCGGGTGGGGCGACGCAGGAGTGATCCTGCCGTGGACCTCATGGATACAGTACGGAGACCGGGAAATCGTCGCAAGGAATTGGGATGCGATGGAGCGTTGGATGGACTTCATCCAGAAGGCCAACCCCGATTTTCTTCGTAAGAAGGGAGTCGGTCCAAACTTTGCAGATTGGCTGGCACCCGATCAACACACCAGCAAAGACCTGCTCGCCACTGCCTACTGGGCGCTGATCGCCAACATGATGTCCGAGATGGCACACGCGATCGGCAAAGAGTCAGACGCGAAGCGCTACTCGGAGCTCGTGCAGAACATCCGTAGCGCCTATCAGAAGGCCTACATACGGGAGAACGGCGAAGTGGAGGGCGGTACGCAGACCTCCTACGTGGTGACCCTGTACACGAAAATGGCGCCGCCCGCGCTCGAGTCGGCGATGGTCACAAGCCTGGTCAAGGATATCGAGGCACGAAACTGGCATCTGTCGACCGGGTTTCTCGGCACGCCCTTTCTCCTGTTTACGCTGGCAAGCCACGGACGAGCCGACGTGGCATACCGTTTGTTGCTGAATGAGACTTATCCTTCGTGGGGCTACATGCTTTCGAAAGGCGCTACCACGTGGTGGGAACGCTGGAACGGCGACACGGGCGACCCGGCCATGAACTCTTATAACCACTATGCGTTTGGGTCCGTGGTGGCGTGGGTCTATCGTTCAGTTGCCGGTATCGACACCGACAGCACAGCGCCCGGTTACCATCAGGTGGTCATCCATCCCCGGCTCGATGGTCGTATCCAGCACGCGCGTGGTGAATACGAGTCGGTCTACGGCAAGATCGTCAGCGACTGGACTGGGAGTCCTGCAGGCCCGTTTTCACTCAAGGTCACCATCCCCGCGAATACGACCGCCCGCATATATTTGCCGCGCATTCCAAATGCGCGTCTGACCGAGGACGCTCATCCGGTGGAGGCCCAGCAGGAAGCCGACGCCTACGTCGTTCGGATCGGTTCGGGCTCGTACCAATTCCAGGTCCGGTGAGATGATCACCTCTCATGCAAGTCGGTTCGAGGGAGAGGCAATGAAGTGGAACCATCACAGCAGGAAACAGATCAGGGGGCGACGAATCTGGGGTTGGGGGTGGATACATTTCCTGACTGCATTGGCACTGATGTTGTGTTGGCCAGCATCGATCCTTGCGCAGACGGTTTCAGCGCCTGCCGAGAAGGGGAATGCCGCTTCCGCCAGCGCCCCCAGGGGTCCGGTTGAAGAAAAGGCCGATTCTCTGCTTCGACAGATGACGCTTGAAGAAAAGGTTGCACAGTTATCGCAACTTCCCGGCTTTGCGATTCCCGAATACAAAGAAAACGTTAGCCAGACGCTCGAAGAGACGATTCGGCAAGTCGGAGCCGGTTCGGTATTGTGGGTCACCGATCCCAAAGAAATCAACCGCCTGCAGCACGTGGCGGTTGAGCGGTCCCGCCTGCACATTCCGATTCTCTTCGGACTCGACGTCATTCACGGATATCACACGATTTTCCCCGCCCCAATCGCGATGGCGTCCTCATGGGATCCCAAGCTGGTGGAACAAGCTCAAGCGGTGGCCGCTCAGGAAGCGCGTGCCGCAGGCATTCAGTGGACTTTTGCTCCCATGGTGGACATTGCGCGAGACGCGCGCTGGGGGCGCATGGTCGAAGGAGCCGGTGAAGACCCGTATCTGGGAGCGGCGATGGCTCACGCGCAGGTGTTGGGATTTCAGGGTGCACAAGTGGGGTCGCCTGATCACGTGCTGGCATGCGTCAAACACTTCGCCGGGTACGGAGCAGCCGAGGGCGGCCGCGACTACGATTCGTCATATATCCCGGAAGAGCAACTGTGGAACGTGTACCTGCCGCCCTTTAAGGCTGCGCTGGATGCAGGCGCGGGCAGCGTCATGAGTGCCTACATGGATCTGAACGACGTCCCGGCAAGCGGAAATCGTTGGCTGTTGCACGAGGTTCTCCGTGAGTCGTGGAAGTTCAACGGATTTGTTGTCAGTGATGCCGTGGCGGTACGGAATCTGGTGACTCATGGCTATGCAACAGATTTGCAGGATGCAACCGACAAGGCGTTCTCCGCCGGATTGAACATGGACATGGCCAGCGGGACCTACCTCAAGTATCTGCCCGCGGAGGTGCGAGCCGGGCGCGTTTCCGTGCAGCAGATCGACGAGGCGGTCCGCCCCATTCTTGCGATGAAGATCCGGCTGGGCCTGTTTGAGCGCCCCTACATTGACGAGTCGGCCATCGATCGGGTGCTGAACGCTCCCCAGCATCAGGAAGCAGCGCGCAAGGCGGTCGAGCGCTCAGTGGTCTTGTTGCGCAACGAAAATGCTCTGCTGCCCTTGGATAAGAGCGGCAAGACGATCCACTCCATCGCCGTAATCGGTCCCCTTGCCGACGCAGACATTGACTTGCTGAGCATGTGGGGAGCCTTGGTAAAACCGGGGCCGACCGTCAGTATTCTGGAGGGTGTAAAGAACAAGGTCGGGCCAAACATTCGGGTATCGTACGCACACGGGCCGAACATCCGACGGGATATTCCTTCGCCGTTCGAAGACATTCCTATTTCCCCCATGAAAGAGCAGGCAGCGCAGAGTCCGGAGGAGATCCAGCAGGCGACTGCCGCCGCGGTCGAAGTGGCTCAGCGGAGCGACCTTGCTGTGCTGGTGCTGGGAGAGATTGGCCTCATGAGCGCTGAATCAGCCTCGCGGGCATGGCTGCGCCTTTCGGGCCACCAGGAAGAACTGCTCCAGGAAGTCGTCGCGACCGGCAAGCCCGTGGTCCTGGTGCTGATCAATGGTCGCCCGCTCGATATTTCATGGGCTGCAGCGAACGTGCCAGCAATTCTCGAAGCCTGGTATCCGGGCAGCCAGGGAGGTAGCGGAATTGCCGATCTTCTCTTTGGTGACGAGAATCCAGGTGGACATTTGCCGGTGAGTTGGCCGCGCAGCACCGGGCAGGTTCCCATCTACTATAGCCACAATCTGACGCAACTTCCCGAGACCTCACCCGACTTCAAATCGCGTTACTGGGACATCCTCAGCACTCCTCTGTTTCCCTTTGGTTATGGACTGAGCTACACGAGCTTCTCTTTCTCCAACCTGACGGTGACGCCGGCGTCGCGGGTTGGAGACCCGATCGAGGTCTCCGCCGAGGTAGCCAACAACGGCAAGCGCGCCGGCGATGCTGTAGTGCAACTCTACATTCACCAACGAGCGGGCAGTGCTTCCAGACCCGTTCGGCAACTCAAGGGCTTTGACAGGGTGGCGCTCGAGGCTGGTGAAAAACGAACGATCCATTTCAAACTCGGCAAAGACGAGCTGAAATTCTGGAGCCCGGCGTCGAAGACCTGGGTCGTCGAACCCAAGCAGTTCGACGTCTGGGTGGGGGGAGATTCGAACGCCACCCTGCATGGGGAGTTTCGTCTGACAGAATAGTGTCGATCGAGCCATGGCGCTCCCGCCTGGAGCGCGATCGGAGGCAACTGAGTGGGGTCATCCCGGCTCATGATGAGAATTGTCATCTTCGGCATCTCTTGCCGTAGAAGGCGCGATTTCGATGCCATTTCTGCCAGGCATGCTCACATCCAAGAGAATCAGGTCGGGCCGGAACGGCCGCGCCTCCCGCTGGTCTCCGAGGCATCTGAGGCTTCGGCCGAGACTTTCCAGTTGGCCTCCGTTGCGGGAATCCCCGTCACGCCCCGACGGACGAGATGGCTATCGTCGGCAATCGGAATCCGCATAGAAGTGATGCTGCTCCCCGCCTAGACGGCGGTCCGAAGCGGGTAGGTACTACCTGGCTCCTTCACCTCCATGTCCTTCGGAACTGGAATCGTAGCCGAAATCCGTGTACCGGCAGTGCTCGATTCGATAATCAGCTCGCCCTTAAATTGGCGAAGGCGCTCGCGCATGCCCCTGATTCCCACGCCTGAGCCCTGAGACTGAATCTCGATCAACTTTTCCGGGGACATGCCTTGCCCTTGATCCTGGACCTCGATCGAAATGCTTTCTGCCGAGCGTGCAATACGAATCGTCGCGCTCTTGCTCCCTGAGTGCCGGTGGACATTCGTGAGGCACTCCTGTACAAGACGGAACACCACCAGTTCCATGTCGCTCGGTAGTCTTCCGAACCCCTCAGAAATGGTCAGATGAATTTGTAAGTTCGTTCTCTTTTCAAGACCTTCGATATACCATCCCAGCGCTGAGGACAGGCCACTTTCGTCCAACAGTGGCGGATGCAATAAGTAAGATGTCGTGCGCACATCTTGAGACAGTTGCTGAACCAGATCGTGAGTCTCTTCTGCATATTTCGCAGCCTGCGGAGCGTCTTTTTTTACCTCCGCAACGATACGCGCAAGATTCATGCCGAGCACGGCTAACGTCTGACCAGCGCTGTCGTGCAGTTCGCGTGCCAGGCGCCGGCGTTCGTCATCCTGCGCTTTCAATAAACGGTACGAGAGACTTCGAAGTTCGTCGGATTGCCTCAGCACCTCCGCATTTCGCTCTTCCAGCTGCCTGGTTCGTTCTTGAACCTGCGAGTCCAGCGTTTCCGCCAATAGACGGAACTTCTCCTCGTTTTGACGCAAGGCTTCTTCGGTCTTGCACCTTTGGACGAAATCTGCGGCCTGGCGCACATACAAATCCAGCCGGCGTAGATCTTGATCTGTTGGGCGATGTGCCGAGGTGAAGTGTGTCGAAAGCATGCCGATTGGAATGCCATCGGCTCTGATCAGCGGGGTTGAAACTACCGATCGGAAGTGCGCTGCCCGAGCTGTGGAACGATAGCGCGCAAACAGCTCGTCTGCGTCTACATCTTCGACCACAATGGGCCGTTGCAGGCGCAGTGCTCGGCCACAAGCAGAGTCATCCTTGGCGGATACTTCGCGGAAGAAATCGAGGAAATCCTGGTCGAATCCGTGTTGCACGGCAATCGTGAGTACGCCGCGCTCAGGATTCAGCAATTGGATATTCCCCTTGTCTGCCCCAAGTAGTTCGATAACACCCGCAAGCATTTCACGCAGCCCTTCCTCTAGGTTGCGAATCCGCCACAGTCGAGAGCTCCAGTCGTTGAGCTTCGCGAGCGCGTCGGCTTCGGCGGTCAATCGAGCTTCGCTTTGGCGCAACGCGTCTTCAGCGCGCTTGCGCTGGGTCACATCGCGCGCAAAGCCAGTAAACACTGGCCGGCCATTGCCGAAAGATTCACTTAAGGAAAGCTCAATCGAAATCTCCCGACCGCTCTTGTGCAGGCCCGAGACCTCGGTGCGTTCCCAGTTCAAATGGCGCCTCCCGGTTTCCAGGTAACGCTCGAGGGCAGACCGGTGAACCTCGCGGAGGTAGTGGGGCATGAGGATGGTCAGTTCTTTGCCGACCAACTCGTCCGGCTGGTATCCAAAAACCATCTCTGCTGCCGGATTCGCGAAGAGAACAATGCTGCGCTCATCGATGCGGAATATGGCATCGGTCGCGGTTTCCGCCATACTACGGAAGCGCTCTTCGCTTTCGCGCAAAGCCTGCTCGGTGCGCCTCTGTTCGGTGATGTCGCGAGCCACCTTGGAGGCGCCGATCACGCGTCCAGTGGAATCTTTCACTGGAGAAACCGTCAGAGAAACGTCCAGCGTCGTGCCGTCTTTGCGCATTCGGACAGTGGAGAAATGATCCACCCGCTCGCCTCGCCGCAGACGCGCTAGAATGTCCGCTTCTTCATCCCGGCGGTCTGGAGGAATAATGAGGGTAATATGCTGCCCAATCGCCTCGTGCGCAGTGTAGCCGAATATATGTTCAGCACCCTTGTTCCAGGTGGTGATGACACCGTCGAGATTCTTGCTGATGATGGAGTCCTCAGAGGATTCCACAATGGCCGCCAGCCTGGACTCGATCTGTTGGCTTTTGGTGATTTGGCGTTCTAGTTCGAGCCTCTGCAATCGCTCGCGCTCCTCAGTTTCTTCCTGCAGAGCCTGTTCGGTTTGCTTCAGATCCGTGATGTCAAAGCCGACGCCATGGATGAACCAGGGTTGGCCATCTCTTCGGCGCACCAACTTCGCCTCGCAATGAAACCAGACCACTCGGCCATCGCGTGCCATTACGCGGTACACCGACTTCAGGGGAGTACCCGTCAAAAACATCTGGGCCGCCTCGACGCTCCATCGCTGCCGATCTTCGGGATGGATCTGGTAATACCAGCGAATCGGATCATCCAGCCACTCTTCCCGCGAGAAGCCTAAGACCTGCTCGACTTGCGGGCTGACGTAAGCCTCACTGACACCCCCGTCGACGAATGCCATGAATACAACGGCTGGAATTTGCTCGACCAGGACCCGATAACGGTCCTCGATGGTAGGAATCGCTTCTGGAATATCGCTTGATTGCTTTTGGCTGGATGTGCTGGCGGGCTGCGTGTGCTGGAAATGCTGCCCGAGAAACGAGCCAAGTTCGGCGAGGAGCGATTGAATTTCTGCAGGTTCTGCCCTGTGCACCTCAGCTGGTGCCGACTCGCCAGCGCTGCTCTTGCCGGTCTTCGGACCAGGTAAGTCCATCTTTGTGCCCACCCAAGATAGCCCTAGGTCTGCGAGCTGGTCTCGCCCGGGACGGTGCTCTCAATCGAAGGGCCGTTCTCACGATGCTTGGGCGACCGTCGCCAACTTGGCACCTTGTTGAGAGACCCTTGCGTAAAACTGCGCAAAGCGCGGATCATCCAGCCATAGGTTGTAACCGCATGCGAGGACAACAGCGATCCCGGTGGCTGATTCATGAAGGGCATGAATTTGTCGGGAAATCCTGGCATCGTACAACCGATACAAATTCCGCCGACGTTAGGGCAACCGCCGATTCCTCCCATCCAGCCTCGTTTCCCGACATTACACTGCACGACTGGCCCCCAGCAACCCAGTTTTACAATGCAGGTCGGCGCGCCGTACTGTTCCGCAAACTGGGCCTGCTCGTAGTAGCCGCCCCGATCGCAACCCTCGTGAACGGTCTGCCCAAAAAGCCATTTCGGGCGCAGGCATTGGTCGAGGGGTATCATCGGGGCCCTCCCAGCGGCGTAATAAAGCAAGTACAGCAGCGTTTCCATCATGTTATCGGGCTGGACCGGACATCCTGGAACGCAGACGATGGGAATACTCGCTTTGGACTTCCAGTTCTCCCCGAGATACTGAGGCAGTCCCATGCAGTCGGTCGGATTGCCTTGCATCGCATGAATTCCGCCATAGGCAGAGCAAGTCCCTGCCGCCACCACAGCCCAAGCATGTAGAGCGAGACGGTCGACCCAGTCGCAGGTGGTGATAGGCTGTCCCGTCTTCTCATCCGTGCCAAGCGCAGCCCAATAGCCTTCTTGCTTGTTGCGCTCGTTGGGAATTGACCCTTCCACTACGAGAATGAAAGGCCCGAGTTTGCCCTCGGCTCCCAGGTGGAACGGACGCAGAAAGTCCTCGCCAACCTCATAAGATAGAAAGGGATTATGCAATCTGACCTTCGGAATTCCTGGAATCCCCCCGAGAAGCACATCTTCAATGCTCGGCTGCGTGGCCGCAGTCATGGAAATCGTATCCCCGTCACATCCCAGTCCCGCAGTGATCCACAAAATTTCAATCTCGGCAATGGGGGATGGAGACTCCGGATGAAATTCTTCGTCAGCCCCGGCATCGTGCATTTAGGACCTCCGACAATGCAAAAATTTTGCGACGGAAAGCACTGACAAGTTCCCAAAACGAAAGCTATACATAATATGCGGCGGTTGCCGGCGACCCCAAATACAGGATTCACTGTAGGCACATATGCTGCGATCGGAACTCCCAGCACTGCGGTGTCGCCGCAGCGGCGGGATTGAGCGCGCACTTGGGTGCGCTCGTTATCCGGGATTCTCCTATCTTCGAACGAGAAGACGGCGGAACCCTGCCGAAGTCCTGCTTGCGGAACTAAACCAGCCCGACCTTGACGCGCGGGTGACTGAAGGATTGCCATGGCTGGCACTGACCTACGTTGACATGGACTGGGACTGGCTGGTCCGGAGCGCCAAACTGGGGGACCGGCAAAACCGATTGGGATTCGCTGTCTCTTTGGCGAGCGAACTGGCCGAAGGCAAGCATAACAACGAGCGTGCAAGAAGGGTTTTGGCAACACTCAGACGTTTTGGAAAGCGCGCGGGCTAGAGCGGGAAGGTACGTTCTGCCGCGACCCAATGACCCAGGCTGAACGAGCGTAGCTGCGTGAGCATCGCTCACCCGCCTCGGGCCCGCTGGAATCTCTTCACAGGCATGAAGCGGAAAGATCTTCAGTATGGGTCTCAATAGTGACTTCCGGGGAAGAGTTGCATCAACCGTTGTTGACATTTGTTCGGGATGAACTGTACAGTTTAATCAGTCGAAATGGAGAGTTTATGAATGATGGCATCGTTGTTACTGCCCTAGACGCGCGAACGAATTTCGGCAAGCTGCTTCGCCGTGTCGAGGATGAGGGCCGATCGCTTGTCATAGAGAAGCGAGGCAGCCCGCGCGCCGTATTGCTCAGCATTAGAGATTATGTGCGCCTTGCGGTTCCTGAGCCCGAGGTCCTTCGAATCATCGGGCGGGAATCCAAGAAAAAGGGCACGAGTAGGTTGAGCGCCAAGCAAATCGACCAGGTCGTCAAAACGGCCCGCAAATCTAAGAGCCGATGATTCCGCTTCGGCTTGTAATTGACACAAATGTGGGCGTGTCAGCAGCGCTCAAACCGGAAGGGCTACTGCGAACCGTGGTCCTGCTGGCAATGACCAAGCCGGCTCGCTGGTATGTTTCCGAGGCAATTGTGTCGGAATACACCATCGTGCTAGCCCGCCCCGAACTCAAGATTCGCAAGAGTCTACGTCAACAATTGCTGCAATTGATCAAGAATCACGCTCGCATCGTCGTGCCATCGCGCTTAGCTCAAATCACTCCTGACCCCGACGACAACATCTTCGTTGAATGCGCGGACGCCGCTCGCGCCGACTACCTGGTAACAGGCAATCAGCGCCATTTCCCAAAGTTTTGGAAGAACACTAAGATCATCAGCGCGAGTGAATTTCTTAGTGTCATATCTCCCCACCTCATCGCTTGAAGCACTACTACTCCCAAAAGGGCGGTGGCCTGTCGTGCGACGCGCGGTTTTTCGAATCTCGATCGGAAGACGCTACTACTCTTCGTCTGTGGATTGACGCAATCCGCGGGATTTCGACGAGGCGTAGCGAATCCTTTTAGCCACCCTCAGCGACTGGACTCAAACCGGCAAGGAGCTGTCGCCCCCGCGCGGTAAGTATCACTACAAGCGCATCGGACAGGGACGACTGACCAACGACGCGTTTGATGGCGATGAGCGATGGGCGACAGGGCATCACGGTCGTCACCGCGCTCCCACTCATTCAGTGATGATCCCGCTCCGCCCACTCGACCAGCAACACAATTGCCGGACTGCCGAATTTTGCTCCCCAATCCTTCAAGTGTTTGCCTAAACAGGCGTAGATCAAGATCATTTTTGCTTGACAATGAAGCGCGCGCGCGTCTTGTTTACAAAACATTACTACATAGTTAAGGCTGTGTGTCGTTTCAAAGTGCTCTGTCTCCTATCCCATCAACTACTAGCGCCGCCGGAAGTGATAAGTAAAAGAGGCGGTCACGTAAGACTTGAGAGGGAATCCGGTAATCCGTTCGAACGGCGACCCGTCACCGGGTCTTGCGAGAGTCTCCAGGGTTTGGCCCCCGTATCCGCTTGCAAGCAAGAAGTTCACACCCACATTCATTCCCTTGTTCTCAAAAGACCGAATCAGTGCGCCACGAAATTCGCGCACCGGTGCGCCGACGAAACCGTGACCTAACGGCGTCCGGCCAATTTCTTCGTATTCGCCGCGAGCCAGCAAGTGAAATGGCAACCTGTCGATTGTTCCCAAAACATCCCATATGAGCCGTGGGGCTTCGGGAGTGGGCTCTCCCGTAATGCGATCCCGCGCGTCTGCGCGAGCGAACAGGCCTTGTACAAAACCGTACTTGAAGTTCCGTCGGGCTGTGACCGTGAGGGACTTCAAAATTCCCGGTCCTTCATCTTCCTGCAACCCGGTATCGTTCGAGATGCGAGCCAGCTGCTGTGCGGTGGTTACATGTTCCAGGGTTATTCGGAACTCGGTGCGGGCAACGGTCTTGCTCACCACGACTTGATACGAACGGGCCTTGCTCACAATGGTGCCACCTTGGATCACGCTTGTACCGATGCGTGGATCATTTACGTGAAACGATTGTCCGTAGCTCAACGCCATCGACGGCAGGAACGACGCGGACGCTGGCGGCAGCAGACTGATTGTTCCTTTCGGCGAATTGATGCTCGCGTGCCGCGAAAATGAAAGGGCCGGCCGATAAAGATCTTCGTTATCGATGCTGACTTCGTCCCGCCGATAGCCGAGGTTGTAGTGGAGCACACGCAGAATCGTGCCGTCTGTTGCAATAAACGGACTGTAGAAATTCAACGTCAGATTACTGTTGGTGTCGGGCTGCAAGATATTGTTGTCTGTAATGTGATCCAGGGCCAGCGCGCGAGGAGCTTCGCGTCGGAAATTCACGCCCGCCAGCAAGGAGAATGACTTGCTGAAACTGTCCCCATAGAGGATGTCTTCGGAATTCGCATTTCGGTGTTCGCTCTGCCGGATCAGGCCATCCCCGAAATTTGGACGAACGTCCAGGGTGTAGTAGCGATAGAAGCCTGAGAACTGGAACTGGCGGCGTTCCGTAAGATGCCATACGTCGTTGAAAATGACCGCGCCATTTGAGGTTTCCTCTCGTTGTCGGTCGTCGATCGTATCGCCAGCGACATGCGTATCAATCGGAATCAACCCCGGCTGATACGCAAAGCCGTAGTAACCGATGCCATAGACGGTCAGTTCGTGCTTCCCGAAATCGAAGACTTTCGAGACATTTCCCTTGTACTGCTTGCGGTGCTCCAAGCGCCGCAGAAAGCCGTTCCCATAGGAAACTTCCAGCCCGACCCACGACCTGTTTGCCGGGTCACGCGGACTCCAGCCCGTAACCAGGTTCAGATCACGGTAGTCTCCGGTGAGCCGTATCATCGGGTCCAGCCGGTCTCGCAGCCCGAAAACGACGGACGAGTTCACGGAATTGTTACCCTCACGCACATTGAAAGCTCCCCCGTCCGTTTGGGCGCTCTCAATCGCGATCGGGATGACCACGTTCGGGTCGGCATATCCATTTCCGTGAGCATTGGCTGGGAGGTTGTTGGGAAAGACAAAACCGCCCACCTGAAAGAACATCGCGATCGGCTCGCCGTGGTCACCCGCTACGCCGGGAACAAAATATTGAGGTGGCTTTACCCCACCTGCGGGAGATTCAACGGGCATTCCCGGGATGGAGATGGGCATCCCGGGTCGTCCGGGATTGGCGTCCAGTGTCTCGTCTCGCACCATGATTCGCTGTGCAGGATCAGGAGCGAAGAGGCCGACATCCGAAACATCGGCGGACACAGTGATTGATTCGCTTCGCGAAGCAATATCCGAGAACTGGACATTCTCAATGTCGTTGCCATCTGTTAGCGCAATGGTTCGTGTAATGGGCGCAAACCCTGGACATTCGGCAGTAAGGCGATACTCTCCTGAATCGACCTTAGCAAACGAAAACTGACCCTGACTGTCAGTCTGCGTTTCGCGCCCCGTGGAGTCTGCGCGCCGCAGCAGGCGGACGGTTGCGCCCGCCACCACACCACCCTGGGGGTCAGTGAGACTCCCCGATAGAGAGGTTGGTCTCAGTGCAGCGGATGCCCATACGCACCCCAGCGTGAAGACCGCGCACATAACGTGCAGCAGCCTTCCAAAAGCCGTAATGGGATGCGTGTTGTTGGTCATGACACTGCCTCGTTCCGGGCTTGAGCAGCGATCGATATTTGGCTTACCGTTGGGCCGGTGATGATGAAAGGCGAGCGAGAGCTGCTCGCGCTGGTTCCGACTCGACCGTATTCAGGTCCGTCGCTTGCCGCAGGTAACGCTCCGCAGAGGCCCGATCCCCCGCCTTCAGTGCGATCTCGCCGGCGTGCCGCATGAGTCTGGCGTCGCGTAGGCCGACCACCAGAGCCTTCTCAATCTGCGCCCGCGCTTCTTGATAGCGTCCATTTACGTAAAGAGCCCAAGCATAGCCATCGAGGGTGAAAGCATCGTGCCGTCGCAAACTCCCTGTTTGCCACTTCCAGTGCCTGCACGGGTTCATGGGCATAGTCAGCATAGTAAAAGATAAGTTCGCGATTCGAGTTGTCCGCCCGGTTTGTTTCCAAGAGCGATGCCTGCTCGAACTGTGCAAAGACTCTTTTTGCCTCATCGGTGCGTCCGGCCGTTTGCAGCGCCTCGGCGAGGGCGTACAGGTTTTCAGCGTGGGGAGCGGCCTGGTAACGCTGTTCAAGCAACAGGATCGCTTCGTCGTAGCGTTTCTGCTGAATTCTCACTTTGGAGAGACTTCCCAGGGCATAGTGATAATCGGGGAAGAGTGCAAGAGCGTGCTGCAACTGTTTCTCGGCTTCCGCGGTCTTGCCCACTGTGAGATCCAAGTGCGCCATCTGTGTGACGATCCATGCCGCATCTTCGAATTCGCTCGGCGGTGTCGATTGCAACGCCATGTTCATCAAGTCAAGCGCGCCGTCGATGTCGCCGAACAGTTCCCGCAGGTACGCTGCGCGGGTCAATCCCGGACGGTTCCCGGGGCGCAGATCCAGCATCAACTGAGCCGATTCTTCCGCTTCATTGTAGTCTCCCAGCTCAATGTTCGCATCGGTGAGAAATCCATAGACCATCACGTCATCGGGCATTTTCTTTTTGAGCTTCCGAGCCTGTTCGCGAGCGGCCGCGAATTCGTGCTTTCCCAACAACAGCCAAACCAGGATCCTTCCTCCATCGAAGTTGCCGGGCGAAATTTCGAATGACTGCCTCAACGTTTCTTCAGCTTGCGTGTAAAACTTGACGTCGGAGGTCTCGCGTGCGCGGCGGGAGAGTGCTAAAGCGAGTGCGTTGTAAGCCTCAAAATTCTTCGGTTCTTCGCAATCAGCTGATTGGCCTGTGCCATGCTCCGCTCAGCGGGAGAAAGCTTCACGTCTGTAGCCAGCGTTGTGGTTTGCGCCACTGCAGCCAGCGCGACCCCGAAGGTCAGCAAGAGAATGAACAGTTTCTTCATATCAGTCCTCATTTCTTTGGATAGGGACTCGTGGCCGCTGCCTCACGGAACAGCGGCCACGATTGCGACTTACTTCACGGGGCAGACGCCGTTGGGCTGACCGCTGCAACCCTTCTGCCCAGGGCCGGTATGGTGGCTATCGCGACCGCTGTGCGCGGGGAGCATATAGGGGAACGTCGTTCCATAGCCGCCTTCGTTGATGTTGACGCCATCGCCGACTCGCGCACCGTACTTCACAGGATCGACGAGGATACCGACGACTGCGCGTGAGGCGATGTCCACGACACCATCGATTGGCCGCCGCCCCTGAGGGAATCCAGCAAGATCGCCCGCCAGGAAGCCAAGACGCTTCTGGCTACCCACTGGGGTCGGGGGGATTCCGGTATTGAGCCGTAACAGATCTGCGACTGGACCAGCATCCTTCGGTCCGCAGCCCGGACAGATGGGAGCCGTATACTGGACCAGCAGCAACAGGTCGATGCGAGGCGCCGGAGGAACAGGGATGCCCAGGATCGACGAGTAGAGTTTCGCCAGAAGTGGATCGAGAAAGAAATTTGCGAATTGGCCGTCGTTCTTCGGAGCGGAGACGCTGAAGAGGTCCTTCGATCCGGTTCCGATGATCAGTTCGTTGATCAAGGAGTTGCCTTCGCGGTTCACCTGACGCCACTGGCCAGCGCTATCGACTTGTCCATTCACGCGACGAACCGTAACCCGCTGCCGGGATGTCGCGCCGTAGGTTCCGATCACCGCATTCTTGTCGCCCGCTGAATGAACCTGCCCGTTCACCGTCAGCATGGCGATCGGAACTTCCAGCACGATGGAGTTGACGTTGAAGCCGGCGACTGCGTCCGGGGCGTAGTTGTGGCGATCGTCGGCATCGGTCTTGGGTGACAAGATTCCGCCCACTCCCATGCGGAAGTTGAACGAATCAAAGGCGGCACCCAGGTCGATGTAGAAAGGATCATCGACCGTCCCTGCGAATACCCTCACGCCATTACCCAGTTCATAAACGCCCTGATTGAACAGGTCCTGATACTTGGGCATGGTCAGCGGCCCAGAGTTGGAGGGAACCGCAAAGAGCGTTCGGTCATCAGTCAAGTCGGTGGCAACACCGTTCTTTATCATGGTCACCGTGTACGGTTGCCGCAGGCTCAAACCTTGTGAGCCCGGACCCTCCAAAGCGGTAATCGGAGGAAAGCCCCCAATTTCGCCTACAAAACCGGTGAATACGCCGGGCTTCCGGATCTCCGTGTTGAAGCGGAACTGGAACGTGATGTCCTCGACTCCGTCATGATTGTTGTCGACCTTCATCTCGTAAAGAACGTTGGGGTCGAAGGGGAAGTAGTTGGGTCCGTTCGAGGGTTCAAGGAACCCGTCAACATTGAGAATCATGGTTACGCGATCGGGGTGATCGTAGCTGACAAAGGAATACCAGTCAGTTACGTCTGCGCTGTGGTCGAGTGCGGAGATGGGGGCCTCGCGATGGCTGGACGCAAACAGGCTGGCCGGAAAGAGCACCAACAGCGCCATGCCGAAGGCCACTACGGCCTTCAGTTGTTTCATTTGGATTCCTTTGAGAGTGAAGTAGGTGGACGTCGCCACTCGTCAAACTTGAACCGGGTGCGCGGCGCCACGCCCCGGGTTTGCGATTGGATCCGTCTACGAACTGAAGTACGCACCAAATCTGTTTCCGGATTTATAGCGTCTGAATTCTCACGAGCTGCTGGTCGGTGCACCGTTTCTTCGTAGCGGTGACTCGGCCCTATGGGATTGACTCATATGTGCGGCTGGGTCCGTTCTCATGCACTCTTGGAAGGATGAAAGTTGCGGGTGAAGCAAATCGGTCGACGGAAACGCTTGGTTTCTTGCAAAAACGGCGAACCGTCCCCCTTGACAGAGAATTGGATTAGAGTCAGTATTCAACCGTTTTAATGGGGTCGTATATGGGACGACTTTCGAGTGTACAAACGCACCGTCGCGGTAGTGCAGCTGGAATCGGCCAGACGATTGCAGTGCTATGCGCTGTAATTTTCGTCGCGGCTTCCGCGCACGGCATGGAAGGAGCGTTTGTGCGGGTGAACCAACTGGGCTACGAAATCGGCACCAAGAGTCGGGCGTACTTCATGATTCCCCGTCAGGAATACGCCGCTGTTTTCCACGTCATCAACTCGAAAGGTGTGCAGGTGTTTTCCAGCGCCATTGGTCCCAAGCTTGGCAGTTGGGGAAAGTTCAGGGTTTATGCACTCGATTTTAAGATCAGCGATGGGGGCTTCTACACGATTGCAGTGGACGGGGCGTTTGCTGCCATTTCCAGCTTCCGGATTGAGACAGCGGAAAAGTTGTATTCGCAGGCGCTCACGAATGCCCTCAGTTTCTATCAGAATGAACGAGACGGCGAGCACTTTGTCCGAACACCGCTACGCACTGCCCCTGGTCATCTCCACGACAAGCATGCCGCGGTCTACGATTCGCCCCAATTCGACAGCAACGACCTGATCCTCGGTGATTTGACGCCTGCGGGAGCCATCATTGACGCCTCTGGTGGTTGGTGGGATGCGGGCGACTACCTAAAGTTTGTTGAAACACATACTTACACGGTCGCACTCATGCTTATCGGAATACGGGACTTTCCGAATCAGATGGGGCCCGCGGCGGGCGCGGCAAACTTCACCAACGAGGCGAGGTTTGGTCTCCGTTGGCTGCAAAAGATGTGGGACGACGACAGCGAGACACTCTATTACCAGGTGGGAATTGGCACGGGTTTTAAGGATGACCCAAACGTCCTGAGCGACCATGATCTTTGGCGATTGCCGCAAGCGGATGACACTCTGGGGGGAACGGATCCCAATCTTCCCTACCTGCGCCATCGCCCAGTATTCGTCGCCGGTCATCGCGGGTCAAAAATCAGTCCGAATCTAGCGGGACGCTTGGCGGCTGACTTTGCGGAATGCTCCCAGGTATTCCGCGAATCGCAGGTGGAGTTCGCTGACCGATGCCTCGTCGCCGCCGAACACATTTTTGCACTCGCTGATAGATCGCCCTCTGGCAATCTGCTCACGACCGCGCCATTTGATTTTTACGGAGAGACGGAATGGCGTGACGACATGGAACTGGGCGCCGCGGAGCTTTACTTTGCGCTCGCAAGCGCCGACGGGCCGTTGCCTTCGGCTATTTCGCACACTGCCCCCGAGTTCTATCTGCGCGAAGCTGCGCACTGGGCTCACGCCTATATCGCTGGACCAAATGATGCTGGGGACACATTGAACCTGTACGACGTGAGCGGTCTGGCGCATTTTGAATTATTTCGCGCCATTGCCGATGCAGGCCATCCTGAGGGGCTCGAAGCCACGCAGGCTGACTTGCTCCACGATTTGCGCAAGCAGTTGGAAAATGCTGTGACGCAGGGTAATTCGGATCCATTTGGCTTCGGATTCCCATGGGATACATACGACACGACTACGCATGGCACGGGGCTTTCTGTGATGGCGAAGGAGTATTCGCTGCTCACTAAATCGAAGGCTTTTGACGAACTATCCCGGCGCTGGGCCGGCAACATCCTGGGCGCAAATGCCTGGGGCAGTTCATTCATCGTGGGGGACGGCGAGGTTTTCCCCAACTGTATGCAGCAT
>Ga0137399_10000299_pt1 | contig 18955 bp, 17 predicted proteins | sample czorhiz316metaG_FD_104810 | JGI IMG/M metagenome (GOLD analysis project Ga0137399, IMG submission 104810) | Vadose zone soil microbial communities from Angelo Coast Range Reserve, California, USA - czorhiz3.16 metaG | ecosystem: Environmental > Terrestrial > Soil > Vadose zone | place: USA...
CGTCGGCATGCGGGGTGGCGAAAAGGTTATCGAGGCGCTCTGCGAGATGTATCCGCAGGCCGACATTTTCACCCACGTCTACGTGCCGGAGATGGTCTCCGACAGGATTCGCCAGCACCGCATCTTTCCGACGTTCATCAACTCGCTGCCTCGCGCGAGCAAGATGTACAAGACGTATCTGCCCCTGATGCCGCTTGCACTCGAACAGCTTGATCTGCGCGGCTACGACCTCATCATCAGCAGTGAATCAGGGCCTTCCAAAGGTATCCTTGCGCCCTCGGAAGCGCTTCACGTTTGCTATTGCCACGCGCCAATGCGCTACATCTGGAACATGTATCACGACTACCGAAATGGCGCCGGCCGGGTGGCACGGCTGATGATGCCGCCGCTCACGCATTACCTGCGGATGTGGGATGTAACGTCGGCCGCGCGGGTCGACAGCTTTATTGCGAACTCCGCAACGGTCGCGACGCGCATTCACCGATATTACGGAGCGCCTTCCGTCGTCATTTACCCACCCGTCGACACCGGTGCGTTTTCGATCGCCGCGCCCTCCGAGCTTGACGAATATTATTTGATGGCGGGTGAACTCGTATCCTACAAACGACCGGATCTCGCCGTGCGTGCCTTCAACGAAATGAAGTTAAAGCTGGTCGTAATCGGCAGCGGCGAGATGCTTGACGGAATTCGACGCCTTGCAGGCCCCACTGTCACGGTCCTGGGTTCGCAGCCATTCGATGTCCTGAAGCAACATTACGCAAGATGCCGCGCCTTGATCTTTCCGGGCGAGGAAGATTTCGGGATGGTGCCGGTCGAAGCAATGGCGAGCGGCCGTCCCGTCGTCGCCTTTGGTCGGGGGGGCGCAACTGAAACCGTTGCAACGGGCGTGTCAGGTGTTTTCTTTGCCGAACAATCAGTCGAGGCCATCTCGTCGGCGGTCAGAAGTATGGCAGACATCGAAATCGATCCCGAAAAGATCGCAGCACACGCGAACCAATTCGGCCGGGATCAGTTCTTTCAAAAGATGCGCGCGCACATTGATGGCCTGCTGGCCGCAAAATCGGGCGCCCATTGATCGTGCAAATCGCGGGAAGAATTTTTGACGCTCGCTTGGCTCATCAGGAGCCGAGCGCGGTATCGATCACCGATAGCGTCTCGCCCTCAATCGCAAGGCATGTCAGGCGGCCAGTCGCAAAGGCGCCGGTATCAATATTGATCCGGTTTGGCCGCACCTCGATTTCGCGGGTCGGTGTATGTCCGTGAACGACGATCTTGCCGAAATCGTCCTTTGACGACAGGAATTCTCCCCTTATCCAAAGCAGGTCGTTTTCTTTCTGGCGCGATAGCTCGACGTTGGGTTTCACCCCGGCATGAGCAAAGAAGAAATCGCCGCACGCGAACGAGTTTTGCAGATCTCGAAAAAAGCGAAAATGCGTTTGCGGCAGCGCGCTGTGAAAGGCCGATTGGAGCTCGGCAATTTGCTTGCCGTTTGCCAGGGTTTCAGCGGGCACCCCATACGAGACCAGGGTTTCCAGGCCACCCAAACGCAGCCATTGATCGAACAGACCGCGATCGCTCAGGCATTTGATCGCGATCAGTTCATGGTTGCCCTTCAGGAATACGGATTCATGCGTCGCCCCATGTTCGATCAATCGATCGATCGTTTCGCGCGACGATGGTCCGCGATCGATATAATCACCCAAAAAAACGTAAACCGGTCTCGCCGTCGGGCGGAGCCCGATGTCTGAGTTGATCTGAGCTAGCAATTCATTGAGTAGGTCGAGGCGACCGTGAATGTCGCCGACGGCATAGATCCTTAGACCTGCCGGCAACGATGGACGCTGCCTCCGCACTCTGAGCGCATGAATACCCGGAAGAGGAGATAGCACTCGTCAACTCGCCATTGCCGAACGGATTCTACAAGAATGGAAAACCCATTTGATCCGCATCCTAAGCTTGTCGGTCGCGCAACGCATCAAATCCATCATCCAGGGCTGCCGGGGCTGCCGAAAACGCCTTTCGACAGCGTCGCTCTGGTCTTACGCGCTGACTGGAGGGCTACGCAAACTGATCCGTCATCTTGCTCGAACAAAGTGTGATGACCAGACCGGCGATGATCTCTAAAAAAGATCAAGGTTATCAACCTGTTAACAAACAAACTCAATTATGGCTGGCCCGGTCAACCATAACGACGAGATAGTGTTGATACGTTTTGCAGTCTAATGTAGTTTATGGGATAATTTTCAATCAGAAACAAATAGTTGGGGCGTTTCCATGAATAACCGAATCATGTTCAAGGCGCTTTTTATTGCGGCTTTGCTGGCCACGTCCGTGAATCAGGGATGGGCCGGATGCCTGAAACCGCCCATTTCCGACCAAGCGATCAGTCAGTTCCGGGCTAATCCCCAGGATCTGGTCGCTCCAAATTCCGATACCCGCACCATCGAGGCGACAACGCGAGATCTTGCGGGAACAGACGCGTCGCTTGCCGCGGATCTGATTCGGGTTGCAGAGGGAACCAACCCGCGATTTCGGACGGCGATCGCTGCCGGTCTCGCTCAAGCCGCGATAGCTTGTGCGACCGTCGACCAGCAAGCGGCCCAGCTGATCCAGCAGGCTGTGGCCAGCTTCCAGGACGGACAATTCCAGGCTGCGTTTGCCGCGGTTGCCGGCGATCTCTCGACCGCCGCGACGGAAGCTGCGACCGCGTTCGCAACGAGTTCCATAGGCAGTGTGGTAATTGTCAATCCGAACTCATCGCCTCGGTCGACTACCAGTCCCGGGGGCGGCGGTTCTCTTAGCGCACTCAGCTTCACCTCTTCCGGCCGCACGTCCGCCAGCGACACGCGATCGGCGACTGCGGCAAACCCATTAAGTCCGACCCGTTGAATTTCACTAGCGATGCAATATCGTATCGGCTCGGGGTTAGTTTGAGGAACTGTGCATGAACATTGCCGGGCAATTTCCACCCTACATACCGGCGATAGATAACGATCCCAATTCCGGAACGTTATCCATGCTCCAGATTCGCGATTTCCTTGGCCGCGAGTGGCGCCTCATCGCTTTGGTTACCGGTTTTTCGATTATTCTTGGCGCCACCTACATTGCAATTTCGCCGTCCAGGTATACGGCACAAGCCGACATGATCATCGATACAAAGAGGGTTACGTGGACACAGTCCGAAATGGCATCCGATAATCGCACCCTTGAGGACGCGTCGGTTGAAAGCGAGATAGAGACCACCAAATCCGAAAAAGTGGCGGAAACAGTTATTCGCCGCTTGCATTTAACCGAGGATCCCGAGTTCGTCGGTGCGGGTCCGGGTCTCAGGCGCCGTATCTTTTCGTTATTCAAATTGACTGCAGGACCGGAGCAGGAAGCGTCGAGCGACGAACTGATGCACGGCGTCCTTGGCGCTGTTAAAGAAAATCTGCGAGTTACCCGTTTGGGACGCAGCTACATCGAGCAGATCGCCTACACTTCCCTTGATCGGAACAAGGCTGCCAGGATCGCCAACGCCTTCGCTGATGCCTACATCGAAGATCAGCTGCAGGCAAAATTCGAAGCGACTCGTCGTGCCTCCGAATGGCTCGAACAGCGAATTGGCGAATTGCGCAAGCAAGCGAGCGATGCATACAAGGCCGTTCAAGATTTCAAATCCGAAAACAGTATTATTATCGGTGTCGACGGTAAATTAGCGAGTGAAGTCGAGCTTGATCAGCTTGGAATAGCCTTGGCGAAGGCCCGCGCCGATACCAGCCAGGCTCGAGCAAAACTTGACCGGATATCTCGTGTTCTGGAACAGCGGTCGGACAAGGAGACCTTCAATATTCCAGATCCCATCGTGACGGACGCGCTAAGCAATCCCGTTATCACCAAGCTTCGGCAGCAATTTCTCGACGATCAGAACAAGGAGTCCGAGTGGAGCGCCCGTTATGGGTCGGATCACACGGCCGCCAGAAATCTCCGGGCGGAAATGGCGGCCCTGCAGCGTGCGATCTGGGACGAGATTTCCCGCATCGCCGAAAGTTACAAAAGTGAACTGCAGATCGCGAAAAGCCAGGAAGAATCGATCGACAAACGGATGATCGAGGTTTTCCAAAAATCAGGCTCGACGAGACAGTCACAAGTCCGCTTGCGTGAACTCGAAACCGGCGCGAACACCTATCGCGGTATCTACGAGACATTCCTGAGCCGCTTTACTCAATCGGTGCAGCAGCAATCGTTTCCGTCAACTGAAGCGCGAGTTGTCACGCCGGCGTCTGCTCCGGGTTCGCCGAGCTCGCCGAAAATCGGCTTGACGCTGGCGCTGGCGACCCTTTGCGGATTGGGTCTTGGATTAATGTCGGCGTTTGCCCGCGAGCAAATGAACCGCCAGATCCATACGCGTGCGCAACTTGAAAAACTTCTGGGAACCAGTTGCCTCGCCGTGCTGCCGGCGTTTGTCCAGAAAAAAACGGTTCTCCGCAAGTTCCAAGCGACACGGGATTCAGTGGCATTCCGACAAATAAGCGAAGTCGCGCCATTTTCCGCAACTGCCGAGGCGCTGCGATATATCAAGGTCGCCATCGATCTTCACCCGAAGGGGGCCAAGGTTATCGGAATAGTTTCGGCACTCCCCGGCGAAGGAAAAACGACTGTCGCGACAGGTTTCGCGGCCTTCGTGGCAAAGGGCGGCGCACGCACACTGCTGATTGACGCCGATTTGCGAAACCCTTCGATGACTAGGGCCCTTGGCTATCCGAATGCGCCAGGCTTGGTCAACATGGTCGCAGACAAATCGGACTTTGCCGATCTGGTAGTCACCGACTCCAAGTATCAATTTGATTTCTTGCCATCTTCGACGCGAATGAAGCCTTCCAACAGCTCCGATATCCTGAACTCGCCGCCGATGAAGGAGATGTTGAGGGCGGTCAAGAGCAATTACGACTATGTCCTTGTCGACTTGCCTCCCATACTTCCGGTGGTTGATGTCAAGGCCGTGGCCCATCTGTTCGACGCCTTTGTTTTGGTCGTTGAGTGGGGTAGCACGTCCGCCGACGAAATTCTCAAGGCGGTCGGCGCCTCCCCTATTTTGTCGGAGCGACTCCTGGGCGGCGTCCTCAACAAAGCCGATGAAGCCGTCATGCGCCGCTTCGAAGGCTATTCCGATCGGCGTTATACTTATTATACAAATGAAGCAGCGTCGGTGGAAACCGTCTAGGTCTTGGGTGCTGCATCAAAGACTCCTGTCGGATTGATCGTTCGGCGAATCCTGACGCTGGCAATCGGCTGCTTGGGATTGACTTGGGGAATTCTCACTCTCCCGCAAAGCGAGGCGTCCGATGATTTGCGGGACGTCGAAAGTCGCCTCCTGCGTTCCGAGACATTCAGTCGCACTACAGTGACGCAGACCTTGGAGAGCCAGACTTCGCAGAACTTGAGCGCTTGCGACACCCATTCCCAGAGGGCACTGTTGCTCATGGAAATGCCTTTGGCTGAGGCTGCGTTGCGATCTGGGGCCGCCGGCGAATTCGATCGGCGCATCCAATCTCTTGAGGCTCGCTCCAGTCGGGTTCTCAGCTGCGCACCGCGCGAGTCATTCGTTTGGCTTTTGGCGTTCAATCTGGAAGTTCTGCACGGGCGATTGAACGAGCAGTCGTTCAATCTGCTCGCGATGTCCTACGAGACGTCGCCGAATGAAGCATGGATCTCGGTCCGTCGAATTATTGTTGCGATGCCGCTCGTCCTGATCGCGTCCGAACCGATTCGGCACAAAATTCTTTTTGAGTTTCAGCAACTTATTCGACATGGATTTGTGGATGATGCAGCCCGCTCCTATTTAACCGCATCCGGGTCAGTGCGTTCGTTGCTCCAAACTCAGATCGAACAACTCGACCTCCCTCGGCAAAAAAGCTTCTCGAACGCATTGCAGAAAATCCGTTCTTAACGGGCTTTTTTGCAAATCCCGGGTTCCTGTTGCGGATCATTCACACCAGGAATAAATAAACTTGGCATATCGTCATAAGCGGACGACGATGTGTTTGATCGGCCCGAACTCGCGAAGTTCTTGTCATGACCCTTCGGACCACGGCTCTGCTCGTTGCCTGGTCACTGTTGGCATCGTCAGGGTACTGTTTTGCGCAGCAGTTGGAGGACTTTCCCGACTCCGCGCTTACCAATGAGCAGTGGCAACAACGCGTGCAAGAGGCCCGCCGCCGGTCTGAGGAATTCGTAGCCAACGCGCGTACTCAAACGGCAGATCCTCCGCCACCCGACAAGGAGGACGCCGAAGCTGCGGATCAACGGGCTATGAACGACCCGAGCCTTCAGCGGGGCGACATCATTGCCACCAGCCAGGGCTTCCTTGTGTTCGTCGGGCGCGACAACGATGAGCGTCGGCCTGGTGACTTCCTGCCCGCCCCGTCACCGCGGTAGCCACCGCAAACCCATCCATTGCTGCGCGTTAGCATAATACCGGATCTGAGATCGATGCCGCGACGGCGGCCGAGAGAGAGGCCTCCGACGCCCCAGCCGCGATCGGCCCACATGTCCTCCCGCGACCGCTTGAGGCGGACACATTCACGACTTCCAGCAAGCCGACCACCTGATCGAGTGGCTCGATCACATCAGGTTGATCCCAGGCCGCCCCAAAAAGGTCTTGTTCCAATTCAGTAAAACACGCATAAAGATCAAATTAACGGCAATCGTTCGTGCGGCTGGGGAGTGAGGCAGGGTCAGCGTCATAGTGCAGTGCAGCATTTCTGGCGTCTGATTCTTGATCAACCGGCCACGTGACGTTGCTCACTTTAATAGCGAAAATAAAATGGTTAATAAATGTAAGAAGTTAGGCAGTTTAGCTTAACGGAAGCTTGCTTTAAATACAGGCTTGCGGAAATTGTGCATCGCCCATTAACTTGATAAAAAAAGAGTAAAGAAGAAGGGGTAGAGGAGATTTGTTTTTGAAATTGTTTTTAGGAGTACCCGACATGAACGGCCTGGTAGGTGTACGCAGTCTGCGATTTTCTGCAACTGGATCACCGCATCCCACCGGATTTCTTTCGAAGAGATTGATTGACATCGTATTAGCGGTATCCGGAATTGTTTTGCTCGCTCCTTTGTTGATGATCTGTTTCCTTGCGATTGTGGTCACGTCGCCGGGACCGGCACTGTTTCGCCACAGACGTGTCGGATTCAAGGGAAAATATTTCGATTGCTTGAAGTTCCGTACAATGGTGACGGATGCACCCGAGCGTTTGCGCCAACTTCTTGACTCGGACCCGGTGGCCACCGCGGAGTGGACCGCAAATCGCAAGCTGCGGTACGACCCGCGGGTGACTGCGATCGGCGCCATTCTACGCAAGTCCAGCCTGGACGAACTGCCTCAGCTGTTTAACGTCCTTCGAGGCGACATGAGCATTGTAGGACCCCGGCCCGTTACCGAGGAAGAACTGATCATGTATTCCGGCGCCGTAAACGCCTATCTGGCGTGCCGGCCGGGCATCACTGGACTGTGGCAAGTTAGCGGCCGAAGTTCGACGACGTATAACAAGCGCATCGCGTGCGACACATTTTATGCGCGCAATTGGTCGATGACTCTCGACGCGAAGATATTGATTGTAACGATTCCTGCTCTTTTGGTTTCCGATAGCGCCTATTGAGCATGCGATGATCCATCGCCGACACGGCAGATGGAGAGCAAGGAGATGTGGGGAGAGCCGCTCTTCCCGCGTTGGCATTCCCTCACTTTCAATTGTACCCGACTGGATTTCGCAGACGGGGCATCTTTCCATTATCAATCAGCGTTTTAGCCTCACATCGATCGATCGGACGCGGCGTCCCCTGAGTGTGAGTGGTGCCATATTCTTGCACAAGTAAGCAGGTATCCGGCTTATTCGATACTTGCTGACGAAGCCAACCTCACCTGAAACCAGACAAACCTTCAAACTTTCACGGCTTGGACTTTTCGACGGTCATCATCGACAGACCCGTGGGTGTTCGACGGGTTGATAGTTGTTAGACCCGTTTCAGCATCGAGCCCATGTCGCGGTCAGTTGAATCTTCGCAAATCGGATGGATAAGAAGTGAGGAAAACCCTTTAAGAAGTAAGGATAATCCGTTTACCATCGGCGACACGCGGCATGTTCCTTTACGTTAATTTGTCGTTGCGATTGCTGATCCATCGGGTTGCGGTTACTCATCGCTTGTCAAACAGCGGTAACAACGAATGAATGATCTCCAGAGATCAGTAAAATCGCGCGTCGAGCTGCAGGATTCGTCAATCAAGTCCCGATTGTCGTCTGCGAAAACCGGCCGGAAAGTGGCGATCTTCTTCCTTGCCGCACTGATCGTATTGGTGATGGTCGTATGGTTCAGCTTCCTGGGTTGGGGATTTATCGCAATATTGCAGTGGCTGCGAGATTGCATTAAAACCTTCTGGACGACGTACTTCTGACTTAATAATCGACATCCGCTTGAAAACAGGTTCAGACTCGGATTCTTCCGTTGCCCCTCGGGCATAGCCCAGGTCGCCTTCCCAACACACGAAATATCGATTGCAGCGGAACTGACAATATCACGGCCCCGTTCCGGGAAATTCCATTAAATGACAAATATTCTTGTTGCTGGTGGGGCGGGATATATCGGGGCGCACACGTGTCTTGATCTATCCAATAAGGGCTTCACGCCGATCGTCTATGACAATCTTTCAAACGGCCATGCTGAGTTTGCCAAATGGGGTCCACTTGAGATAGGCGACATACGGGATCGCAGCAAACTCGATGAAGTCTTTCGGAAATACAAACCCCTCGCAATCATGCATTTTGCCGCGGCGATAGAGGTTGGCGGGTCGGTACGAGATCCCGGCGGCTACTATGACAACAATGTCGCCGGAACGATAACGTTGCTGCGAGCGGCGCAGGCCGCAGGCGTCGACAAGATCGTGTTCTCTTCGACGTGCGCCACCTACGGCATTCCCCGATCAATACCGATGAATGAAGCTCATGCCCAATCGCCGATCAATCCGTATGGTCGAAGCAAGCTCATCGTCGAGCAGATATTGAAGGACTTGGACCTCTACCAAGGCTTTCGGTCTTTTATTTTGCGCTATTTTAACGCTGCCGGAGCAGACCCTGAAGGAAGAATTGGGGAATGGCATTCCCCGGAAACCCACGCGCTACCGATTGCAATCGAGACCGCCTTGGGCCGCCGACCACATTTTCAAGTTCTGGGCACGGACTATGATACGCGTGATGGAACCTGCGTACGCGACTTCGTCCACGTTCTCGATCTTGCTGATGCGCATACCCGCGCGATCGAGCATCTCCTGAATAACGGCACGAGCCACGCCCTGAACCTTGGAACGGGTCATGGCACAACCGTGAAGGAATTGCTCGACACCGTTCAGCATGTCGTAGGTAGGGGTGTTAATATCAAATACGGGCCACGTCGCGATGGTGATTCGCCGGCCCTGGTCGCCGACAATGCTTTGGCGAGGCAGACGATCGGTTGGTCTCCCCGACATGATCTCCAGTCGATCATTGGTACGGCCTGGAACTGGCACTCAAACTACCTGCCAGCGTGATCTGTGTCCCCGACCTCGGATTCCGATTTCCGCATCGGCGGAACTTGTATCGACACGATTCGTTAACGCCATTCCATAGCGAAGATTTAACTTCGCTGCGGGACAATCGCACCATCAATCGATAGCGCGATCACACGATCGTATCTCCCTCGATCACTGGTGTTTCATGGCGCGACGCTTTCGGTTGATATGCTTGGCGATGTTTGCAGGCGCACTTTCCGTAGGCAACGCCGACGCACGCAGCCGGCCGGTGCCGGATTCGAACTCGCAGACACCGATTGTTGAAGCGTCGCCGACATTGGCCCCATTTCAGCACGTTCGATTTTGTCTTCGCTATCCCTCCGAATGCAAAACCAATCCGACGGAAAACGCGCGCATTGACCTCGACGCGCAGATCTCGGAACTGCTGAAGCGCGTCAATCACAGCGTCAACATGTCGATTATTCCGACACCCAAAACCTATGGCTCGAATCTTGGGGACGGTTGGACGATCGCCCCGGACATGGGAGACTGCAACGATTACGCCGTCACCAAGCGGCACGAACTCCTTGAGAGCGGCCTGCCCTCGAAAGCCTTGCGGCTGTCGGTAGTCAAGACAGCATCGGGAATTGGGCATCTCGTTCTTGTCGTTGTGACGACAAAGGGCGACATCGTCATGGACAATCTAACTGAAGTGCTCCGTCCCTGGCAGAGCACGGACTACCATTGGCTGAAGATCCAGTCGGCCACCGACTCGAAATTCTGGTATGAGATCAAGGCCCCCGCAGTTGGCCCGTCCGTGTCACTAGCCGATCGAAGAGTTCGTTTGGCGGATCGATAATCGGTTCGCTTGAAGTCGCCTAAGCCCAGCGGCAATCGCGCACGGCTTCGTTCCTCGCCACGCTTCCGGCTTCTGGCGAAAATCCTTTTCGGCGCCCCCTCGAATATCATCTTCTCAGCGCTGATTTTCGATTGCCAGATTCAGGCAAGCGCGTGCGATCGTCCTGCACCGATCGCCGTCGGGATATCGGATGCTCTGGCCAGCCCGCAACCGAGCAGAATGCCGAATAAGACAAGATAACCGGGAATCTGCAGGGAAAAATCAATCATCGAATGGAGATAGCTTAGGACCGCGATCCCGGCGATCGCGGCTAGCGAGCGCCGGGTTCGGCCTTCGGAGGTGATCGCGCCGCGAGCGAGGATAAGCAGCGACACCAGCGCAGCAATCACAACCATGGCTGCAACCGGGAGTCCCATCTCGACCGCAATTTCGAGGATTGTCGAGTGGGCGTAGTCCCACACACCCCCACTGTAAAAATCGGCCGTCCGGAGCGAGGGAAACATATCCTCAAAGGTGCCGGCTCCTGCTCCTAGAAGCGGCCGCTGCCGGATGGCCTCCACGCAAAACCCGTAGACCGACCATCGCGCATCATCGAACAACCCTTGGCTTCCAATTCTACCCATTCCACTGAGCCACGCGATAGTGACCGCAAGTGCCGCGCCTCCCCAAACCACCATATACCGGGATCTCGGCTTTTTGCTGTTGGTGGCCATCAGGGTGATTGCGACAAGCAATCCCAGGCAGGAGCAGATCAAACCGCCGCGCGAGTGCGTCAAAAGCAGCGCAAAGAAACACGTGAGTGCGCCCGTCGATCGAAGAATGATTCTGAATGCGAGATGCTCATTCGCTCGAGTCAGCAGCAACACCCGTATCGAAGAAAATCGAAACGATTGTTGTAACGCGGAAAAGGCGGAACAGAACCACAGGATAGCGCCGGCACCGACGAATGTTGCAGCGGTGTTGTGGTTGATGAAGGTCGCGGTCAGACTTCCGCGGTAAGCGAGCTTCGGCGCCCACAACACCATATTCGGGGTGAGTATCAGCGCAACCAAGCCATAAATAACATAAAGCAGGATCGAATATTGCGCGAACGAAATGAGCCGGTCGCTGTTATCCCGCGATGTTCCGATGAAGAAGCCGCTTATGAAAGACGTCGCAAAGAGCAGAAAATGCCCGACCGCAAGCGGGGGTATCTCGGCACGGCTTGAAATCCGCGGCGACGCGTTAAGGCCAAGAAGGTCGTTTGCCCGCTGCCAACTCGGATCGTTGAGTTGGTCGACTAGGTGGGGAGTGATCTGAATGATCGCTACGAGCGCGTAGAGGCCGCACAACGCAAGAAAGCCGAACAATATCCGGCTCTGCCCGGCGCCCATCGGCACCGCAGCCCCGCAGAGAGCACTCACCGAAAGCAGAATCGTCCAAACCGCGACCCAGAAAAGATCAACCGACCCAAAGAACAGCGGCGCCAGAACCAACACGACGATAGTCGTCCAGAACTGGATTGAGCTGAACGTCGCGACCAGAAACTCCGACTGCGGCCGGGGCATCATCGCGATGAAGTCGTGACTTTCAGTCTGAACCTACCACCTGGTCTTAACAGCCGTATTCACGTTAGTCACGGCATTTGCGGTATTGGATGCTGTGGCTGCCGTGTTGTTGATGAGCAACAGCAGCTTGTAGTAATCCACGACCTTGGCATTGGCGACGTACATGACGTCCTTGATTTTCATCTGGAAAGCCGAGGCCAGCAACATACCCGACGGATCGCGCAGGTTGAGGTGATAGATCGTCGGCACCCTGTCGAGCGTAAACTTCGTGGTGTCGACGCCGAGTTTCTCCAGGTAACGGCGATCCTCATAGCGATAGACGTAAAGTTCGCTGGGGTCGGATTGGTTGTCGTTGAGTCCGCCGGACTTGCCCATCGCCTGGGCCAGCGTCAGCGTCTCGACGTCGAACGGAATTTCTGAATTGAAACCAAACACGTTTTGATTGAGCGCGCCGAGCGCTGTGAATGTCGGCGACTCACGGGTGAGGAAAATCACATCATTCGGTCGGACGAAGATGTTCTCGCGTGGGTCGTGCACCACACGGCTTAACAGGACCTTCACGCGCTTGCCGTCCCGCTGCAGCGTCACATAGCTTTCAATCGCCTCGAACTTCGGTCCCCCGGCGCGCGCGATCAGCGCCAACAACCGCTCGCCGACGCTGTTGAGAGCCAGGACACCCGGCGTATTCACGTCACCCAACACGCTGACGACGCTCGAGTGCTGCTGATTAAGGCTGACGACCACCTGAGGCTCGATAGCGCGGTTGCGCAACCGGGCAACGATGGCCTGTTGAATGTCCGGTATGGTTCGCGCCGCGGCGGGAATTTCGCCGGCGTAAGGAACATAGATGCTGCCCTTCTGGTCAACGGCCTGCGCCGGCAAGTCGACGAAGTTGCCGGGACGCGCGCCCGCGGCTTGTCCGGGCGTGAACAGGCCGCCGGGTGCGGCTTCAAAGATCGATATATTGAGAACGTCGCCGACACCAATGACTTGGTTCGGCTTGGCGCGCTTGTCCGGAAACTCGCCCTGGAACGTGATCAGATTCGGCTGCGATAAAAGGCCGATCGTATCGGCGCTAATGTCAACCAGCGCATAAGACAGCGCTGCGTTGGAGCGCACCCCGGCTGTCGCATTGTTCTCTACAGCGTCGCTTTTCGGGCCGGTTCCCGGAAGCAGCGAACACGCCGGCAACAGGGCCGCGGCAACGATCGCAATCAGCGGGGAACCAAATCGTTTCAACATCCCGAGACGCCCCGTCGATCGCTGCAATCCCCGACCATGAATGCGGCTCCCAAACTCAAGCGCGAACGCCTGGCAAAATCTGACCAACCGCCTGCCGCCAAAATGGGTGTGATCCAGACTTCCAACGCCGCCCCCAAGTTTCCGCTCAGTAGTCGAACCTTTTGGTTAATTCGACCACAATTAGCGGGCGCAGCCCGCACGCTTCCTTGTCTGGAGAACCTACAGGGGGAGTCGCTCGTATCAAATAGCGCAATCCCGCTTCGTGTCTGTTTTGCCGCGTTCGTGGCGTTCGGGCCACACCCAGTCTCCCCCCATTCAATTGCAAAACTCTGAAGATTTGGGTTTTTGAGCCGGCGGGGCCTAGCACGAACAGCTGCAGCAAAGGTCGGGGGAGGATCAGGGGGGCCCTTTTTGGCGAAATGAGATACCACTTCAAATTGTAGCTGCTTTTTGCTGAACCCCGTGATTCAGTAAATGGTGTGATTCGCTCTTGCGCCGATGCCCAAAGAGCCCGGTTCAGCAAATGAATCCGCCCCGTAGCAAAAGTCTTAGCCTTTGCCCTTCACCAATGTTGCGTACCTGTTGAGTAAATCCTGCGGACACGGAAGCTCACTACTGCAACAATGGGACATTGGGGATGGTATATGCCGCCATCGCGCTAGCCACAGTGGGGGTTGCTGTCGGTTTAGTGTTTCGGCTGAAAATCCTGCTGTCGATTCTCGCGATGCTACTTGTCGTTTCGGTCGTATTTTCAGTCGGCCGCGGCCTTAGCTTCCTGGACACAGCGCTGACGATCATGGTCGTGCAAACCATCCTTCAGGCCAGTTATTTTCTGGGATTGGTGATCCGAGCTGTTTTCACCTCGGCTCATCGCATGGGGCCCGTCCTCTGACGTCGCGCCACCCGATCTGCATTCGAGATCTCTTGAGAGCAGAAGAGCGACCTATTGCTTTTGACAATCTGAATAAAACGTTCCGTTGGCCGCATCTGTCCGCTCAAGGCACTGCGTTGGATCGGTCACCTTGCCGTTAACAGTAAAATCATACCCCTGATTTTTCAGAGCAAGAACATATCGGCCGGCAGGGAGCACGAAATCGGGATTCTCTGATTGCACCATCAGCATTTCGGGGTTTCCAGGAATCGGCCGCACCCTGAATTCATAAGATAGATTCCGAATGTTCCAGGCATCCGAGATTGGCGAGAAACTCGCCTTCCCCTTGGCATCGAACATCAGGGCGCGCACCACTCGGGCGACCACCCGAACCTCAATCCGATCGGGCGCGGAGCCCACGAGATCGCGGCGGAACACCACAAATCTCGCTTTTCCGTCGGGAAGAGTCGTGCGGCTGGGCTGATTGATGGGTGTAGACATCGCGATCCGCTTATCCGGCACCTGCTCCGCCAGAAGATAAAGTTCGCTCAGCTTGGCGTCGTTCAGTGCATACACGCCATAATCGCTTGGCAGCGGGAATGGCAACGAACCGGGTAAACCGGCGGTCGTCTTCACATCTGCAGCGACGGAGCTTGGTTGAGATGCGTCCTGAATCGATGGCGAAGCCGCCGGCTTTGCGATTATCGTTGCCGGCGAGGGTGCGCTCGCCCGCTGTTTATATATTGCCAAGCCCGCTACCACGCCGAACAGCAATATTCCGATCGAGAATCGGGCCAGTGTCGATAACAGCACCCGCGTTTGCGCTTGGACGACCGTCTCCGCATCAGGCCGCCAATAAACTTCTTTCACAACAACACTTTTTGGCGCGGAGTCCACCTGGCGGATCGCCACCATCGACGTAGCCGGCGGTTCGGCTGGCGGGCTGCCAAACGCAATTTGTGCAGATTGAGGCGGGGGTTGAAGGCGTTCCTTCTCGTCGCGGCGTGCCGAAAACTGTTCAACCCCCTGGATAGCCGTCTCGAGCGCGTCCGAAAGCCGCTTTCGTTCAGCCTCTTCGGCCCATGAGGTGTCCATCTTCAGCCGGGCGCGCGCAAACTCGTAGATCGTCAGGCGCAGCTGCGACGGATCTTCCTTCACGGTATTGATCATCCGCGAAAGAATCAGGGCGTACTCCACCTCCTGCGCGTGAGGCGAGACCATCTTGTCCTGATCTATCCTTGGAAACTCAGATGTCATGACCATGCTGGGTTGATTGACAAAATTTATTGGATCCACATACCCACGTAATTGTTTGACAAAACAAGACCTTTTTCACTCCCGCGCTCCCCTGTGCCGGCACAGCGATAAATCCGGTGGTGCGCGCGGCGTTGTTGCAGCTACAGTCCATCTTGCAAAGCCCATCAGATTGGCCACACACCGTTGCTTAAGAGTCGCGGTCGGTCGATTGTAGAGGATCGCACGGCATACGCCTTGGCGAACCACCGCGTTACAGTTTATGGTCCGTCTTACCAAGTATCACCGTCCGAAGACTACATTTCAAGGATCAGGATATGTCGCAGGCCACCAAGATCGCTATCGTTGCTGCATTCGTTGCTGCGCTGGGCGGCATATCGAGCGAGGCTTCCGCCCGCGGACGCCTCTATCCGCTGACTCGTTGCGGACCCGATCTCGCCTACCTCTGCCCTATCCACGGCTACTTTGACCAACCACCCTTCCACTACAACGTGGCCATCTACCCCGGCTGCATCAAGACGGTGGCGGTTGAGACGCCCAATGGTATTCAGCGCCAGCGCGCGATCGTTTGCGGCGCCCCTGAACGGTCGATGGTCTGGTGGTAAGGAACCAACCGCCGCCGATTAAGTCGCACGGATAGAATCCTGTTGCGCGCTAGCGAACTGTACCGCTGTTCGTACGTGAAGTGACCGGTGGGGTCGGGCCAGGCACATTCGAGATTGGCCCGTTGAAATTGTTGGCGGGGGCTTGGTTGGATCCTCTGGCCGGGTTCATGCCGGTGTTGCGGATCAGATTGCCGTTGCCGTCCCTGGCGTTTGATACGCCGTACTGCGCCAGTGCTGAACTGCCGCATGCAAGCATGCAAAAAATCGCCAATGCAAATCTCATGTGCCCTCGCTTGTATTCAGGCCCCTACCATAGATCAGCGTGCCCGGATATGCACGCCCAAACGGCGGTTCTTGAAGCCGTGTCACTTGATTGACCAACAACGGAATTGCGGTTGTTGATCGGGGGACGCGGTTAGAACGCTGGAACCTGGAACTAATTGTCTCGAAAGATAAGCCGATGACCGGTGAAACACAGCCCGCATCAGTTGTGATCCGGAGCGAGCACCTGACTGCGGAAATTTCCCCTCATGACGCAGAACTGATTCGACTGCAGGATCGCGACGGCAGAGACCTGCTCTGGAACGGGTGCGAAAAATGGTGGACGGGGCGCGCTCCGCTTTTGTTTCCCATCGTCGGAAGACTGCCAAACGATGTCGCGATGTTCGATGGCAAAATGTTCTCGATGCGACAACATGGTTTCGCGCGGAACAAGCAATTCTCCATTGTTGGCGCGAGCGTATCCGAATGCATCTTTCGGCTCGCGTCTGACGATGAGACGCGGCAACAATTTCCCTTCGAATTTGTCCTGGAGATTGTTGTTGCCATTGAAGATGCGACCTTGCGTATCGGCGCGACCGTCTTCAACGAATCGTCACGCGCGATGCCGGTTTCGTTCGGCTTTCACCCCGCGTTTCGTTGGCCTCTGCCCTATGGGGGTTCACGGCAAGACCATGAAATCAGATTCGAAAAACCGGAATCCGCGCCAATTCGTCGATTGACCGATGGGCTTCTCGACGTGACCGCGAGCACCGAGGTTTTCGAAGGCAGCATCATGTCTCTCGATGATGCCATGTTCGTGCCCGGCGCACTGGTCTTCGATCAACTGAAAAGCCGCGCTGTGAATTTCGGCGTGCCGGGAGAACCGTCGATCCAGATCCGATTTCCGAACTTGCCGCATCTTGGAGTGTGGACAAAGCCCGGCGCAGGCTTCCTGTGCATCGAGCCTTGGCAAGGTTATGCAGCTCCCTTGGGATTTACGGGTGAGCTCAAAGACAAACCCGGTGGCGCATTGTTGGCCGCCAACGCAACCGCACAATTCGCGATCGAGATTTGCCTTCAAGGTGCGAAGCGAGCATCCGCTTGATCCGTCGCTAACAACAAACCAAACATTGCTTAAGTCTCACGTCAAAGCGTAAGAACCTGCTGGCCAATCCACTCACCGAGATTGACGGCGGACACCGATCAATACGCAAGACCGTCGAGCGCGGGCCATAATGTGGTGGCGCAAAGCAGGAGATACCGTATGGAATGGGTTCTTTTCATTTCTTTGCAATGGATTGTTCTTGGAAGTCCTACCCAACCCACCTCACAGCAAATTCAACCGTTTGCCTCGGAACAGCTTTGTAATAAAGCCGCCGAGGCAATCAAAGCTGAGATAAATGCACCGATAGGAGCTCAGCGTGTTCAAACCCTCGGCCGGGTCGTTTGCATCGAGACAAAAGACAAGTGAAGACGGTGCGCCAGCTTTGCAATGCCCGATGAACTGTCGTCGAGCCAGGTCGTAGCCGCTCGTCCATCGGCGTCGGCTCTTGGGGTATGGTCCTGGCGAGCCGCAACAGCTTGCTGCGGCGCGTCTCAGCACCTTAAGAACACTTCATGCTCTCGCATATGAAAATTTGGGCGCGCAGGCTCACCCGGGACGGTCACGCGATCTATCTCGCTTCCCGTGATCCGCGTGTGCCATGGTATGCGAAGTTTCTCGCTATTGCGGTTGCCGGATATGCGCTTTCACCTATCGACCTCATTCCAGACTTTATTCCGGTTCTCGGCTATCTCGACGATTTGATCATCGTGCCTTTCGGCATTTGGCTTGTGGTATCGCTTATTCCCGCAGAGATCATGAATGAGTATCGTGCGATAGCAAGCGAGGCCGGACAGCGTCCGGTCAGCAGAGCTGGAATGATCACAATTATCGTGCTTTGGATTTTTGGGACCTTGACGCTGGGCTGGATCGGCTATGCCCATTGGGCCCGACCAAATTAGGCCGGACGGCCGATGGCCCGCTGGCTGGCGTGCCAGGGCTTAATCGATTTCAGAAGGTGGCCCTCAAGCCCGCGTAGAAGGCGCGTGGCCGTGCCGGGCTAACGGAGCGCGGGTCCGTGAACGGCGCGCCGCCATTGGCGAAATTGGGGACGGCGCCGGTATCGAAGAATGTTCCATAGGTCGCATAGCGGTTATCGAAGATGTTATCTGCGCGCGCGTAGATCTGGAACGTCTTGTTGATCTGATACAAGGCGTGGAGGTTGAAAACTGCATAAGAAGCCAGCCTCTGCGCTTGATTGGATTCGTCGCCGACAAAGTATTGACTGCTGACGAACAGCGCATCTCCTCCAACCCTAAAGGCGTCGGTGACTGAAAAATCGATGCCGGCCTTAACTCGGTTTCGCGGGATCGCCGGGACTCGATTGCCGGGCAGTATCTGGACGTTGCCGTTGACGTCGGCAAAGGGGCTATTGGAGCCGACCTGCAGGGCGTCAAGAAATCGCGCGTCCACGAGCGCATAGCTCGCATATAGATCTACGGTCGATGACTTCAGAGTGACCTCGGCCTCGATGCCCTGGCGACGCGTCGAACCGACGTTCTGGAAATAGCCGAATCCCTGCAACACCGGGCTGGGAATCGCGAGGATGTCATCCGTATTGTTGGCTTGGAACACGCCGAGCTTCCACCCGAGCGCGCCGACGTTCAGATCTTTGGTGCCGCGCAGACCGGCTTCCACGGTGCGGGACACGACCTGTTTTAACGGGGGGTCGGAAACGAGGAAGGCGGCGA
>Ga0137399_10000301_pt1 | contig 18913 bp, 14 predicted proteins | sample czorhiz316metaG_FD_104810 | JGI IMG/M metagenome (GOLD analysis project Ga0137399, IMG submission 104810) | Vadose zone soil microbial communities from Angelo Coast Range Reserve, California, USA - czorhiz3.16 metaG | ecosystem: Environmental > Terrestrial > Soil > Vadose zone | place: USA...
ACATGAGCGGCCCTCCGAGACCATGAATCAGAAGAAGGGGAGGTCCCGCGCCCCCCTCGAGCACGTGCACCCTCAGGCCGCCGGCCCGGACATAACGGTCGGTGAATCCTACCGTTTCGTCCATGCCTCATATAAAAGTTGCATCGCTTCCGCGCTCATCGCGGGCTTTCGGTATAACCCGGCGATCTGGCGCTGGCGGAACGCCTCAAAGAGAGCAACGGCACATGCAACCGAGACATTCAGGCTTTGAATCATCCCCAGCATCGGGATCTGAAAGTTTCCATCCGCCAGTTCCGCGGCCTTTCCCGATACCCCGCGATGCTCATTGCCGAAGACGAAGGCGATCTTGCCAGTCAGGTCCAGATCATAGAGGGATTTCGAAGATGCGTCCAATCGCGTCGCGTAGATCAGGAATCCCTGGCGGTGGAGCGATTCGTAGCACTCCCGGATCGACGCGAACGGCCGGCGCTTGATCCACTTGACTGCACTTGCCGAGCTCTTCTTCCCGAGGCGGGGAAAGAGTTCGTTTTCGTAAATGAGCTGGACTTCCAAGACCCCCGCGGCGTCGGCCGTCCGCAAAATCGCGCTCACATTATGGGGATCGTGAATCCCTTCGAGAATGACGCTGAGTCCCGGCTGACGATGCCTGAGAACAGCGAGCATTTTTTCCCGGCGGCGCTCGGTCAATTCGGGTTTCCCTGCACCTCGAACCCCGGGGCGGCCATCATGGTGCCGGTGCGGCGCCTTGAGGCGAAGGCCGCTTCGGCGGCATATCTCATTGCGGGGGCGAGGGTTGTTCGGGAGGAGCCGGTCCGGGAGGCGTCGGACCGGGAGAAGTCGATCCGGGGGGAGCCGGCCCGGGTGGAGTCTCTTCGCCTTTCTTCCGGAAATAAGTATACATCTCATCGTTCCCGTTTAGCTCGTACAGATGAGCGAGCTTCAGGTAAAGAGACTTCGGAGCGGTGACCCCGTTCACTCCCTGTTTGAGAAAGTCGATGAGGGCGTCGATGGGGGGAATATTCAGATCCGGCTCGTAACAATCGGCGGCGGCGAGATATGGGTCCGGCTCCGAAGGACGGACGGATGCAGCCTTTTTGAAATACTGAAGGGCGAGCTCGTAGTTGTCATACATCGAATAGGTCACCTCAAAGACATTCGCCATCCACATGAACGTATCATAGGCGAGGTCCGGGAGTTCCTTCGAGAGTTTCTCTCCGAAAAGGCAGATTTCGTCCGGCGTAAGAGTGTGGTTCCAGAAGAGCTGGCGGTAGAGCTCAATGTCTTGAAGACGCTGACCGATTGCCTGCTCAAAAGCATCGAAAATTTCGTTGAATTCTTTCGATAGCTCAAAGCGCTTGCGGATTTCCTCGACGGTCAGCTTCTGCATTCACCCCTTTTCGGCATCAGGTTCACTCCGATTCCCCCCGGCGCCTCTGGTAAGCAGCTCTCCGCCTGTCGTGGACACCGAAAGATGAATCGGGGCAGATCGATGCTAACGGCGGATGAAGGTCAACAGCGCCAAAATAACAAAGGAAGAGCTGAAAATCAAGGTCGCGCTCCTTTCTTGACCTTGAAACCCGAATTGAGTATTTTAGCCCAAAATCCGAAAGGACGACATGGACCAACAGACCACTCTTTCATCCGGATCTACCGCCGTTACCTCCTTCGGCGCCAGAGCAATGGGGGTTTTCGCGTCCCCCGGCGAGTTATTCAGCGAAGTAGCGTCGGCGCCGGTACAGACATCTTCGTGGCTGCTGCCTTACCTGATCACCTTGCTCGCGGCGGCTGTCGTCACATATTCGCTCTCCTCCACCCCCTCTCTCCGGCAGCAGATTCTCGAACCCCAGCAACAACAAATGCAAAAGGCAGTGGACGAAGGTAAAATGACTCAGGAGCAATATGATCGCGCAGTGGCAGGGATGGAGTCTCCCGCGTTATTTCTCGCCTTCGGTTTCGGCCTCTCGCTTGTGATCGTGAGCCTCGCGGTCTTCGGCAGCCCTCTGATACTCTGGCTGATCACAAAATTACTGTTAAAATCTCCCGTATCATATCAGAAGATGCTTGAGGTTTACGGTCTTACGTCACTTGTTGGGGTGCTCGGTGCCATCGTGACGCTGCTTCTGATGCACGTGTTCGATTCCGTCCATGCCTCGCTCGGCGGCTCCCTGTTTGTCATCAATAATTTTGAACGCGACAACCTGGGGCATAAGCTGCTGGCCTCGGTGGGCGTTTTCGGTCTGTGGCAGACGGCTCTTGTCGGTCAGGGGATTGCGAAGGTATCGGGGAAGCCTACTTCGACAGGAATGGGAATCGCGTTAGGACTCTGGGCGGTCTGGGTGATCGCTGCATCGCTTTTCGGGTGGGTGAGATAGAGGCCGGCCCGACTCCGCCTTCCTTCGGTCAATCGAAAAAACGCGTCCATTGAAATGGTTTCCCGGGATCCAGCGATTCCCGGGGAATCGCTTTTCCCCCTCCATCGATCTCCTTGAGGCCTATGAATGTATGCAGGTCTCCCAGGTCTGCCAGCATGGGTGTCGATTCCGAGTGCGTGTCGACCTGATAGGAGATTCCCAGATCTGCACGGGTGACCCGGCCGTCGCCGTGCGTTATCTGGACGTTCCTGATGATGATGTCGTAGGCCTTCTTCGCATTCCACGGAAGGTGTTCGTAATGCCCTAGATCCCAGGCGCTGTATTGACCCGACGCAATCACATGAAGACCCGCGAGGATGCCCATGAAATTGAGCTTGCGGATTGAGTCCTTCTCTTGATCTCCCTGCGTATGCCCGGATTCGACAAGAATCGTGCTCGTACCCCACTTTTGCATATTGTCTCCGAACGCCCTCGGTTCAAAACTGTCGTCATAGCGGGCGATCCTCCCCTGGGCCGCGCTCTTGAGTGCGGCGGCGAGGACCGAGGCGACGTGCTTCGCCCTGATTCTGACCTCGTTGTCTGATTTCTCCATGTCGAACGCAGGGGCCAGAAGAGCAATTGCAGTCAGCTCTTTTGTCGTCCCCACCGTGCTTAGTTCCTGATCATGGAGATTGAATCCGAAGTCGGGCTTAATTGTGTCTTTGAGCTGCTTGAGGAGTCGCCCCTCCGGCGTTTGGAGTGCGAGAGCATCGCGGTTCATGTCGATGCCCTGCGCTGTGCGTCGCTGAAAGCGAGATGCGCCGTCGGGATTGAGCATCGGGAGAAAATGGATCGTGAGTGTGGAAAGTATGCTTCGGGCCGCGCCGTCGCCGCGCGCTATCCGGAAATAATTCAGGACATCGGTAATCGCCATCGTGGCCGTCGACTCGTCCCCGTGCATCTGCGACCAGAGGAGAACCTGTGTCGGTCCGCTGCCCACCGTCACGAGCCGGATCGGGCGTTCTTCAAACGATTGCCCCACAATCCGGATGTTGAACGGCGTCGGAGTATCTCCCGCAAGCGCGTCGATTGTGCGCTGGAGAGGATCGGGAGGGAACCGCCGCGCCGGGAACGCCGCAACTTTGTACGTGCCGTAGCTCCGGTCCAGCTCCTCCGTGTATGCGAGGAAGTCCATGCCTGATCTGGAAAACTTCTTCGACAATATAACAAAATCTTCGGACGTTCCAAGAGGGGCCTTCCTTGATTCCCTTCATCCTTCTTGGTATATTCTCTTACCACAACCAGTGTGCGTCCCTGACTTCTGTCTTGATCCGCCCTCAATGGTGAGTCCAGCTTGATGATCCGGCTCCTTCGCGTCAGCGCGATTGCCTGCTGCCTCTTCGGTCCTGCCGTTATACTGTCCGCGGGCGAAAGTGCCCGGACGGTTCTGCCGCTGAAACGGATTTTTTTCAAGCCGTACATTTCCGGTACCAGGCCGACTGACCAGAGAATCTCGCCCGACGGGCGGCGCTTATTATTCCGGTGGGACAGCAGCTCCCAGAATAAATACCGCTCGTGGCTCGTGGGTTCGGATGGGTCAGGCATGAGAATGATTTCCGATACGCTCCTGGGCGAGGTCGAGTGGTCGCCGGACGGAAAGACGGTCGCCTGTACACGGAAGGGCGACGTCTTTCTCACCGATACAAGCTTCCGGACCTACGAGCGTATCACACGCACCGATGTCTGGGAAAACTCGCTGCGGTGGTCGCCCGACGGAAAGTATCTGATCTTCTCCTCCGACGGCCGGCTCGTCATGGTCAACCTCGCCGGGCCGGGGTTCACGGAGATTGCCAGGCCGTCAGGTAAAGAAGTCTCGCTTGCTTGTATTGACATCACGCCGGATAACAAGAAGGTGATTTTCACGGAATCGAATCGCGAAGGCCTGCAGGAATTTATCGTGCCGCGCTACACCGGCAAGGACGTTTCGACCAACTCCTTCAAGGGGGGCATCGGCAGGACAAAGTTTGGAATCGCACCGTCCGATACCGGGGCCACGGTTTGGGTCAAACTTCCCGGCGACGACCGCTTCTACCTGGGGGATGTGTCACTCTCGCCCAACGGAACGAAGCTCTGCATTGAGCGATTCAGTTCCGATCGAAAGAAACGCGAACTGTACGTCGCCGATACCGACAGCGGCAAGGCGAGGCTCGTTTTCAATGAATCCGATCGGGCATGGGTCGAAGGGGGCCTGTCAACGACACGGTGGGCGCCCGACGGAAGCCGGATTGTGACAACGAGCGAACGGGACGGCTGGAACCAGCTTTATATGATGTCGCCGGACGGAAAAAACCTTCGCCAGTTGACGAGCGGCGCATGGGAGGTCCATTGGTTTGACTTCGATCCGTCGGGGGGAGAAATCTACTTCCTTGCGAACAAGGACGATCACCACCAATGGCGGCTCTTCTCGCTCGATCTCGCTTCAAGAAAGATCAGGCCTCTCTCGCGCCTGGAGGGAACGTACGATTCGCCGGTCATGTCGAAGGATGGATCGCTCATTGTCGCGCGGTATTCCGACTTTGCGAAGCCGGCGGATCTTGTCTCGGTGCCCACCCGGGGTGACGCAAGGGCCGCCGGCGTTTCGAGTGACGGTTCCGCATCCAATGGGAATTCGGGCGAAATCCGGCTCACTCACTCGATGCCCGAGGAATTCAAGTCAGTCGATTGGGTCATTCCCGAGATTGTCAGCTTCCGGAGCAGGGACGGGACGAAGGTGCCTGCCATGATTTACAAGCCGCGTGATTTTGCTCCGGCAAGGAAATATCCAGTTGTGGTTTTCGTTCACGGGGCGGGCTACCTCCAGAATGTCTTTCGGGGCTGGAGTTATTACTACCGCGAATACATGTTCCACCACCGTCTGACCCAGCTCGGCTATGTCGTCTTCGAGGTTGAGTACCGGGGAAGCGCAGGGTATGGGCGCGACTACCGGACCGACGTTTATCTGCATCTGGGGGGAAAAGACCTTGATGACGAGCTCGATGGCCTTGAATATCTAAGGAGTTTGGGGTATATTGACTCAACGCGCGTGGGGATGTACGGAGGAAGCTACGGCGGATTTATGACGTTGATGGGACTCTTTCTCTCAGACAAATACGCGTGCGGCGTCGCGCTCCGGGCGGTGACAAGCTGGGAAAACTACTATCGCCACAATTCATCGTACACGGAGGCGCGCCTCGGCAAGCCCGAGGACCAACCGGAGGCGTACCGCATCAGTTCCCCGCTCACGTTTGCCGACCGGTTGAAAAAACCCCTTTTGATTCTCCATGGAATGGCGGACGATAATGTTTTTTTTCAGGATGCGGCCCAACTCATCGCGAAGCTTCAGAAATCGGGCAAGGCGTTCGAAACGATGGTCTACCCTGAGGAGTCGCATTCCTTCAACGAGCCGGAGAGCTGGTACGACGAATATTCCCGGATCGAAGAATTCTTTCACCGGCACTTGCAGCGCTCGGAGGATTAGCGCGCCCGTGAGACTTCCACAATGACCTACATCGTAACAGCGAGGAAATGGCGGCCGATGCTTTTCGAGGATATCGTCGGCCAGGGGCACGTCGCGACAACCCTGCGCAACGCAATTGCGACGAACCGGTTGTCGCACGCGTACATTTTCAGCGGCCCGCGCGGTGTCGGCAAGACGACGACGGCGAGAATCCTCGCCAAGGCGATCAACTGCCTGCATCCGGTCGACGTAAACCCCGACAACGAATGCGAACTCTGCCGGGAGATTACCGAAGGGCGCAGCCTCAATGTTTTCGAGATCGACGGGGCCTCGAACCGCGGGGTGGACGAAATCCGCAACTTGCGCGAGGCGGTCCGCTACGCCCCCGCCAAGGGCCGCTATAAAGTGTATATCATCGATGAAGTCCACATGCTCACGAAGGAGGCCTTCAACGCCCTGCTCAAGACGCTCGAAGAACCGCCCCCCTCCATCGTCTTCATCTTCGCAACCACCGAAATCCATAAAGTTCCTTCGACGATCCTTTCCCGCTGTCAGAGATTTGATTTTCGCCGCATATCGATTGAGGAAATTATAGGCCGGCTGCGTTTCATCGCCTCGGAAGAGCAGATCACGATCGGGGATGATGCGTTGTTTGTGATCGCGAAGCGGAGCGACGGTTCGCTGCGCGATGCACAGAGCATCTTCGATCAGATCGTTTCATTCTGCGGCAAGAACATCGACACACAGGAGATGGCGCGCATGCTGAACGTCGTCGATGAGGAAATCTTTTTCCGCACGACGGACATCATCGCAAATAAGAATGCGGGCGAGGGGCTTTCGCTAATACGGGAAATCACATCGCGGGGATACGATCTGCGCGAATTTCTCGGCGGGCTCATGGAGCACCTGCGAAGCATGCTTGTCGTTTGCACGACTGAATCGGCGGAACTGATCGAAACCTCCGAGGTCTACAAGAAACGCTACCTCGAGGCGCCGAAGGCGTTCACTGCGTCCGATTTGATTCGCCTTTTAAAAATTGCCGCCGAGACCGACGCCGCAATCCGATGGGACCACTCCTCGGCCGGCGGACGCCTGAAATTGGAAATCGGGCTGTTGCAGATGATCCGGCTCGACCGCAGCATTCAGATCGATGCCTTGCTCCAGCAGCTCGATGAGCTAAAAAAAAAGGTGCCCGGGGAGGATAACGTGCGGCGGGCGATTCCGTTCGCCGAAACCGGCGCTCAAAAGCCGGTCGTCCGGGGCAGCGTTAAAGCTTCGCAGCCGGTATTGCGGCCCGAACAAATGGTGCAGCCTGCCGCCGGCTCGCCCCGCCCCATTCGAAACTTTTCAGAACTCTCCGCTGCGATGCCCGCGGCCGGGCCGGCGGTCATCGCCAACGAAAGCCCGCGCGCGGACGGCATCTCTATCGACGAGGCGCAGGCAAAATGGCCCATGCTGATCGACGAAGCGTGTAAAAAAAGAATCGCGGTCGGTACCATGCTCCGGGAAACGGCCCTCGTCGGCGTCGGCACGGGAAGTCTCAGGATCTCTTGCCCCGATGATTTTCATCTCGACCAGCTAAGGCGGAACCGCGAATTCATTTCAGAGCTGGCGCAGAATATCTACGGTGCGAGGGTCCGGTTGGATACGATCCTTGCGACCGCCCGCACTGCCTCATCCGTCGCCCGGTCCGAACCCCCGCCGAAAGAGAGCCACGATCCGGCCGTCCGGCGCCATCCGGTGATCCAGGCTCTTATTCGTGAATTTGGTGCGAAGGAGGTTGAGTGAGCGGGAAGGCAAATGAACCGTCCGCCGGCCGGACCCTGCGCGATGTTTGCGGCATCGGTGTCTCTCTTATAAAATGGATTGCCGTCCCCTCCCTTGTATTCTTGTTCGCCGGATCCCCGGTTCCAGCCAGGGCGGGAGCCGCAGTAGCAAAGTACGCAGGTGAATTTATAGCGATCGGCGTGGGTGGGCGCGCGCTCGGCCTCGGCGGCGCGTATTCGGCGCTCGCAAACGACGTCACCGCAGGGTACTGGAATCCGGCCGGATTATCGAGGATGATGTACCCACAGGTTACGCTGATGCACGATGAACGGTTCGGCGGGCTGGTCAACTACGACTATGCGGCCTTTGCGCTCCCGGCAGGGGTGAGCACAAGTTTCGGAATCAGTTTGATTCGCCTCGGCGTGGATGACATTCCCAATACTCAGAATGCCGGTGTCGACGCGAACGGCAATCCGGTCCCCCCCGACCAGCTCCAAAAGCTCGCCGGAATCGATCCCTCGAGGATTACGTATTTCAATGCCGCTGACTGGGCGTTCTATTTCTCGTATGCAAAAAAGGCGGGCGATCAGTTTTCATACGGCGCGAACGTCAAATTTATACGGCGTGAGCTCGGGACCGCCTCGGCCACCGGTGTGGGATTCGACCTCGGGATGCAGTACGCTCCCACAGACCGGCTATTAATCGGCGCCAATGCACAGGACATCACCACAACCCTCGTGGCATGGAACACCGGAAGGAATGAGCTCATCTCCCCCACACTCAAGGCGGGCACCGCGTACCTGTTCGACCTGTTCGGCGGCCAGGTCGCTCCCGCGATTGACATCGACTTCCGGTTTGAAGGGCGGAAGTCCGCCTCAAACGCCCATGTCGGACGGGTGAGCATGGATTTTCACAGCGGACTGGAATTCGAGTACAAGAACCTCGCAGCGTTGCGCATCGGATACAGCGACATCAAGTCGCTGAACATCGGAACCGGCATCCACCTCCCGAAGCTGGACATCGATTATTCGTTTGCCAGGTTTGATCGAAGCCAGGACCTCGGAGACACTCACCGCATTTCGCTCACCTTCACGCTGGAGGCGGAACAGTTCCGCCGAACTACAGACAGCCGGTGAAACAATACGTTGTTTCGCTTCTCGCCGCGCTGTTGTGCGTTTCCTGCGCCGCATCGCTTCCCTATGGGATCGATTATCCCCTCACGGAACAAATGTTCCGCTCACGCGACGGTGTCTTCAGAGGAAGAATTCCCAGGGGCTGGTTTTCCTCGACGGAGGACACGCTGATCCCCGCCGTGGTGGCCTGGCTGGTCAAAGATGACCTTTCCGCCTCAATCGGGATTAAGGAGCTGACGCTCGACCGCCTCTCCACATCCCGTGTCGAGAAGGAGGGGCTCGAGCTGCTGGCTCACATCAGCGCGGGCCTTCACCGTTCGGAAGGCGCTGAAGTCTCGGCATCACCCAAATCGTTTGAGATGAAGGGAACCAGGTTTTGCAGCTATGAAGTCTCAACCGGGGGGAGGTTCATGCGCATCGTCGTCTTTACAGCCCGGGGAAGGTACTACGAGTGCGATGCAGTGCCGGTGAAGAGTCCGGGATCGGCAGGCGAGATCACCAGAATGTTCACCGCGCAGCAGACGCTGCTCTCTTCACTTTCCTTTTAATCCCCCTCCGGGGCTATTTCTCCCTCAGAGCGAACGCCCCGTCCCAGTCATCCGGGGGCGGCGATACGAGATAAGCCTTCGACCGCTCGATGTAGAGCTGAGACGGGTAATCATGGGGGAAATGGCGCAGCGTCGTTTCAAACTGCTCGATGGCGGGCAGCCACCGGCGCCTCCGGTAGAGTTCCAAGCCCTTCGTGAAACAGTCAACGAGGTCCACCCGGTCTCTGGCCACGGCCCCATTCGCCAGCCCTATCAGCTCGTACACGCGGATCGGTTCCGTCCTTCCCGCGACGATCAGGACGTCGAGTTCGCGCGCGATAACATATCCCGCGACTTGCGCGTAGGTACTGTCGCTGACGATGATCTTCGAACGGTATTGCTTGTTGGCCCCTTCAAGCCTCGCGCCGATGTTGACGCTGTCTCCGATGACGGTGTAATCGTAGTGCCCGACCCCGCCCATGTTCCCGACAATCATCTCACCGGTGCTGATCCCGATGCGCACTCTGAGGGAAGGTTTTCCCTCCGCCTCCCACCGCGGACGCACCGCAGCAAGCTTCTCCTGCATCGCGACCGCCGTGCGGCATGCACGAAGAGCATGGTCGAGCTGCGGGATGGGCGCCCCCCAGAAGGCGACGATTGCGTCGCCTTCATACTTGTTCAGGGTCCCCTGGTTCTCGAAGATGACTTCGGTCATCATGCTCAGGTATTCATTCAGAATGGCGACAAGATTCTCCGGCTCCAACTTCTCCGAGATTCTCGTGAAGCTTTCGATATCGCTGAAGAAAACCGTCAGTTCTTTCCGCTCCCCTCCGAGCCGGAGCTTTTGCGGGTTGTTCACAATCTCGTCCACGACGGTCGGGCTGACGTACCGGCTGAACAGCCCCCTGATCAGAACCTTCTGTTTTCGCTCGTTGAGGTAATGATAAACGGTGCTTGCCACGTAGCTGAATCCGACCGCCAGGAAGGGGCTCATCTCCTCGACGAGAAAATTGTGTCGGACGAACAACTGCATCGAAAGGGTCCAGATGATGAAGCATTCTGATAAAACGATGACGAAACCGAGAATTTCGATGAGCGAGCTGAATTTTGTCTTGATCGACTTAAGGCCGGCAGTATAGACAAACGTGAACAGGCTCAGGCCGAAGACGATGGCGGCATTCATCCAGATCCACTCGCGGATGATAAAGTCTCCGTGAAATATGTTCTGGATGACGTTCGCATGGATTTCCGCCCCGTACATCTGATTGTCCCCCTCCTGCCTGCCCTGCCCGATCGCCACCGGAAACAGGTCCTTATCCTCCGGCACCGTAGATCCGACAAGGACGATCTTACCATTGAATGTGCCGTCGTTCAGATATCCGTAATCGGAATCGTCGAACGTATTGGTCTCCAGGCCATACTTCTTTTCATCCACGGTCAGAAAATCCTTGTCGTCGATGACATCTTCGAACCGGATGCGCCGGAATGTCCCCGACGGACCGCAGTAGTTAATCAGGAAGGATGTTTCGTCGTAGCAGGGGATCGTTCGACCCGCGAAGTGAAAGAATCCGTCGCCGTAGAGCGCCGTGAGCGAACCTGGTTTCTCGAAAAAGGAATTCAGCACCGCGAACGAGAACGTCGGAATCCGGCCGGCGGGGTCGGTCGTAAAAGGCATGTATCTCCGCAGTACTCCGTCGGCATCGGTTCGGATATTGACGACGCCGAACCGGACGGTTGAATCCACAAAGATGTTGCCGTAGTTTTCGCCGAGGGAGCGGATTGTGTAGCCCCGGTTCTCAGTTTCAATTTTCCCCGCCAGGACGACGTTGGGGTTATCGCGCACCGTCTGCTTGAACTCGGCGTCAGCCGCCGGGTCACGGACATCCGGCGTGCTGAAGATGACGTCGAGGCCGATCGTTTTTGCGCCTGCGCGCTCCAAATTTCGAATCAGGTGAGTATAGTACGAGCGCGGCCAGGGCCACTTTTCCGGCAGCGAATTGAACGACGCCTGGGAGATCTCCACGATGACGATATCCGACGAATCGGCGGTTTCTGATCTCGGGCCCCGGGCCTGGAAACGCTGATCGACGAGGGAGGATTCGGCGCGCTGGAAGAGAACATTCTGGGTCAAAAACAAGACGAACACGCTGACAGCAATGCTGAAGCCGAGATAGTCGAGAATCGTGCGCGTAGATTTCGAGATCGGAGACGGCATGGATCAAACCTCGAGGCGGAGAATCAGGCTCCAGACTGCGTCGTTCGTGGGATTGGAGCTTCCGAACAGCTTCGTATTGAAGAATAGAAACATCTGCCCCTGTGCGCTCAGATTCGGCATGATACGGTATTGGGCGCCGGCGTTCACGAGCACCCGTTCGATGTCCCCGAACGTGGGGCTCAACGATCCGGTCAATTGGAGCCGGTCACCGGCGAGGCGGTACTGCGCGCTGCCGTAGAGCGTCGTATAGCCGAGCGTCATCTCTCCGCCCGACGACCCAAGCCCTGTGACAAACTTGCTCGAATTGACCGTGATGCTCAGCGAAGTCTGGAGTGGAATCTCGAACGTCGAGCTCGTGCTGAGGGAGACGGTGGTATTGCGCGTATCGAGATGTTTCACCGTATTGTCATTCCTCACCGATGTGCCGATGCCCAGGTTGGCGCTGTGGCGCGCACCGAACGTGAATTCCTTCCCGAGTTGAATGAGAACGCGGTTCGTCTGATCATCGACGGCATAGAGCGTGTCCGAGAGGTTCCGGTCGTTCACGTTTGAGGCAAAAAGGTAGGCCACCGTGACATTGGGAAAGTCGGTCCGTGGAAAACAGGACACTCCGATATTGGCGGTCGTGCCCGTCGTCGTCGCGGCCTTTGTGTTCGCGGTATTGTCCTGGAGCCGTTCGAATCCCCCCGAGAGAAAAACTCTGTTCTCCATCAGCCGCACGCGGTCGGAAATGTTATAACCCACAACATCCGTGCGGAGAAACGGCTGACCGAACGATTCGAAACTCTCTCCGTGACGGATATAACTGAACCGGATGGAGTTATCGAAGTAGTTCAGATTCAATCCTCCTTCGTAGGCGAGCGTTTGAAGCTTTTTCAGCGACAGCGGCACGAGATTTGAGTTGACGGTGATGAATCGGGAGACAAGATCCCTTATCTGTCGAAAGTTGGTCCGGTCGTCGTCGCTGTACGTGGGGGGTTTAAATGTCGAATCGATATCCGCATCGGTGAATGTCCCATGACTGATGTCGCGGTTCGTCGCGCTGATCGCCGCCTGGCCGTTGATTTCGACGTTGTGCCGGTCGAATGCGAGCGTCAAATCGCTCCCGATGACCAGGTTCTCTTGCGGCCTCGTTCCGTACCGGATCGAGTTCACGTCGTCGGCCGACTTCAGGTACGTGAAGCCGATGTGCGCGTTCTCCCTGCCGAAGCTCGGATGGACGATCGTGATTTCGCGGTTGAACGTTCCGCTTCTCAATTGCGCCCAACGATCTGTGCCGGGATCGTACAGCACGTAGTGCCCGGTCGAATCCCTTCCCTGCTCTGCGGTAAGACTGTCGCCGGGAAATGTCTTAACCGTGTCGCTCTCGATCCGCCGCAGAATATCGCCGTGCGCCACATCCAGGTTGAATGCGCCGAGCATGAGACTTCCATTGAGACCGCGCACGCGCTTTCCGCTCATGATCAACTCGGGAAACGTCGACGGGTAGCTGTCGCCGTATCCGATCCGGGCCCAGGGTGATTGGGCGCCGAGGTAGAATCGATTCTGGGGCTGGCGCCGGTCGGATTCTTCGTTCGTGGCATAGAGCTTCCCGTCGAAGCGAAATTCCTGGTATGTGCCGTTCGCATTCAGCGTCGCGCGGTTGTACGGCGTGACGTCGCCGGCAATATTTTCATTCCGGGTTTCAAGCACGGCGCCGTAATGGTACTGCCAGGGTGAGGGGGCCTCGACATAATTCCCCGCTTCTAAAACGCCGAAGTTCCAGACCCGGTCGGTAACGGTTTTCCCCTGCCTGTCGACGAGCTCCACGCGTGCGACATGATTCCCGGCCCCGAGCGGAATAGACAGATTCTCCGGCCTGAGCACATACAGCAGGTCCGTGACGATGGTTTTCCCCGAGACATCCAGCCCGTCAAGGTACACTCTCGTCGCCTTCGGGTCGAGCGTTGAATCGGCCGGGGAAACGACGAACGAGATCAGGACGTCTTCCCTCCGGAGACGCTCGTTCGGCTCGGGGCTTAAAATAGTAATCTGGGCGTTCTCGCCCGATTCTGTTCCCTGGAGATCCACCCGCAAGGGATGTTCCTGGGCATTTTCGAGAGGGTAAGTTTCGGCTGTGGGGGCGTTCCGAAGATAGAGGATGATATAATATTCGATGAACGGCGGAACGAGCTCTGTCGCCGGGATTGAGGCGGTCGCGGTGTGACCCTCGAGAGCCATCTCTGCCCGCTTATAGTCGTGCTGCCCGAACTGGCGGAAGGCGATCTCTACCCTGTCGAGATCGGCCGTGTTGGAGAATTCAACCTGGATGGTGAGGGGGTTGCCCGGTGTGAAGGTCCCGATGTCGATCTTGCTGACCCTTCCGGAGACCTGGCCGTGAACGATTGCGGCCCGTCCAAGGAGTGCGGCTGAAATGAGTATAACGTTGATGCAAAAACGTCGAGAACGAATCACTCGTGGACCCTCGTCACGATTGAATGCTCTTAAATTCGCAGGGGAGCGGACACCCTTGTTACTGCTTGTACTTGAGCTTCAGCTCTTTCTTGTTGCCCTGCTTATCACGAAGCTCCAGCTTGAGTTCGTTCAGCGTCCCGCCCGTAGCCAGCCGGTCTGCTTCGGCGAGCTCTTTTGTCGTAGCACGCCGCGAAGAGATCGTGCCGTCCTGACTCGAGATCCCGATGTTTCCGGCGGCGACGTCGACTTCCCTGTTCGAGACGTTGTTTCCGAACCTGACCGTTCCCTCGGTGACAATCAGCGTATCGGATCCATCACCCCCGCTTAACATCCCTCGCGTTCCGCGGATTGACGCGACGGCCGTCGGGGAAGTCAGGCGGAACTGTTCATCCTTCTGTTTTCGGAATTCAAAACCGAAGCCGCCCTTCCACAGTTTTATGAATTTTGTGAATTTGCCCTCAACCGTTGACGTGTCGACGGTTAGCACCGATTGCTCTCTCAGCCGGACGATGCTCCGGTCCATGAATTTGATAAGGGCCAGCGAATTCTTGTCCGTTCGAACCTTGTCGCCGGTCGTGAGCGGGTCGCCTTTGGAGGCTATCGCCCAATCGGTTGCCGAATGGGATTGCTTTGTGACCTCCGGGATGACCTTCAGGATCATAGCGAGAGGGCCCCTGCCTGGAGTAAAGCCGGCAGCAGCGGCGGCGAGCAACAGAGCCGTCGACACGCCTGCGATTTTCAATATGCACCGAGTTCGGGTTTTTGTCCTGATCATCTTCACATCCTCCGTCATTCAAAGCTCAACTCGATTGAATCGCTCAGATCCCTCAACTGGATCAGCAGATCCAGGAGCTGGCTCGCGCTCAGCTTCGAGTCATTCAACGACATATTCGAGGTGAGACGGTATCCTCCCGACCGGATCTGTTGGAAGACAGCGTGATGCTTGCTGCCGAGAATCTCCTCAAGCTGAGTGAGCAGCGCATCGTCAACCGCCCCCAACGAGCCCGATCCCTGCAGCGATCCCGAAACGCTAAACAACCCGATCGGGCTCGCAACATCGATGTCTAATCCACCCGCCGTGCGGACCTTGCTGACGACGGTCCAGACGTACGTCTTCCCGTCTTCCAGGGGCCTGCCTCCGGAGTACAGGAACGAGTTCCGGCCGGAGAGATCGACCTCCAGCATGGGCGGCTTGCGCGAAATTGCATCTTCCCTCGTTTGTTCCGGGCTTTTCTCTGCGACCGTCAGCACCGCTCTGTAACCGTCCTGGAAGAATTCAAAGAGCGGGAACGTGTTCGTCGTCTCACCGTCGCGAGGCGACCTGAGCTCGACCCGTGTAGGATTTTGCAGGAGAAGCTCGATTTGATCGTTGACTGTCGTCGCGCAACCCAGTTCCTTCAGTTCGATATGAAAATTGTACGAGCCGGCGGGCATGTGGCCGGTCAAAAGGGCGATGTCCTCTATCTTGGTTTTCGCTTCCCGGCTGAAGCTGTACGTCTGCGTCTGAATATCGCCGCCGGGACCGAGGTTCAAATTCGTGATCGTCCTGCCTCCCGGAGGAACTGGAAACGCCTTCGTCGTAAGATCGAGGGCGCCGGGAAAATTGATCGATCCCTGGGCGAGCGTTATGTCCATGATCAGATGAAGCGATGCGTTTGCAGCGACTACTCCTCTATTGGTAAAGGTAACCGTGAACAGCAGGTTTGTCGAGTGAAAATTGGGAAAATCAAGGTCGGCGAGCGATAGCTGTTCTGCAGCCGTATGGCTTACCTGCATGGATAGTGAGCACGGCTGGCCCGACGCTTTGGCCGGGAACAAGATCAGGGCCATGCCAATCAATGAAGCCGGGATATCACGACGAAAACTGATCATAAATTCGAACTCCATTCCCTTTGCCGATGCAAAGTATACCGAATACAGTCAATTATAGCAATCTACTCTATAATATACCTGCAATTTACCGCCAAATTCAACGGGGGGTGTGTTTTCGATCACGCGACGTGATCAGAATCGGGAGAGATCGTTGTAAATGACGAATGCCATGAAGAGGAGCAGGAGAATGAAGCCCGCCTGCTGGATCACAAGTTTGACCCGGTGGGGAATTTCTCTGTTGAACGCCTTCTCGTACAGCATCATTGCCAGGTGTCCTCCGTCCAGGGCAGGAATCGGAAGGATGTTCAAGATCGCCAGGCTCATGCTGAGGACTGCCATGAATTCAAGAAATTGGACGACTCCATATTCGGCGCTGCGTGTGGCAAGCTGGGCGATCGCAATGGGGCCCCCGAAGGAGTCCCGTATGGACGCTTTCCCGGCTATGATCTTGCTGATTGTGAGGTAGAAGAGGTAGACAGACTGCCCGGTCTTGGCAATCCCCTCGGGCAAGGCCCCAAAAAAAGAGTAGTGTATGCGCTTCGTCGGGCCTTCATAGACCGGCTCGATGACGATCCCGATCCGGCCCTCGGTAGGGATGGTCGTTGTTCCCGAGAGAACCTCTCCGCCGCGTCTCCATCTTATAGTGACTGTCCGGCCGGCCCGCTCGCGGATCATGCTCGATACCTGCGGGTAGCCCACCGGCAGGGAGTCGAGGGTAACGAGAATGTCGCCCGGTCTCAGGCCCAGTTTTTGGGCTGGGAGCGAGGGCTCGACCGCCTTAACCTCCGCGCCCAGATGCGCCTCTACCATTCCGAAAGGCTTTTCGGACGATTCGCTCGGACTCCTTCTTGGGGCGACGAGCGACTGGCGATGGCCGTTCCGCTCAATGTCGAAACGGATGTCGTTGCCGAGATTTTCAATATAGAGGAGGTTCTCGACCTCCTCCCAGTTCGTTACCGGCTTGCCGTTGATGGAAAAAATCTTATCGCCGGGCAGGAAACCTGATTGTGACGCTGGGCTCCCCTCGGCAACATATCCGATCTCGGTCGTTTCCTTGGTGACCTTTCCATTGACATAACTGATCCCCCAGAAGATGGCAATGGCCAGGAACACGTTCATGACCACCCCTGCGCAAATGACAAGCATCTTCGCGCCGAGCGGTTTGGCGCGGAATTCCCACGGTTGTGGGGGATGCCGCAGGAAATCCGTGTCGAAGCTTTCGTCAATCATGCCGGCGATCTTCACGTAGCCACCGATGGGGATCCAGGAGATGCAGTAATCCGTTTCTCCGATTTTAATGCCGAATGCGCGGGGAGGGAATCCGATGGAGAATCGGTCGACCCTCATGCCGGTCAGCTTGGCGGCGAGAAAATGACCGAGTTCATGAATGAAGATCAGGACGCCGAGCGTGATGGCCGTGTACATGATCATGTTCAGCACTTGCATGGAGTCCCCCTACACCCTTCTGCCCAGTCCAAGCGCAAATTCGCGGGCCGATCGGTCGGCCTCAAAGATGTCGTCCAGCGAAGGGGTATCCGTGATCCGCACATGCTGCAGCGATTCCCGGATCAGGCCCGGGATGCAGTCGAATCCGATCCTCTCCTGCAGAAAAAGATCCACGGCTATTTCGTTCGCGGCATTCAGAACGGCGGGCGCGGTACCGCCCCTCTTGATCGCCTCGTAAGCGAGGCCGAGGCACTCAAACTTTGTGAAGTCTGGTTTCAAAAATGTCATTTCCTTCAAATCGCTGAAATTTACACGCCCATAGACCGACGCGGCGCGTGCCGGATATGTCAGCGCGTATTGAATCGGAATCTTCATATCGGGCATCCCGAGCTGCGCCTTTACGGATCCGTCGACAAATTCCACCATCGAATGAATGATCGATTGCGGATGAATCAGCACCTCGATCTTGTCGGGGGGCAGGTGAAACAGCCAGTGGGCTTCGATGACCTCCAGCCCCTTATTCATCAGCGTGGCCGAATCGATCGAAATCTTGTTCCCCATGCTCCATTTCGGATGCCGCAGCGCCGCCTCGACCGTCACACGGGAAAACTCCGACTTCTGGAGGCCGAGAAAAGGACCTCCCGAGGCGGTGAGGATCAGCTTCGCGATGCTCGCCGGATCCTCGCCGCGGAGACACTGAAGGATCGCGCTGTGCTCGCTGTCGACTGGTATCAACGTTGCATGATGCTCTTTGATCATTCGCGTGATGATCTCGCCCGCGACCACGAGGGTCTCCTTGTTTGCCAGCGCGATCGTCTTTCCGCGCCTTATCGCCTGGAGAGTCGGCTTGAGACCGGCGAATCCCACCAGCGAGCTGATGACGATGTCGATATCGTCCCGATCGATTAACTCCTCGAGGCCCTGTTCTCCGGCATAAACGCTGAGAGAGCCATTCGTGACCCGTTTGAGGGCCGCCGCCGAAGATTTGTCCTGTACGGCGACTCCGCGGGGTCCGAATCTCTGAATCTGCTTCTGGAGAAGATCGATGTTCTGGTTGGTGCTGAGGTAAGCAACGCGGAACTCGTCCGGAAAGTTTGCAATGACCTCCAGACTGTTCCGGCCAATGGAGCCGGTGGAACCTAGTATGCAGATATTTTTCATCGGGGTCTATAAAACGACCTGCCCCGCGTGCGGCAGGGGCAGTCGAACGTCAAAAGGTAGCAAAATACGCGGAGGAAAACAAGCAGAATTCCCGTTGCGTCCTGCTTCGCGGGACCGACGGTCCGAGCTACTGCGGGGGGTCGAGCGGCCGGGCAACGATGATGCCGGTATATGAATGAAATTTTTTTACGTGCTCTTCAAGTGTCTCTTTGGTGACCTGGACCTGACCGTGGACATTCGGAGCATGCAAGTAAAGCAGCGAGCCGTCCGATGTGCGAATGGCGATCCCCGTGTGACTCACATCCAGCCCTTCAATATCTGTCGTAATGGCGATGATGTCGCCGCTGTGCACCCCGGCCTGGACCTCGGCGATGCGCGATTTGGGGATGTAATATAACACGCTGCTGTCAAGTCGCTCTTCGACCCGGCTGGTTCGCGCAAACGCCGAATCATCCGCCAAGCCGGCGTATGATGCGCGATGGGCAGTCATA
>Ga0137399_10000304_pt1 | contig 18794 bp, 12 predicted proteins | sample czorhiz316metaG_FD_104810 | JGI IMG/M metagenome (GOLD analysis project Ga0137399, IMG submission 104810) | Vadose zone soil microbial communities from Angelo Coast Range Reserve, California, USA - czorhiz3.16 metaG | ecosystem: Environmental > Terrestrial > Soil > Vadose zone | place: USA...
AATCGATAAAAGTTACGCTAGGGATAACAGGCTGATAGCCGGCGAGAGTACACATTGTCCCGGCTGTTTGGCACCTCGATGTCGACTCATCCTATCCTCCGGGGGAAGAAGCTTGGAAGGGTTCGGCTGTTCGCCGATTAAAAGGGTACGCGAGTTGGGTTTAATACGACGTGAGTCAGTATGGTCCCTATCTTCTGGAGGGATAAATAGTAAAAAGAGGCAGACCTTCTAGTACGAAAGGATCAATAGGCTGTGTTTCTCTAGTGTACCAATTGTTTAAATTTTTATTAATCAATTATTGCAATTCTTTCTATAATTATTTTCTATTTTGGAATTTAATAAATGATTGATTAGCTTTAAAAAAGATGATAAATAATGATTATGCATAGTTGGGTAGCCACAAACATAATAGATAAGCGCTGAATGTATATAAAGCAAGAATCTAACCTCTAGATACTATCTTATCATTTTTTCTATTATCTTTAAATAGTAGATTTAATAAATGATAATTTTATAAGAAATAGAACATTTCTAAATAGGATGCAAATGAATATACTGTAAAGTATTTAGTTTAGCATTACTAATTTATCAAATAGACTTGATGTTAAAGATTGTTAAATTAATTTAATTATAAGAAGTAAGCTTTAAGATTTATAGCTTTTTTATTTTATAATTTTTTTAAAGGAATTTCATAGTTTTTCATTTAAAACATATGGAGGCAATGCAATTCATTCAATAGGATTGTAAATTTTTAGATTATTTTTAAAAAAAAGTTAATTATACTCTCTCCTTGAATTTATAATTAAAGAGTTCAGTTACAGATGGTTCTGTAGTAGACCTGCAAAGTCTAATATATAAGGGTTCAATTCCCTCTTAACTCTACTATTGTAAACAATGTGACTTTAGATCAAGAAGATTATTAATATATTTTTGTAATTTTTAGATATTCTTATTTTTGATTTATATTAAAGAGTTAGTTAAGGAATATGACTGGTTATGATGATTGAAACAAAAAATTTATTATTAATATTATAATTTATATTTAAAAGAGAACTAATTGGGATTTTTTATTTTATTTTAAAACAATTTTAAATTCTTCATTAGTTTTTAATATTTTAAAAATACTTTTAACTAATTTTTTATGAGTAAGTAATCCTTTATTATTAATAGTAAAATTTAATTGAGTACCGGAATGTATATATTTTATATCCATTATTTCTACATTAATAATAGCTCTACTTTTTCTAATTTTTTAGGAACGGAAATATAGTAATTATCTAAGTAAGAATCATAATATAAATTAAAATAAACTGATATTAGTTTAGGGTAATTTAAAACTATGAATTTGTAAAAGTTTTTCATTATTTATTTTTAGAGTTTAAAGTCTAATGAAAGACATAATTCTTGTATCGTCCCTAAGAATAGGACCGCCTTGGACCAAATAGTAATCAACTATAAGTAGGACTTCGAAGTTAAAATGGTAATATTGATTAATTATTAACGACGTATCATTTTATAAATATAAGTAATTACTATTAATAAAATATTTATTGAATTAATTATTCTATTATATGTAGAAATCATAGTATCATAAATATAATTAAAGCTATTTAATATATGATAATACCTAGTATAAAGTTGATGTTCAATACCTAAAATATCTAAACTTAAATTAATTATATTAAAACTACTAGCTAAATAACTTAAAGTATTTCTTTAATAAATTATATATTATTAATTTCATAAAAGGGATTTAAATTAAAAATTGTATTTGCAATAATACATAAAAAGTTAATGAATTTCAATAGGGGAAATATGATAATTGGTAATCAGTTATATTTGCAATATAAAAAATGATAGTTCGAGTCTATCTTTCTCCAATAAAATAATCCAGTACAGCCTCGGTTGCTTAGTGGTCAAAGCGCTATTCTGAAGATATAGATATGGGAGTTCAATTCTCTCCCGAGGCATATAATAGCAAAAATTCTTAAAATTTTAATAAAATATATTCTATTTAGTTAATAAATAAGAAAAGAAACATATTTTATCCTCTAGCTCTCCAAAGATTCATTTCATGTGCATATGAAATGCTAATCAAACCTATTTAAAATATATAATTTTATTTAATAGCCGGAATAGTTTAATTGGTAAAACAAATTCCTTGTAAGATTTAAATATTGGTTCAATTCCAGTTTTCGGCAAATATTAATTTTCAATTTTTCTATTTTTATTAAAAAGAAGATCAGTTAAGAATAAAATGTATTCTTTATATCTATACATTTATGAGTTGTAGTTTAATTTGGAAAAACACCATTTTTTGGTAATGGCTCATATCAGTTCAAATCTGGTCAACTCAGTTAAATCTACATTTTTAAATTAAAATTAGTGACTTAGCTTTTGATTAATTATCCTTTCATCTTATTGTTAATTATATATCATCTTCTTAAAATAAAATAAAAATAGTAAAATACCGTAAGAAATATAATCTAAAGGTTTAAATTTTATGGTTACTAAAGAATTTAAATTAGGGAGCAGAACTCGAGTGGTTGAGTGTCTCCCTTTTAAGGAGAAAGTCCTGGTTCAAGTCCAGGTGCTCTCATAAAAAATAAAAGAAATAAACTTTTAGAAATAAAGTATTAAACCTTAAAATTTTATATCTACACAGATGATGATTAATTAATTAATCAGAGATGTAATCAAAGCCATTATAAAGCTTTCAAGAGGCGAGGATATTAGAGAAAAAAATGAATAATTAGATCTCTAAATTTTAAAAAATATTAGATATTAAAAGAGATATTAATTATAATCTATCAATATGTTTTTATTGCATTAGTGGAGAGCAATGCCCTATATTAGATCAATAAATAGATCTAATAATATTAAGTAAGCATAAGGAATAAAAATAAAAAAAGATTAATAAAAATACAAGGGCAGGTGATCCGATTGGTAATGGTGGTTCTCTGTAAAAGAATTGGTTTTTAGCCGTAAAAGGTTCGATTCCTTTACTGCTCAAATTCAAATAAATTAAATAATAAATATTATCTAATAATATTAAATAAAAATTCTAATTAATTTTAAAATTAAAAAAGGGGGGTGGTTCTTTATAAATTCTTTTGGGATATAGGGTTACAGGTTTATACGAGAAATGAAAATTAATATTTAGCAGGCTCAGATAAGTAAAATTTTAAAGATTATTAGATTTTATTAGATTATAAGATTTTACATTTTAATTAAGGCCTTTTAACATCGATTTTAAGGGATTTCAGCTTTTTTTAATCTTTTTACAAGCTGAGCAATAGAGAAAAACTTCGGTCCCTAAAAAAAATAAAGTCCTTAGGTGTAAAATAAATATTTATTAATTTATTAATTATAATTACAATCACCAAATTATATGGGTGGTTTTAATATTTATTGGTTGATAAATATTATTTTTTAAAACTTTATTATCACTTCTTCGAATAGTTAAATGAGTATTAGCTATTTTAATATTTAAATTATTAAAAGATTTAAAAAATCTATTTGTAATAATCCTTTTCATACTATTTCCTTTAGATATATAAATAATATCTTTAAAAGATAAACTATTACGAGGTACTCCAGCAAATACAGAACGAAATACTCGATTATTTTGTAAATCAAAAAACCAATATCCATATTGTTTGATACCAAGGAAATAAGCTTCTTGAATAATAATTCCATTCATTTCATCTTTTAATAAACCAATATCATCCCCAATAAATTTAGATGGTAAAGGTTTATCAGTGAAAATAGAATCGGTATCAGTATTAAATATTTTAATATTATTTTTTAAACAATAAATTTTCAATTTAATCATTTCAATTCTAGCATAACTAGTTACTGCACTAGCAATGCTTACATTAGATTTTATAAAACTTTGTTTATTTTTTACTTTATTAATTAATAATGAAGAATATTCTTCATTAATTTCATAAATATTTTTAATTTTATGATCTTTAGAAATATTATTTATTTTATTATTTTTTATAATAACAGTTTCTAATAAATTTAAAGATCTACCAAAATAACCATAAAGAGTATTTAAATGTAATTTAGAAATATATCTTTCAGTACCTATACTTGTTTTTTTAATATTATAAAAATGATCTATATATTTTTTAAATAAATTAGTTTTAGAAAATTCATAACCTTCAATTAATTTAATTTTATATCCATATTTACTTACTGCTTTAAGTTCTTCAGAAAAGTAAATTCAAGTAAATTTACCTAAAGGATGTATAGTTAAACCTTCATTTTTATAAGGTAATAAAGGATAAATTAAATTTTTAGGAGTTTGAATTTCTACTTCTAAAAAACCAAAGAAATTATTAAGCTCAAAATTAGATAAATCTTTATGAAATTTAATTAATTTATAAGGCATAGGTTTACACATTGCAAAGGGATATAAAGAATTTACATCGTAATAAAATAAATTTTTACCAAATGCTCTAAAGTAATCTGTAGCACCTCCAAAATAACTTTTTCTAATAAATAAATCTTGATTTTTATTTAGAATTGGTATATTATTTTTTAAATAATGTGTTCTAAATATTTTAAATGATAAGGTACTAGTAGATACTATACTAGTTATATCTATTAAATATTTTTCAAGATAATGTTTTTGGGCTTTTAATAGAGCATTAAGTAAACATATAGAATCTTGTAATGAATAAGTAATAAATTCATTTAATAAACTTTTATTATCAAATAAACTAATTTTATTAAATTCAGGATTATATTTACTTATTTTACCTTCTACTCCAAACACTTTTGATAATTCATTTAAACTAATTGGAAATATTCTTAAAGAATCTTTAAAGATAATTTCAAAATTCGCTATTTTTATAGAAATTTGAACAAAACTATTATGCTGATCAATGATTGTTTTAATAATATTAGGTGAGTATTCTCTTAATAAATTTTTATAAATGAATAAACCGTCAAATTTTCCAAGATTGTGTACAAAAATAGTTTTAATTTTTTGTTTATTTAAATAATTAAAAAAATCTTTCCATAAATTAAATACTGCTAAATCTTGATTAATTTTTAATAAATTATAATTTATTATAAATAGTTTATTTTCATTGATTTTACTAATAGAAATAAGAATTGGTATTTGAACACTACTAATACTTATTGTTTCAATATCCATAGTCAAAAAATCATTAGGTTTTAAAGATTTTGGTGATGTTAAAGGGGTAATTTGTTTAATATCTAAATTAGTAGAAAAACATCTTTTATTTTTATTTAAAGCAATAATAGTTTTTTTTTCTTGCTTTTATTGCATTTCGAGTCAGTTTAATATTTTTATTTTTAATATTATTCATGTTCCAAATTCTTACTTTAAATTCATTAATTACTTCTAATGGATATCCTTCATCATAATTGGTTACTATTAAATCTTTAACTAAATTCCAATAGTTTTTGAAATTAGTTTGATTATTAATTAGTACATTTTCATGGAAAGATTTTTCTTCACCATTAATTAAAGCTTGAATAATAAGAGTTTTTCGTCTACCAAATGCTTTAAAATCTGAATTTGATTTTAATATTTTAAATATTGATTTTACTAATCTTTTCTGACTTAGTAATCCTGGGTTATTTAAATAGAATACAAGTTGATTATTATTATGGATATATTGCATATCATAAATTTCAACTTGTATGATTTTCCGACTTGGTCTTTTAGTTAGAAATTTAATCATTTTAAAAAAATAAATTAAAAAATACATCTAAGTATTATACCTTGATTCTATTTAGAATGAATAATTAATATTTTTATTTATTAATTATCTATCTAGAAATTATAATTGAAAAAAAAAAAATTTGGTTTCTTTGAAGCTATTATTCATACTCCTAAACAATTAAATATTCCAGTTTTACAGATTCATAATAAAGGTAAAACTATTTCTCCTTTAGGGACATTTAAAGCTTGGTTCTTCAGTGAAGAATTAAAATTAGCTAGAGATAAATTTGGTTATGAATTTGAAATATTAAGAGGTTATACTTTTGATCAAACAATTATATTTAATCATTATGTAAATGATTTATATGATTTAAGATTAACTTTTGATAAATCTAATCCTATGAATTATATCGCTAAAATTTTAATGAATAGTCTCTATGGTCGTTTTGGTTTAAATCCTTTACTACCTTAAACATTGATTATAGATAAAAATGATTTAGATGATTATGTTGCTCATTGTGAAATGAATGAATTAATTGATCTAGGTAATAAATTCTTAATTAAAATTTTAAGTAGTAATAAAATTGAAAATTTTAATTTTTCATCTAGTGCTATTGATAGTAATATTGCAATCGCTAGTGCTACTACTTCTTATTCTAGAATGATCTTAGCTGATATAAAAAAATATTGTTTTGATAATAATATTAAATTATATTACTTTGATGCTGATTCTATTTTCACTGATAAACCTTTACCTGATCAATTTATTGGTAAAGAAATAGGTCTTTGGAAACTAGAAGCTGTATGTAAAGAAGCTGTGTTTATCGCTCCTAAAGTTTATGGATATATTAAAGATAAAGGTAGTGAAATTATTAAATGTAAAGGTTATAAAGATAAATTATCTTTTAATGACTTAAAATCTTTATTAATTTTAAATAATAAATTAAATTTAAAACAAGATAAATGGTATAAATCTTTAGGTGATGGAATTATTTCTATTAAAGATCAAATCTATACTTTAAAAGTTACTTCTAATAAAAGAAATTTATTATATAATAAAGATAAAATTTTATATAATACTTTCCCTTTTTATATTTCCCAGAAAATTTAATTATTTAAATTAAAATCCCCTTTAGTTTATACAATCACCAATTTAAATTTCAAAGGTGGGTATATTTACTATTACTCAACTTATATGAAAATTTAATAAAATGTGGTTTTTGAGGTTTTTAAGATTTCTTTTAAGAATTTTGTTAGTGTTTCTTCTATAAAAAAAAGTTGTAAGTTGAATAGCACAAAAAATTGTAAATTCATTTTTTTTATAATTAGTAAACAATAAGGTGAATAGTGGAGATAGAAAAAAAAATTTGAGTTAAGTTACTCTTTCTAAACACAAAAATTAAATCCATTTCTGGTTTATAATAAAGATTTATTAAATAATATTTCTCTGATTACTATAAAATTTATTTTTGTTCATGATACTAATAATTCTATATTTAAAAAAATTCATAATACTTTATTAAGTAAATTTGATATAAATTTATTAGAAATTATACAAGATAACAGTAATAATTATATTTATATTAAAATATTTAATATTAAATTTATTAATAGCTATAGAATATTTCCTATTACTGAAGGTGAATTAATTAATTTATTTAATGGTAACAGTTTATATAATGCCTTATGTAATGCTCAACAAATCTTTTTTGAAAAATATAAAGTTGATATTACTTCTATAGTAAGTACTGGATCATTAGCTTTTAAAATATTTAGAATTAATATTTTAAATCAAAATATACCTATATTAGATAAAGAATTAGATTTACTAATTAGAAAAAGTTATTTTGGTGGTGGAGTTTTTATTTTTAAATTAAATAAAATTATTAAAAATGTTTCTCATTATGATATAAATTCTTTATATCCTTTCGCTATGTTGAAACCAATGCCTTTTCAACTAATAAAAATATTTAAACCTAGATTAAATTGGTATTTAGATAAAGATTTTTTTGGTTTTATTGAAGCTGAAATTACTATCTCAGATAAATGTAAAAAAATATTATTAGTTCATAGATTTAATGGAGAAATTTTACATTCCTCTGGTACTTTCCAAGGTATATATTTTTCTGAAGAATTAAGATTATATACTAAAAATCCTAATTATCAAATTAAATATTTAAATTGTTATGAATTTAGTAAGTTTTTTCCTTTTAAAGAATATGTAAATACTTTTTACAAAATAAAATCCTTATCTGTTGGTATTGAAAGAAATATTAGCAAATTATTATTAAATAATCTTTATGGTTTCTTTGGAAGAAAATATAGATTAATAACAACTTTAAGAATTAATAATAATGAAATAAATTTTTTAATTTAAAAAATAATAAATTAATAAATCTTAAATAACATAAGTTGAGCAATGATTGATTTGTAGATAAGCTAAAAAAATCTTAGAAATTAATCTAAAAATCTATCCTTATCTACTTTAACTTTCATTTAGATTTAGAATTTTCTTTTAAACCAACTAAAAATAACCATGGTAATAAAGAATTATTTATATCTAAATCAAGATAAATGGGAAAAGGGGGTAATTAAAATAATTAAAAAAATACATGACCCATAGTAACTGTTATACTGTAAACTCCTCTTTTATTTTTATTTGTAAATCTAGCTGAATTTACAAAATTAGATTTACCTCTAGCTAAAGTACCTTTTTGAATAGTTTTAACTGTTAATCTAGGTATAACTCTTTGTGTTAATAAACGTCCAGCTAATCTAATTTTAATACCAGATAAGAAAGAAGGTATTAAAGAAGATCTAGTTTTTTTTACAAATTTAATAGGATTTTTTAGTTTAGCTACAGAAAATAATTTTCTAATAATAATTCTAAATTTAATAATATTACTTATTAAACCAATCATATTAGCTAAAATATTACTATCAAAATAAGGATAATATAATCTATCTAATTCTAATTCTACTGGTTTTTTATAATATTTACTTAATTGTAAAGATAATAATTGTAATTTTTTATTATTTAAAGTTAAAAATTTAGATTTATTATTTTTATTTAAGTAGAAAAATAATTGTATTACAACTTTATTAGGTGTAATAACAAAAACAGGTTTACTTATTAAACTAGACATAGAAAAAAATGAAGATTCTAAAATAGTAAATATTTTATTATTAACATAATTATTTGAGATTTTATTACTTTTATTAAATTGATATAATATATTTTGAGAACTAGCTACTTCAGAATTAAATATAGAAATAGCTTTAAAATATTTATTTATATTAGGTTGAAGGCTTTGCCAGTCTTTAACTTCATTTTGTTTTGAAGAATTTTTAGTTAAATTAGTATTTTCTAAATTAGATTGAATATTTTGTGTATAAATAGAATTTATCATTTTTATTGTTCCAGTCCCATATTGACTTAAATTGTTATTTTTGGAAATAATTTTTTTATTATTATCTTCAAGTGTTTTTATTGTATTAATATTTTCTTTTGATTTAGGTTCAAAAATACCTGTATTTTTTTTAGTTATTTTTGATAAAAATGAATACAAATGTTTATCATATAATCTTACAAATAATATTCTTTTTTCAAAAACATTTTTAAATGTTAAATGTCTAGTTTTTTCTGATATTAAAGTTATTAAATTATTTTTTTGATTATTATCTTTTTTAATTATTTGATTTTTCGTATCTATTTTTATTTTTTGTGTTATTACGTTATTAAATATTGGAGCTAAGTTTGTTTTATTTATTTTCATTTTATTTTTTAATTTTTATTTTATTAATTTTAACAAAGACTAAATAATACAAATTTAATTGAGATATTATTCAGTTACTTCACATTCCATTTATTTAATCATATACATACGTTTGATTTTCTATTTTCTAGCAAAATAAATGTTTAATATAAAATTAATATTTTATCTTATATTTAAATGTTAAGTATAATTAGTTGATTGAATTAAAATTTAGAATTAATTAATTTTTTAATCAACTTCTTTTAATTAAAAATATAATTTATATAGCCGAAAAAAAGGATCGAACTTTTATTTTACCGTCATGAGTGGCATGTTTTAACCATTTAAACTATTTCAGCTTATATTAAGTTAAATTTTTGTATACTTTTATAAAGTATTTATTAGATTTAGTTAAATAAAGGAAGATTAAATTTTAATTTCTAAATCAAAAGTAATTATTTGTAATAAGGATTTCTTAAAGATATTTTAATTTTAATGTTTATATTTTTATTTTTACGTTACATTACGTATTACCTCTGATTAATTAATTAATCATCATTTGAAATAATTAGTATAACTAATATTGATGAATTAAATACTGCTACTAAATTTGAAGATAGTCCAATTGATAATTATTCTTCTGGTTCATTAACACCTAAAGCTAGTGGTTCTAATATTAAATTAGATGAAGAAAGTAAAGTTTTTAGTAAATTAGCTGATGATCGTGATTTTTCTAAAACACAAACTTCTTTAACTACATCATTGCAACAAGCTAATTATTTTAACCAAATAACTTCTATGAAAGATGATTCAATTATATTAACAGATGATATTACTGATATTTTAAAATAATGAAATTCTTTAAACAAAATTGTAATTATTTCTAGATTAAATAATTTAATTATAAAACCCCTTTATTATTATAAAGTATTTATTAGATTTATATACTCATCTAATATTATTATATATGTATTTAGAGGCCTAGGAATATAATACTTTTTCTACTAAATCTTATCCAAATATTTTCCATTAATTTTTATATTTGATTTTAATTTTATCTTTTTAGAAGGTCTAGAGACTATATAATAATTTAATGTCTTTAACTTTGAATAGATATTTTACTTAATAGAAAAGCATAATAGTAGAAAGGGGATTATTTAGTAATATAATTAAATTAAATTATAATAACTTTTATTAGATAAGTAATGTCTTATCTTACATTAATTTAAATAATCTGAATTTATTATTTTTATAAAAATTAAGGCATATACAGATAGGATTATGCTTCAATAGCTAAATCCATTAAAGTATTTTCAGCTAAACCAATAGCAGGTACTATAATTAAGAACCAAGCAAAATAAAATGTTGTAGCTATTTGTCCAATTTCAACATAAGGACTATTAGGATGTTGAGAACCAATCCACATTAAAATAACAAAATTTACCACAAAGAACCAGAAAGCTACTTTCATAGCAGGTCTAAATTGGCAACCTCTAATTCTAGATAAATCAGTTAAAGGTAAAATTAATAAAATTAATAATGAACCAAACATAGCTATTACACCTAATAATTTATTAGGTATAGATCTTAATATAGCATAGAAAGGTAGAAGATACCATTCTGGTACAATAGAAGGAGGTGTTTGCATAGGATTAGCTGGAATATAATTATCACTATGACCTAATAAATTAGGATAATAAAATACTAAAACAGATAATACTAAAAAGAATATAAATATAGTTACTAAATCTTTGAAAATAAAATAAGGATGCATTGAATATCTATCTCCATTAGAAGCTATACCATTTGGATTATTAGAACCATGTACATGTAGAGCAATTAAATGTGCTACTACTAATGCAGCTAATAAAAATGGTAATAAATAATGTAATGAGAAGAATCTATTCAATGTTGCATTACTTACACTGAAACCACCCCAAATTAATTCTACTAAATCTTGTCCAAATATAGGAATAGCACTTAGTAAATTAGTAATTACTGTAGCTCCCCATAAACTCATTTGTCCATATGGTAATACATAACCTAAAAATGCAATAGCCATCATTAATATAAAAATTATTACACCTATTGACCATAATAATATTCTAGGTGATTTATATGATCCGTAATATATTCCTCGACCAATATGTGCATATACAAAAATAAAGAAAAAAGATGCTACATTAGCATGGCAATATCTAATGATATAACCAGCATTAACATCTCTCATTATATGTTCTACTGATGAAAATGCAAAATCTACATGAGCTTGATAATGCATAGCTAAAAAACTACCTGTTAATATTTGTATAATTAAACATACACCTAATAAAGAACCAAAATTCCATAAATAAGAGATGTTAGCCGGTTGAGGTGAATCTATTAAATAAGAATTCACTAATCTAAGTAATACATGCGATTTCAATAGTCTCATTTAATTTTTGTTTTTAATTTTTATTTGTTTTTAAACATTTCTTATTTTTATTTTACTTGATCGGGCAATAGAAGCGCAATCATCAGATTTAAGATAATGATTTAAAATTATTTTTTATTTTATTTTTTTTAATTTTTAACTTTTGTATTGTCAAACATTTTATCTTACCTTTAAATTTTAATCATTATTTGATTAAAGATAATTTTAATTTAGATAAGGAGATAAAATAAAACTATAATAATAAAAGTTTTATTACCATAAGGACAGTGTCCACTAGCGATAATAAATAACTTTTTTATTTTTTATATTTATAATTAATATTTAATCATATATTTTTATATATATTATTATATTAATTAATTATTACAAGTACACTGCAACTAATTAAATAGAAATTTATTTTATGAAATTATTTTTTTTTTTCTTGCTTTAATTTAATATAATTTAAATCTTTTTATATTTTATTTAAACGTGCTATTTCTAGCCTTATAACTTAAATTTATCTCTTTTAATTTTCCTTATCTCTAAATATTAAGATTGAATAAAAGATTTTAAGCCCAAGAAGATTTGAACTTCTACATATTTCTCATCAAGAAATTATTCTACCATTAAATTATAAGCTTATTTAATTTAGTTTAAATTTAATATTAAATTTTTAATGTAAACCTTATAAATAAAAGACTACTACTACTAAGTAAAAAATATCATTTAACAAAAATTAAATACATATATTACTAATGACTTCTTTTAAAAAAATATATAAACATAGCTATTTAAAAATTAATACTAATTATTACTTGATAAGGCTTGCAAATATTAATTAAATAAAAGTTATTAAAATTAATTAATATTATATAAAAGTAATAGTAATATTAACACTCTCACTTTTAAGTCTAGTTATAATAATTTACTTAAAATAAAATTTAAGTATTTATATTATCTATTGAATTAAAAGTTTAATCCTGCTCCATTTCCGCTTATATTTATTGTTTGCCTATTCTTTCATCTTTAGAATAGTAAAAGGTCAAGGAAAAATTCTAAAACTATTGAGTGTTTGCTTTGAGAATATAGTGAAATTATTTTTTAATTTACTTCTTGTATTTATATACAATCAAATTTCTCTTAGTTTAATGGTAGAACTGCATTCTTCTAAAGTGTTAATTTTGGTTCGAGTCCAAAAGAGAATATTGAAAAATAAAAAGCTAAATCTCAGGTTCTCTCTATTGCCAATGGATAGATGTTTACCTTTTATCTAATCTGCTATAAATTATAGAGGAAAAAAGTCATAAAAAATATAAAATAGAATTAAAAAGAATATTTTTATATTTTTGTAATTTATTATTTAAAGGATTATTTAGCTTACTTAAATTAAAATAAAAATTTATTTGTTACAGTGTGTTTTAATAAAAAAAAAGATATAAGTAAATAAGCACTTCTCTTTTCTTATTTCTGTTTCCAAGGACTAATATCTTATGTATATTACTGGTTATTCTTTCTTAAAAAAAGATAGGTGAATTAATAAATTTATTAATTACTTATATTGAATAATAATATTTAAATGTATCCTAGATCTCTTCTATTATCAAAAGATTCGTCTTATTTTAATTTAAAGATATTAGGTTGTATTTATATTAAAAAATTAGAATTTTTAATTTATAGCTTTGTGCTCTTAAGCTCAGCTCTGCCTCCTCAGATTAATTAATTAATCAAACATAATGATACTTATTGTAAATATAGCAAGTGCATTTATAAAGGTTAATATAGTCCGTGGAGATAATAGAATTGTCTTTATATGATGAAAATTAATTTATAAAGATAAATTCAGATGCAAAGTTAGAATTAAAAAAAAAAGAAAAAATTGTTCTACCATAAAAACTTCCTTGTTTAAGGTGATACAAAAAAGATAATAAATCATTAATATATAATTATATTAAAAATAAAAATAAAAAAAAATAATAAATAGATGATAAATAACAATTTAATTTTAACTATTTTAAATCTATTAATAAATTTAATGGATGTTTTAATAGTTTTATTACCTGTTCTATTGTCAGTTGCTTTCATGACTATAATAGAACGAAAACAATTAGCAGCTATGCAGAGAAGAGTAGGTCCAAATACAGTAGGTTATTACGGAGTATTACAACCCTTCAGTGATGCTTTAAAATTAATTCTTAAAGAAACAGTGATACCTTCTCAATCCAATAAAATATTATTTTACTTAGCACCAGTATCAACTTTAATATTTAGTTTATTAGGTTGGGGAATCATTCCTTTTGGACAAGGATTAACATTATCAGATTTTTCATTAGGAGTATTATACACTTTAGCTTTATCTTCTTTAGGTGTATATGGTATATTATTTGCAGGATGGAGTGCTAATTCTAAATATGCATTTTTAGGATCACTAAGATCAACAGCAGCTATGATTAGTTATGAATTAATATTAAGTTCTGCTATATTAATAATAATTTTATTAACAGGATCATTTAATTTTTTAACTATTATAGAAAATCAACAAGCTATTTGGTTTATAGTACCTTTATTACCTGTATTTATATTCTATTTCATATCTATATTAGCTGAAACTTCTAGAACTCCTTTCGATCTTCAAGAAGCTGAATCTGAATTAGTTGCTGGTTTCTTTACTGAACACTCTAGTGTTCCTTTTGTTTTTTTCTTTTTAGCTGAATATAGTTCAATAGTATTATTTAGTACAATAACTGCTATTTTATTTTTAGGTGGTTATAATTTTCCTGAATTAATTGTAAATGAATCATTTATTAATTTACAATCTATTGTTTTAGGACTTAAAACTTGTTTATTCTGTTTTATGTTCGTTTGGTTCAGAGCTACTCTACCTAGATTAAGATATGATGCTTTAATTGAACTTTGTTGGTTAAATCTATTACCTATTGCTGTAGCTTTTATTATTTTAGTTCCTAGTATTTTAGTAGCTTTTGATATTGCTCCTTATTAATAATAACAAAAATTTTATTGTTTTTATAAATTATTTTTTTCTAGATCTAAAAGTCGCATTACGACACTATTCTAAAATTAAAATAATCTTAAAAATTTAATAACAGTTCTTTAAAAGAAGTAATTAGTTTTATCACTATTTACTCATTAGAATTAGACGCTATCAAAAAAAATAATAAAAAATTTAATATAATGTTAGCAGCAGCAAAATATATTGGAGCCGGTTTAGCATGTTCAGGTTTAATTGGAGCTGGAGCAGGAATAGGTTTAATTTTCTCTTCTTTAATAGCTTCAACAGCTAGAAACCCTCAAATCAGAGGACAATTATTCACTTTCGCAATCTTAGGATTCGCTTTAGCAGAAGCTACTGGTCTATTTTCACTTATGATTGCATTCTTATTATTATATTCATAATTAATAAGAAATTTAAACTATAAAAATTTTACTTTTGTTTAATTTTTTTTATTTAACCCCCTTTAATCTTAAAGATTTGCTTTGGAAGAATTTTTAATTTTTAAATCTTTTTGTTAAATCACCATAAGATTTAATTTAATTTAATAAAGACTTAAAAAAGTATTTTAATTTAAAAGAAACCTTAATATTAACAATAATTTTTTGGTTTATTCGCGATTCATTTTGAATTCTAGCGATTTATATTCTGTTAAAATAAAAATAGAATATAATAAATAAAGTAATAATATTATATTTTAAGCTAATTAAGCAAAAGAATAAAAAATTATTACATGTTCTTTTGAACATAATTTTAATTCTAGGTTAAACCTACTTAATAATAAATTTATTTTGTTTACAGCCTTTTGTCGTTTAGAAATTTATTAATTGTTATGTAATACCTGCATTTCATATGTTAGAAATAAACATAAAAAAAATATTTTTATATTTAATTAAATCCTTTATTACAATTTTATCTCTTTTTAATAAGAATCTTAGGGAGTCATTTTCCTCCATATGTTTTATTAATTAATTAATTAATCAATGGTCTGATCTTAAAGATTTATTATTAGTGCATATGGAAAACACAACATTACATAATAAAATTAATAAAATTAATAATTAAAATCGAGCATAATTATGCAGGCACTTATTATTTAAAATTTAAATGAAAAATTTTTTAATTGATATTTTAGCTTTTGCTACTCTTCTTTCTAGCGTGTTAGTTATTACTTCAAAAAATCCAGTAAATGCAGTAATATTTTTAATTTCTGTATTTGTTAATGCAGCTGGTTATTTAATATTATTAGGTGTAGGATTTATTGGAATATCTTATATAATTGTATATGTTGGAGCTATAGCTGTTCTATTCCTTTTTGTTATTATGATGATCAATATTAAACTTATTGATATTTTAGAAACTGGTTCTCAATATACTAAAAATCTTCCAATAGCTTTAGCTATTTCTTCATTATTTATTTATGAAATTTTCACAATAATTCCATTTAGTTTAAATAATGTATCAGGTATTTCTGCATTATTAGAATTTATAACTCATTTAAATAGTTTAATTTTAAATTCTGAAATTTCTACTATTTCATCTGTTAATACTGCATTTAATCCAGCATTAGCTGATACAACTTTTACTAATTTCTTACAAATTCAAGCATTAGGACAACATCTTTATACTACTGGTGCTTTTTTACTTATAATTATAAGTGTAATATTACTATTAGCTATGGTTGCACCTATCTTCATTTCTAGAAATAAAACAAATTAAATATCTAAAAATTCTAAAACCCCTTTATAATATTTAATTTGTTTATAAATTATAAAAAAGAATATTTATCTTTGGGTAATTTAATTTATGATGGTAATGATTGTTTTATTATTTTTAGAGAATTTAATTTTATATTAGATGATGGTAAAATTTACAAATTTTTATTAAATTGTCCATCCCTTTAAATTTTAAAAGAGTAATAAATTAAAAAAATAAATAAATTTAAAAGAAAGAAATATAGTTAAATATTTAATTATTATACTATTTTAAAAAGTTATATATTTAAAGTAAATACTAATTAGGAAAGTAAAATAGTAATGGCACTAATTATTGCAAATATTACATAAGGATTACTTATAATTTCATTAAAACTCCAAAAATTATTATTATTATCAGTAATATAACTTTCTTTAAGTTCATTTCTAATATTTTTAATTTCAGGTAATTTTTCTGCAATTACATATATATAATCATCTATATATTATTATTTATATTAGTATGATCTTTATAAATTATACCTTTGATATCTTTTCTAGTAGAATCTTTAATTTCATTAGTTATTTCATTAGATGGAAAATAACTTAAAATATATAATACTACAGAATCATAAATTAATTTAATTTCTTTAAATATATGATAATCATTCCAATTCACTCCTACAAAAATTAAACCAAATAAATAAATTATTACTTTATTAAAATACCATAAATATCTAATTAAAGAATAACTTAATAGTACAGTAAATACACTTATTAAAGCTTTAATTAATTTAATTTTCATTAATCTATTGTGTAATTTATTTATTTTTATCGCCCATTTCATTTTATTTAACATTTTTTTATTTTTTATTTTTTTTAATTTAGGGGATCAGTATTATTTATTAATTAATAAATAGTAGTTAAATATATTTTTCAATATTTATAAAGTTAATAAGAATTGCACTTATAATTTAAGAATTTATTATAATTATTTTAGAACCTCAAACTTAATAATTATATTCTTAATGTTATACTAATTTAACTATAACTTTTTTAAGAAAAATAGGAATTAATTAAAATTACTTTTAAATTAGAACAAAAATATATAGATCTTTTTCCTATTACAAATTGTTTAATATTTACTTGAGTTATTTATTAATTAATTAATAAATAGCAGGATCTTCCTTGAATTATAAAAAAAACATCAAACACAAAAATACAAAAAAGGATTTATAAGTTGAAATTAACCAATTATTTGGAATCCTTTAATTCTAATATTTAAAATTAAATATTTTCTAAAAGTTTGATTTCTTCTCTAATTTTTAATTACCCCTTTCTTTAATTGAATTAAATAAAAAATTAATAAAAGAATATAAAAATAAAATTTTTAAAGAATATATTTAAATAATACTTTCTAAATTCTTTTCTTCCTGCATAGACCTTGGACCCGTGAAGATAAATTATAAATTTATAAAAAATATTATATAATAATTTATATTAGTTAATTAAAGAATGTAGCATAATTGGTAATGCAATCCGCTCATAATGGATGCTATTAAGGTTCGATCCCTTACGTTCTTATAAAATAAAACCAAAATTAAAGTAAAAGGATAAGTTAAATTATTTATTCTAGATTCTAAGTTTATATATAAAAGGGTATTTGGTCGAGTCTGGTTTATGGCGCTCGTCTTGAAAACGAGAACTTTAAAAAAGTCGTGAGTTCAAATCTCACAGTGCCCGTTAAATTTTATTAAAAATTAGAATAATAATTATTAGTTTAAAAAATAAAAAAATATAAAAGAGATAATATAAATATTGCTAAAAATAGCAAATAAAATACGACAATAAAAATTTAAAAAAAAAAGAATAAATTAAAAATTCTAAAATATAATCTTTTTAATGTTCAAATTTAATCGTAAGAATTTAATTTTGGTTCTGATTGAACGTTTTTCAGTAGTTTTAAGACATGCAAATCGTTGTTATTAAAAATTTGAATTTATTTAAAAAATGTTTTTACATAATAATAATAAATAAAAATTAAGAAAACAAGGTGTAAAGGTGAGGAATGTAAATAAGATACCCTTTAGTCTCCATAAATAGGAGATATCTCTATGCTATTTTAGAGAAATAAATAAGCTATGATTTATTAAAAAAAGGAAATTTTCTGCTTAAGGATTCTATTTATGTCGATTAGGTAGTTGGTAAGGTAAAGGCC
>Ga0137399_10000305_pt1 | contig 18790 bp, 11 predicted proteins | sample czorhiz316metaG_FD_104810 | JGI IMG/M metagenome (GOLD analysis project Ga0137399, IMG submission 104810) | Vadose zone soil microbial communities from Angelo Coast Range Reserve, California, USA - czorhiz3.16 metaG | ecosystem: Environmental > Terrestrial > Soil > Vadose zone | place: USA...
CGCAGCAGGCAACGCCTGCAAAACGCGCTTTTCTTTCGCCGCCGGCAGCTTCGGCAAGATCAACGTTAACCGCCTTTCCTCATCGCCGATCAATTTGCCGAGGGTCAGACCGATGTGAGTCGTCTTCAATTGCGGAAACTGCTCCAGTAAGTCATCGCGGCCGAGCACGAGCTCGAACGCAAGCTCGGGATGCAATTTCTGATTGCGGGTGGCCACGTTTTCGATCGTCGCAATTACCAGCTGCAATTGTTTCTCCGGTTCTTTGAATTGCTGATGAGATTTGGCGATTTGCTCGAGCGCCGCAACCTGTTGCTTCGGTTGACGCGCGTGGTTGAAGGCCTCGATCAGCTCGTCGGCATGCGAGATTCCTTCAGCGCGGATTTGAATCGACTCAGTCTTTTTCGCCGGAATCGAAAATGCGCCGCTCGTTTTCAAATGTTTGCGAGCCGATTCCCACCAGCGTTTCCATTCCACTTCACCGAAAAGATCAGGAACCATCCAGTCGCTGATCTGTTGGGCGGTCGCCTGCCCCTCAAGGCTTTCTAAAATGTTTCGCACCAGCGCGACCGGGTCATCTTTGGCGAGCTTTTTGGTTGCGGCGAGATCGCCTGCCTTGCGCGCGAGAAAATGTTCGGCCGGAATAACGGTCAGATTCTCGGCGGCGTATTGGAGCTGCATCGGATGACTCTTTTTGCCGGTGAAATCGATCACGATTTGATTGAGAAGAAGATTCCACTCCGCGACCCGGCCAAATCCCCAACTTTTGTGCAGACAAAACGTGCCCGGCTTGAGCGCATCCAGTTTCTCGGCCGCTTTGGAAGTCAATTTGCCGGCTTCAACCAGTTTCTCGAGCTCCGCGTCCATGAGAGACGGACAAACTACGATGAAGGTCGGCCGTAGCAAGCCATGCGGGACAATGTTTTGCGATTGCCGTCGCGCTCGTCGCGTGAAACCCTACGCACGATGTCGCCGACAAGTATCTGGTTTTGGATCGCCTTTAATGCCGGCGTTTTCCTCGCGCTAACTCTCGATCTTGTTCAATTCAAACATCGCGGCCGCGAGTTGAGCATGCGCGCCGCGGCCCATCGCACTCTTATCTGGATCGGCCTTTCGCTGCTGTTCAATCTCGTTGTCTGGAAAATCCGCGGCCCGGACAAAGCGCTCGAATTTCTCACCGGTTACGTGATCGAGTACTCGCTCAGCGTCGACAACATCTTCATCTTCGTTGTCATCTTTCAGTACTTCAAGGTCCCGGGGATGGCGCAGCATCGCGCGCTCGTTTGGGGAATTGTCGGCGCGCTGGTGATGCGCGGGGTTATGATCTGGGTCGGGATCGAGCTGGTCCAGCGGTTCGAATTCATTCTCTACATTTTCGGCGGCTTTCTGCTCATCAGCGCTTGGCGGATGTTTTTTGTTGAACGCGAGCCTCAAGACTTTGGCCAAAGCTGGATCATGCGAGTTTGCCAGCGAGCAGTTTTTCCGGTCACGCCGACGTTTTACGGCGAACATTTCAAAGCCAAAGTCGACGGGCGCTGGATGCTCACACCGCTGGCGCTGGCATTGGTCGTCATCGACGTGATGGACCTTGTCTTCGCGGTCGATTCCATTCCCGCGGTGTTCGCGATCACGCGTGACACTTTTATTGTTTACACTTCAAACGCCTGCGCCATCGTCGGCTTGCGCTCGCTTTATTTTCTGCTCGCCAGGATGATCGAACGGTTCATCTACCTGAAAAGCGGTCTCGCTGTGGTCCTCGCGTTCGTCGGACTGAAAATGATTTTGCGCGACCTAGTGGAGATCCCGGTTCCCATCTCGCTTGCGGCGATTGTTTCGACCCTGACGATCACAATTCTGATTTCGTTGCGGGCCACGCGAAAGCGTGAGGCCAGTCAACGAGATTCAACTCCGTAGAGAGTGACGCAGATCGCATCTTCGGAAGCGCATCTCGCGCGCCGGCTTGGGCTCTTCGACACCACGATGCTCGTGATGGGCGGGATCATTGGCTCGGGGATTTTCATTAATCCCTACGTCGTCGCGCAACAGGTCCCGTCCACAGTTTTAATCCTTGCCGCCTGGGCTTTCGGCGGACTCATTGCGCTCGCGGGCGCTTTTATCTACGCGGAACTTTCATCACAAACGTCAGCGAGCGGCGGCCAATATGTTTATCTGCGCGATGCTTTCCATCCCGCACTCGCGTTTGTTTATGGCTGGGCTTTGCTGCTCGTCACGCAAAGCGGCGGCATGGCTGCGGTCGCGGTAACTTTTGCAAAATATGTGTGTGCGCTCGGACACGCCCAGGCAAGCGATAACTTCGCGGCCTTCCTCGCGGCAATCGCACTCGCAGTCTTAACTGTGATCAATTGCTTCGGTGTGCGGGCTGGCAGCACGACACAAAATCTGTTCATGATTTTGAAACTGATCGCGATTGCGGCGCTGGTCGCGTTCGGGTTAAGCGTGAGCGGCCCGCCCGCGACCGCCGTCGCAAAATCGACATCGTCGGGAATCTGGAATTCGGTGACTGCGTTCGGCGCGGCGTTGATTCCAGTGCAATTTGCGTACGGTGGCTGGCAGACGTCGTGTTTTGTGGCCGGCGAAGTGCGCGAACCGCAAAAAAATCTTCCGCGCGGTTTAATGTTTGGCGTTCTTGGCGTGATCGCCGTTTATCTCTCAGTAAATTTCGTTTGTGTCCACGCGCTAGGCCCACTCGGCCTCGCCGAAACGAAAACTCCAGCGTCGGCCGTGATGCGCCTGGCGCTAGGAGAGAACGGCGCGCGCATTATTGCGGTTGGGATTGCGGTCTCCACCATCGGGTTTCTCAGCCAAAGCATGCTGACCGCGCCCCGGGTTTATTTTGCTATGGCCGAAGACGGTTTGTTTTTTTCAGGCCTGGCAAAACTCAATCGTGCGCGGGTGCCCGCCTTCGCGATCGCGTTGCAAGGCGCGCTTGCGATCGTGATCACGTTGTCAGGACGCTACGAACAAATTTTGAACTACGTTATTTCGGTAGACGTAATCTTCTTCGCCCTGACTGCCGCGACGGTTTTTGTTTTTCGACGCCGAGTCCGAGCCGGACTGACCTTTAACAGGAGCGAGGCAACATTTCGCGTGCCTGGCCATCCGTTCACGACTTTGTTTTTCATCGCCGCCTGCGCCGGCGTTGCCTTCAGCACGGTTTATCGTTACCCGCATAACAGCGCGATCGGTTTGGGAATCATGCTGACGGGAATACCGGTTTATCTTCTTTGGCGGATGCGGCAGGCCGCAAGACAATGACGAAAACGAATTCAGAGTTCATGCATTGGGCGAAGACGCGCCAGAAAGTGAAATACGATCTCGCGTTGAGCGGGATCCTGAATCTTCCGATCGCCAAACTCGACGTGAAGCTTAGTGATTTGGAATTGCATGGCGACAACGCTTATGGCTATCGCCCACTGATTGAAGCGCTGGCGAAGCATCGTCAAGTCGCGCCCGAAAACGTCGTCACTGTTTCCGGGGGCACGTCGATGGCAAATCATCTCGCGATGGCGGCGCTGCTTGAGCACGGAGATGACGTTTTGATCGAACAGCCAACTTATGATCCCCTGCTCGCGATCGCCGAATATCTCGGCACGAAGATCAAACGCTTCGCGAGAAGATTCGAAGACGGATTTAAGATCGACATCGTCGATTTGGAAAAGCAGATCACGCCGCGCACGCGCTTGATCGTGCTGACCAATTTGCACAATCCGAGCAGCGCGCTAGTTGACGAGGCGACGCTGCGAGAGGTCGGCGAGATGGCGCGCAACGTGGGAGCAAAGGTGCTAGTGGACGAAGTTTATCTCGAGGCAATGTTTAAGAATGCCCCCGCATCAGCCATTTCATTCGGTCCGGAGTTCGTCATCACCAGCAGCCTGACAAAAGGCTACGGCTTAAGCGGTCTTCGTTGCGGGTGGATTTTCGCCGAAGCTAAGCTCGCCGAAAAAATTCGCCGACTCGACGATATCTTTGCCGCGAGCGCGCCGAACGTGATGGAGCGACTCAGCGTATTGGCGTTGAATCAACTTCCGAAAATTGCCGCACGCGCGGGATCGATGCTGGAAGCGAATCGACAAGTGTTGAATAACTTTTTCAAAACGCGCGATGATATAGAACCTGCGCCGACAAAGTTCGGGACAACTTCATTTCCACGGCTGCGCCATGTGGATGCTGATCAACTTTGTGCTTTGCTGATTGAAAAATACGAAGCTGCGGTTGTGCCAGGCCGGTTCTTCGAATCGCCTAGTCACATTCGGATTGGAATGTGCTGCGAACCGACGTTGTTCAATGAGGGAGTCGAGCGTCTCGGCAAAGCGCTCGATGAGCTGCGGCGCTAAGGGTTAGATGCGTTCGCGGCCGTGCGGCTGCGCAAGATCGACAATCGGTCCGAGCGGCACGATCCGGGTCGGGTTAATTTCCTCGTGGGTCATGTAGTAGTGACGCTTGATGTGATCGATGCTGACAGTCTCGGCAATTCCCGGCTGCTGATACAAGTCCAGTAAGTACCCTTGCAGATTCGGGTAATCGATGATCCGCCGAAGATTGCATTTGAAATGTCCGTGATAAACGACATCGAACCGAATGAGCGTGCAGAAGAGGCGCCAATCGGCTTCGACGATGCGCTTGCCAAATAAGTAGCGGCTTTTCGACAACCGTTTTTCCATTTCATCGAGCGCGTCGAAAAGTTTTCTGCACGAAATTTCGTAAGCTCGCTGGCGAGTGGTGAAGCCGGCTTTGTAAACGCCGTTGTTGATGTTGTCGTAGATGAATTCGGAAAGCTTGGTGTGCTCGGCTTCGATGTCTTTGGGGAAAAGATCGACATCTTTGTTTTTCGCGAACTCATTGAAGACGCGGTTGAACATCGGACAAATGTCGTCCTCGCAATTGTTCACGATCTTCTTCGTTTCCTTGTCCCAAAGCACGGGGACGGTGACTCGGCCATCGAACCCGGGATCGGTCGCCGCATAAGCCTGGCTCAAATAGTGGAAGCCATTGACGTCATCGGTCGATTCGAACTCATCGAGCTTGTTTAACTGTGAACCAGGGCGACTCCGCTCCGGATCTCGAAAGGCCCAACCCTTCTCATCGCGAAACGGATCGACAATCGTCAGGCCGATCGCGTTTTCGAGACCTTTCAGCTTTCGAAAGATGACGGTGCGACTCGCCCAGGGACACGCGAGCGAAACGTAGAGATGATAACGGCCGGCCGCAGCGGGATACGATGTCGATCCATCATTTGAAATCCATTCGCGAAACGCGTCTTCCTGACGCTGAAATTCGCCGGTGTCGGTCTGTTCGTTAGGGAATTGTGCGGGCACGACAACGAGTAGACGTCAAAAGACAGAATTAGAAAGAAGAGATCACGAGCACCGCCGTGCCGTCGAGTTTGCCGGCGCGGAATTTGTCCAATGCGGTATTGGCTTCTTCGAGCGGAAAAATTTCCACCTTTGTTTTCACCGGTACCCGCGGCGCGATTTTGAGAAACTCTTCGCCGTCGCGGCGAGTCAGGTTGGCAACGGAACAAATTGCGCGCTCCTGCCAAAGATCGATATAAGGAAATGAAGGGATATCGCTCATGTGAATTCCGCCGCACACGACGCTGCCGCCTTTTGCGAGCGCGCGCAGCGCTATGGGGACAAGCGAACCTACCGGCGCGAAGATAATCGCGGCATCGAGTTTCTCGGGCGGCATTTCATCGGAGCCTCCGGCCCAAATCGCCCCTAACTTTCTCGCCGATTCCTGGCCAGCTCTGTCGCCCGGGCGAGTGAACGCATAAACTTCTTTTTTCTCATAAAGCGCAACTTGCGCGATTAAGTGCGCGGCGTTGCCGAAACCATAAATGCCGAGCCGGCGCGCATCACCCGTCTTCCGATAGGATCGATAGCCGAGCATTCCGGCGCAAAGTAGCGGCGCCATCTCGACATCGCCGTATTCGTCGGGCAGATGAAAACAGTATCGCGCATCGGCAACGGTGAACTCGGCGTAGCCCCCGTCGATGGTATAACCGGTGAACTTTGCGCGGTCGCAAAGATTTTCGCGATGAGACCGACAAAAAGCGCAATCACCGTCAGTCCAGCCGAGCCATGGAATACCGACGCGGTCTCCGACCGCGAATGACGAAGCTCGAATGCCGAATGACGAAGGAATTTCCTCGACGCGTCCGACAATTTGATGGCCGAGAACGAGCGGAAGTTTTGGATTAGACAATTCACCGTCGACGATATGGAGATCCGTCCGACAAATTGCGCAGGCGCTGACACGAACGAGAAGTTGTCCTTTCGCCGGTTTCGGTTGCGGGACGTCACGCAGTGCGAGCGGTTTTCCAATTTTCTCGAGAACCATCGCGCGCATTTCGGTTTAATAAATAAAGCTGCGCGCGTATCGCAATGAGCAGCGGCGGGTATTGCAGACTATGAGTTACACGGTATTCTTGGACCGGAGCAAGTTTACCGCGTTCGCGTGCCTGAGTCTTCCGAGCAGAACGGGCTGCACATGGTTCGCAGGGACGAACCAAAGGCGCATTCCGTCTATCCTCGCGGCTCGCAAGCTAAACCGACAGTCGAATTACCAGAACGAGACGCTCCAGAACCGTTTGGGTTTTTTACGGTCGGCCGCATTGGTTTCGTCGTCGCCATAGCGCTTTTCTTCGCATTCGTGATTGGGTCGGGCTACCTGATTCGGCAGCTGCATCGCGAAGCCGGTATCGCGGAGGAAACGCATCCTCCTTCACCCACCGCCACTGAGGCCCCCACTCAGGAAGCGTGGGTCAGCTTAGACATGATACATGTCACTTCCATCGCGCTCGGAAATGTCCCTCTCGCCATCGTAAATGGTCAGCGCGTGTCCGAAGGTGATCTTCTCGAAGTAAAAACGCCAGCCGGTCCCGCTACTTTGCGTGTCGTCGGTATCGAGGACGGAACAGTGCACTTCAAATACGGCAGCCAAATCATCGACGCGAAGTGGATGGCGCCCCCTACGCCAACGAAACCGCGCTAATCAGACGCTTTGCGAAGCCGGTTCGCTTCTTTTTTGTAACTGCGCGATTGTGGCACGTAACTCGGCCGTCCGCTCACAAACTGCTTCTTCAAGAGCGGCGCGTTGATTATCCAAAAGCAAATGGGCGTGCCGGCTCTTGAGAAGATTGCGAATGCGCAGAATGACTTCGGTATGATCAAAGGGTTTGCACAAAAAGTCTGTCGCGCCGGCACCGAGAGCACGCCGTTTTGTTTCCTCGTTCGTGTCAGCAGTCAGAACAACGACGGGGAGAAAGCTTGCATCGTCTTCAGAGCGGAGCGATTCGAGAATGGAAAAGCCGTCCGGTGGCGGCATCATTAAATCGAGCAGAACCAAATCCGGTTCAAATTTTTTGCACGTCTCGAGCACAAGTTTGGAATCGAGAACTGACTCCATCCGCGCATAACCATTTTCGATCAGGATTTCCTGGAGCAGCGCGACGTTAGCGGGCTCGTCGTCCACGATGAGGATTTTCATTCGTTGAAGGAGCGTGTCCGAGTTCATGCGCCGTTCCCGTTCGTGCTCGCTGGCTCGCAAAAATGTTCTTCGATAACTTTCAGAAAACAGTCCACATCGAGCGGCTTGGTTAAATAATCTTCCGCCCCGAGGGACATTAGGCGACTGATTTGCGATTTGGTGGCATCAGCGCTGAGGACAACTACCGGGATATCGCGCGTGCGCGCTTTGGCTTTGAGTCGGGCCAGGACTTCTGCCCCATTAATGTCCGGAAGATGAACATCAAGCAGGATCAAATCAGGCTGATGCCGAGTGGCCAATTCGATACCGAGCTGGCCTTGCATCGCGCTGATTAATTTGATGGGCGCGCATTCCCCCAATAGATGTTCGACGAGCGTAAGATTGGAAAGATTGTCCTCGATATAGAGCAAGGTTTTTTCATCGCCGTTCAGGCCGACCAGCGACGTTGACGCGGTCCGACTCGAGCCAAGCTGCTCCCGAACACCTTTGACGATCGGGAATTCGATCCAAAAGCATGCACCCATGGCGGGACCGCCCTCGCCAATTGTCCCACCCATCGCTTCAGTCAGACGCTTGGAAAGAGCAAGGCCGAGACCGGTGCCCTGGGTGTCGCTGTTCTCGGCCCCGAGGCGATCAAAGGGGGAAAACAAACGGGCGCGTTTGTCAGGAGGAATGCCGGGACCTTCATCGATTACAGAAATCCTAAAACGTTCCTGAGGTTGCGGCACAAGATCGACAATGATGCGCCCGGCAGGACGATTGTATTTCACGGCGTTGGAAAGCATGTTGAGCAGGACCTGTTTGAAACGTTGTCGATCGGCAAGCACACTGGGAGACGCCTCAAGCAAAGGCGTTCGCTTAATTTCAATCTTGCGCTCTGCGGCCAGCGGTCGAATCAAATCGATCGCTTCATCCACGGCATGCTCTACTAAGACCGGCTCGAGCGAGAGTTGGAAACGGCCGGACTCGACTCGTGCGATATCGAGGATCTCATTGATCAGGTTCAAGAGATGACGTCCAGCGTTCAGGATATGACTGATGCGGTTTTTCTGAACGGCGGTTGGTTTTTGTCGCTCCAGAAGCTGACCAAAACCAAGGATCGCATTTAACGGCGTCCGCAGCTCGTGGCTCATCCGCGAAAGGAATTCGCTCTTCGCTTTGCTGGCCCGCTCTACTTCCTTAACTCTCTTTTGCTCAGTAATGTCTTCGACCGTGCCCTCGTAATAAATGATGACCCCGTTTTCATCCCGGACCGCACGGGCATTTTCACTGAGCCAGATCTTGCTGCCATCTTTCCGATAGACTTCGTACTCGAACAACTCGACGAAACCTTGTTTTTCGATCAGATGTTTGAACTCCACTCGCCGTTCAGGATCGACATAAACGGTCCGTCCGATATCGGCCACGCTGTCCGTGAGCTCTTGTGGCGAGCTGTAGCCGTACATCCGGGCCATCGCCGGATTGACGCTGATGTATTTTCCATCCGGTGTGGTCTGGAAAATTCCTTCGATCGCGTTTTCAAAAATCGCTCGATATTTCTCTTCTGTTTGCCGCAATGCCTCTTCCGCTTTCTTCTCCTCTGTGATGTCGCGCATGAAGCAATAGTGACCGAGAACTTTTCCGCTCGCATCGGTTCGTTTGACCATCAGGACATGCTTGTAAAACAACGAACCGTCCTTTCGCACCGCACGCACATCGAATTCCGCTTTGCCCTCCGATAACATACGTTCATAGGCCTCTACTGCCTGCTTTCTGTCTTCAAGGAGTACCGTCGGCGTCCAGTCCATGCCAACGAGTTCGCTCGTCGAATAACCCATCATCTCCGCGTAGGCCTCGTTAACACGCTCGTACCGGCCATCGCAATTCAGGATTGAGATGCCTGGCATCGCGTTACTTAGCGCAAGGTTCGTCTCGTGCAGCGCATCCTCCGCCCGCTTGCGCTCGGTAATGTTGATGGCGAGGACGAGACGAGCAGGGCGCCCGTTCCATTCGAAATCATTGGCGGTGATAGCAACGTCAATCAGCGACCCATCTTTCTTGCGGTGTCGCCAGACCGCAGTCGATACACCGTCGGGGCCAGATTGCTCGACGTCATCCAGCAACGCCGGAACATCTTCAACTGAGCGGATATCTTTGAGCGTCATCCCCAAAAATTCGTCGCGGGAAAATCCGTAATGTTTGATGGCCGCCTCGTTCACCTCGAGGAAGGCGAGCGATTCGCGATCGAACACCCACATCGGCTCGGGGTTTCTTTCAAAGAGAGCGCGATAGCGTTCTTCAGCGGCGCATAGTTCGGCGGTGCGCTCCTGAACCCGTCGTTCGAGAGACAGATTGAGCTTGTGAATTTCTTCCTCGGAGCGTCTTCGCTCACTGATATCGTGAGCGACTCCAAAAAGGGTCCGATTCTGCTCCGACCAGGTCGCCGACCAGAGAACATCAACCACACTGCCGTCTTTACGCAGGTAGCGGTTAACAAAGTCGGTAACTTTTCCGCTGACTTTTAAATCAGACTCCGCTTGGCTGGTTCTCGGCCGATCCGTTGGATCAACAAAGTCGATATATTTGCGCCCAATTAGTTCGGCAGGCGTATATCCCCAGAGATGCTCGCAAGCTGCGTTTACAGTAAGAAATCGACCTTCCTCATCGACTGTGCAGATGACATCCAGCGAATTATCCATGATCGACTGGTTGGCTCGAACAGCGGCCTCCAGCTCGCGTTTGTTTTCGTGAAGCGCATTCTCGGCCTTCTTTCGCTCGGTGACATCTTTCACCATTGTCACGTAGTGATGCGGCCGACCTTCTTTGTTACGGATGATCGCGGCCGTCAGATTGACCCAAAGCAATTCACCGTCTTTTCGAATGTAACGCTTCTCGAACGCAGAGCGCACTGCGCCGGCACGAAGCTCGTTCACAACATCGTGGTCGTGCTCAATATCGTCGGGATACGTTATTTCGAGCGTGCTTTTTCCAATCAGCTCCTCGGATGAATAGCCCATCATCTGGCAAAGCGAACTGTTCACTTTGACGAAACGCTGCTGAAGATCGACAACCGCGACACCCATCGGCCCTTCTTCGAAAATCTGGCGGAATGTTTGCTCGCTCGCTTCGAGCGCGGCCGTCCGATTGGCGATCGAGCGCATTTCGCGAATGCTGCGGAGACATGAAATGACCAGGAACAGGTCCTCGAAAATCACCCAGGCCGCGTGCTCAATCGAGCGCCACGGGCTGGCCGTTAGCACGCCGTAGACTGAGTAAGGCCAATAGACACCCCGAAGAAAATGATCGAGGGCAACGACAATTGTCGCCGGGATCAGGACGCGCCAATCGCGATAAAAAGAGAGAATGACTAAAGAACCGAAAACGTGAAAGTGGGTCTCGATTCGTCCGCCGGTGACGCTGATCAAGAGCGCTGACATTAGCATCTGCGCAACGGCGATGATATGCCGGGTAATGGCAGCCCCCGGCCAAACTCGGGTCAGCCAGATCGGGAAGAAGCTGATCGCGCCGCCCAAAAAGATTGCGGCCCAAACGTGAATGTGAATTGCGCTTGATTGTCCAGCCCATGTGTAAGGTGAGATCACGAGCGCCATCGCGATCGCGGCGACCCATTGAAAGATCATGAGGCGCGCAAAAAGCTGATCGGTGTTGCGGTAAATCTCGTCTTGTTGCCGCGCGAACAATTCGTCGGAGCGCCGGGCGCACTCATCCTGTGTACTCATCTCCGGAGTCTCGGCGGCGACTTGGACCGCGAGCGCGTTTTTTACTACTTCAAACATGGGGCTTGTCTGTTGCGATCTGTGAGCGAGCAACCGAAGACGAAACTGTTCGCTCGGCCGCTGGTGCCGTTATTGATCAAGGACACGATCGAACTTTCGCCGGCGTTATCGCCAGAATGACCGCGCGATGCAGTAATGCCGCCGCTGAACAGGAGGCGGCCGTTTCGATCGAACAGGAAAGTGTGACCTGATGTTTTGGCGCCGAGCCGCTGCGCCTCCACACCATCGACATCGGACAATACGGTGACGCCGGGAATTTTTTCAGCGGTCCGACGCAAGTCGGCATTTTTCCAGTCGAGACCGGAGCCCGACGGCGTGTAAAACAAAACGTATGCGCGGGCTTTGTTTTGAATGCGCGCTATCACTTGCGCCAACTCGTCCATGCTCGCGCTTGTACACGGACATTGCGGATGGGCCGCCATCACGAGCGTGGGACGGTCCCTCGCGAGTGGGATTGAAGAATCAGCCGGCCAGGACGTCGGCACCGCGCCGACGCGGCCGGGCGCGGTTTCGTAGGTCATCAAAATGCGCAGACCAGCGCCAACCGCCCCGGCCCAAATGACACCGAGGACTCCCGTAAGCAGGATAGTTTTCGTGCGTGGTTTCAAGATCGGGAAACTGGTTCCCCATCAGAGCACGGCTTATTCCACTCGACGCGAAAAAAGGGGTAAAAGCGCCGACTGAGACGCGGCGGGTCGGAGATGTCGATCTTACCGTCGCGCTTGCTAGCGTACCGCGGCTGGAATTGGCCCCAATTCGCCTTCTTTTCCGGGGCCTGGCTCGCCTTCGTGATGAGTGTGGGCGCTCCGCAGGAACGGAACCTTGTCGAGCACGTGTTCCTGGAACCATTCGAGCCAAAGGTAAATCACCGGCGTCACGAAAAGAGTGACCATTTGTGAAAAAATCAAGCCGCCGACAATCACCAGCCCCAGTGGCCGACGCGATGACGCGTCCTGGCCAAAACCAAGCGCGAGCGGAATCGCGCCCATCAATGCGGCCAGTGTCGTCATCATGATCGGACGAAAACGCTCGACGCTAGCTTCATGAATTGCCGAGCGCAGGTCCCAGCCTTCATCAATCCGTTGCAACGCAAAGTCGACCACCATGATCCCGTTTTTCTTTACGATGCCGAGCAGAAGAAAGAGACCGATCACGCTGTAGAGCGACAATGTCGATCCAAAAATCCAAAGGGTGAACAAGCCGCCGACCACCGCCGGCACGATCGCCGGAAACAAGACCGTGATTGGATGGACGTAGCTTTCGTAAAGAATTCCAAGGATCACGTACATGACGAAGATCGCGGCGAGGAGAAGGAGCGGCAGCGCTTGGAACAATTGCCGGAAGACGAGCGCTTCGCCCTGAAAGGTCGCTTGAATGCTCGGATACTGTTGGTGCACTTGCGCGAATGAATCTTCAATGAATTTAGTCGCATCGCCGATTGCAACGCCCGGCAGTAAATTAAAATTAATCGTAACGCTGGTGAACTGATCGAAATGGTTTACGGCCTGCGGCCCGACGACCTGACTCGTCGATGTTACCGCACGCAGCGGAACGAGGTCCGCACTAGTTCCAGTTGTAGTAGTAATACCGCCGATCCCCGTGCCGCCGCCGCTTTGGTTAATTGGGCTGCCGGTATTGCTCCGCACATATAAATTGTCGAGATCTCTCGGCTGCGCGCGCTCATCGTCCTTCACTTCGAGGATGACCTGATATTGGTCGTCTGGCTGTTTGATCAAATAAACGTAGTTCTGCGAATAGGCGTTCTTCAATAAACTTTGGATCGCGGAAGTCGAAACGCCGTAAGTCGCAGCGCGCTCCCGATCGATGTTAATCTTCAGGTTCGGCGTGCTGTTGTAATAATCGGAGCGCACCGAAGCGAATCCTTTGAACCCGCGCAGACTCGTCATCAGCTGATTCGAGGCGGCGTAAACGTCTTGCGGAACAATGCCGCTGATCGTGTAAGCGTACTGTCCCTGCGTCTGATTGGTTGCGCCGACGTTGATTTGCAGCACCGGACTCGGCGAGATCACCGCGGTGATGCCCGGAATCGTACTGATGGACTTTTGCAATCGCAAAAGGCATTGCTCGATCGGATCACGCTGATCGCGCGGCTTGAAAATGGCAAAGATGATCGCTTGCGACGACGAGCTTCGCGATAGCGAACCGGCGACTGTGAAAAACTGTGCGACGCTCGGTTCCGATTCGATTTTTTGATTCACCTTTTGCTGGAACTCGCGCATCTGCGCCGGCGACGAACCTTCCTGGGCAATAAAAACGCCGCGGGCGAAACCGCTGTCCCCGGGTGGAAGGAGGGTGAACGGCAAATGAGTGAAGAAAAACCAAAGACCAAGGATGCAAACGAGCAAGATCGGAACCGCCAGCCAGGCACGGTCGAGAAATTTATCCAGAGCGCGGCTGTAGGCGTCGATCACGCGTTTGATAAAATTGCCGGTCCACGTTTCCATCCGGGCGCGTTTGTGGCCGGCTCTGCGTTCACCCAGAATGCGCGCGCACATCAACGGTGTCAGAGTCAGAGAGACAAGACCGGAAGCAAGAATCGCGACAATGATCGTGACCGAGAATTCCTGGAAAATGCGGCCGAGCAATCCCGGCAAAAACACCAGCGGAATGAAGACGGCGGCAAGCGAAAGCGTCATCGACAAGATCGTGAACGAAATTTCGCCAGCGGTATTATAAGAGGCTTTCAGGATCGATTCGCCGTGCTCGGCCCGACGAATCACGTTTTCCAAAAACACAATTGCATCGTCGACCAGGAACCCGATGGCGAGAGTCAGCGCCATCAAAGTTAGATTGTTGATCGAAAACCCGAGCATGCTCATCACCGCGAACGTGAGCAGCAGCGAGAGTGGCAACGCGACCGCTGGAATCAGCGTGTCGGTTGCGCGTCCGAGAAAAACGTAGATCACCATCACCACCAGGATGAAAGCGATCACCAGTGTCATTCGGACATCGTGGACGGAATTCACAATCGTCTGTGAACGATCGAACACCGGCGTGAACGTGATTGATCCCGGCAAACTCGCGCGCAACTCGGGGAAAAGCGCCTTGACCGAATTCGCAACTTCAACCGCGTTCGCGCCTGCCTGTCGCGAAACCGCCAGCACAACAATTGAGCCCGGTGGATTAAATCCGCGCATCCAAAAAAAGCGAGAGGTCCGCTCGTCCTGCACACCTTGTTTAACTTCCGCAATGTCGCGCAAGTAGACCGGCGAACGGTCTTTGTTCCGCGCAACAATGAGGTTGCGATAACCATCGGCCTGATCGATCTGCCCGTTCGGCTGCAAAACAAAGCTGCGATGCGGCCCATCGAATTGTCCGGCGCCGGAGTAAACCGTTCCCGCTTTGATCGAGTTCGCGACGTCATCCATCGTCAGCCCGCGCGAAGCCAGCGCCGCCGGATCCGCCTTGATCCGAATCGCGCCCTGCACGCCGTAAATATTTACTTGTGAAACTCCCGGGAGAATCGCGATCCGCTGCGCCACTGCCGTGGACGCGTACTTATATAGATCGCCGTCCGTCAGCGTGTCCGACATCAGGCCGAGCAAATAAACCGCCTGATCGTTCGGGTTCGTTTTGGAAAACGTCGGCGGACTCGGCAAATCGATCGGCAACTTCCCGGTCGCCCGCTGGATCGCGGCCTGCACATCGGTCGCCGCGTCGGTGATGCTTTTGCTCAGAACAAATTGCAGCGTCAACGAGGTGTTGCCCTGCGTGCTTTGACTGGTAATGATGTCGAGACCGGGAATTTGCAGGAATTGTTTCTCGAGCGGCGTGGCGATGTTGTTAGCCATCGTCACCGGGTCCGCGCCGGGATAAGCGCAGGAAACTTGAATGATTGGATAATCGACCGCCGGCAGATCGTTTACCGCCAGTTTGTTGTAAGTCACAATTCCCGCGACGATGACCGACAGCGTAAGCAGGATCGTCATCACCGGCCGGCGAATAAACGGACCCGAAAGTCCGGTGCCTTTGACTGGAACTAATTTCGCTTCTTTGGGCGGCGCCGAACTGGATGTCGATCTTACAAGATGTCGATCTTGCGATTCGTGTTCGCCATCCGAGGCGCCGTCGCCATCATGTTGATCGGACCGATCCATAGAATTTACATCGCGCTTTTGCCGGCGGGGGCTTGATCGGTATTTGGTCTTTCAGGATTGTAAGGTTGGGGTTCGACTTTTGTTCCCGGAGCAAGCGCGAGCTGTCCGGTCACGACCACTGTTTCGTCCGGCTGAATGCCGCTTTCGACGACGATGAGATCGCCGTCTTGCCGTTGCCCCGGTTTGACCGGCCGAAGGTCCACCGTGTTATCCGGCTTCAATACAAAGACAAACGGACCACTTTGACTGACCTGCACCGCTTGGGATGGAACCAGCCGCGCGTCTTTGATGGTGTCGAGAATGAAACGAACACGCACAAATTCCGACGGCCAAAGCGCGTGGTCCGGATTCGGCGCCACCCCGCGCGCTTTTACCGTTCCCGAACCGGGCTGGACGGCGTTGTCGATGAAATACAAATCGCCGAGACGCGGCGGAATTTTATCATCCGGCGAAAACGTTTGCACTTTCACGTTCGGGCCGCCGAGATATTTCCTGACCAACGCCAAATCGGTTTCGGCAACGGTGAAGTCGGTGTAAATCGGATCGAGTCCCTGGATCGTTAGCAAAACCGCGCCGCCGGTCCCGGCATTGCCGCTCACGACATTGCCAACATCGACCAGTCGCAAGCCGGCGCGGCCATTGATCGGCGATTTTATGTAGCAAAAATCCACATTCACCTGAGCCGCCGCGGCCGCCGCTTCGGACTTGCGTGCGTTTGCCTGAGCAGTGTCGAAGTCCTGCGGGGAGGTGACGTTTCTCGCGCGCAGCTCTGCCTGCCGCTTTAGATTCACCTGGTCTAAGGTGGCTTGCGCTTGCGCCTGCTCGAGAGCGGCTTGATACGGTCGTGGGTCGATCGTGAAAAGCAGATCGCCTTTGTTTACATCGGCACCGTCTTGAAAATGGCGCGCGATGATTTGTCCGCTGACTTGCGCCTGGATCTGGACCGTTTCGTAAGCGGCGCAGGTGCCGATTTCATCGAGATAAAGCGGCACATCTTTGCTGATCACTTTCGCCACCAGCACCGGCCGAATCGGCGGCTGCGTCATCTTCGCCGTTTCCACTCCGCGCTGCAACGTGCGCGCGACTGCGAACGCCGCGAGAATTACAAAAAGGAAAATACCCCAGCGCGGAATTCGCTGCTTCGAGACCGGATTTGTTTTCACTCGTCTTGTCTCCTGAACTTCGGTAGCGGCTCCATTTCCTGATTCTAATCGAGTGCCCATCTCAGTCCTGGCCGTTCCTTCCAGCTCGAGCCCTGACGGCGTGTTTTCCGTTCCCATTCCCCTTCTCCGCTTTTTGTCGGATGGAATCCAACACCCGGATGCAGGTGCGAAGTTCGGACGCTGAAATGTCATCCAACAATTCGTGGCGGAGCTTGAACGCCGTCGTGTTAATTTGCGCGATGACGCGTTGCGCGCGCGGAGCCAGATGCACTGTTTTGCAACGGCGGTCGTGCGATGCGTTTTTTCGCGCCACCCAACGCTCGCCTTCCAATCGATGCAACAATGTGACCAAAGTCGGTTCTTCAATCCCGAGATGCGCGGCAATTTCGGCTTGAGTCAACGGACCGGGCGCGACTGACAAATGAAGCAATGTCCGCCATTTGGCCTGGCTCAAACCCATTGGTTTGAGTCGCTCGTCCAATTTCAGCCGCCAGGCGCGGGCCGTGCCGTGCAAAAGCTGACCGAATCCATCGACATCACTCTTCACAGGTCGAAAATCGTTAGCATGCTAACTAATTCGAACTCAGAGCAGTGTCAATGCCACGCCTTATTCAATCTGGAGCAACAAGATCGATTCTTTCCGATAATCGGTCGAACGCATGATGCGATGCGGACGGCGCGGCGCCCAACGATTGCTTTCCAGCACCTCCTGCTCTCGCTCCGGACGCACCAGCAAATAGCGCGCGTCCATTGGCACCTCGTCAATCTCGCTCGCGTAAGCCAGCTTCGAGCGCATGTAAAAAAAGATCGGCTGATAATTTGGATCGAGCGCGTAAATGGTTTCTCCGCTCGGAATCAAAGATTCAACCTGATTGGCGAGACGCTTGATCCGCTGTCTCCGATCCATTTTTGGAACGACCGCAATCGCGTAAGTCCACATGGCAAGGCAGGCCAGAACAACGATGCCGATAATCGTGCGACGCCGCGCGTTAATAGAAAACTCTTTGCCGCCGAGCCATCGCGGCCAGCGAAGATTTTCCTCGCGGAACGTCATCGCGAGCAGCCAGCACGCGGGCACCAGCGCCGGCATCGCGTAACGCGGAATCGATCCGGGCACAAGATCGACAATCACTAACGGGACGAGCGCGCCCCAGGTCAGCGCCTTCGCAAGTTGTCGATCTTTCTCCGCCGCAAAATTTTCGGATCGCACTAGCGGCAGAAAAATTACCCACGGCAGAAGATAAAGAACGCCGTGCGGAATGTTGAAAATCCATCGAGTGAATTGAAAGTCGGTTCCGCGCAATCGTCCGGTGAATTGTGCCGACCATTTGGTGGCGGCGGTGGCTTGATTCGTAGCCTGGACAAACGGAATCGCCCAAGCCGCAAAAATTCCGAGCATGATGACGATGCCAAGGAAGTGCGCGGGATGAACAAGAGCTTTCCATTTTCGTTCTTTCCAAACAACCGCAATGACGACGCCGTAAAAAAAGACAAGATGGAGCGGACCTTTCGCGAGCCAGCCGAGTCCAAGAAGAACAAACGGAATTGTCCAGATCAGCCACGGCGATTTTTTTTGCTCCCAGAAACTCAACCAGAAAATGATCGCGAGCGCGCAAAGCGAAACGTAAAGCCCTTCGATTTCGATAAGTCGCCCTTTTTCGATGATTCCCGCGTTCATCAGCCAGATCAGGGCGGCGATTATCGATCCACGCGGACCCAAACTCGCGCGCGCGACCGTGACAAAGGAGATCGCAACCAAAAGCACGCTAATCACCGACGGCATGCGCGCGGTCCATTCGTTTTGCCGTCCGAAGATCTTGAACGACGCCGCGACCAGCCAATTGATCAACGGTGGTTTTCGAAAGTAGGTTTCACCGCCCACTTGCGGCACAAGATAGTTACCGGTTTCGAGCATCGCGATTCCGGGCAAAATTCGACGGCCTTCCTCACCTTTGATCGCGAGCGAACCGAGGGCCGGTAAATAAAGCGCGGCCCAAACAAGAATGACGATCAACAGGTTGCCAGCGCGCGAGGTCATTGACGGTGAGATGTTGGACGCTTCGCGCGCGTCGTTCAACCCCACAGCTTGACGCTCTCTCTCGAGAAGGGTAAGTTCAGCGTCTAGTCCGCGCTGATTGGAGTGGGAAATGATGTCCCACTCCTTTTGGTCTGCGGACTGGATGTTTTATGAACGCTGAATTCATTGCCATGCTGGATTACCTGGAGC
>Ga0137399_10000307_pt1 | contig 18753 bp, 10 predicted proteins | sample czorhiz316metaG_FD_104810 | JGI IMG/M metagenome (GOLD analysis project Ga0137399, IMG submission 104810) | Vadose zone soil microbial communities from Angelo Coast Range Reserve, California, USA - czorhiz3.16 metaG | ecosystem: Environmental > Terrestrial > Soil > Vadose zone | place: USA...
TCCGTCGCCACGTTGCCGTGATTGTCGACGGCACTGACGGTGACGGGCAGCGACGTACCCGCCACCGTGGACGGCGGGATGCCCGTGAGCGCCAGGCGCACAGGCGGACCATGCAGCACCACCGTCGACGCGGACCCCGCGATCGCCGGAGCGACCGTGTCGCGCGCGGAGAGCGTTTGCGTACCGGCCGTCCCGAACCGCACCGCGACGACCCTGCCCCCGAGATCCGCAAGGACGAAGGTCGTGTCCCGTATCGGCGAGGCTTGACCGTCGCTGTTCGTGAACTGGAGCGTGCCCGTGTAGTCGGTCACGGGGTTCCCGAAGGCATCGCGCACGGTGACGGTGACGTTCTGGCTGACGTCCACCAGGACCTGCGCCGGCAGCCCCTCGAGCGTCACCTGCGCCGCGGCCGCGGGGCGAACGGTGATGGTTGCGGTCGCCGGGAGGAAACCTGCCGAGCTGACCGTGAGGGTGGAGGTTGCCGCGTTGGTGAACGCCACTGCAAACGCGTGCGAGCCCACATCCGCCGCCGTGAAGACGTAGTCCAGGGTCCGCGCGGCGTCCGGATCGTTCGAGGCGAAGTGCACCGTCCCGGTGAAGTCCGTCGCCACGTTGCCGTGACCGTCGACCGCGGTGACGGTGGCGCTGAGCCTCGTGCCCGCCACGGCGGTCAGCGGGAGGCCGGTCAGCAACAAACGCGCCGCCGGACCTTGAATCACTTGGGTCGACTTGAACCCCGCGATCGATGGAGTGACCGTGTCCGCGGCGGAGAGGGTCTGCAGCCCGGCCGTAGCGAACCGCACCGTGACGACCTTGGTCCCGAGATCTGCGGCCGCGAACGTCGCGTCCGGAATGGGCAATGCCTGAGCGTCGGTGTTGGTGAAGTGAACGGTGCCCGCATAGTCCGTCGCCGGGTTCCCGAACGGATCGCGCACCCTGACGGTGACGTTCTGGATGGTGTCCACGGCAACCTGCGCCGGCAGTCCCTCCAGCGTGACCTGCGCAGCGCCGGCGTTGGCGACGGCAAGGTTGACCGTGACGATCGGAAGACCTGCGGAGCTGACGATGATGACGCTCGAGCTCGCGGCGGTGATCAGCACGATCGGCAACGTGCGCGATCCAAGGTCTGCCGCCGCGAAGACGACGTCCCCGTGGTCTCCGGGGAGCGCGGCACTCGTGTCGGTGGAAGCGAAGTGGACCGTCCCAACGAAGTCGGTGACCACGTTGCCGTGATTGTCCACTGCCGTGACGATGGCGGTCAGGGTCGCGCCCGCCACGGTGGACGGTGGGATGTTCGCGAGCGCCAGACCGGCGGCCGGCCCATGGAGCACCTGGGTCGACGCGGAGCCCGCAATCGACGGCGTCACCGTATCGGTGGCAAGCAGCGACTGCGTGCCGGCGGTGCTGAACTGCACGCTGACGATCTTGACGCCGAGATCGGCGGGAACGAACGCCACGTCCGGAACCGGAGGCGCTTGCGCGTCGCTGCTCCTGAAGTGGAGGGTGCCTGCGTAGTCGGTCACCGGATTGTCGAACGCATCGCGGACCGTCACGGTGACGCCCTGGACCGCATCCACGGCGACCTGCGCGGGCAGGCCTTCGAGGGTCACCTTCGCGGGGGCCGCGGTCGACACCACCACCTGCACGAGGCCCAGCGCGGAGGGGTTCGTCTTGTCGACGACCACGAACGTGCGCGCGCCCGCCGTCTTGAAGACGACCTTGGCGGTGATCTGGCCCGCATTGGTCGGGCTGAACGTCGCCTCGCTGGGCGCCGTGCTCCGCGTGTCATCGGTCGCGAACTGCACCGTGCCGCGATAGCTCGTGTCGACGGCCCCCGACGTGTCGATGGCCGTCACGGTGAAGGTCACCGCGACCCCGGCGACCGCATTCACCATCTGTGTCAGCCGGAACGCCGTCGAAGCCGGCCCGGTCGGGGTCTGCTTGTCAGAGCCGCAGGCAGCAGCCAGGACCAACGCGGTGAGTATGAGCCGCTTCATGGGAGGGTGCTCCCGAATTTGGCGGTGAGCGCGGCGACGTCCGCGTCATCGATGGTGGAGGTGCCATCGAGGTCGACGGCGGAGTCGTAGACGAGGTTGTTCGTGGTGGCCGGCGTCGAGGCCATGCGCGCGGCGAGCGACGCCAGGTTGAAGAAGTCGACGACTTTCGTCCGGTTGAAGTCGCCGGTGCCGTTGGCCAGCGCCGGCTCGCTGTTCGGGTAGATCTCCCAGACGCCGCGGCCATAGGTCGAGACGCGCACCAGGCTTCCGTTGTTGGAGATGCGGATGTCGGTGATGCGCACCGCCGGGAGGCCGGTCCCGTACGGCGCCCAGGTCTTGCCGCCGTCGGCCGTGCGGTAGACGCCGAACTCGGTTCCGACCCAGATCGTCTGGTCGGTGGTGTCGCTCGGATCGTAGCGAATCACGTAGACGGGGAAGTTCGGCAGATCGAACCCGGTCCCGTTGCCGTGGAACGGCGTCCAGGTGTTGCCGCCGTCGACGGTCTTGAACAGGTGACCCACGGCCGGCGGGATGAGGACGACCGGGTCGCACGGAGGGGCCGGAGTCACGCACCCGGGCGTCGAGAGCACGGCGTTGCTGGAGACCAGCCAGGTCTGCTTGGAGTCGGTGCCGCCGAGGCTGGCCGGGTTGTGCGGAGCGGCGAAGTCGCTTCCGTTGCCAATCCAGAGGGTACCGCTGACCTTGCCCGTGATGCCCGGGATGCTCACGCCGTGCGGACTGACGACCGTCGTCGCGCCCAGACCCGGCTTGTCGTAGACGAGGAACGAGCCCATCCCGGTGGTGCTGACGAGCGTGCTGCCGGCGCTGGTCGTGACGCCGCCGTAGATGCGCGTGTTCGCGATCCCGTCGATCGTGTACCGGTAAGGAGAGACGCGCAGGCCCATGCCGCGGATGGTGCGGGTGCTGCCGTCCACGAAGATCGGGCCCGGAACGACGGTTCGGGGGATCGTCGGGAGCAGCGACACCGGGTCGATGGAGAAGAGGCGGGCCGACTCGTTCGACGCCGATGCGACCGCCCCGGAATCGTCCCCGAGCGGGTCGTACCGGATGAGGAAGGGATCGGCCACGCCCGGCGAGCCGGGGCTGCGCCAGTTCGGGCTCTCGACGCCGTTCTCGATCCGCGTCGCCCGGCTGCAATCCCAGGCGCGTGGCACGCAGAAGCGACGGGTGCCGTTCACCGAGATCCAGTAGACCTGCTTCTGACCGTTGATGTCCGACGCCGCCGCGGCGCCCAGGCCGTCGCCCCCGAGGACCTGGTCCCAGTTGCCCGGGTTGAATTCGGCGATGAAGATCTCGTCGGACACCAGGCGCCAGCGGCTGCCGTTGTCCTGGAGTCCGCCGAAGAGCACGTTCGGGTTTCCGAGCGTGGGGTCGCCGGTGCCGATCCCGTAGAAGAGGTGCGTGGCGAGTCCGACGTCCGGCTGGGTCCACGAGCCGAGCTCCGGGGTCGGCACGTCCCAGACGTCGCGGCTCACGAAGATGCCGCCGTCGGTGCCGGCGAGGAGCAACGGGGGCTGCCCGGGGATGCGCAACGCGAGCGACGTGTGCCAGTCGGCGTGCACGTAGCCGAGAAAGCCGTTGTTGGTCCGGCCCAGGCCGCTCTGCGGGAGCCAGTGCGAGGCGAGCCGGAAGGTCGTCCCGCCATCCACCGTGATTGCGCTGCACAGGTCGCCTGCGAAGAGTGCCCGGTTCGGGTCTCCCGGATCGACGGCGACCGTCAGGTTGTACCAGCTCTGCACGTGGCCGAGGTTCATCGTCGTGCAGCCCGCCTGTGCCTCGGTGAAGAGGGTCGGGTTCGCGACCGCGGTCGCCGTGGTCGGCGGTGTGGCCAGCGACAGGCCGGTCGCGATGCGCGTCCAGGTAGCACCACCATCGGTGCTCTTGAGGTACGCGGAGGTTGCGTTGGTGAAGCCGCTGAGGTTGCTCTCCTGCACGGTGCTCGCCTGCGCGTAGACGACCGTGGTTGCCGGGTTCGCGGTGCTGCCCGTCGCGAACGCGATCCGGCCCACCTCGGTGGCCAGGCCCTGCGTCACGGCAGTGGGGAGTGCACCGGCCGCGCTCCGGATCGACGTCCACGTCGACCCGCCGTCGATGCTCTTCCAGAAGTCGCCCTTGTTGAAGTGCGCGGGTTTGGGGTCGTTCGCGCATGCGACCGAGCCCGCCCCCGCCGAGGGCGGCCGTGTACCGACCGTGGCGCCCACCAGCGTCGGACAGGCGTACACGCCGCTCAGGAGCCACTGCGAAAGGCCCGCTACCGCCCCGAGGTACTGGATCTCCCAGACATTCTCGCGCGTCGGGCCGACGGTCGGATCGTTCGGCAGATCGACGATCTGGAAGCTCGCGCCGCCGTCGATCGACGTGTACAGGCCATCGTCCGTTCCCACGAACATGCGCAACGTGTTGTTCGGGTCGATGCGGATCTGCCGGATGTTGAGCGGCGAGCTCGAGAACCCGTCGGCGGGGTGGGCGGCGGTGCCAAGAGTGATCGCCGGTCCCCACACGCCCGCGGATTCACCCGGTGTGTACGTGCCCTTGACGAGCACGCCCGACTGCTGGTCGAAGGCGTCGCCCAGCCCGAGCCAGATGGTGACCTTCCTGGTCGTGCTGTCGAAGCTCGGATCGATGGCGATCGCGCCGATCGCCAGCGCGCCGAGGTTGTCCGTGATCGGCCGCCAGGAAGGAAAGCTGGAGCTCATGTCGGCGAACCACACGCCGCCGCCCGAGGTCCCGAGGAAGGTCAGATAGGGATTGCCCGGGTGCACCGCGATGGCCGTGACGCGGCCCGAGTCCATACCCTTGTAGAAGCTCCCGTTGAACTCGGATCGCGCTGCCAGTGGACCGAGATTGTTCCACTTCCGCGTCCCGGGCACGGTGGCGCCGGCCGCGATCGCTGCGCTGGGGTCTGCCCACTTCGCGTTCGCCTCCGCGGCGAGGTTGATCAGGTACTGCTGCGCTTCCGGCGGCCGCAATCCGATCTCGGCCGCCATCGCGAGTCGGCGGATGTCGGCGTCGTCCGCCTCGTTGGGATCGCCTGCCGCCGCGTCCGCCATGAGAGCGGTCAGGTCCACCCCGTCGGCGCCGCTGCTGAGGGCCGCCCGGGCGGCGAAGATCGCCGCTTGGTGCTGGGCGGCTTCCCAGGCCCTGAAGGCTCCGGCCATGCGAGGTATCGCCAACAGTCCAGTAACGGCGACAACACCGGTTGCTACCCAAAGCCATCTCTTCTCGGCCATTGTGAGCTCTTGATTTGGAGGAACCCCACCCGCAGCGCTGGAACGAGACGCCGGATATTACTCCCGAGCGCCTCTCGGTGGGCGAGGGACTATAAAAAAAAACAATCGCGGCTATGGTCGGATTTAAACGTTATCCGACCTTCAGCTTAACGAAAACTGAACTTCACGCGGCGTCGCAGTGGCGCTTGCGCGTACCCCGAAAGGTGTGTCAGCGTTTTTGCGAGCAATTCAGGACGGAGTGATGCGCGCAGGAGCGGTTGGGGGGAACGCTTCTGCGCGCACTCACTCTTCGTCCATGGCGACCCCACCACACGTCGCGGAGCGGTCCAACGCGCCGCTCGATCAGGTCACAGCGGGCCGCGCGGCGTCCGGCTCGTCACTCGAACGACCCTGAGACGAGCCGCCCGTTGAGGGACCGGCAACCGCTTGCCCGCTTCGGTCCGGCCGCCCGTTGAGGGACCCGGCAACCGCTTGCCCGCTTCGGTCCGCCCGCCCGTTGAAAGACCGGCAACCGCTTGCCTGCTTCGGTAAATCTTCCTGAGCCCTTGGTCCCTGGTGGCAGGAATTCAGTGGGGCATTTTGACTACACGGGAAACGCTACATCCTGGGTCCGTGGCCGAGTGTGTCCGAAAAACGGCCCTGTGCGGCGCATCCGTACTAACCGGTACGCCGATTGCAATACGGCGTCCGCAAAAGTTCGACAACCAGCAGCCGCGGGGGCCGCCATGACACGCTGTAGATCACCGTGATGCACGGGATCTGACTCGCGCGCTCGCGCGCGATCCTCATTTGCAAACGAACCAAGAACCCCGGTCGACGGAACAGCCGCCGCGGAGCTGGCGCTCTTTTCGCTCCGCGAGCCTGGGGACTTACCCAACGCCAGGACAGCGTTTGATTAACCGATTCCCCATTCAATCAGCCCTCGAGGTGTATCGTGAAACGAGCAGTCGTCGTATGTCTTCTGTCAGTAGCCGCCATCGCGCCCTCGCGCGCCTTTGGCCAGACCAGCCGCCCGTTCTTCCAGCCCAAATTCGACGTGATCCCGATCGAGGTCGACAACGGCGCATTCGTCGTGGCGTCGTTCTGGCGCTACGGCCTCGGCTGCCCACAGCCAAGGGCGCCATTCTCCAGCCCGGGCAACGACGGTTTCGGCTGTCCCAATCCCTTCGAGACGGATCCGCGCAACGAAGGTTTGCTCATGGCGAAATCCAACCAGACCGCCTTTCCAGGCAAGGCCGTCGCGCAGATCAAGGGTGTCAAGGGCGCCTTCCTGACCGAGCTCGGCTATGACCTGCGCAAGGCCGTATCAATCCCACTCTCGGATCAGGGCTCCGCGTGCGGCGACAACGCCCCCCGGTTCGAGATCCAGATGGCCGACAACTCGAATTTCTTCATCCCCTGCCAGCTGCCGACAGATGACCAGTCCACGTCGCTTTACTGGCGACGGCCGCGCTGGGGTGGCGCGGTTCCCCTCCTGGCCTGCATCGGGCAGGGGAGTCCGACGGCCGTCTGCGTCACCGTCCCGATCAGCTGCGGCAACGTGAACGGCTGCGGCCTCGACAAGCGTGTACAGAGCCTCAAGATCGTCCAGGACGTCGGTCCGGATGACGAGCAGCAGGATCCCAATCGACCCGAGGAGTTCGGCGTCGCCATCTTCGACAACATCGACGTGAACGGGAGACTGAAGGGCACGGCGCCTGAAGCGCGCCACGGCGACGAGGACGAAGGCCAGGGCCGCGACAAGGACGGCCGCGAGTTCCACTTCCGCGACAGCCAGTCGTTTCCCGCGGACAGCGTGTTCGACTTCAGCGATCCGGTCGCCAACGTGAGCCTGGTGGGCGTCAACGGCGTGCGCGGGATCGCGTACAGCGTGGGGCCGCTGGGCCAGCCGTGCGTGAGCTTCTCCGGAGACGGGTTGGTCAACGGCAAAGCCGGTTACCTGTACACGTTCGCTTCCTGCGATCTGTCCGTCATCAGCACGGACCTCGGCACCTACTCGATGACCATTGCCGGGCCGATCGGCACGCTGCCCTATAACCAGACCGGGGCGCTGACCATGGGCTACGTAGAGATCCACAAGTAAGCGCGAGTTTCGCCCAGCAAGGCAACCACCGCAGGGGCGCGGCTCCACGCCGCGCCCCTTGTCCGTCAGCCGCGTCGTGGACGACGGGCGGCCGGGACGGAGTGCGCCCCGGAAAGCAGCGGCTCGACGGAGGGGGAGCGCGACGCATCGGCAAACGCGGCCCGGCGCGCCAGGGCCATGAAGTGCTCCTGGCTCCGCAGCGGAGCCTCGCCCGTGCCGTGCATTCGCGAGCGCACCCGCTCGTACGTTCCGTCGGGGCGCAACGCGCGCGCTTTCACGTTGTCCCCGAGCATGGTGCCGAGGATCTCCGAGAGGATCCTTTCCTTGAGCGCAGGCGACTCGACCGGGAAAGCGAGGTCGACGCGACGGATGAAATTGCGCGGCATCCAGTCGCCCGAAGCGAGGAAGAGCTTCTTCTCGCCGCGGGCGTGGAAATGCCAGATCCGCGAGTGCTCGAGGAAGCGATCCACCACCGAGGTGACGCGGATTCTCTCGCTGAGTTTCGGCACGCCGGGACGCAACGAGCAGACGCCTCGCACCAGCAGATCGATCCGCACCCCCGCTTGCGACGCCCGGTACAGCGCCTTGATCACCTCCGGGTCGGCCAGGGCGTTCATCTTGGCCACGATGCGTCCGTCGCTTCCCGAGCGGACCTCGTCGTCGATGAGCTGCAGCACGGCTTGCTTGAGGCCGAGCGGCGAGACGAGGAACTTCCGCCAGCTCGCCGGCTTCGAGTACCCGGTCAGCAGGTTGAAGAGCGCCGTCGCGTCGGCAGCGAAGTCCTCGCGCGCGGTGAAGAGCGACAGGTCCGAGTAGCTGCGCGCAGTGGCGCTGTTGTAGTTCCCGGTGCCGAGGTGCACGTACCGCCGGATCGAGGCACCCTCGCGGCGCACCACGAGCGCGAGCTTGGAGTGGGTCTTGAAGCCGATCAGGCCGTAGACGACGTGCACGCCGGCTTGCTCCAGCTCGCGGGCCCAGAGGATGTTCGCCTCTTCGTCCATCCGCGCCTTGAGCTCGACCAGCGCGGTGACCTGCTTTCCGTTCTCGGCCGCCCGCTGCAGCGCCCGGACGATCGGGCTCCCCTGCCCCGCTCGGTAAAGCGTCATCTTGATGGCCAGCACGTCCGGATCGTCTGCCGCGGAGTCGATGAAAGCCACCACGGGCTCGAACGACTCGTACGGGTGGTGCAGGAGAACGTCTCCGGCGCGGATTGCTTCGAGCAGATCGGAGCTTCCGTCGCCGAGCGCCGCCGGCACGGTGGGCATGAACGGCTCGTCCTGCGCATGCTTGAGCTCGGGCCTGGTCATCAGGTCGCCCAGGAGCGCGGAGATCGCCAGGGGACGGCCCTGATGATAGACGTCCGGGCCCGGCAGGTTCAGCGCGCGGGCGAGGAACTGCGAGACGGGCTCCTCGGCCGTCGAATTGATCTGCAGCCTGACGGCGCTCCCGCGGTCGCGGCGGCGCACCTCCCGCTCGATGGTGACGAGCAGGTCCTCCCCCTCCTCCTCGTCGATGTTGAGGTCCCAGTTGCGCGTCACGCGGAACGGCCAGCAGCCCTCGATGGGCATGTCGGGAAAGAGCAGCGCGAGGTGCCGCGCGATCACGTCCTCCAGCAACACCGCGCCACCGGGCACGGGCACCAGGCGCGGCAAGAGGGACGGGACCGGCACCACGCCGTAGCGCAGGCGCGCCTCCGGCCGGGTCGCGAAGCGGATGGCCAGGTTGAGCGACTTGTTGCGGAGGTGGGGAAAGGGGTGGGCAGGGTCCAGCGCCAGCGGGGTCAGCACCGGCAGCACTTGGCGCTGGAAGAAATCGGCCATGGCCGCTTGCGATTCGGGCGGCAGGGCACCTCCTCGCCAGAGGCGCACCCCGGCGCGCTCCAGGCCGGGCAGCACCTCTTCAACGAACACCCGGTCCTGGCGTGCGATCAGCGCGTGGCATCTCTGCGCGATTGCCCGGAGCTGATCGGCCGGCGTCATCGCGTCAGGTCCGGTTTCCTCGACGCGCCCGGAGAGCTGCTGCTTCAGTCCGGCCACCCGGATCATGAAGAACTCGTCGAGGCTGACGCTCAGCACCGCGAGGAAGCGCAGACGCTCGAGGAGAGGCAGCTGTGGATCTTGCGCCTCCTCCAGCACGCGTTCGAGGAACGCGAGCGTGGAGAGCTCGCGGTTGATGAAGTGACGCGGGTCGGTGAGGCCAGGCTCGGGCGGAGGGATCCTGCTGCTCAGGGCTGGGGCGGGATCCATCGGGCGTGCTCGCGGGCGAAGGATCAGCACAGATACGTAGGGCGTGTCTGTGACGTTTCGGTGACGGCGGCGCGAGGCGACGGAATTTCGGGCGATTTGCGCGTCGCGCGAGGCTTGCAGAGAAGTTGCCTGCCCGCCATGCCGGCCATGCGAGCCTTCATCCCCTGTGATCGCGCGGGTGCTTCTCCTCGACGAGGTGCTCTTCCGGCGGATCGGCGCCTTCCGGCCCGCGTGGATGGTGCGCGCCATGCGCGCGTTGACGCACCTGGGGGATGCGCCGAGTTGGATCTGCATCGGGCTCTTCCTGCTCGCCTGCGGAGGCAACGCCGCGCACGCAGGGCTCTCCCTCGGCGCCGCTGCGCTCCTCGCCACGGCTTCGTCCCAGGCGCTGAAGCGGGCTTGCTGCAGGCCTCGGCCCAGCACGGCCGTCCAGGGATTCGTCGCCTTGGTGGACAACCCCGATGCGTTCTCGTTCCCCTCGGGCCACGCGGCCGCCGCATTCGCAGTGGCGATCGCGCTCGCCGGCCAGGGCAGCACGCTCGGCCCGCTCGCGCTCGGCCTCGCTGCCGCGATCGCGGTCTCGCGTGTCTATCTCGGCGCACACTTCCCGCTCGACGTCATCGCGGGCGGCATCCTGGGGTGCGGCTGCGGCGCTCTCGCCCGCCTGCTCGCCGGCGCCTGAGGGTCGCCTCAGGGCGCTTCGAGCCCGTTCGCTCGACAGATCCCGGCATAGACGCCGGCGCTCGATCTCGCCGTGCGGCGCTGGGTCTGCCGGTCGAGCGCGCGTAGGCCGAAACGGGGAACCCATCCCTCCGCCCACTCGAAGTTGTCGACCAGCGACCAGTGGAAGTAACCACGCACGTCGGCTCCCAGGCGGATGGCCTCATGCACGGCGGCGACGTGCTCGCGGAGGAACGAAGGCCGCAGCGCATCGTCGGGGTCACGGATCCCGTTCTCCGTCACGTACAGCGGAGCTCCGAGCCGCGAGAGACGCAGGAGCTGCCTCGTCAGGCCGCCCGGCGAAATCTCCCCCCAGTCGCACCCGCCCGTCCGCATGGTCGGTTCCTGCACGTGCTTGCCGAAGAGGAGCCCTGGGCTGCGCAGGTCGAAGTGGACCGCGTAACGGCCGTAGTAATTCACGCCGAGGAAGTCGAAGGAGCCTTGCAGGCCGGGAACGCGCGAACGACGACCGGCGATCGGTAGCTGCAGCACGCCGGTATCGAGCGAGCGCAGCGTAGCGCCCAGGAACGCCCAGTCTTGGGCCCAGGCGATCGCGCGGTCGAGCACCGAGGTTCGTGCCGGCTCGATGCGGGGCGCGCTGAGCACGATCCCGATCTGCGCGCCGCGCGCGACCTGCTTGACCGCGACATACGCGCCGGCATGCGCTTCCAACATCACCGCCAGCGCGCGCAGCGCCATCCGATTCGAGCCGAGGCCAGGAGGCCAGTAGGTCAGCGCATATCCTGCCGCGGCACAGGCGGCGGGCTCGTTGATGGTCACCCACAGCGGCACGCGCGGCGCGAGCCGGCGCGCGCACTCCTGCGCATAGCGCGCGAAGGACTCGACCGTCTCCCACGACGTCCAACCTCCGCGGCGCGCGATCCAGCGCGGCAGCGTGACGTGGTTCAGCGTAACCATTGCGCGCAGCCCCAGGCTGCGCATCTGGTCGAGGAGCTGGGCGTAGCGAGCAAACGCGAGGTCGTCGAAGCGCCCGGGTTCGGGCTCGAGCCGGCTCCACTCCAGGCTCAAGCGGTGCGCGTTCTGCCCCTCGTCGGCCGCGACCGAGAGGTCCTCCTCGGCGCGCCCTGCCCACCAGCCGCAGGCCGCGCCCGAGCGGGTCCCGCCGTTGATCGCGCCGGGGCGGCGCTCCCAATCCGACCAGTCGTTGTTCTCGTTGCCGCCCTCGACCTGGTGAGCGGAGGTCGAGGTGCCCCAGAGGAAGCCGGCGGGAAAGGTGAGTCGCCGCATGTTCAGCGCGACCGATCAGCCCGGGCGCCCGCGGAGTCTATGACGCGGGCCGCGTTTCGGGTGCAACAATTCCATTCCGCCAGCTGAAGAACGAAACGCTCCGGCGCGCCACGCGGGCGGCCAGAGCGTCTCGCCGAGGGCAATGGTCCTCAGTTGCTGGCGACTCGCGTATCCTGCGCTCTCGCGCCGAGGATGTCGAAGCGGCCCATCACGCCCCCGAAGAAGAACAAGTTCACGTTCGGGTCGTGGACGTTGGAGAACGACGCCTGCTGCGCCAGTTCCTGGGCGAGGAACATGGTCGCACTGGCCCCGACGTATGGCGCGATGCTGAACTCCGGGCTCACGCGGTAATCGACGCCGACCTGCAGGCGCGCCAGGTCGAGGCCGTGCCGCACATCGGTCCCGCCCGGCTTGTCGATCCAGTGGCCGCGCCAGCCGAAGCCCAGACCGATCCAGGGGTCCCATTGCTCATCGGGCAGCAGATGATAGTTGGCCTGCGCGCCGGCGGTGACGCTCCACGCGTCGCTGCCGTCCGGCGTGCGGCTGCCGAGGCTGTACTTGCCGGCGGTGCCGTAGAGACCGACCAGCCAGTTGGGATTGATGCGATAACCCACGTTCAGCTGGACTTCCCCACCTCCGTGCGTCATTTCGGTAAGCGTGGGCGCGTTGCTGCCGATGTCGCCGACACCTTGGCTGTAGCCAAGACCCACGCCGATCTCCCAGGCGCGAGCAGGCGCACCGGAGGCGCGCCTGACCGCGGTGGCGCTCACTTCTGCCTCTTGCTGCGCGAAAGCAGGTTCCGTTACCCCGACGTCCTGCTGCGCGAGCGCGGGCTGCGCGGCGGCAGCAAGGACGGTAGCGACGAATGCAATTCTTCCGTTCATGGCTTGCTCCTTTTCTCGGGCTTCGCCGATTGCTCGACGGTGAATGCAGCCGCCGCGCCAAGCGCGCCGATCGAGTGAATCCAGGGCGATTGGGGCGCGAAGCACGGGAGCGCTGTGGGGAGAGCTGACAGTGCGTGTCGGGGAAGGATCGGCGAGGTGCGTGAAGACTACGCGGTCGAATCCGTCGCGCTCCCCGCGAGTCCATACTTCTTCAACCGATCGATCAGCGAGCCGCGGCTGAGGCCCAACCGGCGGGCGGCCTCGGACTGGTTGCCCGCCACCGAGGCCAGGGTCCGCGCGATGACGCTCCTCTCGAGCGCCTCGACCTGTTCACGCAGGCTGAGTCTGCCGTCGGGCGGCGGCTCCGCGCCGGGCTCTGCGGTCCCGGATGCTGTCCGGACGAATGACTGCAGGCCGATCTCGCCGCCGCCGCTCAGCGCCACCATGCGCGCGACCGAATTCTCCAGCTCCCGGACGTTCCCCGGCCAGTCCGCGCGCTGCAATTCCTCGATCAGCTCGGGCGCGAGGCGAACTCCGGCCATCCCGAATCGCTCGGCGTAGCGGCGCGCGAACTCCCCCGCGAGCGCGGGAACGTCTTCCCGATGCTCGTGCAACGGTGGAACGATCAGCTCCACCACCGCGAGCCGGTAGTAGAGGTCCTCGCGAAAGCGGTGCGCGCGCGCCTCGGCCGCCAGATCGCGGTTCGTGCAGGCCACCACGCGCACGTCGACCTTCTCCACCCGGCCGGCGCCCACCGGTTGGATCTCTCCTTCTTGCAGGGCGCGGAGCAGCTTCGCCTGCACCGCTCCGGACAGCTCGCCCACCTCGTCGAGCACCAGCGTCCCGCCGTTCGCCTCGGCGAAGAAACCCCGCCGCGCCTGGGCGGCGCCGGTGAAAGCGCCGCGGGCGTGCCCGAACAACTCCGCCTCGGCCAGCTCGCCGGGGATCGCCGCGCAGTTGAAGCGCACCAGCGGGCCGGCTGCGCGCCGGCTCTCCGCGTGGATGAGCGAGGCGATCAGCTCCTTGCCGGTCCCCGTCTCGCCACGAACCAGGACGGTGATGTCCTTGGGCCCCACCCGGTTGACCGCTTCGAGCAGCCGCCGCATCGCGGGCGCGTCGCCAACGATGGCCTGGCCGAGCACCTTCTCCGCGGTCAGGCGACGGTTCTGCACGCGCAAGGCCCTTGCTTCCAGCGCGCGATCGAGCACCAGCGAGAGCTCGTCGATGTCGAAGGGCTTGGTGACGTACTCGTATGCTCCGCTCTTCATCGCGCGGACGGCGATCCGCTCCGAGCCGTGCGCCGTGAGCATCACCACCGGAAGCGACTCGTCGCGTTCGTGGATCGCCTGGACCAGCTCCACGCCGTCCATGTCGGGCATCGAGTAGTCGGTGACGACGCCGTCCACGCCGTCGAGCTTGGCCAGCGCCTCCTTCGCCGAGTGCGCCAGCACCGCCTCCATGCCCCGCGACTTGAGGAGCTGGCTCAGGGTGAAGAGCAGCGCCGGCTCGTCGTCAACCAGCAGCACCCGCGCCATCGTTGCTCCTCTGGACGGACTTGACCGGCAAGGTCCCCACGGCCGTGGTTCCCCGCCCCGGCTCGCTGGAGTAGACGAGCGATCCGCCGTGTTGCGCGAATGTGGCGCGCGCCACCACCACTCCCAGGCCAGTGCCCTCGTCGCGGGTGGTGAAGAACGGAGTGCCGAGCCGGTCGAGCACCTCGGGCGGCATGCCCCGGCCGGAGTCGCGCACCGCGATGCGGCACGCGCGCTCGACCTCGTCGATCTCGACATCGACCTTCCCGCCCTGCGGCGTCGCCTCGACGGCGTTGCCGACCAGGTTGAACAGTGCGTCCTTCAGCCGCCGCGGATCCGCCTCGATGACCGCGTCGCCGCGCCTGCGCAGCCGGACTCCCGCGGTCGCGGCACGCGCGTCCATCAGGGAGAGCACCTCGTCCGCAAGCGCTCCGAGCGCCACGCGCTTCGGCTGGAGCGCTTCGACCGGCCGGGAGAAGGTCAGGTACTCCTTGAGGATGTTCTCCATCCGGTCCACCTCGGCCGCGACGACGCGGAGCTGCTCGGCCGAGTCCGGATCGCAGGCCGCGCGCGCCGAGAGCTGCACCAGCCCCTTGATGGCCGCGAGGGGATTTTTCAGCTCGTGCGAGAGCTTCAATCCGATCTGCTCCATCTCGCGGGCGCGGGCGACCGCCCGGTAAACGACCTCCTCACGCGCCCGGCCCAGCTCGCACGCGCTGTCGCCGATGGTGCGGGTCAGGAGCAGCGCGTACCGGGTGTGCCAGGCGCCGGCGGTGGCGAGGATGGCGAGGAGCAGGATCCAGTACGCGGGCTGCGGCACGTCGGGCCCGAACCACCGGGCGGGCAGCACCGCCAGGACGAACAGGCCGCTGGCGATGAACGCCAGCATGTTCTTCGCCATCGGCGACCATCCGCTCTTGATGACCAGATCCGAGAACGGGAGCAGGGTGGCCGGCAAGAGTGGGCTGCGGATGCCGCCGGTGAGCCCCAGCGCCACGAACATCAGCAGGAACCGCGGAATCGTCTGGAGCGTCTCGCCTCGCGCGGACGTCGACCTCGGAGCGCAGTCGGTACAATTGCGCGACAGCCAGAGGACGAACATCCCCAGTGAGGCGGTGAACGTTGCCGCGAGCGCCAGGACTCGCGGCGTGGGATAGCCCACCAAGGCCAGGACGCCCACGATGAACACGTCCAAGGCGACCAACCAGGCGAGCTTCCCGCGCGTCGCGCTCATGTAGGCCGCCTGGGCCCGCGCGCGATACCATCGTTCGGCCTGGTCGAGGGACTGCACGCCAGATTGATTCGCAAGAACCGGGCCGCATTCCGAGAGCGCACCACCCATGCCCGTCAGTATAGATCCGTAGGTGGGGTCTTCTGCCAGTGTCGGACTCCTGAACCACTCGTCCTTCAGTTTGTCCAGCATCCCGACAGGGTAACCGCCGCGGTACAGCCGCGCCGCACGGGTGGCGCTCCCGGGTCCGCGGTTCGGCACGGCGCGTGAATTGGCGCCCGCCTCATGCAACGGATCGGCGGAGACATCATCGTCGCGGCACTGCTCTTCCTGCTGCTGGTGCTTTACTCGCTGCCCTCGCTGGCGCTCCAGCCGGTGGAGGCGTTCGTGGTGGGCGCGCGCCAGCGCAATCCGGATGAGCTGGAGGCGCGGGCAAACCTCTCGCAGCAGGAAGCGCAGGCCGATTCGACGCTGGGACGCGTGCTCCCTGGCGTGAGGGCCCGCGGATCCTACACGCGCAACCAGTACGGGGTCGTGGTCGACATCGCCCCGCCGGGCGGGCCGCCGCAGCCGGTGAGCCTGGTCCCGAGAGATCAGTGGGACGGCAGCGCCACCCTGACGGTGCCGCTCATCGATCTGGCCGGCTTCCGCCGGGTCGGCGCGGCGAAGGCGAGCGCGCAGGCCGCCGCGCACCAGCTCGATTCCACCCGGCTGCTGGTCGAAGGGCAGGTCGTCCAAGGCTACTACCAGCTGGTCGCGAACATCGCCTTGGTCGCCGCCTCGCGGTCCGCGCTGGAGGTCTCCCGGGAAGGGCTCCGTCTCGCCCAGGCACGATACCAGGCCGGCGCCGCCGCCGCCTTGGATGTCGACCGGGCCCGCGCGGACGTGGAGCAGCAGGTCCAGCAACTCGCCGCCGCCGAGCTGCAGGTCGCGCTGGCGGCGCGCGCGCTCGAATCCGTATCCAGCGTGACGCCCGACCTCTCCGCCACCGTCCCGCTGTCCGACGACCTGCGTCCGGAGTCGAACCTGGCGACGTTCGAGGCCGGGCTCGCCAGGCTTCCGGCGGTGCTCACCGCTTCGGCCAACACGCGCGCGGCCGAGAAGCAGGCGGATGCGCAGCGACTCGCGCTCGCCCCCACGATCGCCGGCAACTTCACCGAGTTTGCGACCAACGCTCCGGGATTCACCGGCCACGACTGGACCTACCAGGCGGCGCTGACCCTCACCTGGAACCTGGACCTGACCAGCTTCGCCGACATCCGGGTACAGAATGCAGTCGTGGACGCGGCGCGCGCCCGCGAGATGCGCGCGATCCTCTCCGCCGGCGACGCGATCCATCGCGAATGGAACACGGTGCTCGCCGGCGTCGCCCGCAGCCGTTCCGCGCGGGCAGGACGCGAGGCGGCGACCCATGCGGCCTCGCAGGCGCGGGAGCGATACCGCGCTGGGACGATCACCCAGCTCGATCTCCTGCAGGCGCAGCGCGACGCCTTCAACGCCGAAGTGAGCCGGATCCAGGCGGACGCGGACCTGGTGAACGCGCGCGCGCAGCTGCGCCTGTCCTCCGGACGAAGCCTCTTCGCAGACAGTGGAAGGAAAGGAACGCCATGACTACCCAGACGCGATTGCTCGTGCTCGCTCTTCTCGCGCTCGCGCCCGCCTGCAGGCGGGTGGAAGGCGCCCAGGCCCCTGCGCGGGGCCAGGCGGCGGCGCCGCAGCGGCCACCGGCGCCGGTGTCGGTGACCACGGCCGTCGAGCGGGACGTGCCGGTCTACCTCGACCAGATCGGCAAGAACGTGGCGCCCGAGGTGGTCACCATCCAGCCGCAGGTCTCCGGGCGCATCACCGGGATCCACGTCAAGGACGGCGCGACGGTGAAACGCGGAGACCTGCTCTTCACCATCGACCCGCGTCCCTACCGGGCGCAGCTCGATTCGGCCGAAGCGAGCCTGTCGCGGAACCTGGCCGAGCTGGAGCTCGCCCGCCTCGAGTTCACGCGCGTCCGGGCGCTGCTCGAGACCGACGCCATCTCGCAGCAGGACCACGACTCGCGTCGCAGCGCGGTCGCCGTTTCCGAGGCCCAGGTCCGCCTCAGCCGGGCGGCCGTGGACACCGCGAAGCTGAACCTCGAGTACTGCTTCATCCGTTCGCCCATCGACGGACGGGCCGGCCAGCGCCTGGTGGACCTCGGGAACGTCGTCAATCCAGCCGCTCCCGGCGGGCTCTTGGTGATCCAGCGGCTGGACCCGATGTACGCGGACTTCAGCATCCCGGAGAACGACCTCACCGCCGTGCAGCGCGCCGTCTCGGCCGGAGAGGCCAGGGTCGAGGTGCGGCTGCCCGACGGGCCCGACGGAGCACGGAACGGGACGCTCACCTTCCTCGACAACGCCGTGCAGGACGGGACCGGCACCGTGAAGCTGCGGGCCAGCGTGCCGAACGCGGACTGGCGGTTCTGGCCGGGACGCTTCGTGAAGGTCCGTCTGGTCCTGGAGACCCGGAGAGGCGCGGTGCTCGTTCCCGCCACCGCGACGCAAACCTCGGCGAAAGGCCCCTTCGTCTACGTCGTGAAGGACGACTCGACGGCCGAGCTGCGGCTCGTCACCGTCGGGCAGCGCCAGGGAGACCTGGTCGCCGTCGCGGAGGGGTTGAAGGGCGGCGAGCGCGTGGTGACCGCCGGCCAGCTCGCGGTGACGCCCGGGGGAAAGGTCAGGAGCCAGCCATGAGCCTCTCCGAGCCGTTCATCCGCCGCCCGGTGATGACCGTGGTGCTGACGCTCTCCGCGGTCCTCTTCGGCGTCCTCTGCTACTTCCAGCTGCCCGTCAACGACCTGCCGACGGTCGATTATCCAGTCATCCAGGTCAACGTCGACTATCCCGGCGCCAGCCCCGAAACGATGGCGGCCAACGTGGCGACGCCGCTCGAGCGGCAGTTCTTGCAGATCAACGGGCTCGAGCTGGTGACCAGCAAGAGCACGCAGGGCTTCGCGACCCTCACGCTTCAGTTCGACCTGAACAAGAGCCTCGACGCCGCGGCGACGGACGTGCAAACGGCGATCACCCAGGCCACGGGCTCCCTCCCCGTCGACCTGCCCTCGCCGCCGACGTTCTCCAAGACGAACCCCAACGATCAACCCATCATGTACATCGCGCTGACCAGCGACTCCGTCACCCAGGGACGGCTCTACGACTACGCGAGCACGCAGGTCGGGCAGCGGATCAGCATCCTGCCGGGCGTCAGCCGGGTGAACGTCTTCGGAAGCAAGTCCGCCGTGCGCATCAAGGCCGATCCCTCGGCGATGGCGGCGCGGGGAATCTCGGTCGACGATCTCGCCTCCGCGATCAAGGCCGGGACCAGCTACACCGGAGCGGGCCAGCTCGACGGTCCCAGCGGGACCACCTTGCTGTCGCCGCGCGGCCAGCTCGAGGGCGCGGAGAGCTACGACTCGCTCATCGTCGGCGCGCGCAATGGCGCGCCCGTCCACCTGCGCGACGTGGCCAGCGCGACCGAAACCGTCCAGGACGAGCGGGTCAAGCTGCTCTTCTGGGCCCGCGGCTACGA
>Ga0137399_10000308_pt1 | contig 18720 bp, 14 predicted proteins | sample czorhiz316metaG_FD_104810 | JGI IMG/M metagenome (GOLD analysis project Ga0137399, IMG submission 104810) | Vadose zone soil microbial communities from Angelo Coast Range Reserve, California, USA - czorhiz3.16 metaG | ecosystem: Environmental > Terrestrial > Soil > Vadose zone | place: USA...
CGCCGCCAGCGATCCGCGCGTGGCCGAGGCCTATTGCCGCGCGAACGCCACCGAGGTGGCGGAGGCGTGGGGCGAGCTCCGGGACTCGATCGAGCGATCGTTGCGGGCGCTGCGGCGCCGCTGAGGGCGCCGGTTGTCGCCGGTCGGGCCGCTGGCTATCATGACTAGCCTCGAACGCTCTTCCCTCGCATCGGCCGTGGTCCCGGAGACTCCCCATGTCCGTCGACGTGCTGGTGTTCGGACCGCATCCCGATGACGCGGAAATCGGGTGCGGCGGATTGTTGCTGCGCATGAAATCGCTGGGGCATTCCACCGGCATCATCGACATGACCACCGGCGACATGGGCTGGGGCTCGCCCGAGATCCGCCTCGCCGAGTGCGCGGAAGCCGCGAAGATCCTGAAGCTCGACGTGCGCGAGAACCTGGATCTCGGCGATGGCCGGATCGAGGACACGTTCGAGAACCGGTGCAGAGTGGCGGGCGTGATCCGCAAGCATCGCCCGCAGATCATCTTCGCGCCTTACTACCAGCTCCCGATCGGGCGCGGACTCGGACACAACGACCACTACAAGAGCGGCCAGATCGTCTCGAACGCCTACAACCTGGCCCATCTCGCGAAGGCGCCGGTCGAGGGCGCTCCGCACCAGGCGCGCGCGATCTACTATTACTTCCTCCCGCTCGGCGTCGCTCCGACGTTCCTCGTGGACATCAGCGAATTCGTGCCGGACTGGCTGCGCGCGCTGGATTGCCACCAGAGCCAGTTCCACAATCCGGATCGGCCGCGGCCCACGACCCTGCCCCAGGTACGCGAGCTGTTCGACACTTTCGCCCGCTATTGGGGGTGGCAGATCGGCGTCAAGCATGCGCAGGCCTACCTCGCGACCGGCCCGCTGCGTGTCGGCGATCCGATGATGCTCGTGAGGGATGTGGTTCCCCGCCCCTGAATCGGGCCACCTCGGTCCCGGCTCGACCCGGGGAAGCGAGGTCCCGGATGCGGAGGTCTTCGTGATGCGCTTCCGGGCGGCCGCCGCGGCCGTGCTCCTGATCGCCGGGCTCGGGTTCGCGCCGGCCGGTGCGGGCGCGGCGTCGAGCAAGGCTCCGCCCCCGACCGCGCACGTCGAGAACCTGGACACGCTGGTCGACGAGTTCTTCGAGCGCTGGTTCGAGTTCCATCCCGAGCAGGCCACGCGTCTCGGCGTGCATCGCTTCGACGGTCGGCTCGAGCCGATCACCGCGGCGAGCGTGGCGGCGGAATCGAAGTGGCTCGCCGATCTGCGCCAGCGCCTCGAAGCGATTCCGGGGAAATCGCTGTCGTTCCAGCGCCAGCTCGACCGCGCGGCGCTCGAGTCCTGGATCGATCGGCAACGGCTCGAGCTCGACGAAATCCGCCCGTTCGAGCGCAATCCGAACCTCTACGTCTCGCTGGTCACGACGCCGGTCCAGGCGCTGCTCCAGCGCCAGTTCGCCTCGGATTGCTCGCGAGTGCACGACGCGGCGCGCCGACTCAACGCGATCCCCGAGATTCTGCGCGCCGCGAGCATCAACCTGCGCAATCCACCGCGCCTCTTCACCGACGTCGCGATCGACCAGACCCGCGGCGCGCTGCGCTTCTACCGCGAGACGGTGCCGGCTCTGGGGGCGCGTTGCCACGACCCGGCCGCGCAGGCCGACCTCGCGGAGGCGGACTCCACCGCGGTGCGGGCGGTCGAGGAGTATCTGCGATTCCTCGAAGAGGATCTGCGGCCGCGCTCGAACGGCGATCTTGCGCTCGGTCGCGATCTCTACCAGCGCAAGTTGTGGACCGACGAGATGGAGCGCACGCCGGTCGATTCCTTGCTGGCCCGCGGCTGGCGTGAGCTGCGAGCCACGCGCGAGCGCATGAAGGACCTCGCGACGCACATCGCGCCTTCCGGCGAAGTACAGGCGGCGCTCGATTCGCTCGCCACGGTTCACCCGACGCGCGACGGCCAGATCGCATTCGTGGAGGCCCAGGTCGACTCGGTGCGCGCGTACGTTCGCTCCCACGACGTGCTGACGCCACCCAAGCACGAGCACTTGATCGTGCGAGAGACGCCCACGTTCGCGCGCAGCCTGTCGTTTGCCTCGCTCGATGCGCCCGGGGTCTGGGAGACCTCGGCCGACGAGGCCTACCTCAACGTCACGCCGGTGGACGCGCGCTGGAGCGAAGCCCAGCAGAGCGATCATCTCGCGTTCTTCAATCGCTGGAACACCGGCGTGGTGGTGATCCACGAGGCGCTGCCCGGCCACTACTACCAGTTCGTGGCGCTGCGCCACGTGAAGTCGCGCGTGCGCGCCGCGCTCGGCTGTCGCAGCAACATCGAGGGCTGGGCGCACTACTGCGAGCAGATGATGCTCGAGGAGGGCTACGGCCGCGGCGACCCGCGCACCGCGCTCGCCCAGCAATGGCTCGCGCTGCAGCGGCTCGGCCGATTGATCGTCGGCCTCTCGATGCACACCGCCGGGATGACCGAGGCCGGGGCCGACACCCTGTTCCAGCAGCAGTGCTGGATGACGCCGATCACGGCGGCGCGCGAAGCGCGGCGCGGCGGGCTCGATCCCACATATCTGGTGTACACGCTCGGAAAATGGCGCATCCTCGATCTCCGCGACGAGGTGCGCGCCGCGCTCGGTTCAAAGTACACCGCACGCGCGTTCCACGACGCGGTGCTGGCGCAAGGCGTCGCACCGCTGCCGCTGGTGCGGGCGGGCGTGCTCCTGCAACTCACCGGGCGCACCGTCCCGATCGGAGACCGTTGACATGATCGAGCGCTTCGCCGGGCGATACGCGCTGCTGCAGCGGCTGGGCGGCGGCGGCATGGGCGAAGTGTTCCTGGCCCGCGACCTCAGCACCGGCACGGAGTGCGCGCTCAAACGGCTGCACCAGGGCGCCGGCCGCGAGATGGCCGCGATCCTCGAGAGCGAGTTTCGTGAGCTGACGCGCGCGCGCCATCCCGCGGTGGTGAGCGTGTTCGAGCTCGGATTCGCGCCGGACGGCCGCCCGTTCTTCACCATGGAGTACGTGCCCGGACTGCCGGCCGACCGGGCGATCGCGAGCGGGGACCGCCAGGCGCTGGGCTTCGCCGCGGTGCAGCTCGCGCACGGGATCGAGGCGCTGCACGATCTCGGCATCGTCCACGGGGACCTCAAGCCCTCGAACGTACTCGTGGTTCCCGGTCCCGAACCCGACTCCGTGCCGTCGGCGGTGCGCCTCGTGGACTTCGGCCTCGCGCACCTCGAGGGCGAGGCCGCCGCCGGCGGACGCGGCGCGCCCGGCTACGCGGCGCCCGAAGTGGTGCGGGGTGCGAAGCCGAACGCGGCGTCCGACCTCTACGGACTCGGCGCCACGTTGTTCGTGCTCGCGAGCGGGCGGAAGCCATTCGAGGCTCCGAGCGTTTCGGGAATCCTGAGGCTCCAGCAATCCGGACCTCCGAACTCGGCGGCGCTCGAGGAGGCCGGCCTTCCGGCCGCCTTCATCCAGCTCGTGCTCCGGCTGCTGTCTCCGACGCCCGGGGAGCGCGGCGAGAGTGCGCGCGAAGTACGGCGCGAACTCGAGCGCCTGTTCCCCGCCGCGCATCGGCCGCTGGCCGGGCGGCTGCAGTCCGGGCGCACGGTCGGACGCGAGCGCGAGCTGGCGCAATTCGAGAGCTGGCTCGCGGATCCGAAAACGCTCGTCCGCATGTTGCTCGTCACCGGCGCCACGGGCATGGGAGTCTCGACGCTGCTCGACGAGATCGCTTCGCGCGCGGCGCTCGCGGGCCGCGGGATCATCCGACTCTCGGGAGCCATGCCCGCGGGCGCCGCGGCGCGCGTGCTGCTGCGACGCCTGCTCGCCGACTCCGAGGCCACGGACGAGGTCCGCGCGTGGCTCGCGGCCGAGGATGTTCCGCTGCGGGATGCGGACGTGGGGATGCTGGCGGAAGCCGCCGCGCGACGCCTGCGTGCGGCGGAGAACGATCGAGAACTGCCGCTCGTGCTGGTCGACGACCGCCAGCCACTCGACCCCGTCACGCGAACGCTGCTGAGGCGCGCGCTCCTCGCGCCGCGGCGCGCGGTGCTGCGCTCGGTCTGGGCCCAGCGTGGCTCGCGCTCGAGCCTCGGCCCGGACGAGCGCACGCTGCACGCCGCGGGCTACGCCGAGGTGATCGAGCTGGCCGCGCTGCCGCTGATCGACGCGGGCCGGCTCGCGGCATCGCGGCTCGGCATGCCCGCGCCCGAATCGCTGATGGAGTGGCTGTGGGCACGCGCCGCCGGGCATCCGGGGCTCACCGTCGAGCTGCTCCGACATGCGGCGGAGGCCGGCGCCATCGTCGAGGACGACGAGGGGCTGCGCGTCTCCCGCCCCGCGCTCGACGCGCTCGCGGTTCCCTCCAGCTTCGAGGCATCGCTGCTGATGCGCTGGACCACGCTGCCTGAGGATGCGCGCGGCATGGCGGCCGCGCTCGCGGTGTGGGATCGCCCGGTGACGCTCGCCGAGGTGAAAGGGCTCGAGCCGCGCGCCACGCTGCCCGGGCTCGACCGGCTGGCGAGCGAAGGGCTCGTGTCCCGGGAGGGAGAAGACCGCTTCGCGTTCTCGCCGCCCGCACTCGCCGCGCGCGTGCTCGATTTGATCGAGCCGGCGGTGCGCCGCGAATTACACGAACGCGTGCTGAGCGCCGGCGCTCTCGGCCCGGCGGAGCGATTCACTCACCTGCGCGCCACGGGGCAGAACGCGTTGGCGCTCGCCGAGGCCGAGGCCGCGTTTGCGGAGCGCCCCGACGACCGCCTCGCCACCGCGGCGGCCGCGTTGTGCGAGGCCGCGCAGCCGGCGGACGCGGCGCGATGGTACGAACGCGCCGGACGGACGCTGTTCGATCGGGCGCGCCACGCGGCTTCGGTGCCGATGTTCGAGCGAGCGCTCGCTCTCGACTCCGGGGGTGAATCGCGCCACGCGCGCCGAGCGGCGCTCGCCCAGGCGCTGTATCGCGCGGGAGATCTCGAAGCGCTCGAGCCTTTGCTCGCCGCGGCGCTGGCCGACCATCCCCCCGCCGCGATCCGGGGGCAGTTGTCACTGACCTCCGCGAGCCTCGAGATCTCGCGCGGCCAGTATGAAGCGGCGACCCGCGAGCTGCGAACTGCGCTCGAGGTCGCCGAAGGACTGGGCGACGACGCCGAGAGCGGGGTCGCCGCGCTCTCCCTGGCCTATGCGTTGAGGAGGTTGGGTCGCCACGAGGAGGCGGAGGCGGCGGCACGGAAAGCGATGGCCTGTTATTCGCGAGCCGGGCAGGAGCGTGGAGTCTTGCGGGCCCGTGCGGTCCTCGCAACCATCGCGCGTCAGACGGGCCGCTACGAGGAGTCGGAGCGGATGTTCAGGGAGACGCTGGACGACGCTCGCGCGGCACGGGAGAGATTCGTCGTGGGCGAGCTGCTTGCTGCGCGCCATGTGGTCTGGACCGAATTGGGCCGATGGCGTCTGGCTCGCATCGACGTTGACGAAGCCCTTCAGATCGCCCTCGAGGATGGTCGTGGAGGGACGGCGGCAACCATGATGATCTCGCGCGCCGTCATCGACGGGCTGACGGGACGGCCTCGCGCCGCACGTCGGCATTCGCGCGGGGCGATTCGCATGACACGGGTGGCCTACCCTTCCATGCGTTCGGCTGCGTATCGCGCTCTCGCACAGGCGCACCGGATATCGGGCCGTCTTGGTATGGCGGAATCGCTCGCGCGAAGGGCGCTGTCGTTGTCCGGGGCGCCACTGGAGGAGCGGGACTGGGGTCGCTACGAGTTGGGGCGCGTCCTGCTTGCAACCCGGAGGGCAGACGAGGCCCGCACGTTGCTCTCGCGAGAAGAGGAAGACCAGCCGCTGGCCGGGATCGGACACGCGGCGCTCGTGCTCCTCGCCGGACGCGCGGCCCTGCGCTCCTCGGATCCCGATGCCACGACTGCGGCGGAACGCCTCCTGATTCGTGCGGAAGAATGGCGAGCCGACCGTCCACTTGCATGGATCGAAGCACTCGCCGCCCAGCTCAGGGCTGAGATCGCGTTCCGACGCGGTCATCTCGAGGAGGCCGGCAAGACAGCGACGAGGTCACTTGAGCAATTCGCGGCGCTTCAAGCATGGCCGGATCAGGCAGCGGCGGCGCTCGAGTTCGTGCAACTGTGCCAGGAGGGAAGCGACGAGCGCACCCCGGTCGCGACCTGGCTCGAGGACGCCGCGGCCACGTTTCAGAGGCTCGGGGACCTGCGCTCGCGCGAGCGTGCGCTCGCCATTCTGGTGCGACGCCTCCAGCGCACGCGCCCGGCCAGCGAGCGATCCGCTCCCGCGCCCGATCTGATCGCGGCGGTGAGCCGGCTCCTGAACTCGCTCTCCGATGTCCGGGAACTGGCCACCCGCGCCATGCGGCTGGTGGTGGACCAACTCGATGCCGAGCGCGGCGTGCTGTTGCTCGTGGATCCCGAGAGCGGCGAACTGACCCCCATGGCGGAGCACGGCGCGGTGGATCTCTCGACGCGCAGGAATGCACTCGGCTACAGCCGGCGCATCGTCGAGCGCGTGGCGCGCGGCGGTGCGGTGCTGCTCGAGGACGTTCGTTCCGAGCCGGGTAGCCTCTCGGAGAGCATCCTCGAGATGGGGATCCAATCCATTCTGTGCGTCCCCATGTACGTCGGCGGACGCGTGATCGGTGCGGTCTACCTCGACGACGCGCGACGCATGGGTGCGTTCGGCGACGAGGACCGTGCCATGCTCGAAGGATTCGCGCAGCTCATGGCGATCGCGTTCGAAAAGAGTCGTGATCAGGAAGAGGTGGAGCGCAAGAACCTCCAGCTGGTCGGCGAGAACATCCAGTTGAGGCAGCAGGCCGCGGTGCGGTTCCAGACCCAGAATCTGATTGCGGAGAGCTCCGAGATGCGCGCGGTGCTCGCGACGCTCGAGAGCGTCGCGCACAGCGACGCGACCGTCATGCTCACCGGCGAGAACGGGACCGGGAAGGAACTGATCGCGCTCACGCTCCACCACAACAGCAAGCGTCACGATCGGCCGTTCGTTCCGGTCAACTGCGGTGCGATCCCGGACGGACAGATCGAAGCCGAGCTGTTCGGCATCCTCGATCGGACCGCGACCGGGGTGGGCGCACGCGCGGGCCGCTTCCTCGAAGCCAACGGTGGAACGGTATTTCTCGACGAGGTCGCCGAGATGCTGCCCCAGCACCAGGTGGCGCTGCTGCGAGTGCTGGCGGCGCGCGAGGTGGTGCCGGTCGGCGGCGGCAAGCCGGTGCCGATCGACGTGCGCGTGATCGCCGCCACGAATCGGAATCTCGCCGAGCGGATCAAGGCCGGCGATTTCCGGCCAGACCTCTTCTATCGGCTGAACGTGATTCCGATCGAGATCCCGCCGCTGCGGGACCGAAAGGCCGACATTCCGGCACTCGCCCGACACTTCGCCGAGCTGTTCGCCCGCCAGCAGCAGCGCGAGACTCCGACCCTGTCGCCCGAGCTGCTGGCCGCGCTGATGCAGAGCGACTGGCCTGGAAACGTGCGAGAGCTTCAGAACTACATCGAGCGCCTGATGGCCATGAACCCGGGCTCGACGCTCCATCCCAGCCCCTTGCCGCGGGACCTGGAGCACCGGTCGCCCGACCGGTTGAACCGCCCGGGCACACTCGCGGAAATCACCGAGGATATCGAGCGCCGCATGATCCGGGAGGCCCTCGCACGCTCGGATTGGAACCAGACCGCGGCCGCGAGGAAGTTGGGGCTTACCGAGCAGAGTCTGCGTTATAAGTTGCGAAAATACGGGATATCCGAGTCGCGCAGATATCTGCGAATTCGCAGAAAATAACGAACAAACCTACAACGTTGCGAAAGCTATATAATTATCTGGCATTTAGCTGCTCATATTCGCCAGAACCAGCGAATCTAGCATGTCGGCGTGGATAGCGGTCGGGATCGATTCCGGCCGCTTATTTGATTGTAGCGAAAGGAGATGCGATCGAATAGTTGACGTCGCGAGCCTCTTGGCAAGCTTCTCGCAGTGCATGGGGTTGAGAAGACGCAGTACTCGGCCCATCCCTGGAGGCACCCCATGCACGTTCGGTCCGCTGCGCTCCCCCTCGCAATTCTCGCCATCGCCGCGGTGGCTCTATTCGCGAAAGCGCCGGATGCATACGCCCAGACGACGGATCCCGATACCCCGGGACACGGCACGTGCGTGCTACTTCCGGGCAACGAGCCGACCGTCGAGGCCAGCAGCTTCACTTTCGACATGTTTCTCTTGGACCGCGCGTCGCGGATGATGATCGCGACGACTCGCTGGAACCCCACGGCCAGCGCCCGCTCAATTCGTCGTTCGACGAGCGCCAGGCCCACCATGGCCAGGGTTCGTGTCACGCACTAGCTCTCGCTCGCTGTTAATCGGGGGACCCGCTACGCCGGTGCCGCCTTCGGGCGGTACCGGCCCCCTGGTTTCCAGGCAGCTGCTTCAACAGCAGCGCAACAGCCTGAGCCCTCTGCTCGTCATTGGCGGCACGCCCGCCGAACGGGAAGCCGTGGCGCTCGAGTTTCATCGCGTGAGTCCGCTCCGCCTGGGGCCGCTCGTTACGCTGGATTGCGCGTCCCAGGAGGCACGCCTGCGCGACGCGCTTCATCACTGGATGAATCGCGCGGGCCGCCCGCAGGCGTCGAACCCGATGTGGTCGGCCGAGCGCGGCACGCTGTTCCTGGAATCGATCGGAAGTCTTTCACCCGACGCCCAGCAGTTGCTGCTGTTGTTCACGAACCGTTGCTCAACGCTTTCCTCGGAGCGCGACGGCGGTTGGACCGGCCGGCTTGCGGCCGGGAGCGATGAGGACCTTTGGGATCTCGTCGCAGGAGGCCGGTTCGTCGGTGGCCTCGCGGACGGGCTCGACAAGATTCGCGTCGAGCTGGAGTCCCACCGCCATGGAGGGGCGGCCTGACCATGGAGAATCGAACCGGCGTTCTATTGCTGAGCGTGCTCCCCGAGGCGCACGCGGATCTGCTCGAGGCGCTCCACCAGCGTGGCATTCCGGCGGAAGTCGCGCGCTCGGGCCGGCACGCGGTGCAGAAGCTCCGGAATCATCCGATGCTGGTGCTGGTCGACATGGTGTACGGACCTTCGCTCGACCGCGTCTCGGTCGAACGTCTCAATTCGACGCGCAGCGCAAGTACGGTGCTGGGCGTGCACGATGGGGATTTCGATCGCTTCGCGGACGAGCTCGAAGATCTGGTCGTAGATGGATTCTGTCGCGCGGGCGACTGGTCGCCCGTGGTGGACCTGGCCGCGGAAACCTTTGATCTGATCGCGATCAGCCCGCGGCACTGAGCCAAGGCCGCATTTGACGCAGTGATCGTCACGCCGCTAAAGTAATCTGTGCAGTTCTGCCGATACCATGGACGGATCGGTTCCTCATTGCTTTTTCCGGAGGGCACATGCTTCAGCGCGCCCGGCGCCTGTTGGGAACCCTGTTCCTGGCTGGCCTGGCGGCCTGCGCGATCACGACGATCGCCACCGCCGGCACCGCCACCAAGTCATCGACCACGACGCACCACACCACGCATTCCACGTCGGTGCACCATCGGCATTCCCGGCACAACCCGCCGGGGGGCTGCTACGCACGCAGCGCGATCGTGATGGATCCCGCGACCGACGAGGTGCTCTACAACAAGAACGCCGATTCCTCGGTCCCGATCGCCAGCCTCTCGAAGCTCATGACGGCGATGGTCTTCCTCGAGCAGCAGCCGGACCTCGACCGCTCCGTCGTCGTGGCGCGTGAGGACTGGTTTCATGCCGGTCACACCCAGCTTCGAGTCGGCGAGACGGTGGAGCTCGGCGATCTGCTGCACATGAGCCTGATGTGCTCGGACAACTGCGCGACGCGGGTCCTGGCGCGCGAATCGGGCCTCGCCACCGACGACTACCTGGCGCGCATGAATCGCAAGGCGATCGAGCTGGGCATGAACCACACGCGGTTCGTGGAGTTCACCGGGCTCGACGAGCGCAACGTGTCCACCGCGTCCGACGTGGCGCGCATGCTGCGGGCCGCGGCCGCGGTACCGCTGATCCGCCAGATCAGCACCACGCGGGAATACGAGTTCGCGAGCGCCCGCCGCACCCACGCCATCCGCAACACCGACCGCTTCGTCTACGGGACCCGCTACGAGGTGCTGGGCGGCAAGACCGGCTTCATCAGCGAGGCGGGCTACTGCCTCGCGACCTGGATCCGCACCGAGGGCCGCGAGCTGATCGCGGTGGTGCTGGGCGCGCCGACCGCGGCGACCCGCTTCGCCGACACCTCGCGCCTGATCCAGCGCGCCACATCCGCGAGCATCACTCAGCCCTGACCGGGACGTGCCCGCTCGCGATCGCGTCGCCGCGCTGCTGAGCGGCTTCGCCGCAGGGCTCGCGGGCGGCCTGCTGGGAGTCGGCGGAGGCATCGTCCTGGTGCCGATTCTCACCAGCCGCTTCCGGGTTTCCCAGCACGTCGCCCACGGCACGTCGCTGGCCGTGATCGGCGCCACCGCCCTGAGCTCGCTCGTCATCTACGGTGCCCATGCCAACGTGATCTGGCTCACGGCGCTCTGGGTCGCGCTCACCAGCATCGTGACGGTGCGCTACGGCGCCCGGCTCGCCCGACGCCTCTCGTCGGTCGCGCTCACGCGATGGTTCGCGGCGTTCCTCGTGCTGGTGGCGGCAAGACTCCTGTTCCGTCCGGCTTCGCAGGGAGCGGCGATCCCGTCCGCGGCCGTGGTGCCGGTCGATCTCGGCATCGGGGCACTGGTGGGATTGCTCGCGGGTTTCATGGGCGTGGGGGGCGGGATCCTCGCGGTACCCGCGTTCACCCTGCTGCTCGGCATGTCGCAGCGCGTCGCGCAGGGCACCTCGCTGGCGGTGATCCTCGTCACGGCTCCAGTCGGCACGATCGAGAATTCCCGCCACGGCCAGGTGGCCTGGGCGCTGGTGCCGATGCTGGCGCTCGGGGCGATCCTGGGCGGGCCCCTGGCCTCGACGCTCGCGCATCACGTGCCGCAGGTGCTGCTGGCGCGTGGGTTCGCGGTGTTCTTGCTGGTGGTGGCGGTAAGGTCCTGGATTCAGGCCGGCCGGCGGCCCGCGGCGAGCCCGGCACCCGGGGTCCCCCGCTCGACCTGACCGGACCCCTCCGGGGCCTCAGCTGAAAAAGTTTTTACACCCACCGAAAAGAGTGGCTCCACCCTGACCGCCCCCGGGCGCCCGGTGGGTCCCCCCTCCCCCCACCGGCCCCATCGCCGTAACCCGCTGTGAGAATGTCACCTGCGAGAGATCCGCGCGCCGTGGAATTTCCGGCGGGCTCCCGGCCGGCGAATTGCTAATCCAAATGGGTGTCCCATGTCGCCGTGGGGTTAGCTCCCAGCTGCTGAGTCCGGCCAGTGCTTCGCGGAGGACATGATGCCTCGTCCGGCCAGAACGCGCCCCGTTCCGGAACGCAAGAGTCGCACGCTGCGCGCGCGCGCGCCGCTGGCGGAACCGATGGTGCGCGGCGCCGAGCGCCCGCTGCCGACCGTGATGCCGAACGCCGCGTTGCCGCTCGATATCGCGCGCCAGGCCCAGCGCGAGATGGACCGCCTGCGCCGCATGCCCGCCGGCTCTCCCGAGGCCGCGCAGGTGCGCGGCTACCTCCAGTGGTTGTGGTCCATGCCGTGGGAACGCCACTCGAGCGAGGACGCAAACCTTCGCCAGGTCGAAACCGTGCTGGAGCGCGATCACCTCGGTCTCACGAAGGCCAAGGAGCGCATCGTCGAATACCTCGCGGTGCGTCGTCTCAAGCCGGATCTCCCCGGCCCTGCGCTTTGCCTGGTGGGCCCGCCCGGCACCGGCAAGTCGTCGCTCGGCGCCGCGGTCGCGCGCGCGCTGCAGCGCCCGTTCGTTCGCATCAGCGTGTCGGGAACCAGCGACGCCTCCGAGCTGCGCGGCGTGAGCCGCAACTCGCCGGGAGCACAGCCCGGCAAGATCGCGCGCGCGCTGCGCGACGGCGGCGTCGCGAATCCGGTGCTGATGATCGACGGCGTGGACCGGCTGGTCGGCGAGGGCGGGCTCGGCGTGGCTGAAGTGCTGCTCGAACTGCTGGACGTGGAAGGCGCCTCACGCTTCACCGATCACTACCTCGGCATGTCGATCGATCTTTCGCACGCCGTGCTCCTGCTGTGCGCCAACAATCTCGACCTGGTGCTCGACTCGCTGCAGGAGCGCATCGAGGTGATCGAGGTGCCGGGCTACAGCGAAGACGAGAAGATCGAGATCACGCGGCGCTTCCTGTTGCCGCGCCAGCTCCACGAGCACGGCCTCGGGCCGCGCGACGTGATGTTCTCCGAGGACGCGATCCGCGCGATCGTCCGGCACTACACGCTGGAGGCCGGGGTGCGCGGACTGTCGCGCCAGCTCGCGACGGTGTGCCGTAAGGTGGCTCGCGCGCGCGCCACCGGCGATACCCATCGCCATCGCGTGACCCTGGAACGGCTCGACGATTACCTCGGACACCAGGTGTACACGCCCGAGATGGTGGGCAAGAGCGACGACGTGGGCGTGGCGTCGGGACTGGCGTGGACCGCCGCGGGCGGCGAAGTGCTGGTGGTCGAGGCGCTCAAGATGCCGGGCTCGGGACGCGTCATGACCACCGGACAGCTCGGCGAGGTCATGAAGGAGTCGGTGCAGGCCGCGCACTCCTACGTGCGTTCACGCGCCGACCTGCTCGAGATCGACGCTGAAGTGTTCAATCAATTCGACATTCACATTCACTTCCCGGCCGCGGGAGTGCCGAAGGACGGCCCGTCCGCCGGCATCACGGTCGGCCTCGTGATCGCCTCGGTATTGAGCGACCGGCCGATCCGGCACGACGTGGCCATGACCGGCGAGGTGAGCCTGCGCGGCAAGGTGCTGATGGTGGGCGGGCTGCGCGAGAAGGCGCTCGCGGCGTACCGCGCCGGGTTCCGCACTCTGCTGTTCCCGAGCGTGAATCTGAAGGACGTGGGTGACATTCCGCCCGACGTGCGCGACCGGCTCGAGCTGGTTCCGGTCGAGACCATGGACGAAGTGTTCGAGATCGCGCTCCACCGCGTGATCCTGCCCCAGCGGGTGTCCGGCCAGTTCATCATCGAGGTGGACGACGACAATGAGCCCGCGGGCGGGACCGAGTCCGAGGGCGAGAGCGCCACGCAGTCCGCGAAGGGGCCGAAGCACGCTCGGGGCCCTGAGGGCTCCCGGCCGAAGCGCCGCTAGCGCTCGCCTTCCGCCTCGTCGAGGCCTTCGACGTCCTCGTCGCGCACCGCACCTCCGCGCTCGAGGGCCGAGAGATAGTCCGTGATCAGCTCGCGCGCCTCGTCGGCCTCATCGGCCGGCACCAGGATCTCCCCCCAGGCGGTGGTGCTCCAGTCCCGCCTCACGGTGCCGTAACCCGGAAGCATCGCGCTCCGCAGCACGGCACGGATGCCGTGGTGTTCGAGCAGGCCGCCAAGCAGCGCGCCGGCGGCGGCATCCGGGACGCGGTGCACGACCACCGGAGCATCACCGATCGCCGGCCGCTCCGCGCTCAGTACCACGCGGCAGCGCGGGCACGCCGCGACCGCCGGTTCGTACTCCGCGCCGCATTCCGGACACCAACCCATGGCGTCTCCTAGGCGGGGCGCGGCGAGGCCACGTAATGCTCGCGCAGCCGGCGCGCGGCCTCCGTGACGTCCTCGCGACGCGTGGCGAGCGAGAGCCGGACGCGGTCCACGTACTCGGGACCGAACGCGGTGCCGGGCAGGACCGCGACGCCGAACGAGAGCCATTCCTGGATCAGCGCCCACAGCGCCTGCGGATCGCGGGACGACAGCGCGCCCGAGACGTCGGGGAACGCGTAGAACGCGCCGAGCGGCTTCGGGATCCGGATCGCGAGCTGTCCCTCGAGACCCTGGAGCAGCAGATCGCGGCGCTCCTGATACGCGCGCCGCATGGTCTCGACCGCGGTCTGCGGACCCTGGATCGCGGCCAGCGCGGCGCTCTGCACCGACGGGAACACGCCGTGCGTGGTGTAGAACGAGAGCAGCGGGCCCATCACCGGGCGCAGCGGCGGGGGCGAGACCACATAGCCGATACGCCAGCCGGTCATCGCGTACGACTTGGAGAACGTGAACACGCTCAGCGTGCGCTCGCCCATGCCGGGCAGCGCGCCGAGGCTCACGTGCCGGGCTTCGTCGAACAGCAGGTGCTCGTAGGCCTCGTCGCTGATCACCCACAAGTCGCGCTCGATCGCCACCTCGGCGATCGCCGTGAGCTGATCGCGCGTGAGCACGACGCCGGTCGGATTGTTCGGCGTGTTCACGTAGATCCCGCGCGTCTCGGGCTTGAGCGCGGCCCGCAGGCGCGCCGCGAAATCCTTCGCGGTCAGCTTCCCCTCACCCAGCTCGAGGTAGGTCGGCAGGGTGCGCATGCGTGCGCCGTGCGCGAATCCCACCAGCTTCGGGATCGCCATCCAGTGCGGCGACAGCACCAGCACTTCGTCGCCGGGTGAGAGCAGGCCCTGGAACGCGAGGAACAGCGCGTGCGTCCCGCCGTCGGTGACCACGATGTCGTCGGGCTCGGCGGTGATGCCGTTCTCGCGGCGCAGCTTTTCGATCAACGCCTCGCGCAGCTTGAGCGTGCCGCGCGCGTCCGGATAGTGCGTCTCGCCGGCGCGCGCCGCGGCCGCCAGTGCATCCACGATGTGCCCGGGGGTGTCGAAATCGGGCTCGCCGCGCTCGAGATGCATGACGCGCTCGCCGGCCTGCTCGCGGGCGCGGGCGGCGGCCATCACCTGGCCGAGTTCGGAAGTCATGCGCAGCACGGCGCGATCGGCGATCAACTGGGGCATGGCGGCATCCTCGCGTGAAAGGGGCGCAACGCTCGCCGGCAATGTAGCACGCGTCGCCGTTCCGGCGCCTCCCTGGGAGCGATGCGAAACGCACGATTTCGGGCGGCATATGCCTTGCCTTTCCGTCGTGCCCCGCGCCCGACTCCGATTCCCACGAAGGGAGATCTCCGTGTCCAAGTTCGATCTGCGCGACATTTCGGAGCGCCTGACGCGCTCCCGTGACACCGAGGCGGTGGTGTTCGAGTTCCTCGGCTATCTCCAAGCCATGCGCCCGGATTGGCGGGCCTCCCTGGCGTTCTACGAGGTCAGCCGTGACGTGCTGGTGGGGGTCTACCAGCGCGACGGGACGCGCCTGCGCCGGCGCGACATCGCGCTGCAGGTCGACCAGCTGCCGTCGCGACTCGTGCGAAAGTTCTTCCACCCCAGTGCATTTTTCAATCGTGCAGATCGCCGTTCCCTGCTCTCCCACCTGTTCCAGACCTCGCCGTACTACGAGCCTGATCTGCTCGAGGCGCCCGCCCTGCGGCTGCTCACGCCGACCGCGACCTGGCAGTCGTGCGTGTGCCTGCCGCTGGCCGACCAGGAGGACATCCTGGCGCTGCTGGTGGTCGCGAGCGAGCGCAAGGGGGCGTTCGGGAGCAAGGCCGTGGGGGACATCATCCCGGTCAAGAGCCTCGCGGCGCTCGCGCTCTCGCAGCACCTGTACCGCACGTCACGCCCGGCCGGCGTGACCGACGAGCGTGAGGTGCGCGCGGCGGCGGAGGACTTCCAGGATCACATCCGCAAACTGCACGTCCAGAGCGAGGTGTTGCGCGAGGACAACCAGTCGAAGGACCAGAAGGTGGCGGCGCTCAACCGCCAGATCGAGCAGCTCGACCGCCATTCGAGCGAGTACCGGCAGGAGCTCGAGCGGGTGAAGGGCACGCTGTTCGCGCTCGAGGAGCAGTCGGCCGCGGCCACGCACCACTTGAGCGAGGCGTACTCCCAGCTCACCCAGGCCCAGGATCGCCTCGCCGACAGCCAGCGCACCGTGGAATTCCTGAAGCAGGTGTTTCAGGTGCTCGCCGAGGAGCACGACGAGGAGGACTTCCCGCGCACGCTGGTGGCGTGGTTCTGCGAGCAGTTCGGCATCGAGCGCTGCAGCCTGATGGTGCTCGATCGCTCCGCCGAGGCGCTCGAGATCGCGGCGCAACGCGGCATCGATCCCGCGGTGGCGGACAAGGTCCGGGTGCGGATCGGACAGGGCATCGCCGGATGGGTGGCCCACAATCGCAAACCGCTGTTCGTCCGGGTGCGCGACGAGGTGGAGGTGAAATCGCCCGGGCAGGAGGCCTACAACTCGGACTCGTTCATCTCGGTGCCGATGGTCCACAACAATCGCCTGTGCGGGGTGTTGAACCTCAGCAATCGTGCCGACGGCGAGGCGTTCGACGAGATGGACTACGATCGCGCGGTGCTGGCGGGCGCGCTGCTCGCCATGCTGGCCTCGAGCCGCGATCGCGAGCGCCGCGCCGCCGCGTGGAGCTGATCGCCTGGACCGAGCCTAGCGCACCGCGCCCGGGGACAACTCGCGCAGCGCCTGGCGGTGCGCCGCGAACGCGATCGCGCGCGGCAGGCGGGTGAGCGGGAAGTACTTCGCGCTCAACGCGTCGTCGCCGGGCTTCAGACGGCCCGCGATCCGCTCGGCGGTGTAGAGCACCAGGACCGCGCGCACCCGCGGGTCGTCGAAGCCTGCGTACACGCCGAACAATCCGGTCAGGCGCGCCTTGAGACCGGTTTCCTCGCGCAGCTCGCGCACCGCGCAGCGCTCGGGTGATTCGCCGTACTCGAGAAAGCCGGCCGGCAGGCACCAGGCGCCGGCGCGCGGCTCGAAACGCCTCCGCACCAGCAGAACCTCGGGGCCCCGCATCAGGATCACGCCCGCCGCGGGCGCGGGATTGCGATAGTGGATGTAGCCGCACGACGGACAGGTGGGGCGCGGCGATCCGTGATCGTCACGCGACACCAGGCGGGTGGCGCAACGCGGGCAGAAGCGGAACACGTACCGGCTCATGAGGCGCCGCACAGTACGGTCGCGCTGGGACACGCGCAAGGAGTCCGCGGGCGCAGGAAGGAGCGCCGCGCTGCTCTCACCCGCCATCGTCTCAACGCCCTGCATGCGGCGCCCGAAAACGCCTGCGGACGGGACGGCGCTCCTTCGAGCGACCGCAGAACTCCTCGCCGCGACCCGTCCGGCGCCGGGACGGCGTCAGTTCTTCGACTTCTGCTGCAACTCCTCACGCAACTGTCGGATCTCGTCGCGCAGCTGATCCATCTCCCGGTGCAACCGGGACATGCTGCGATTCATGGGCTCCGGACTCATCGGCGTCATGGGAGCCATCGGCGCCATCGGCGGCATCGGCGGCACCGGAGGCATGTCGAACACCATCGGGCCGTGCCCGCGCACGATGCTCCGAATCCGCGCGCGCGGCGCCAGGTCGGCGGTCACGGTCTGGCGTTGCCCGCGTCGCACGATCGTGAACGAGGTCTTTCCCTCGCGCTCGCGGATCGCGCGCGCCGCATCGTTGGAATCCTCGACCGAGTCTTCTCCCACCTTGACGATCACATCCCCGGCCTTGAGGCCGGCGCGCGCCGCGGGGGATTCCTTCTCGACCTCGACGATCAGCGCGCCCTTGCCCTGCGGCACCGAGAAATAGCTGCCGAGGTCCCCGTCGAGGTCCTGGAGCTGGACGCCGAGCCGGCCGCGTCCCGGAATCGGCATGTCACCGAGGTTCTTCAGACTCTGCAGATCGTCGTCGGAGAGAATGCTGTCCTCGTTATCATCGGAGTCGGACTCGGTCCGGGTCGTGGTGGTCCGGCTCCAGGTCGCTCCCGAGCTGCGCTCGCCGAGTGTCGCCGTGAGGGCCTGGCGCTTGTTCTCGCGCGCCAGGTCGAGACGCACGCGATCGCCGGCATGCCCGCGCCGCACCAGGGCCTGCAATTCGTCGGGCGAGCCCACGCTCTGACCGTTTACGCTCACGATCACGTCGCCGGCCTTGACGCCGGCCTTCTCGGCCGGGCCGCCTTCCACGACCTGGTTCACCAGCACGCCGGGACCGCGATAGTCGATGCCGTCGCGAAGCTGATCGTCCAGGGTCTGCGTGGAGACTCCGAGCCACGCGACCTTGTTCGTGGATTCGGTCTTGGACTGGGGCTTCGAGTCGGAGGCGTCGACCGAGCGGACGGGTGACACGCCGACGAGGAAGAGCAGGGCGAGGAAGGCGGTCCCCACCGGACGGAGTTGCGGACGCATGGTCATTCCCCCTGTGCTAGGTTCGCGGCGCCAGGACGATGGTCCCGAGGACGACCGCTGCGCACGGGTCTTGAAACCCGCAAGGCGCTGGGCGGTTCCCGGCATGTGACTACCTCCCGATTCGACACTTCGAGCCCCTCCATGAAGGTCAACGACCTGTTAAACATCTGCGTGGACTCCCTCGCGCTCGGCGGACAGGCGGTCGGGCGGGTGGACGGCCGCGTGGTGTTCGTGGATCGCGCCTTGCCGGGTGATCAGGCCGAGGCCCGTGTCACCCGGGTCCGGAAGAGCTACGCCGAGGCCCGGCTGGAGCGCGTGCTCACGCCCTCCCCGCACCGGATTTCCGCGCGTTGCCCGCACGTCTCGCGCTGCGGGGGCTGCCGGTTCCAGGACCTCGAATACGGCGAGCAGCTGCGCCAGAAGGAGCGGCAGGTGCGCGAGACCCTGGAGCGGCTCGGGGGCCTCGGCTCGCCCGCGGTGCTCCCGATCGTGCCCGCGCCCGAGACCTTCGGGTATCGCAACAAGATGGAATTCAGCTTCGCGCCGGGA
>Ga0137399_10000310_pt1 | contig 18686 bp, 17 predicted proteins | sample czorhiz316metaG_FD_104810 | JGI IMG/M metagenome (GOLD analysis project Ga0137399, IMG submission 104810) | Vadose zone soil microbial communities from Angelo Coast Range Reserve, California, USA - czorhiz3.16 metaG | ecosystem: Environmental > Terrestrial > Soil > Vadose zone | place: USA...
GTTCAAGGTACTGGCCGGACTCGTTCAGGAATTCGGGCCGCAGCGCATCATCGACACGCCGATCTCCGAAGCCGGGTTTACCGGCCTCGGCGTCGGCGCCGCGATGACCGGCATGCGGCCGATCGTCGACATCATGTTCGGCGACTTCCTGACGCTGGTGATGGATCAGCTCGCCAATCAGGCGGCGAAAATCCACTACATGTCCGGCGGCAAGTGGAAAGTACCGCTCGTCGTGCGCGCGACGCTCGGCGCCACGCGCCGGTCGGCGGCGCAGCACTCGCAGTCGCTGCACGCATGGCCGAGTCACATTCCGGGACTCAAGGTCGTCGTCCCGTCGACGCCGTACGACGCCAAGGGGTTGATGAAAACGGCGATTCGCGACGACAACCCCGTGGTCCTCTTCGAAGACAAGATGCAGTACAAGTTGAAGGGACCGGTCCCGTCCGAGGAGTACACGATTCCGCTCGGCGTTGCCGACGTCAAAAGGGAAGGCCGCGACATCACGCTCGTCGCGACGAGCAGCATGGTGCAGGTCGCGCTCGGCGCGGCGACGTTGCTCGAGGAGATCGGCGTCAGCGCCGAAGTGGTCGATCCGAGGACGACGTGGCCGCTCGACGAGCAGACGATCGTCGAATCGGTGAAGAAGACCTCGCGGGCGATCGTGATGGACGAAGGCTACGGCCGCTACGGCGTCGCCGCGGAGTTGGCCGCCGTCATCGCGCAAGGCGCGTTCTACAACCTCGACGCGCCGGTCACGCGCATGGGCGCGATGCACGTCCCGATTCCGTTCTCGCCGCCGCTCGAGGACGCGACGGTGCCGACCGAGCGGACGGTGTTCGAAACTGCGCGGAAGTTGTGCGGTAGATAATAAGCGACAGCAGGCACACGAAAACACGAAAGCACGAAACCACGAAAACACGAAAAAAAGAAAACAAGAAAATATTCGGTTTCGTGGTTTCGTGCTTTTGTGGTTTCGTGATTCGTCGTCGAGGATCGGGAGGAACTCGTGGCGATCAGAACATTCGGCTCGATGGGCGTCGATTGGGAGCAGCGGATCGATTTCGATCGGCTGCGCCGCGAGCGGCTCGCGCGCGTGAAGGCGCTGCTCGAGAAGTCGGACATCGGCGCACTCCTCTGCTTCGACATGAACAACGTGCGCTACATCACGGCCACCCACATCGGCACGTGGGCGCAGGACAAGATCAGCCGGTTCACGCTGCTGCCGCAGGGCGGCGAGCCGATTCTGTGGGACTTCGGATCGGCGGCGAAGCATCATCAGCTCAATTGCCCGTGGCTCGGCGAAAGGTCACGTGCCGGCATTGCGCTCTTGCGTGGCGCGATGACGCCCGAGATGGGACGCGCCGAGGACGTCGCCCGCAAGATCCGGGTGGAGCTCGACGCGCGCGGGTTGTTGAAGGAACCGGTCGGCGTGGACGTCGTCGAGCCGCCGATCTTGTTCGCCTTGCAGCGCGAAGGCATCACCGTCGTCGACGGCCAGCAGGTGATGAGCGACGCGCGGGAGATCAAGACGCAGGACGAGATCTCGCTGCTGACGCACTCCGCGATGATGGTCGACGCGGCGTACCACGAGCTGTACGTGGCGATGAAGCCGGGCATGCGCGAGAACGAGGCGGTCGGTCTCGTGAGCAAGGTGCTGTACGACCTCGGGTCGGAGTACGTGGAAGGCGTCAACGCGATTTCCGGCGAGCGCTGCAGCCCGCATCCGCACGTGTTTTCCGATCGCGTGCTGCGGCCGGGCGACCCCGTCTATTACGACATCCTCCACTCCTACATGGGCTATCGCACGTGCTACTACCGATCCTTCGCGATCGGCCACGCCTCGCACGCACTCGTCGACGCGTACAAGCGATGCCGCGACTATCTCGACGCCTCAATCGAGCTGATTCGTCCCGGACGGTCCACCTCTGAAGTCGCGGCGGTGTGGCCGAAGGCGGGCGATTTCGGGTTCCCGAACGAGGAAGCCGCGTTCGCGTTGCAGTTCGGACACGGAATCGGTCTCGCGATTTGGGAGAAGCCGGTCATCAGCCGTCTCGTCTCGCTCGATCACCCGCACGAGATCAAGCCGGGCATGGTCTTCGCGCTCGAAACGTTCTGGCCCTCGACCGACGGCTGGAGCGCTGCACGCATCGAGGAAGAGATCGTCGTCACGCCGACGGGCCACGAAGTCATCACCAGATTCCCTGCCGAAGAGCTGCTCGTCGCCGGCGCGCAGTACATGACCATCAAGGGGCCGCTGTCGACAACGCGCGAGACCGAAGCGCCGCCCAATCGCGAGGTCGTCGATCTGATCGCGAAGAGCGAAACGCTCAACGCCCAGGTCTCGACGCTCAAATGACGCACGGATCAACAATCAGCAATCAACACTCAGCAGGTTCATGGCGCTGAGCGTCGTCATGCCTGCGCTCGAGATGGCGCAGGAGACCGGCAAACTGCTCGCGTGGCGGAAGAGAGAAGGCGAGCGCGTCACGAAAGGCGAGCCGCTTCTCGAGATCGAAACCGACAAAGCAGTCGTCGAGATCGAAGCACCTGCCGACGGCGTGCTCGCTGGCGTGACGGCGCACGAAGGCGCGGTCGTCCCCGTCGGGCAGACGATCGCGTGGCTGGTGCAGCCCGGCGAAGCCATACCCGCCGACGTGACAGCGTCACAAACGGGGCGGACACACGGGTCCGTCCCGACGACGTCGGGAACCGATGTAGGGGCCGACCCGCGTGTCGGCCCGATGGAAATCAAGATCTCACCCAAGGCCAGGCGGCTCGCGCAGGAGCGCGGCGTCGATCTCGCCACGATCAAAGGGTCAGGACCAGGCGGCGAAATCGTCGCCGACGACATTCTTGCGGCCGCAGGGCGGACACACGGGTCCGCCCCGACGACGTCGGGGATCGGTGTAGGGGCCGACCCGCGTGTCGGCCCCTCGCGCATCGAGACGTTGTCGTCTGCCGCGCGTCTCATGGCGGAGCGCACGACGCAGAGTTGGACCACCGTTCCGCATTTCTTCCTCACGCGCGACGTCGACGCGAGCGCGCTCGCGGCTGCGCGTGAGACGTCTCCCGGCATCACGCACACCGATCGGCTGGTCGCGCTCGTGGCCCGCGCGCTGAAGAAGCATCCTCGGATGAATCGTGGGAATCAGGACGTCAACGTCGCGATCGCAATCGCGGTGGACGATGCGGTCGTCACCGGTGTGATTCCGCGCGCCGACACGATGGCGCTTGGCGACATCTCAGCGCGGCGCAAAGAGCTGACCGAGCGTGCGCGCGCCGGGAAGCTTCAGCCCGCGGACATCACCGGCGCCACCTTCACGATCAGCAATCTCGGGATGTATCACGTCGACGCGTTCACGGCGATTATCGTGCAGCCGCAGGCCGGCATCCTCGCCGTCGGCGCGATTACCGATCGCGTCGTGGCGGTGGACGGCAAACCCGCGGTGCGCCCCACGCTGACGCTCACACTCTCTTGCGATCACCGCGTCGTCGACGGCGCGCGCGGCGCGATGTTCTTGAACGACATCGCGGAGGCCATCCGCGACCCAGGCCCGGTTCGCTGACACATGTGGAATGCGCGGCGTTAATCAGCTTCAGTTCGGCCAGCGGCGATTGGAAGCGGGCGAGTCCCCGTCGATCCGCGCATAAGTCCCGTCCAATTTCAGGCAGAGGAATTCCCGTTCCACGAGCGCGTCGAGGACGTTCTTGCACAGTTCGCGCTCGACGCCGCAGAGGCGTTGTACCTGGCAGGCCTTGAGCCTCAGGCCTGGCATTTCCAGATACTCGGCGCGAATGCGTTCCAGTACGTGTTGATCGACCAACGTGCGCATCACGCTGCTGTCGAGTGCGTGGTCGTTCGTCGCTTCAGTTTCTGGCTCATGATTCGTACACCTTCTACCGTTGCGTGGCTCTTTGCCTGCTATTCCGGAATGCCGAGTTTGGCCACGAGTGGCGCTCGATGTCCGCGGAAGGCAGCGTCGCCAGCGGCGGCCCCGGCATCGTCATCGCCGCGATTGTGGGAGCGTGCTCCTTCGAGAGGGCGAGCATCGTTATTAGAGCCGCGCCCCCTCCGAGCAGGATCGCGACCGTGGCAAACGTCATTGAAGAACCGAACAACACGAACAGCCCGAACACGAGGAGCCACACGGGAATGATCGCTGTGCGGCTGAATGACATCGACATGGTGGTCTTACTTCTTTCTTGTCGCGGTTTGCGGACGACGAGGAGCGTCCCGGCGAACTGGAGGCGGGGTTCCCATGACCCCGCCTCGCTCCGGCGAACTTACGCGGCGACCTGGACCTTGATGCTTCGGCTAGATAACCTGTCTTAGTTCAGATAACATGAAGACTCGGGGTAGGCTGCAATCCTGTTAACCATCCTCTGTGAATTAACGTGATCTGTCAAGTTGAATGTTGCAGTCGCGAGATAGGTTAATCATAATGAGTTAACCCACCGAATCGGAGGAATCCTCTTGGATTTTCGACTCCTTATCCGGCATCGGCTCAAAGAATTAGGGACCGAGCAGAGGGATCTGGCCAAGGCCACCCAGGTGACCGAGTCCTACGTTTCCCAACTGCTGACAGGAAAGAAACCGCCCCCGGCGCCCGAGCGCACCGATATTTACGAGAAGATGGAAAAGTTTTTGAGGCTTCCCGCCGGAAAGTTGTCGACCCTGGCAGCCCTGCAGCGGACCGACGCCTTGAAGAGAAAGCATGCGGACCCGCCCGCGGCGTTGTTCAAGGAAGTGCGCGAGTTGATCCTCCGCAAATGCGAACCGCGTAAAGAACAACCTATTCGCGAGATGTTCGAGAAGGAGCCCTTCGGCGCCCTGGAACGCCTCGTCACTCAGAAGCTGCTGGACGTCGTCAAGCGAGTGACGAAAGAGGAATTGGACGATGAAGACTGGCTCCGCCTCGTGTCTCGACTCACCAACCGAAGTTACGAGCAGGTGCGAGTCATTGTGCTCGAGTTCCTGGAGGCGGATATCTTCAACCTCTCGGTTGAAAACTGCGTCACGTTTCTCGATCCGCTGATCGAGTCCTGGGACATCGATCTCGCGACGTTCGGGATGGAGGTTGTGTTGAACCGCCGCCTGGTGCCCGGACACCTGAAGAAATTCGAGTTCGTCGAACGGGAATCCGGCGCACCAGTCGACGAAGAACCAGGGCTCCAGGCCTTCCTCCAGGATCCGTCCTTGAGGGGCGATGCGACCGAAGAGGAAATCAAGTTTCTCAAGAAGCTGCGATTCACGCGAAAACGGCCGACGCCCCTCTACTATTACCGGGAACTGCAAAACCTGCGAGACCCGCTCCATTTTCAACGCGTGTCGATCGAGGAGAAGATGGCGTAGGCGGTCGAGGATGCCACCGCTCTGAGGAATTCCGAGATCGCCGAGGTCTCGCCGCGGCAGAATATGACCTTCGTTCTCCAGGCACTATGACAAGAGAGATTTTGGCTCGCCTGAAGCACGGTTCCGCATGGTGGAACGTGTGGCGTCATGAACATCCGGACGTGGCCGTCATTCTCGATGGCGCGGATTTGAATGGAATGATTCTCACCGGCATCAACTTCTCCCGCGTGAGCCTGCGTGGCGCATCGATGCACGCGACAAACCTCATGAACGCGGACTTACGCGACGCGGATATGACCGGCGCGAATCTCTGCGAAGCGGACTTGATTGCGGCGAAACTCGAAGGAGCGATTCTGACTGGGGCCAATCTGCGTGAGGCCGATCTACTTGGCGCGGATCTCACCAATGCGCAATATTCGGTCGAGGATTTGAGAGGAGCCTTGCATGTGCCGCACGCGACGGCGGCAGAGACCAACGGCTCGAGGACGCCGTGACGCCAGACTGCAGCGACTGCCGGGCGTTCGTGTCATCCGCTTGATGCTGGCTCTGACGCGCATCGACGCGCGTCGCCTCCCGACGAACGAACCCTCGGCGACCTGGCGCGATCAATCCACGATTCTCCTCGACCGGCACGCCGTTACTTCGCCGGTGTCGGCAGATTCTTCAGCAGCAACGGATAGACGTAGCCAGCCGGCAACACGCGGTCGGGATCGGGCCGCACACTCAAGTACGTCACGTGATCGGTGATTTGACTCCACCCGTGGCCGACGCCGGTAGGGATGATGATGATATCGCCCTCCTGTACCCTTCGGCTGTACGCATTGGCACCAGCCGTGCCGTTGCCGCTCGGGCCATTCATCACGTTGACGCCGGCGCTCGCCTTCTTGTTGACGATCGTGCCTCCCGTGGTGAGGATGCCCGATCCCGACGTGATGATGTAGGTCTCCGCCGTGTAGTCGTGATAGATCATCGAGATCGGATCGCCAGCCTTGTCGTTCGTCGGACCCCGATGGATGATGCCGACGCCGAGGTTGTACTTGCCCATGTCGACGACGCGAAGCTGCCGGTCGGGCGGCGACGGCGGCGCGTTCTTCAAAATCAGATCGATGTCGGACTTGGTGATGTCGAACGCAATGTTCGGCGGCGCCCCTGCCTGCGACACGGTGACGGCCTGCCACACGGAGAACGTGATCAGAACGGAGAGGACACCCAGGATGATTCTCTTCATGGTCTTCCTCCTTCGGCCGGTCCTTCTGTGGCCCGGCGATGCGGATTGTTAGACTTTGACATCCAGCGGATCGTCATGAGGGTTGTACTTGCTCAGCCACCGCTCATCGGCGCATGCGTAGACGAGCACCATGGCCGTCGGGCCCATTGCATAGAACAGCACCTCTTCAATCGGGATCCTGCCGCGCACGGATGGCAGACACCACAGATAAGGACCGGTGCCCTGAGGCTCGCCGCAACCAGGGAACCGCAACGTGAGAAATCCGAGGACGAAGTCGAGCACGATGCCCAGCACGACGATCGTCGCGACCGTCCACCGCAACGCACTCCGCCGCCGTCCCGTACCGTCCGCCGTGATCACGCTGAAGACGGGCCAGAGATAAAGAATCGGTATACCCCACAGGGTCAGGCTGGTGAAGTAGTTGAGGCGTCCGACTGCATCGAGTGCCAGAGGCACCGCAACCGTCACCACGAGCACGACGAGCCAGCCGAGATTCAGCCAGAACGTGCGCATCCTCATCGCTTTCTCCCTGCCCAACGGTCACTGACGAACGACTGACGACCAGCAACCAAGGACCAAAGACTGGAAGCCATCTCACTAATGGCGTTCCGACAAGAACACGAAAACACGAAAACACGAAAACGCGAAACAACCTGAAGGTTTTCTTTTTCGTGGTTTCGTGATTGTTCGGGTTTATGAGACACGTTCTAATGACTAAGATTAATGTGGAGCCAGCTCGTTCTTCACGACTTTTCCGCCCTTCATGACGAACCGTACGCGTTGAAGCTCGGTGATGTCTGCGAGTGGATCTCCGGAAACTGCGATCAGATCGGCGTATTTCCCCGCGTCGATCGATCCGAGCTGGTCCTGCCATCCCAGAACCTCGGCGTTGATCGTGGTTCCCGACTGAATGGCCCTGGCTGGACTCATGCCACGCTGCACCAACGACGCAAAGTCGAGGGCCTGCGTGCCGTGCGGGTAGGTCGAGCCGTCGACGCCGCTGCCCATCATCACCTTGAGTCCTCTGGTTGCGATCGCCATCGAGACCGCCTTCTCGAAGACTGGAATGATCCGGTACTTGCCGCCGGTGTTTCTGTTGTCGGTGTCGTCCATGCTCGGTTCGATGTAGCGCACAATCGTCGGATCGTAATAAAGCTTTCTGGCGACCATCATGTCGACTTGTTCCTGGTCCAAGCCAAATCCGTGCTCGATAGTGTCGCAGCCGGCGATGATGGCGTTCTTCTGCCCCTCGCCACCGTAGACATGACAGCCGGCCTTGTGTCCGAGACGATGCGTCTCGTCAATCAGCGCTTGCAGAACGGGCATCGGATACGTCACCTGGTATTGCACATCGCCCGTGGCCGTGAACGAATAATTTCCCGCCGGGTACAACTTGATCCAATCCGCACCGTGTCCAATCTGCTCGCGGACGGCTGCGCGCGCTTCGTCAACCGAGCGAACCACCGTACTGGTCAGTGGGTTCTGCGGACTTGTCGCCGGAGCTGCGCCCCATACGATGCCCAGCGTCGATACTTGAAACCTCGGGCCGTCGATGCGTCCCTCGTTGATGGCGTCTCGGATCTCGACGTCGCCATATCCATTGCCATGCGAGGTCATGTCACGCGCCGCCGTGAAACCCGCCCGCAGGTCTGCCTGCGCGTTCTGTACCGCGATGAGCATCGCGCGTTCCGTCGTCATCTTCGGTCCGCGCGTGTTGAACATGTGCGTATGCGCGTCGATCAAGCCCGGCAGAACCGTCGCCTGGGTGAGATCAATGACCTGAGCTCCGACGGGAATTTTGACTTGGCCTTCCGGCCCGACGGCCGTGATTCGCTCGCCGAGAAGAAGCAGCACTTGTCTGGTCAACATCCGGCCGGCGTTGCTGTCGAACAGACGGCCGGCGCGGACCGCGACGACGCGCGGAGCCGGAGGGCACTGATAGGAGCCGCCGTCAGATCCCACGCACGGCTGCGCGCCGGCCCCTCGCCAAGGCGCCTGCGGAGGCTGCGCCCGAAGTGAAACGGCGGTCATGAATATCGCGAACGCCGTCATTGCAAACCTGCATCGCATCGCGCAGCCCTCCTTCACGTCGACCGAATGGTGAACTGAGATTCACGGGACCGCCTGAACGCCGTCCCCTACACCGCTAGGGCGCTCCCGTACTGGTAGGGCACGGTCTTTAGATCGTGCCTCGGCCTACTTGATCGTCCACAGATAGATCATCAGGCTGTTGATGTCCTGCGACTGGTCGGGCGGCCACTCGGGTCCCATGTCGTAGTAGTGCGAGACGATGCGCGTGCCCGGCCGCAGGCGTTTCAGCTTCGGCATCAGCTGCTGATTCAGCCGGGGCAGCAGATACAACGTCACGACCGTCGCCGGACCGAGATCGGTCTCGAACAAATCCTGAGTGACGAACCACACGCGATCCGCGACGCGCGCCTTGACCGCGTTGCCGTTGGCCTCGCGGACGAGCCGCGGCTCGATTTCGATGCCGACGCCGCGAGCGCCGTACTTCTGCGCGGCCGTAATCGGAATGCGTCCGTCGCCCGATCCGAGATCGTAGACGACGTCGGCCGGCGTGACGCGCGCCATCTCGAGCATCGCCTCGACGACGTTCTGCGGTGTCGGGACGTAGCGGACGTCGGGCTGTTGTTTCGGCCGCTGCTGCGCGGACAGCGATGCGACGAGCAGCGCGGCGGCCACCGCGATCCGCGTCGTCATGGAAGCCCGAACACGAACAATGAATAGCCGGCGGCGATCGCGACGTACTGCTTGCCGTCGACCGCAAACGACATCGGATTCGCTCTGACGGCGCCGCCCAGCTGCAGGTCCCAGAGCGGTCTGCCGGTCTCAGCGTCCAGCGCGAAGAAGTTGCCTTCGTCCGTTCCACCGAACACCAGGCCGCCGGCGGTGGACAACACACCGCTCATCGGCGGCGTGAGCAGCTTGAACTCCCACTTCAATTTGCCCGTCGTCGATTCGAGCGCGCGAACCGCGCCCCACGCGTCGTCGCCGTTGACTGCGCGTCCTCCGCCGGCCACGAACGCTTCACCGGGCTTGTAGCTCGGCTCGCCTTTGAAGAAGTACGTGCCCATTTCGCGAGTCGCCTGGTAGAAGAGCTTCGTCTGCGGGCTGTACGACGGGCTCGGCCAATTCGATGCGCCTTGAATGTTCGGAAAGACGAGCGTTCCCTCGAGAGTCGGCGCCGTGTCCGGACGCCGAATCGGCCGTCCCTTCGCGTCGATCCGCTCGGCCCACGTCTGCTTCGCGTACGGCAGCGCCGACAGGAACTCTCCGGTCTCACGATCGAGCACGTAGTAGAACGCGTTCCGGTTGGCCATCGCGACCAGCTTGCGCGCTCGTCCGTTGATCGTCCCATCGAACAACACGGGGATTTCGTTGGCGTCCCAGTCGTGGATGTCGTGTGGCGTGAACTGAAAGTGCCACTTCATTTTTCCGTCGACTGGACTCAGTGCGATGAGCGAACAGGTGTACAGGTTGTCGCCGGGCCGCAGATCGCCGTTCCAATCCGGCCCCGGATTACCGGTGCCCCAGTACACGAGGTTCAGCGCGGGATCGTAGGAACCGGTCAGCCACGCCGAGCCGCCGCCGGTCTTCCAGCTGTCGCCGCTCCACGTGTCGGCTCCCGCCTCGCCCGGCGCGGGAATCGTATGCGTGCGCCACACGCGCGCGCCCGTTTTTGGATCGTACGCGTCGAGGAATCCGCGAATGCCCGCCTCGGCGCCCGAGACACCGACGATGATCCGTCCCGCGAGCGCCAGCGGCGCCGACGTCACGTAGTAGCCGAACTTGTTGTCGTCGACGGCGATGTTCCAGCGGACGGCGCCCGACTTGGCGTCGAGCGCGATGAGATGGCCGTGGACCGTGCCGACGAAGACGGTGTCGTCGAGAATCGCCACACCGCGATTGACCGGCGGAGAACCGATCACGATCACATCGGTCGGAATCGTCGGTGAGTACGTCCACAGCGGACGGCCGCTGCGCACGTCGAGCGCGGTCACGGTGCTCGGCGGTTCGGTGATGTACATCACGCCGTCGGCGACGATCGGCGACGTTTCGACAATGCCGGTCCGGCGTACCTGATAGATCCATGCGGGCGTCAAGCGCGCCACGTTCTCGCGCGTGATCTGCTTCAACGGTGAGAAGCGATGCGACTGGTAATTGCCCGAGTACGTGAGCCAGTTGGCCGGTTCGCTTTCCGCGGCGGCGATGCGCGGCGGCGCGACCTGCGCGAACAGGTTGAGCGGGGAGAGCGCGATCGCGAAGAGCAGCGCGAGCCTCACCGGGCATCTCTCAGGCTGGACAAATACGCGACGAGATCCTCGACTTCGGCGTCGGTCAGACGTCCTCGGAATCCGGGCATCAGGCTCTTCCCGAATTCTTTTTCGAGATCCTTGAGATCGCTTTTCCGAAACGAATGGAGTCGATTGCCGACATCGCGCAATTGAATGGTGAACGGATCTTCGTTGATGCGCACGCCCCGCACCTCGCGTCCGTCGGCGGTCACGATGCGCACGGGCAGATATTCGGTGAAGCCGCGGCCGGGAACCGGAGACGATCCGCGCGGCAGCGCCTCGGCCGGTCCGAGAAACGACTGCCGCAGGTATGCCGCCCCGCGGCTGACGCCGATCTCGCTGAGGTCCGGACCAAAGCTTCCGCCCTGCCCGCTGACGATGTGGCACGACGCGCACGCGAGCTTGTCGTAGATGACACGTCCGCGCTCCGCGTTGCCCCTGGTCGCAGCGGTTGCCGTGCGCCCGAGCGACCGCACGTACGCGACGAGCTGATCGAGCTCGTTCTCGGTCAGCCGCCGGACGCGCGGCATCCCGCGATCGGGGATTCCGTCGCGAATCACCGCGCGAAGCGCGTCGGCGTCCGGTGCGCGGGTCAGCGTCGGATGATTCAGGCTCGGCCCTTCGTCGCCGGTGCCATCGATCCCGTGGCACCGCGCGCACATGCCGTCGAACAGCTTCTTGCCTGGCGCCGTGTCCATCGTCGACGTTTGCGGCGCCGCGGGTCCAGGCGCGGCAATCGACACGACGATCAACAGGATCCCGAGCATCATGAGCCCCTCCGAGTCAGACTGGAGTCCGACACGAGTCCGACTCGAGTCCGACTCAAGTCGGACTCAAGTCGGACATCGTACACTCTGTGACAACCGTGAAGGACGCATACTACGCCGCCGGTCCGACGGCTGTAAACGTCGGAGTAACGCCTTGGTACCGCACGATCACGCGCGATCAGTGGCGCGTGCTCGTCGCCGCGAAGCTCGGATGGATGCTCGACGCCATGGACTTCATGATTTACGCCATGGCCGTTGTTCGGCTGAAGACCTACTTCGGCTTCGACGACGCGACGGCGGGGATGCTGGGCACGGTGACGCTCGCCATGTCGGCGATCGGCGGGCTCATCTTCGGTGTCGTCGCTGATCGGCTCGGCCGCACGCGGGCGCTGATCGCCACGATTCTGATTTTTTCGTTCGCGTCGCTCGGCGCGGCGACGTCGCGGAGTGTCACGCAGCTGCTGATGTGGCGGGCGCTGCTCGGGATCGGCATGGGCGGCGAATGGGCGTCGGGCGCGGTGCTCGTCAGCGAGACGTGGCCGCCGGCGCACCGCAACAAGGCAATCAGCATCGTGCAATCGGGTTGGGCGATCGGCTACATCCTGGCGGCCGTGATGACCGCGGCGATCCTTGGATCGTCCTCGCTCGGTCCCGATTCATGGCGCGTGTTGTTTGCGGCTGGCGTGCTGCCGGCGTTCCTGATCCTCTGGGTGCGACGCAACGTTCCCGAGCCGGCAGTGTGGACCGAGCGGCGCGCGACCGGTTCGCGCGTCCGGAATCCGTTCGCGGTCATCTTCGGCCGCGCGCTGATCGGCCGCACGCTCCTCGTCATCCTGCTCGGATCGACGCTGCAGTTCGCGTACTGGGGAATCTTCTTCTGGCTGCCGGGATTCCTCGCGCGTCCCGTCGCGCAGGGCGGCGCGGGAATGGGTATCGTCGGCTCGCTTGGCTGGATCATCCCGGTGCAGATCGGCGCGTACTTCGGCTACCTGACGTTTGGCTTCATCGCCGATCGGATCGGACGCCGTCGCACGTTCATCCTGTTCATGCTCGCCGCGGCGACGCTGGTCCCGATCTACGCACAGATGGCGCGCAGTCCGCGCATGTTGTGGTTGCTCGGTCCGGTGCTCGGCTACGTCGGCCACGGATACTTCAGCATGTTCGGGAGCTTCGTCGCGGAGCTGTTTCCGACGCCCGTGCGAGCGACGGGGCAGGGGACGAGCTACAACGCGGGACGGCTGGCGGGCGCGCTCGCGCCGTACGTGATCGGCGTCCTCGCGCAGCAGCCAGGAATCGGCATCGGCCTCGCGCTCGCGAGCACGTCGGCCTTCTTCCTCGCGTCCGCGTTGATCATCTTCGCACTGCCCGATCGCAGCGGACAGCCGCTCGATACTTGACGTTCGACGGCTCGAGAGCGGCCTTTCCGCCTTCGCGTAGAGCTACGGCGGACCACCACAGCCTTGGCGGAGGTAGTCGGGCCCGCGAGGCGGCGGCCCTGAAAGGGCCGCCCTACACGATTCCTACTCGGAGCGGAGCGCGACAACCGGATCGACGCTGCTCGCGCGCCGCGCGGGAACATAACTCGCGACGAGCGCGACGCCGACGAGCAGCACTGCCGCAGCCGCGAACGTCGTCGCGTCGAGCGGACGAACCTCGAACAGGAAGCTCGTGAGGAGCCGCGTCAGCGCTGCCGCGCCGACTCCGCCCAACACCACGCCGGCGATCGTCATCGCGAGCGCATGACGCACGACGAGGCGCAGCACGTCCACGCGTTGCGCGCCCAGTGCCATGCGCACGCCGATCTCGCGCGTCCGGCGCGCCACGCTGTGCGCGAGCACACCCAGGATTCCGATGCCCACCAGCATCAGCGCCACGGCCGCGAAGCTGCCGAAGACGACGCTTCTGAATCGCGGCTCCGACACCGAATCGGACAACACCTGTTGCATCGTGCGGACGCGATCGAACGGCAACGAAGCATCGACGGTGCGAATCTCCCGGCGAATCGTTTCGGCCGCGCTCGTCGGATCGCCCGCGGTCCGAACGACGAACGTCACGTTGCGCAGCAGGAATGGCCGCGGCGCCTGCTGAAACGGTACGTAAATTTCCGGACGCGTGTTGTCGGCGAGCGCGGTCTGCTTGACGTCGCCGGCGACACCCACGACCGACAGCCACGGCTGCTCCTCGGGACGTCCGAACCCGAGCTTCAGCCGTTTCCCGATGACCGGTTGGTGCGGCCACACCTGGCGCGCCAGGCTCTCGGTGACGATCGCGACGCCGGGCGCCTCCTCGGTGTCGCGATCGGTGAACGTCCGTCCCTGCAGGAGAGGAATCGCCATCGCCTGAAAGTACTCCGCGCTCACGGCGGGCTTCCCGACCGTGAGTCCGGATGGCAGCTGCGGAACATCCTCGACGAGGAAATCGCCCGACAGGAAGTTGCCGCCGAGCGGCAGCCAATTGACGGTACCCGTGTGCACGACGCCGGGCACGCGCCGCAAGCGCTCGATCGCCGCGGTCGAAAACCGCCGCATCTCGGACGAAGTCGGATATTCCCCTTCCGGCAGCGTGACGCTGACCGTCAGGATGCTGTCGGGCCTGAAGCCGGGATCGACGCTCGTCAAACGCAGAAAACTCTTGACGAGCAATCCTGCGCCGGTGAGCAGCACGAACGCCAGCGCCACCTCCGCGACGACCAGCACGTTGAAAAACCGCGAGCGCGCGGTCTGCGTCGTGCCGGCGGTTTTGAGCGCCGTCATCACGTCGGTCTTCGACGAATGAAACGCCGGCGCGAGCCCGAACAACACGCCGGTGGCGATCGACACGACGATCGTGAACGCGAACGCCTCCGGATCCAGCCGCACCTCCGAGATCCGTGGCAACGTTCCGCGCGGGATCAACCTGATGGCGAGATCGATGCTCCACACGGCGACCAGCAATCCCGCGAGGCCGCCGGCCACTGCGAGCACGACGCTTTCAGTCAGGAACTGCCGGACGAGTCTCCGCCGCCCGGAGCCGAGCGCGGCGCGAATCGCGACTTCGCGCTGCCGCCCGGCCGCGCGACCGAGCAGCAGGTTCGCAACGTTCGTGCACGCGATGAGCAGCAGGAATCCGACCGCGCCGATCAGGACGAAGAGCAACGGTCGCACCTGGTGGCTCACGTCATCGCGCAGTCCGACGACGCGGACGTCGACGCCACGAGCGCCCACCTGTTGCTCGATTGCGCCGGCGATCGTGCTCATCTCGGCCTGTGCCTGGTCGAGGCTGACGCCCGGTTTCATGCGCGCGACGACCTGCATCAGCGCGTTGCGGCGATCGCCGGGTCGAACGTCGAGAGGAGTCCAGAGCCCGACGTCTTGCACCGGGTGTGAGCCTGCCGCCACCATGCCGTCACGCGGAAACGTGAACTCGGACGGCATCACGCCAATCACGGTGAACGATTTCCCGTCGAGCGTGATGCGTTGGCCGACAAGACTCGGATTGCCATTGAAGCGCCGCCGCCACACGTTCGCGCCGATGACGACGGTGTCGCTCGGGTCCGCGTCGACGGGTCCGGACCGGAACGTACGGCCAACGAGTGGCGCCACGCCCATCGTCTCGAAGAAGGCCCGTGTGACCGCCGCGCCCAGCAGCCGCTCGGGCTCGCCGCCCGTCGTGATGCTGAAGGTGGCGCCCTGGAATCCGGCCATCGACTCGAACACGCGGTTCTCGCGCTGCCAATCGAGAAAATCGCCGGGAGTGATGGAGCGAATCGGAAATGGTGTGGCCCTGCGCGACTGCGGCAGCAGCATCACAAGCCGGTCGCTCTCCTTGAACGCAAATGGCCGCAGGACCACTCCGTTCACGAAGCTGAAGATCGCGGTCGTCGCGCCGATGCCAAGCGCCAGCGTCACGATGGCGACGGCCGCAAAGCCAGGATTCCTGACGAGGATCCGAACGGCGTAGCGAAGATCCTGAATCAGTGTCTGCATATCGTCGGCTCTCGTAGCGCAGCCCTTAGGGCGCCCTTAGGGCTGCCAATGCGCGCATAGAGTCAACGTCCGTGCCAGTCACGACCGCGCGATTCTCGCGCATTGCACGCCGAGCCGCTGCGGGATTGGCCGATGTTGGGAGGGAGTTGTCCGCTCGCGAACACATGGTTGAGTTAATCACCGGTGGTGTCCGGCTTTAGCCGGACCTACTGCTGCCTGCCCGTATCTCGAACGCCTCAAAAGGCTGACCGCCGATTCCGGGCGCGCCGGTTGAGCAGCGCGCGCGCGCGTTGCTTGCCAAGCGCGTTGATGGCGAAGGACGCGGCAATCAACTGCACATCCAGCCACACGCTCTGACGCGCCACGTACTGGCGGTCGAGAAACAATGACGCGCGTGAGGCGCGCGACCCGATGACCTGCGCCAGGCCGGTGAGACCCGGGGGCACACGCCAGCGGTCGTCGAAACACGGAGCGCTCCAACCCAATCGCGCAATGTCCGCTTCGGTCAGCGGACGCGGCCCGACCGCGCTCATCTCGCCGCGCAGCACGTTGATGAACTGCGGCAGCTCGTCGAGGCCCGTGCCGCGCAGGATCCGGCCGACGCGCGTGATCCGTCCGTCGCGCATCGACCGGAACTTCAGGATCGTGAACGGGCGCCGCTCTTCGCCGAGGCGCTCCTGGCGGAAGAACAGCGGAAGGCCGTCCTCCAGCAGGATCGCGAGCGAGACGAGAGTCATCGCCGGCAGGAAGAACAGGAGGCCGCCGGCGGCGCCGGCCACATCGAGCAGCCGTTTGAATCGCATGGGCCAGGACGCAGCTTACGTCGAACGACTTGTTCATGTAAAGTAGTTGGCACATGTTCAGGACGCCTCGCCGGCTGCGCGTCAAGCTCGTGCTCCCGGCACTCACCGAAGCGACCAGCCCGCACTGGCGACCGATCAAATACTCGCTGTTTCCGCCGCTCGGCCTCGCCACGCTCGCGGCCTATCTGGCGCCGGACGACGAGGCGGTGATCGTCGACGAGCACGTGCAGCGGCTCACCGTCGACGACCGGCCCGACCTGGTCGTCATTCAGGTCTACATCACGAACGCCTATCGTGCCTATCGCCTCGCGGATCACTACCGCGCGCGAGGATCGTTCGTCGCCCTCGGGGGACTCCACGTCACGTCGCTGCCTGACGAGGCGCAGGCACACGCCGACGCAATCTTTCTGGGACCTGGCGAGCAGACGTTCCCGCAATTCCTGAAGGACTTCCGCGCCGGACGGACCGAAAGGGTCTATCGATCGACGTCGGGCCGGACTCTTGACCGTATCCCGCCGATCCGCCGCGATCTGATCCAGCGCCGCAACTACCTCGTGCCGAACTCCATCGTCGTGACGCGCGGATGTCCGCAGCACTGCGACTTCTGCTACAAGGACGCCTTCTTCACCGGCGGTCGATCGTTCTACACGCAGCGCGTCGACGATGCGCTCGCCGAGATCTCACGTCTGCCGGGACGTCACCTGTACTTTCTGGACGATCATCTGCTCGGCGATCGACGCTTTGCCACGGCGCTCTTCGACGGCATGCGCGGCATGAAACGTCTATTCCAGGGCGCGGCGACGGTCGATTCCATTCTCAAAGGCGATCTCATCGAACGGGCCGCGGAGGCTGGACTGCGCAGTCTCTTCGTCGGCTTCGAGACGTTGACGCCAGGCAATCTCGCCCGCAGCAACAAGACTCAGAATCTCGGCCGCGACTACAAGGCGGTGACCGATCGGCTGCACGGTCTCGGCATCATGATCAACGGCAGCTTCGTGTTCGGGATGGACGACGATGACGAGGACGTGTTCGGGCGGACGGTGGACTGGGCGATCGAGCAGGGCGTCACGACGGCGACGTTCCACATCCAGACGCCGTATCCCGGCACGAAACTGTTCGCGCGCATGGAGCAGGAGGGCCGGATCGTCACGCGCGATTGGGATCTGTATGACACGCGACACGTCGTGTACAGACCCGCGCGGCTGAAGCCTGACGCCCTCAAAGATGGCTACGACTGGGCGTACCGCGAATTCTATCGCTGGTCGTCAATCGGACGTGCCGCGCTGTCGCACGGCACACTCAAGCATCAGGTCAAACATTTTTTCTATTCGGCCGGCTGGAAGAAGTTCGAGCCGCTTTGGGACGCGGTCATCCGGGCGCGACAACTTCGACGCATGACGCCGCTCCTCGAAGCGGTGCTCGCGAAGCTGACGCGCGCGACTGGTGAACCCGGCGCGGCCGAATCGCGTAGTAATCCCTCAGAAGCATGCGCGCTTCTCCACGAGTCGCCGTCGCCGATGCAACCGTCGCCCCTCATCTGGCGCGCCGGCGACAGCGCTCGTGGCTAGCCGCCGGCGAGCTCGCGCTCGTCGTCTCGGTGTTCATCGCGGGTTCGTACCATCTCGTTCCTCTCAGCAAAACGCCGTTTCTGTTCATCATTGGATGGTTGTCGCTGCGCCTGCGCGGTCTCCGGTGGCGCGACGTCGGGTTGGTCCGGCCGGACAACTGGCTCCGGATGCTCGCAATCGGCGCGGCTGCCGGCATGGCCATGGAACTCTTCGCGCTCTTCGTGTCGGAGCCGATGTTCGCGCGGCTCGCGGGCCGACATCCGGATCTCTCGGACTTCCGCCCGCTCGTCGGGAATCTGCGACTCCTGCTCATCGTCGTCGTGCCGGTGTGGCTCGGGTCGGCGCTCGAAGAGTTGGTCTATCGGGGCTACTTCATGAACCGCGTGGCCGGTCTCGGCCGTTTCACTCCCGCCGCCTGGCTCGCAAGCCTGGTCCTCGTCTCTGCCTTCTTCGGTTTTGCTCACGAAGAGAGCCAGGGGATCACCGGCATGCTGCAGGAAGGATTCGCCGGCCTGCTGCTCGGCCTCCTGTACCTGGCCTCGGGTCGCACGCTGACCGTCCCCATCGTCGCGCACGGCGCCTCGAACACGCTGGCGTTCGTGTTGATTTACTTCAATCGGTATCCCGGTGTGTGATCACGCGACCCGCTGACGAGTCAGCCACGAAAGCACGAAACCACGAAACCA